>Ga0102938_10000700_pt1 | contig 25156 bp, 18 predicted proteins | sample SalPonR2_B_D2_MG_FD_84516 | JGI IMG/M metagenome (GOLD analysis project Ga0102938, IMG submission 84516) | Salt pond soil microbial communities from South San Francisco under conditions of wetland restoration - Salt Pond MetaG R2_B_D2_MG | ecosystem: Environmental > Aquatic > Marine >... | reverse complement strand
CGCATCAGCACACCCCAGCCGTAGTCGACCCGGTCCCGTTGTTGCGGCGCCCATGTTTCGGGGCGGGCCAGCACAGCGCGCAGAACGGCCTTGCTTTGCTGAACCATCAAGATGGGCGCATAAAGGATGGACAGCACCATTTCCGTCAGCGTGGTGGCCGCAAACACAAGACCGCCCCCATACAGCTTTGCCACCCCTCGCGTGCGAACCAGCAGAACGGCCGCCACGATCTTGGGCAAAAGCAGCATCAGGTAAATCAGTGCCAGAAACCAAAGCCCGTCGATACGGCTGATCTGCGGCCAGACGGGATAGAGCGGGTTGGCGGCGCTGAAATAGCCTTCGACCGCGCCGTTCATGGGCAGGAACGCGGCCCAGATCACCAGGAGAGCGAACCACGCCGGTGACAGCAGATAGGCCATCGCGCCCTGCAACAGGTGAAAGCGCGAGATCGGGTGGAACCCGCGTGCCGACAGGATGCGCAGATGCTGCATGTTGCCCCGGCACCAGCGACGGTCGCGCAGCACGTGATCGATGAGCGTGGCCGGTGTTTCCTCGTAGGATCCGCCGGGCCATGGCAGGAACCGAACGGCCCAACCGGCCCGACGCATCAGGCCGGCCTCGACGAAATCATGGCTCAGGATCAGGGTCTGACGGCCACGGCGCCCCCGCAAATGCGGCAACTGCGCGCTGTGTGCAAAGGCGCGCGTGCGAATGATCGCGTTGTGGCCCCAGTAATTGCCCTCGTTGCGCGACCAAAGCGCCAAACCCTGCGCCAGGAGCCAGCCATAGACCGAGGTCGCGAATTCCTGCATGCGCCCGAACAACGTGTCAGCCGAGATCAGGATCGGGAAGGATTGGATCAACCCCACATCGGGGTCGCGTGCCAGTGCGTCGGACAATTGCCGGATCGCCGCGCCGGTCATCAGGCTGTCGGCATCCAACACGATCATTGCATCCCAATCGGCCCCCCACCTGGTGATCCAGTCATAGAGGTTGCCGATCTTGCGGTTGGTATTGGTGGCGCGGCGGCGGTAGTAGACCGGGATATCGGCCGGCCCTGACGCCTGCAAAAGGGGTATCATCCGGGCCTCGGCGCCCGCGATATGGTCATCTTGCGTGTCGCTGAGGATGAAGAACGCGTAGCGATCCGGTGACCGCACGGCGGCAAGTTCCGCCCGCATGGCGGCGATATTGCCCATCACGTCGGCAGTATCCTCGTTGTAGATCGGCACAAGGATCGCAACGGTCTGCGGGCCCTGGCGCTGGCCCTCGGGGCGCGGGCTTCCGTGCCAAAGCCGAACCAGCGCCAGCGCCACGGCACCGACGGTCAGTGACACCCAGATAAACGTCGCGCCGACCAGCAGCACCACCAGTCCCTCGCCAATGGTGAACCCGCCAGTGTTGAACCAACGAGCCAGCCCGACGATCAGGGACATCGTGATCGCAAGCGCCGGGCCAAACGCACCAAGACGCCACAGCATGTCGGACAGCAACCACCGGGGCAGGGTGGCACGCGGATCCGTGGGGGCCCGGCCAAAGGCCTGCTCGACCATGGCCAAGGGGGCCTCGGGCGGCATGGTGTGATTGGGTGGCGGATGCATGTTCATTCGGCGGTCCAGCGATACAGCCATACTTCGCTGAGGGGCGTGCCATCGGCATGGCGCAGTTGTGCGCGCATCTCGGCCAGGGGTGCGCCGCCCGGTCGAAAGGTAAAGTTGAACCGTGCCCCGCCGGTTTCCGGGTTGCGCTGAAGAATGCCGGTGCTGACCTCTCCCGCATTTGTGCGCAGGAGGGTCTGCACCCCGGACAGATCATCCGGCAGATGTGCGCCCGGTGCGAAATCCACCGCAAAGATGATGCCATCGCTGCGCGCGCGGCCGGCACGGGTGTTGGTGACCCTCAGTCCGGTGCCATAGTCCGTGTCTTGCGACCACGTCATGTCATAGGCAAAAGCCAGCGATGCCCCGGGCTCGATCGGGTTTGCGGGACGCCAATAGGCAACGATGTTGTCGTAGATCTCGTCATCGGTGGGGATCTCGACCAGCGTCACCGAACCGGCCCCCCACGATCCGCGCGGTGCGATCCACAGCGACGGACGGCGGTGATAAAGCGCCTCGAGATCGGCGAAATCCTCGAACGCCTGCGCGCGTTGCATCAGGCCAAAGCCGCGCGGGTCCCTATCTTGAAAGGCGCTGATCTGCAGGGTGCGGGGGTTGGCCAGAGGCCGCCACAGCGTCTCGCCCGCGCCGTTGAGCATCAACAATCCGTCGGAATCGTGCACGGCTGAGCGGAAGTCCGAGAAATGGTGGCGGTTTGTCTCGTCGAACTGGAACATCGAGGTGAGCGCGCCAAGCCCCACGTGATCCAGCCGGCGCCGGGCAAAAACCTGGGCTTCGACCCCCATGCGCAAGGCGGGCCCGGGTTGGATGGTGAAACGATACGCGCCCGTGCAGCTTTCGCTGTCCAGCAGCGCATGGATGACGATCTCGGTCGCACCGGGGGCCGGACGTTCGATCCAGAACCGGCGGAATTCGGGAAACTCCTCGCCCCCGGGTTCTGCCGTGTCGATCGCAAGACCGCGCGCCGAAAGGCCATAGATCTCGCCCGTGCCGATGCCGCGAAAATAGCTTGCGCCCTGAAAGACGGCGAATTCGGTGAAGATGCCCGGCGTCTCAAGCTCGGCCCGCAGGCGGAAACCGGAATACCCGAGCGTGTCGTCGATGGGCAGATCTGGAAACTGATCGGTCCGGTCGAACACAGCCATGTCGAACAGCATCGGGCGCGCCTGGGCGTCCTGAACCACGTCGATCCGGATCGGCGTGGGAAAGTAGAGGCCGGGCGCGAAGACATCGAGGCGAAAGGGTTCGCTGCCCGATGCCTCCCACAACGCATTGCGGCCGTCGAACCAGATGGACCGGTAATCGTCATAGGTGATCGAGGTCCAGGCCTCGGGGATCCGGGGTGGGGGCATATGGGGCGCTGCGGCAAGCCGGCGGGCGATCTCGGGTACATCGTCCGGGCGAAACGGCACCGGGTCGCCCAGTTGCAGGCCCGGTTCGATGGGTCCCGCCTGCGCCGCACCCGTCTGCGCGCGCGCGGGCAAGGCGGCACATGCCATCAGTCCGGCCAGGACCTCGCGTCGCAACATGGCGCTACCCCTGCCGTGCATTGGGTGACCTGGCGCGCCACGGGTTGGATTTGAACCAGCCGGTGCCATAGGCCACCGCCACGAGTATCGCCATGCCGGCCAGGTTCACCCAGGCCATGGACAGGTAGCTGCGGCCAACCACGTCCAGCACCATGCCCATCAGCCGCGCGAGGTACATGGAGGTGATGAAAACGGCCAGCGATTGCTGTCCCACCTTCAGGATCACCAACAGCCCGGCCCGCCAGACCCGGCCGATTGCTGCGTCGCCTTCGGGCGGGGCCAGGCGTTGGCCCCTGGGTCCAACGGCGACCCAGGCCAGGTAGGCAAGGGCCAGGAAATGGACATAACGCAGGATGCCGAAATCGGTCTTTGCGATGAAGAACTGGTAGTCCGACCGCCAATCTGCCAGCACTTCCACCTCGCGGTAGATGCGAAAATAGGCCAGGGGCACGATCACCAGCACGATGACGGCAGCGACCATGACAAGCCGCCGGTCGACCGGGGGGGCGGGCAACCAGCCGGACATGAAGGCAAAGCCGGTGAAAAAGATCAGCTGCCAGCCAAACGGATTGAAGAACCATTCCCGGTCCGACCACGGCTCGGCCGGAAGCGCCAGCAGATCGGCCTGCGCCAACGCCCAGACCGCGATGACCGCAGCAAAGGCCACGACCCGGTGCACCCTCACCAAGGCCACGAAGAAGGGCAGCATCACGAGGATCACCAGGTACATCGGCAGGATATCGAAATAATTCGGCACATAGGTCAGGGTGATCAGACCGATCAGGTTGGATTGGGCGTTGTTGAAGAACGGGTAAAGGTTCAGCTGGCCAACATAGTCACGCTCGAACGCGCCCGTGGCATTCAGGGCCGCCATCGTGGCGGCGACGGCCAGAAACAGGCAGATATGCGCCCAGTAGACCTGCCAGCAGCGAAACGCCACACGGGCCGCCCCCATATGCCAACCGCGATCGCGGAACACCTTGCCGAACGCGATGGCCGAGGCCATGCCGGAACAGAACACGAAGATCTCGGTCGCGTCCGAGAACCCGAAGCGGGCCGGGATCCAAAGGGTCAGCCAATTGCCCGGCACATGAGCGATCAGGATGATGAACATCGCCAGGCCGCGAAAGAAATCGAGGCGGGGGTCACGGATCGTGTCGCGCGGCGTGGATTGGCCGCGCACGGCCGATATACCGGCCGGGGCTGCGGTGGTCGTGGGGTCTGCAACGCTCATGGTGTTCGGGTGCGGCTTTCTATGGTCGGATTATTGCGCGGCGTATGGTGGCGACGCGCGGCGGGCGGTCTCGATCTGCGCCATGCGGCTTTCGGCGAAGGCGTCGGCGCGACCGGCGCGCAGTTCCGTGCGCTGAGCCACGATTGCGGCGACCTCGTCCAGTAAACCGGCGCGAATTCCCGCATCCACCGTGATGCGTTCGAAGACGTCCCGTTGGGCATGGCTGCCACCGATGTTGTTCATGTGACTTCGCGCCGTCGACAACTGAAGAAACGCCTCACAATACTTGCCCTCCCCGAAAAGTGCGAGGCCTTGAGCGGCGGCCTGTCCGGGATGCGCGGCGGTTTGCCCGTCTTGTGTCGCCACTTTGCCGGTTGCCTTGATGCGGGTGCTCAGATCTCGGGCAGCTTGCGAACGATGATCGCCGCACAGCGCCAGCATGTAGTGCAGATCGGCAAAGACAAGGCATCCGTCGCTGATCCGCGTCTCGGCCAGATCGGCCAGTTCGCACCAGCGCTCACCTATATCGACACCCTCCAGTTGCAGCCGGACCAGCAGCGACGAGGCATTGGCGACGTCACGGTAGTCGTCCGTCTTTTCCTCGCGGATGCGGGTGTCATAAAGCGCCAGGACGCGGTCAAGTTCGCCTCGGTCGAGATGCAGCAGCGCCTTGTGCCACCAGACATGAAAGCGGAAGTTGTTGCAGTGGCTCCAGGCGGCTTCGTTCTCATCAAGCAATGCGATGCCAGTGTCCGGGCGGTGCGTCATGTCGTAGACATGCGCCACCGCATGCAGCCCCCAGGCATCGTCGCCCGCCAGGTCCAGGCCGGCCAGGCCGGCGCGTTCCGCCAGCCTGTAGTCGCCCGTTTCCTCCAGCGCGAAGGCATGACAGCCCAGCGCATACCCCCTGAGCGGATGATCGACGCCGTGGCCGTGCAGCGCGCGTTCCACCGAACGGCGCATGCCACCCGCATCACCGATGATGAACCGGATGCCGTGGCACAACTTCATGGTGAACGTGTCCGCCGGGTTTCGGACCAACGCGCCTTCCAGATGGAAGATCGCGCCCCCCGGTGATCCCGCCAACCATGTTTCCAGGGCCGCCAACACGGCGCGCGCGCGGGGTGGGCCGCCCCCGTTGTCCAGTGCGATCCGGGCCGCCTTTGCCGTATCACGGGCGGTGGCGACCATTTCGCGGCGACCAAGCATCAGGCAAAACAGACCCTTTGCCGCCAATGGCAATACGGCGTCGGGTTCGCGGTCCAGAACGTCTGCCAGATGCACCGGCGTTGCCGCACCATGGGCCAGGAACGAGCAGATCATCCTGTCCCAGGCGGCATGTGCCTCGGGGTCGGTCATGCCGGTTTCGGCCTGGCAGATATCGGTGGTCATGGATGGCACGTCCGCGAATAGGAAAAGGGCTGCGTCAATCCATCGGTCTTACGATGTCTTGTGACGGATCGACCTCACATCCCCGCCAGCCCGCGCATTTGTGATCGAACGTGTATTCTCGTGCTAGCGGGCGGCCCGGCGGGTCAGGACCTCGCGAAGGTGGTCCAGAACCCTGTCGCCATCCTGACCCATTCGAGGCGGCGGGTGCCGCAAGGTGACCGGGGTCTTGGAAAACTTCAGAGGATTTCCAAGGAGTTGGACAGATCCCCCCGCAACATCATCGTGCGGCATGGCGACCACGGCCCCCCGTGCCCTGGCCTGGTCCGAACCAAGCGCCTGGCCGACCGTATGGATCGGCCCCGCCGGAACCTTGACCGCGGCCAGACGCTCGAGAACCAGGCTTTTCGGCTTGTCGGACAGCAATCGTGAAATATTGGCGCTCAACAGGTCACGATGTTCCAAGCGTTCGGGATTGGTGGCGAAACGCGGGTCGACGGCGAGGTCGGGGGCCTCCATCGCTTCGGCAAAACGGCGGAACTGCCCGTCATTGCCGACGGCAAGGATCACATGACCATCGGCGCAGGCAAAGACATCATACGGGCAGATATTGGGATGTGCGTTGCCGCGGCGGATCGGGTCCTGCCCCGATGCCAGGTAGTTCGTCCCCTCGTTGATCAGCCACGCCATCTGCGCATCGACCAGCGCAAGGTCGATATGCTGGCCCTCACCGGTGGCGTCGCGGTGGCGCAGCGCGGCCAGAATGCCGATGCAGGCATACATCCCGCACATCACGTCCGCGATGCCCACGCCGACCTTGTGCGGCGCGCCGTCCACGGGTCCCGTCAAGGACATGATGCCCCCGTATCCCTGCGCCATGAGGTCGTATCCCGGCAGGTCCCGGTTCGGCCCCGTTTGCCCGAACCCCGAGATCGAGCAATAGACCAGATCGGGCCGCGCGGCGCACATGGTGGCGTGATCCAGTCCGTATTTCCCGAGGCCATCCGGTTTGAAATTCTCGATCACCACATCCGCATGTTCCGCGATCTGACGCACCAGCGCCGCGCCGGCATCGGTGCCGATGTCGGCGGCCACGGACAGCTTGTTGCGATTGGCGGCCATGAAATAGGCCGATAGATCGCTTTGACCGTCCGTTGTTTCGGCATAGGGTGGCCCCCAGGACCGCGTATCGTCGCCGCCGGTCAGAGGATTTTCGATCTTGATCACGGTGGCGCCGAGATCGCCCAGAAGCTGGGTTGCCGTCGGGCCTGCAAGGATACGCGACAGATCCAGAACGATCAGCCCATCCAGGGCGCCACGCGGTTCAGATGCGCCCGTCATAGGATCTCCGGTCGATCTCGGCCGCGATTACGGTGAAGGTGTCCGCCTCGAGCGCGGCGGCCAGCGCGGCTTCGAGGTCTTCGACCGAGCTCACCTTGTACCCGGCACCGCCCATCGCCCGACCCAGGGCCGCAAAATCGGTGCGGCCGATATCCACGGCGGAATTCGCAAGCTGGCGCTGGCGCTGCTTCATTTCGATCAGCGCAAGCGAGCCATCCACGAAGACGACAAAGATCGTCCTGAGGCCCAGATCGGCAGCCGTGGCCAGTTCACCTGCCACCATCAGGAACCCGGCATCGCCGGAAAACGAGACAACGGGCCGGTCGGGTTCCGCGATCTGCGCCCCCATCGCCAGGGGCACCGCGCAGCCCATCGTGCACAGGCCCGAGGATTGCACCAGCGCCCTTGGGTAGTCGCAGCGCCACATCTGCGACAGCAAGATCCGGTGCGCCCCGCTGTCGGCGCTGGCGCGGGTGTCGGGCGGCAGAACACGTCGGCAGGTGGCCATGACGACACCGGGCCCCCATTCGGATTCCGGGGCAAAGGCCTGCGCCAGCGCCGCCTTTGCCTCGGCGATCCGGGTCCCTTCCCATCGCGGGCGGGCCGGTATGCCACCGGTCAGCGCAGCCAGCGCCGGACCGATGCTGCCCTGAACGTTGACGCTGCCCTGATGCATGTAGTGGGTGTTGGGCGCGGCGGAGATGTCGATGATGCATTGGCGATCGGGGTCGAAGGCATCTTGCCACCCGGTCCGCATCTCGATCGGATCATATCCGGCCAACACGATCACATCCGCTGCCGCCACCACGGGCAACAAGATCGCGTCTGCCCTGGGTGACAGGCCCGCGCCGCCGAGGGCCAGATCATGCGTTTCCGGCAGCATACCCTTGGCCTTGTAGGTGGTGATCACGGGCGCCCCCCATGCTTCGGCGGCGTTGCGGAGGGCGTGTCCCGCGTCACCGTTCAGGGCATCCACACCGGCCAGGATCAGCGGCCGTTCCGCGCGCGAGATCCGGTCTCGCAGATCATCGAGGGCGGGCCCCGGTGCCGGGCCCACGGACAGGGCTGGCCGGCGGCGAAGTTCGGGCTGCGCTGTTGCAGGCGCATCCGCGACCGAGATCGGCAGGTCGATATGGACCGGGCCGGGTTGACCATCCGTCGCAATGGCGATGGCCTTGTCGGCGGTCACTTCGGCGGCGCCTGCGGTCATGGTGAAACTTGCCTTGGTCACGGTGGCAAATACGGCGCGCTGATCCAGCACCTGATGGGTGTAGCGTTCTGCGGTGTCGGCATCGACCGCACCGGTGACGACGATCATCGGCACCCGATCCTGACGGGCATTTTCCACGACGTTGATGGCGTTCAGTGCGCCCGGCCCCACTGTTGCCACCAGCAGCGCCGGCGCACCGGTGGCGTGATGCACGCCTTCGGCCATGAAACCTGCGGCGTTTTCGTGCCGTGCCAGCACGAAGTCTATGCCCGCGCGCCCCAACGCATCGACGAATGTCAGCACTTCGCCGCCGGGCAGGCCGAACGCATGGCGGATACCGGCATCGAAAAGCCTTTGGGCAAGCACGTCGGCGGTGCGCAGCGGAAGATCTGTCATCATGGCCTCACGGTGGTCGGACCCGCGCACCAAGACGGCGGACCGACGAAAGAACAAGTCAATTTACCGTGGGTCGGCGCATCATCGCGCGGCAATGCCCAAGGCGCATGACACCACGAGGCCAGCAAGACGAGCCCATTTCAAGGACTATCCCTGGCCGTGATCGCCATACTGCGGCCTGCGCAAGGAAAATCGGCTGGCGACACGGCGCTGCAACGGCCTGGCTTGCGCGTCAGGTCAGGCTGCGCGAGGCGCGGGAACCTGCAATTCCGCCAGAACTTCGGCGAACTCGGGATCCTGCGCCGCAAGGTGCAACGTGGCGCGCAACATGCCTGCCTTGGACCCGCAATCGAACCGTGTGCCCGAATACCGGAACCCGGTCAGTCCGAGGCGATCAACGCCTCTGGCGATCGCATCGGTCAACTGGATCTCGCCCCCGGCGCCCGGCGTCTGCGTGGCCAGATCCTCGAAGATCGAGGGATCCAGAATGTAGCGTCCCACCACCGCTTCCCTGGAGGGGGCGGCCGCGGGCGCGGGCTTTTCGACCATGCCGTCAGCGTTCACCACCCGGCCCTCTTGGCTGGTCACCGACAATATGCCGTATTTGCTTGTGTCCGCGTCCGACACGGTCATCGCCGCGACCATGTGACCGGAGGGTCCCCTGGCGTAGGCGTCGATCATTTCACCAAGGCAGCCCGCCCCGAGGATCAGGTCATCGGGCAGGATGACGGCAACGGGTCCGGGAAGGGCGTAGTCGCGCGCGCACAGGACTGCATGACCAAGACCCAGCGGCTTATCCTGCATCGTGAAGACCACATCATCGTGCACCGGGCAAAAGGCCGCGTCTTGCAAGGCGTCGGCCAGCTTTTTTTTGCCGCGCGCTTTCAACTCCGCGCGCAGGCGCGCATCGTCCATCACGTGGCGCTCGATGGCGGCCTTCGAGGGGTGGCTGACAAAGATCATGCGCTCGATGCCTGCATCTTGTGCTTCATCGATGGCATATTGGATCAGGGGCGTGTCGATCACTGGCAGCAACTCTTTCGGGGTGGCCTTGGTCGCGGGGAGAAACCGGGTCCCCAGACCGGCAACGGGAAAGATGGCAGTGCGTACATGGGATGACATCGAACGTGCTCCTGACTGAATTGCTGCAATGCAGAATTATGTAGGGCCTTTCTTGAATAGTCAAAAAACGACACTATTTTGTCGCTAATGTATTCTCTTGGGGCAGAATTTCGAGGCAGGCAGCCTAAAAAACCAGCAGGTTTTGGTTTTTCTCGGTCACTTCCGATCTTTTTCGGGTGCTTTGCACAACACTGCTGCAGGCGCAGCATCGATCTGTGGGATGGTGCAGGGGCCATTTGCGACACTCGCCGCCCATAAGCGACATCCTTGTCTGGCGGCAAAGGCCCGCTGACACCGCAGAGTCGATTTTCTGCCCCCATGAACGAGGTAACGATGAAACATCAGTCCTTTTCCGGTGATCCCCTGCCATCCGAGGTCAATCCGTTTCGGCGCGTTGCCGTCATCGGGGCCGGGTCCTGGGGGACGGCGTTGGCCGCGACGCTTGCGCGCGCCGGTGTCGAGACCCGCCTCTGGGGCCGCGACCGTGCAGTGATCGATGAAATCAACCGGACGCACACATCCCACGCCTATCTTCCCGGCGTGACCCTGCCCGGGACCCTGCGCGGGCTGCACGAAATGAAGGCGGCGCTGGCCGGGGCCGAGGCCGCGCTGATCGTCGTGCCGTCGCGATCCATCCGCAGCGTGGCGCGGCAGGTGGCGGAACATGCCGGCAACGGAATTCCCGTGGCCGTCTGCGCGAAAGGGATCGAGGCGGAAACCGGCCTTTTGATGACCCAGGTCGCCGAAGAGGAACTGGGCGACCGCCCGGTCGGGTGCGTATCCGGCCCGACCTTTGCGGTTGAAACCGCGCTGGGCCATCCGACGGCGGCCACCGTGGCCTTTCCCTTTGCCTATGCCGACCGGCTGAAACCGCAAGACAGCGCCGCGGCCCGATTGGCGGTATCGCTCACCACCGAAAGCTTCCGCGCCTACGTGTCGGATGATCTGGTCGGCGTGGAAATCGGGGGGGCGGTCAAGAACGTGATCGCAATCGCCTGCGGGATGATGACGGGCGCGGGATTTGCCGAAAACACCCGTGCAGCACTTATCACCCGTGGCCTGGACGAGATGAAATCGCTGGCCGAATCCCTTGGCGGGCGGCGCGAGACCGTCACTGGCCTGTCGGGTATCGGCGATCTGGCGCTGACCTGTTCCAGCCCGACCTCGCGCAACATGTCGCTGGGCCAGCAACTTGGTCAGGGGCTTGCCCGTCGCGACTGCTTCGATGGCAAACCCATCGTCGTCGAGGGCGAAGTGAATGCCAAATCCGTCACCGATCTGGCGCGCAGTGTCGGTGTGGCCATGCCGATTTGCGAAACCGTGCGCGCCATTCTTCATGACGGGCAGGTCCTGGGCGAGGCATTCGCCGCGCTGTGGGCACGCCCGATCGAGGCTGAACCCCGGGCCATGGGCCTGTCGCTCAGCCATCCCGCAACCGACCAAGCCATAGCAACCCTTGCAGAAAGGATCTCATGACCCGCCACGAAACCTTCACCAGTCCGACCATTGCCGACAAGGACTTCGTTCTTGCGACCGACCTTGACGGCACCTTCCTCGGCGGAACCGACAAGGATCGGGCCGCCTTTTACGGGTGGATCGAGGCCAATCGCGACCGCATAGGACTGATTTTCGTCACGGGCCGGGATCCGGGTCACATCAGCAACCTGACGCGCAAGATGGGCGTGCCGCGCCCCGATTACGTCGTGGGCGATGTGGGCACGACCATTGCCGAAATGGGCTCTGATCACATGCTGTCCCCCATTGCCGAACTCGAGGCCGAGATCGTCGAGGCCTGGGGTGACGCCAGTGCCCGCGTGCAGGCTTCGCTGCACTCGATTGCCGGACTGACGTTGCAATCAACCGGGTTCCGGCACCGTGTCAGCTTTGACCTGGATGCCGCCCTTTTCGACACCCGAGCGCTCGATATCGTGGCGGACCTGGGTCTCGATGCGCTGATCTCGGACAATCGATACTTTGACGTGCTGCCAAAGGGCGTCAGCAAAGGGCCGTCCCTGTTGCGGCTTTTGGCCCATCTGGGCGTCGACAACGCGCGCACATTGGTTGCCGGCGATACGCTGAACGACCTGTCCATGCTGTCGCTTGGGCTGCCGGCGGTCGCGGTTGGCAACTCCGAACCGGCCCTGCTCGAAAAACTGTCCGGTCTCGATCACGTGGTGTTCGCCAAGGGCGAAGGCGTCATGGGCATCGCCGATGCCATCGTTGAGCGCAAGATGTTTCCCAAAGCCTGAGGAGGCCTGATATGTCATCCGATCTGGTTATCGTCTATCACCGCCAACCTTATGAAGAGGTAGAGGAAAACGGTCGCACCGTATTCCGCGAAAACAAAAGCCCGAACGGGATCGTGCCGACGCTGAAAAGCTTTTTCGGCAGTGTCGATCATGGGGCGTGGGTCGCGTGGAAACTGGCCGAGGACCCCGCCGCGCCCGAGTTCGAACAAAAGGTCGACATCGAGGACGTGTACGGAAAATACACCGTCTCGCGCCTGCCGCTTTCCGCTGAACAGGTTCGCGAATTCTACCACGTGACCTCGAAAGAGGCGTTCTGGCCGATCCTGCACGGGTTCAAGGAACGCTACAACTACGACCCCGTCGACTGGGCCAATTTCCGCGATGTGAACCGCCGCTTCGCGGAGGCCGCTGCCGAAGAGGCGGCCCATGGTGCACTGGTCTGGGTGCATGATTACAACCTGTGGCTTGTGCCCGGCTACCTGCGGTCCATTCGTCCCGACGTGCGGATCGCGTTCTTCCACCACACGCCGTTTCCGTCGGCGGATATCTTCAACGTGCTGCCATGGCGCAAGGAGATCGTCAGCAGCCTTTTGGCCTGTGACGATGTCGGTTTTCACATTCCGCGCTACGCCGCCAATTTCGTGTCTGTCGCCCGCAGCCTGTTCGATGTCGATGTGTCCGAACGCCTGCGCGTGCCGGATCGCTGGATATCCGAGGGCACGGCGCTGACCGAACGGGTGGTTCCGGCCAGCATTTCCTACGACGGCAAGGATGTCTCGATCAGCGTGACACCGGTGGGTGTCGACGTGGGCTTTGTCGATCAGAAGGCGCATCTGCCCGAGACCGAGGCCCACGCGACCCAAATCCGCAAGGATATGGGGGATGCTCAGTTGATCCTCTCGGTGGGGCGCACCGATTACACCAAGGGCGGCGTCACGCAGCTGGAAAGCTTCGAGCGTATTCTGGAAGCGCGCCCGGACCTGCGGGGCAAGGTGCGGTTGATGCATGTCTCGGTTTCGGCCAACCGGGGCATGACGGCGTATGAATTGATCCAGAACGAGATCGAACAGGTCGCGGGCCGGATCAATGGCCGGTTCGGCACGCTGGAATGGCAGCCCGTGGCCCTGATATCGCGCGCCATCCCGTTTGCGGAACTCATTGCCTATTACCGTGCTGCCGACGTGGCATGGATCACGCCGCTGGCTGACGGGATGAACCTTGTCTGCAAGGAATTCGTCGCCACACGTGTGGACGGCGACGGCGTTCTTGTCCTGTCCGAAAATGCAGGCGCCGCGGTCGAGCTGGGCGATGCAGTCATCACCAATCCGTTCTCGCACAGGTCCATGGATCACGCGATCCTGGCCGCGCTGGAGATGGCCGAACCCGAAAGGCGCGCCCGCATGGCCGCGCTGCGCGAGGCGGTTCTGGCCAATGATGTCCGCTCGTGGGGGCCGGGCAGTCTCGAGATAAACCCCAAGGTTCGCACGGCGCCAGCTGCCTGACGCCGAGCGGAGATATCACGCCTGCACGGCGCGTTGCCTCTGCCGGCCCAGGCCCTCGACATGGGCTTCGACCTCATCGCCGGGTTTGAGGTAGACGGGCGGTTTTTGCCCCATACCCACGCCCGGCGGCGTTCCGGTGGCGATCACGTCGCCCGGATGAAGGGTCATGAACTGGCTCAGGTAGGCGATCACATGGGCGACGCCGAACACCATGGTTCGGGTGGAGCCGTCCTGGAACCGCTGGCCATTCACATCCAGCGTCATCGACAGGGCCTGGGGATCGGGGATTTCGTCGGCGCTCACCAGCCACGGCCCCGTGGGCCCGAAGGTGTCGTGGCTCTTGCCCTTGGTCCATTGCCCGGCACGACGCAGCTGGAAATCCCGTTCCGACACGTCATTGACGATACAGTAGCCTGCGACATGCGCCATGGCGTCTGCTTCGGATACGTATTTCGCGGTGGTCCCGATGACGACGCCAAGCTCGACCTCCCAATCGGTGGCCTGCGATCCGCGCGGGATCTCGATGTCGTCGTTCGGCCCGCAAATGGCGCTGGTGGCCTTGGAAAACAGGATCGGCTCGGTCGGCACGTCCATGCCTGCCTCTGCAGCATGATCGGAGTAGTTCAGACCGATGCAGATCATCTTGCCCACTTGCCCAACGCAGGCCCCGATGCGCGGATCGCCCTGCACCAAGGGCAGGGTTTCGGGGTCGATCGCAGCCAGTCGGGCCAACCCCTCGGGCGACAGCGTGTCGCCTGATATGTCCGCTACGACGCTCGAAAGATCACGAATTGCAGCTGATGCGTCCAGCATCCCGGGCCGTTCTGACCCCATCTCTCCATACCGCAGCAATTTCATGGTTTTCCCTCCATCCCTGACAAGTCTTTCCCGAAGGATTAACCGGCCCGCCGGCCAAGGGACAGGGGGGATGCGCAAAGGATTGACGGATCAGCCGGACAATCGTCACGGTTGCGCAGATGCAACTTCAACAGGCGTGTTGTCTTGGATTTCCGTTTCCGAAGCTGTGACGTGCGCCGCGCCGCCGGCTGCGATCTGCTTGTGAAGCAGGGCAAGCGCCGGGATTTTTGTCTCCAAATGCGGGGTTGTGCCGTGGCACCTCCCTGTCTTGTCTTGCACCGACATGCGCAGCGTCGAAATCATCGCGGATCTGGAAGACGCGGTCGGCAAACCCGTGATCTTGTCCAACCAGGCGATGCTGTTCGAAGGGCTGGAGATTCCGGGCATCCCTGAACCTATCACAGGCTTCGGCCAGCTGCTTGAAAGGCCCCGTGCATGAGTTTCCAACAGATCGCAGACTTTACCCTGGGTGAGATCACCGTGCCCGACAGCGCGCTCGATTTCACGGCGACATTGCTGATCGACACCCTGGGTGTGGCGGCAGGAGCCACCCATATGGCGCCGGGGCGGATCGCCCGCGATCACGCGGCGAGGTTTCTGGCGGCGGGCGGGCCGGGCGATGCGGCCAGGATGCTGTTTGACGGGCGGCATGCCTCGATCCCCGGTGCGGCCTTTGCGGCGGCGACACAGATCGACAACCTTGATGCCCATGATGGTTATAACCCGACCAAGGGTCATATCGGATGCGCGACGGTTCCTGCGCTATGTGCCTTTGGCGAACGGCATCCCGACCTGGGCGGTCGCGGCGCTTTGACAGCGCTTGCCATGTCCTACGAGATTGCCGCCCGCGCGGCGACGGCGCTGCACGCGACTGTCAGCGACTATCACACATCGGGCGCATGGAACGCGCTTGGCGTTGCGGCCCTCGGGTGTCGCCTCAGGGGGCATGACGCAGACCAGTTGCGCCACGCGCTTGGCATCGCCGAATATCACGGGCCAAGAAGCCAGATGATGCGCGAGATCGCCAACCCCACCATGCTTCACGACGGGTCCGGCATGGGGGCCATGGTCGGGGCGATGGCCGCGTTGATGGCCGAGGACGGGTTCGAAGGCGCGCCCGCCATCACCGTCGAGGATGCGGCTGAACACTGGACCGATCTGGGTCAGCTGTGGACGGTCGAGAGGAACTATATCAAGCCATATCCGATCTGCCGTTGGGCCCATGCCGCCATTGATGCCGTGGGGCAGGTGATCGACGCCCATGGGGTGCAACCCGAACAGATCGCGCGCATCGATGTGAGAACATTCGCACAGGCCGCCGCACTGTACCGGGGCATGCCGGACACGACCTCGCAGGCGCAATATTCTTTGGGCTTCGCCGTCGCCGTTCGGGCGGTCCATGGGCGGATCGGACCCGACCAGATCACCGGGGCGGGGTTGTCCGACACCCGGGTAGCGTTGATGGTGTCGCGAATTCATATAGAAGAATATGCGCGCCATTCCACGCGCTTCCCTGCAAGCCGGGCTTCGGATGTCACGGTTCATCTGACCGATGGCCGGCTACTGCATTCCGGCGACGTTCACGCCTCCGGTGGGCCGGAGGCCCCCTGGAGCCTCGATCAGGTCGAAACCAAGTTTCACATGATGGCTGCCCATTTGCCCGAAGAACGCCGCCGCGCGATCTGGTCCATGCGCGACCGTTTGCAAGATCCCCGGGCGCGCTTTTCCGATCTGCTCGATCTGATCCACAACCCGATCGAGCTGCCCGATGGCTGACCGCAAGACCGTCATCCTGCATCATGACCGTACGGCGGACATGGCCGATACGCTGCGCGGGGACTACCCGGATCTGGAGGTTCTGGAATGCGCCACCTACGAGGATCTGCCAGGCATGATCGCGCGGCATCAGCCAGATGCGGTCTATACCGTGCGCTTTGCGGGCACGGCCAATTATCCGCGCGACGCGCTGTTTGCCGATGACGGGCCGGCCTGGATCGCCAATGGCGGGGTCGGCACCGACCATTTCGGATCTTGGGACGCGACCCGCACGACGGTGACCAACGGTGCGGGTGTCGCCGCTGGCATGATGGCCGAATATATCATCGGAGGGTTCTTGCACTTCACCCTCGATATTCCCGGCCTGCAGGCGGACAAGGCCGCGCGCGTCTGGCGCAATCGCACGGTGCGCCCGCTGGCCGGGCAAACCTTGCTGATTGTCGGCCTTGGACATACTGGTCAGGCGCTGGCCTTGCGTGCCAAGGCCTTCGGGATGCAGGTCATGGGCACCCGCGCGCGCCCGCGTCCGATGGAGCATGTCGATGAGATCGCCCCCGCCTCGGATCTTGCCCGCTTGCTGCCGCGGGCCGATTTCATCGCGGTCTGCACGCCGCTGACGCCGGCCACGCGCGGCCTTGTCGGGGAAACCGAGATCGCCGCGATGAAGCCGGGCGTGATCCTTGCCGATGTGTCGCGCGGCGGAGTGATCGATCAGACCGCATTGGCGCAGGCGATGCGCGCGGGCCATGTGGGCGGGGCCGCGCTTGACGTGTTCGAGGTTGAACCTTTGCCCGGAGACAGCCCGTTGTGGGACCTTCCGAACCTGGTCATTTCACCCCATTGCTCGGCGGTTCATGCCGGTTGGGAAGAGGCCTCGCTGCACTTGTTTCGCAAGAACCTTGACCGTTGGATGCACAATGAACCACTGGTGAACATTGTCGATCCTGACAGGGGGTACTGATGGCCACGTTCACGGACAATCCGACGGTCTGGATCCCCTTGCCGGACGGCACGCAGCTTGCGGCACGTCTTTTCATGCCCAAGGGCGCACAGTCGACACCAGTGCCTGCCGTGATCGAGTACCTGCCCTATCGCCGCCGGGATGCGACCGCCCTGCGCGATGATGCCGTTTATCCGGCGTTCGCAGACATGGGCCTTGCCGGTGTGCGGGTCGACCTGAGAGGCACCGGAGATTCCGAGGGCCTGTTCGACGACGAGTATTCCGAAACCGAGCTCAGCGACGCGGAAGCCGTGATCGCCTGGATCGCGGCACAACCCTGGTGCAACGGCAACGTCGGAATGATGGGGATTTCATGGGGCGGGTTCAACGCGCTGCAACTCGCTGCCCGGCGCCCGCCTGCATTGAAGGCGGTGATCTCGATCGCGTCGACGGTGGATCGGTTCGCCGATGACATCCACTACCGAGGTGGCGCGCAGATGTCGGCGAACCTGTATTGGGCGACGCAGATGCTGTACCGCGCCGCATTGCCACCCGATGCGGCCGTCGTGGGTGCGGATTGGCGCAAGATCTGGTTGCACAGGCTGGAAAACCTGCCGGCGCTGATTTTCCCATGGCTCAGCCACCAGAGGCGCGACGCCTATTGGCGGCACGGGTCCATTTGCGAAGACTATTCGGCGCTTCAGGCGCCGGCCCTGATGATTGCCGGTTGGGCTGACGGGTATCGCAACACGCCGTGGTTGGCACGTGAGGGTCTGGGCGATGGCGCGCGGTCCATGACGGGGCCTTGGGTGCACCTTTACCCGTATTGCGCCGTGCCGGGGCCGCGCATCGACTTCATGGCAGAGGCCGCGCGCTGGTGGGGCCGGTGGTTGCAGGACAAGGACACCGGGGCCGAAGACCTGCCCGCACACCGCCTGTGGTTGTCCGAGGCGGTCCGCCCGGATCAGCCCCGCATGCACGAACCGGGTCGCTGGATCGCTATCGATCAGGGCGCGCCGGTGATCACGACCCTGTTCCTGTCCCGTGACCGTCTGACCAACAGCCCCGGCGAAGGCCAGATCAGCATTCGCACACCGCTGGATTGCGGTGTCGACGGGGGCGAGTTTTTCACGCAGGGAAGCGACAGCGATCTTCCCGGCGATCAACGGGCCGATGACGGGCTGTCGACCCGCTTCGAAACCGATATCCTGTCCGACCCTCTCGATATCATCGGCCGCCCGGTGCTGCGGCTTCCGGTGGCGATCGATGCGCCTCAGGGCACGCTGGTCGCGCGGCTTGTCGACGTGCATCCCGATGGGTCATCGCACCGGATCTCGCTTGGGATCCTGAACCTGTCCCATCGCGATGGCCCGTCCGAACCGCGCCCGATGGAACCGGGCCGGCAGGTTGTGGTGGACATCCCCCTGGACGTGGCGGCCTACCGGGTTCTGCCCGGGCATCGCTTGCGGCTGGCTGTGTCGACAAGCTACTTCCCCCATGTCCTGCCGCCGCCGACGGATGTCACGGCCACCGTCGGGCTGGATGCCCGCGCCGCGCTGGATCTGCCGTGCGAACCGTTCCAAGAGATAGACCTGCCCCAAGTGCCAGACCCCAGCCCGGCCTATCCCCGTTTGACCCCCGCCACCGCCGAACGCCGCATCACGCGTGAGTGCGGCACCAGACGAACCACCGTGGTCGTGGACGAGTCCAGCGGCGATATTCGCCATCCCGGCCACGGCATGGAATGGAGATCGGATCGCCTGTCCGAATGGTCGATTACCCGAGGCGATCCGCTCAGCATGGTCGGTCATGAACGTGCCGTCGGCATGCGTCGTCGGGGCGGTGTTGAAACGGTCGTGACAGCAAGCGGTGCGATGCGAGTGAGCGGCACCGACTGGATCGTCGAGGCAAGCATCGAGGCCACCGAAGATGGACGCGTGGTGTTCCGACGTGACTGGTCCGACAGGATTGCGCGCGACCACATGTGAGGCCGGGTAGGTTACGGATCGAGATTTCCGGGTTTGCAGAGTCAAACCAACAGTATCGCCAGGAACGGTGCCGCTGCCGGTGCCGCTGATTGTGAAATGCCCAAACGCCGGCCTGCGGGCTTTCGATACGCATGCAGACGCGCGGATCGATTGCACGCTGCATTCTCCGTTCGAAACCGGTGCCTTGACCCGATCGCGCAGGCGACGAGCCCGGCCGATGTGACCGGAACGCCGGGCAGTGGTCGGACAGGCTTGCCCGTCGAAAGGCAGGATTGCGGTCTCTGCCGGGGTCCGGGCGGGCCGGCGCTCCGGGGGAAAGCCACGGGCCCTACGCGATGCGAAACACGGACGGTGACAACAAAACAGTTGATCCTCCAAGGATAGCGGGCAGTATGGGTCCGGATAAAGAATTCGGAAAACCGAACCGGAATGACAACAGTGGAGAGAGACATGTCAGCAAAGATCAACAAGGGCGGGATCAGCCGCCGGACCGTATTGCAGGGTGCGACAGCGCTTGGCACAGCGGCCCTTGTCACACCTTGGGGCACGCCCCTCAGGGCTCAGCCGGTGCGCGGCGGTGTCCTGCGGGTCGGTCAGGCGTTCGGCTCCACAACGGACTCGCTTGATCCGGGCTCGTGGGAAAACGATTTCATGAACCTGCAGGCGCACACGCGCAATGGCTACCTGACCGAGATCGACGTGGACGGCGCACTGGTGCCGTCCGTCGCCGAAAGCTGGGAGGCAACGCCCGACGCGACGGTCTGGACCTTCAACGTTCGCCCCGGCGTGACCTTCCATTCTGGCCGGACCGTGACAGGCGCTGATGTGGTCGCATCGATCAATCATCACCGTGGTGCCGACAGTACGTCTGCCGCCGCGCCCATCGTGGCCCAGATCACCGAAATCACTGCCGACGGAATGACCGTTACGATGACGCTCGAGGCCGGCAATGCGGACTTCCCCTATGTGATGTCGGACTATCACCTGCCGGTTCTGCCGGCGATGGATGACGGTACAATCGACGTGAACTCGACGGATGCGTGCGGTGCATTCAAGCTTGAACAGATCGAGTTCGGCGTGCGTGCAAGCTATGTGCGCCATGACGGCTACTGGAAGGCCGGGCTGCCGTATTTCGATGGCCTCGAGCAGATTTCGATCTTCGACGATGCGGCACGGCAAAATGCACTCATCTCGGGCGAAGTCGATTACATCGACACGGCCGATCTGAACACCGTACACCTTCTGGAGAGGGCGCCGGGCATCAATATCCTGTCGATCACCGGCACGCAGCATTATGGTCTGCCAATGGATACGCGGGCTGCGCCCTTCGACAACGTCAACGTGCGTCTTGCGCTCAAGTACGCGATCAACCGCGAGCAGATGCTCGAGACCGTCCTCAATGGCTATGGGTCGGTCGGCAACGATCACCCGATCGGACCCGGTCAGCGTTATTTCAATACAGAGCTGGAACAGAAGACATACGACCCGGATCGGGTTGCGTTCCACCTTCGCGAGGCAGGCCTGACGGAACTGAGCGTCGATATCCATCTTGCCGACGCTGCGTTCGCGGGTGCTCTGGACGCCGGTGCGCTCTTTGCCGAGAGCGCGGCTGCCGCTGGTATCAACCTCAACGTGGTTCGGGAACCGAACGACGGCTACTGGTCCAACGTGTGGATGCAAAAGCCATTTGTCGGCACCTACTGGGGCGGACGCCCGACCGAAGACTGGATGTTCTCGACCGCCTATGCCGAAGGTGTGCCGTGGAACGAGAGCTACTGGTCGAACGCGCGTTTCAACGAATTGCTTCTCGCCGCCCGCTCCGAGTTGGACGACAACCTCCGCCGCGAGCAGTACTTCGAGATGCAGCAGATCGTCTCCGAAGAGGGGGGCACGATCATCCCGATGTTCGCGAACTATGTCGGTGCGTATTCTGATCGCCTCGCGCATGGTGATCAGGTTGCGTCGAACTGGCGCAACGACGGCCACAAGATCGGCGAACGCTGGTGGTTCGCGTCCTGATCTGAACTCCTCCCCCGGATGCATACCGCGTCCGGGGGATTTTCGTTCATCGTGGGGGCCACGGTGACCGGCTGAGCGCCATGAGCATCCAATCATAATAAGACCCGATCCGCGGGAACGGCAAAAAGCCGGGCGGGCGAGGGGGACACATGTCACATATCTGGATCATGATCGCGCAACGGCTCGCGCTTGGGGTCATGACGTTGTTCATTGTATCCTTGGTGATCTTCCTGGGCACCGAATTGTTGCCGGGTGATTTCGCCCAAGAAATCCTTGGTCAATCCGCGACACCTGAAACGGTGGCCGCGTTGCGGGACCGGCTGGGTCTGAATGACCCCATGCACATCCGCTATATCAACTGGCTGTCGGATGTCGTGCGGGGCGATCTGGGCGTGTCCCTTGCCAATGGGCAGTCCGTTTCGGATCTGATCGGTCGCCGCCTTGGCAACACGCTGAGCCTTGCGCTGTATGCGGCTGCGATCGCGGTGCCGTTGTCCATCATGCTTGGCATACTCGCCGCACTTTTCCGCAACTCGTTTTTCGACCGTTTCGCCAACGCCTCGGCGCTGACCTCGATTTCCTTTCCGGAATTCTTCGTGGCCTACATCCTGATCTTCTTTCTTGCCGGGGCCGGCGGCGTCTTTCCATCGATGGCGAATTTCCGGGGTGATCCGACATTGGCGGAATTTCTTTACCGCGCCTTCCTGCCGGCATTCACCCTGACCCTTGTGGTGACCGCACACATGATGCGGATGACACGGGCCGCGATCATCAACCTGCTGGCATCCCCCTATATCGAGATGGCGCGCCTGAAGGGCATGAACCCGATGCGCATCATCGTCAAACACGCGCTGCCCAACGCGCTTGCCCCGATCATCAACGTTGTCGCCCTGAACCTGGCCTACCTGATCACGGGCGTGGTCGTGGTCGAGGTGGTGTTCGTCTATCCCGGTCTGGGGCAGCTGATGGTCGACAGCGTGGCGGCCCGCGACATGCCGGTCGTGCAAGGTGTCGCGCTGGTCTTTGCAGGGGCCTACGTTCTTTTGAACCTCACGGCGGATGTGTTGGCGACCTTGTCCAACCCCCGCCTTGTGCACCGTCGTTAGGGAGGCCGCGTCATGGGATTTCTAACCGGCCTTTTCTGGTTTGTCGTTGTGATCATCGCCTCCATGGCCGCGGGCTGGATATTCCGCGCGGCGGCCGTGGGCATCAGTCCGCGCGGCGTGGCCAAGGAGCTCAAGACCGCACCGCTGACGGCCAGTTTCGGGATGCTGATGATCCTGATCTACATCGTCGTTGCGGTCTTTGCCCCGCTGATCGCGCCGTTTTCCGAAACCGCGATCGTGGGTCGCGAATACCAGCCCTGGGACAGCGTTCATCTGCTTGGCACGGACAACCTGGGCCGCGACATGCTATCACGGCTGATCTATGCCGCCCGCAACACCGTGGGCATCGCGTTCGTCACCACTGCGCTGGCCTTTGGCGTGGGGTCCATACTGGGCCTGCTGGCAGCCACGGTTGGCGGCTGGCTCGATCAGATTTTGTCGCGCACGGTCGATGTGCTGATGGCGATCCCGGCGCTGATCTTTGCGCTGTTGTTGCTGACCATCTTTGGCACGTCGGTCATCAACATGATCCTGGTCATCGCGCTGATCGATTCCACCCGTGTGTTCCGCCTTGCGCGCGCGGTCGCCATGAACATCGTGGTGATGGATTACGTCGAGGCGGCAAAGCTGCGCGGTGAAGGCCTGTGGCGTCTGATCACCCGAGAAATCCTGCCCAACGCCATGGCGCCGCTGGTGGCGGAGTTCGGGCTGAGGTTCTGTTTCGTCTTCCTGACCATCTCCGCGCTCAGCTTCCTGGGTCTGGGGATGCAGCCGCCAACCGCCGATTGGGGCTCGATGGTCAAGGATAACGCGACGCTGATTTCCTTTGGCGACATCACCCCCTTGCTGCCGGCCGGTGCCATCGCGCTTTTGACGGTGAGCGTGAACTTCGTTGTGGACTGGCAGCTGCAACGCGCCTCCGGCCTGAAGGAGTGAGCTTGATGACCGAAACCAAGAAAGATGTCCTCTTGACGATGAAGGGTCTGCGCATCGAAGGGCGCGCAGACGAGGAGTGGCTCGAGATCGTCAAGGGCGTGGACGTCACCTTGCACAAGGGCGAAGTCCTGGGCCTGATCGGGGAATCCGGGGCCGGCAAGTCGACCATCGGTCTGGCCGCCATGGGCTTTGCGCGCGACGGGTGTCGCATCTCGGGCGGCGAGATCATGTTCGACGGGATCGACCTGCGCACCGCATCCGAAGCCACGAAACGCGATCTGCGCGGCAAACGGATCGCCTATGTGGCGCAATCCGCCGCTGCCAGCTTCAACCCGGCGCACAAACTGATCGAGCAATATTCCGAAGCCCCGGTTCAGCATCACGTGATGGGGCGGTCCGAGGCCGAGAAAGACGCGGTCGATCTGTATCGCCGGATGCAGCTGCCCAACCCGGAAGAGATCGGCTTTCGCTATCCCCATCAGGTGTCGGGGGGCCAGCTGCAACGCGCGATGACGGCCATGGCGATGGCGTGCAGGCCCGATCTGATCATCTTTGACGAGCCGACCACGGCGCTGGACGTGACCACCCAGATCGAGGTTCTGGCCGCGATCCGCGATATCGTGGAACAGTTCGACACTGCCGCGATCTACATCACCCATGACCTCGCCGTGGTGGCGCAGATGGCCGACAAGATCAAGGTGCTGCTCAAGGGCGAAGAGGTCGAAGAGGCCGATACCCGGACCATGCTTGACCATCCCACCCAGGACTACACCAAGTCCCTGTGGGCGGTGCGCAGCTATGCGCGGGCCGAACAGCCACCGGTCGACGCGTCGGCAACCCCGGTCGTGTCCGTGCGCAACGTCACCGCAGCCTATGGCACGCTGGATGTCCTCAAGGATATCAGCTTTGACATTCATGCCCGCCGCACTGTTGCGGTGGTGGGCGAATCCGGGTCGGGCAAATCCACGACGGCGCGCGTCATCACCGGTCTTTTGCCGCCGCGCCGTGGCGAGGTGCTGTTCAACGGCGAGGTCCTGCCGCCGGATTATCGCAATCGCACCCGCGATCAGCTGCGGCAGGCGCAGATGATCTACCAGATGGCCGACACGGCGCTGAATCCAAAGCTGCGCCTGCGCGATCTGATCGGACGGCCCGCACAGATGTACCTTGGCCTTCAGGGCAAGCAGCTGGATGATCGGATCAGGGATCTGTTGTCGCTGATCGAACTGGAACCTGACGACTATATCGACCGCCTGCCGTCGGAACTGTCGGGCGGTCAAAAGCAGCGTATCGGCATCGCGCGCGCGCTGGCCGCCGAGCCGCAGTTCATCATCTGCGACGAGGTGACGTCTGCGCTGGATCAGCTGGTGGCCGAAGGCATCCTGAAGCTGCTCGACAAGATCCAGGGCGAATTCGACCTGGCCTACATGTTCATTACCCATGATCTGGCGACGGTGAAGGCCATTGCCGACGAGGTCGTGGTCATGAAGGAAGGCGTTGTCGTCGAAAAGGGCCCGAAATCCGAGATGTTCCAGCCGCCCCATGATCCCTATACCGAGCTCTTGTTGTCTTCGGTGCCGGAAATGGACCCGGACTGGCTGACCGAATTGCTGCAATCGCGCGGGGCGCTGCCGGCGGCCTGACGCCTCTTGCGTCGCTAAAGTCACGGGTGCATCACTCCTCGCGAAAGCGGAGGTGCGGCACATGGCCATCAAGGTTGCGATCAACGGGTTCGGACGGATCGGACGGTCCGTCGTGCGCGCGTGGCTGAAGGGCGGCTGGCCGGATATCGAGATCGTGGCCATCAACGATGTCGGGCCTTTGCCGACATGCGCGTACCGCTTTCAGTATGACAGCGTGTTTGGCCCCTGGCCTGATCCGGTTGATGCTGGCGAAGGGGAACTGCGTATCGGGGCCAGTGTGCTGCCGTTCACATCGGTTG
>Ga0102938_10000699_pt1 | contig 25165 bp, 22 predicted proteins | sample SalPonR2_B_D2_MG_FD_84516 | JGI IMG/M metagenome (GOLD analysis project Ga0102938, IMG submission 84516) | Salt pond soil microbial communities from South San Francisco under conditions of wetland restoration - Salt Pond MetaG R2_B_D2_MG | ecosystem: Environmental > Aquatic > Marine >... | reverse complement strand
TGACCCTGCGCAGCGGCGAGTTGCTGCAGGTCATCATCACGCTGCGGGGCGAATCCCGCCGGGCCTTCGTCAGCCTCGAATCGTCCCTGCCGCTGGACGAATCCGCGCTGCCTCAGCCGACCACCACGACCGAAGTCGAGGGCGAAGGCGTGCTGGTCGGCCAGGTGCTGTCGTCGGAAGACGGTTCGCCCGTGGTCGATGCCCGTTTGTTCGTCTCCGGTACGCCCGTCGAGGCGCGCACGGACGAAGAAGGCCGCTTCCGGATCGACCTGCCCGTGGGCAGCTACTCGGTCTCCGTGCTGCACAGCGAATTCGCCACGCGCACGATCGAAGGCGTCGAGATCGCCGCCGACGCGCAGACCGAACGCAACTTCGAGCTGCCGCCGGCCGGTCTCGAGCTGGCCGAGTTCGTCGTCGTCGAGCCGTTCATCGAAGGCTCGCTGAGCTCGGTCATCGAAGAACAGCGCCAGACCGCCAGCGTCGCCAACGTACTCGGCGCCGAGCAGATTTCGCGCGCCGGCGACTCGAGCGTCGGCGGCGCCCTGTCGCGCGTCACCGGCCTGACTCTGGTCGACGGCCAGTTCATCTACATCCGCGGCCTCGGCGAGCGCTATTCGTCGACGCTGGTCAACGGCGCCAACGTCCCCAGCCCCGACCCGACCCGAAAGGTCGTGCCGCTGGACCTGTTCCCGACCGGCGTCATCCGCTCCATCCTGGTCCAGAAGGGCTATTCGCCGGACATGCCGGGCGATTTCGGCGGCGGCGTGGTCGAGATCCGCACGCGCGGGATCCCGGAAGAGGACTTCTTCTCGATCGAACTGTCCGGCGGCTACCGGGACGGCACGACGTTCGAGGACGGCCTGACCTACGAGGGCGGCGGGCGCGACTGGACGGGCTTCGATGACGGTACGCGGGATATTCCGGATCCGATCGCCGAGATCATCGGCGACGGCACCAAGCTGCCTCCTCTGCAGACGGCCTTCACGCCCGATGGATTGACCGAGGAGGAGCTCGAAGCCCTGGGTGAATCCCTGCCTAATATCTACGACGTCGATCGCGAGGAGATCGGCCCGGATCTCGGCGTATCGATCGAAGGCGGGAAGCGCTTCGACATCGGCAACGACTGGCAGCTGGGCGCGACGGGCTCCATCCTCTGGGACGATTCATGGCGTACGCGGGACGAGCTGCGGCAGACCTTCGTTCCCCTCGGCGACGGTTCGCTTCGTCCCAACGACAGCTACGACCTGGTCCGGACGACCCGGACGATCGGGCTGAGCGGTTTCGCGACGGCCGGGGTCAACTATGCCGACCTCCACGAGCTCGATTTCACGACCATGCTGCTCCGTCAGACCGAGGACGAGGCGGTCGAACAGATCGGCTTCAACCTCGATGAGGACGGGATCATCCGCTTCAACGAACTGGAGTGGGAAGAGCGCGAGCTGTTCACCATGCAGATCGAAGGCGCTCACGTGTTCCCGTTCCTGAACAGCGCCCGGCTCGAGTGGGACTACTCCGACTCGGCGGCTTCGCTGAGTACGCCGGACAGTCGGCGATACCGCTACGATCCGGACGACGAGGCCGGCTTCATCTTCTCGCGTCGCGCCGATTCGAACATCCGGCGCTACACCACGCTCGACGACGAGGCCATCGATTACGGCGCGGATTTCGAGATTCCCTTCGAGGCCGGTGAATGGCTCGCCGCCAAGCTGAAGGTCGGGTACCGCAACGTCGACAAGGAACGTCAATCGACGATCCGCCGCTTCACGTTCGACGACGTCTTCAACATCAGCGAGGACGATCGGCGCCAGCAGTCGCTGGAGGACATCCTGACTCCGGAGAACATCGGGCCGGATGGCGCCCAGCTGCTCGAGATCACGCGGAACAGCGACAACTACTCGGCCGCCCTCGATATCGAGGCCTACTACGCGAATCTCGACTTCACCCTCTGGGAACGGCTGCGGATCGCCGGTGGCGTTCGCGTCGAAGACTGGGCGCAGAACGTCCGCACGTTCAGCCTGTTCGAAGAGGACACGGTCGAATCGGAATCGAACCTGGGTGACGAAGACCTGTTCCCCGCCGCATCGCTGACCTGGTTCATCACCGAGAACCAGCAGCTTCGGGTCAGCTACGCCGAGACCATCATCCGTCCGGATTTCAAGGAGCTCTCGGATTCACCGTTCACCGACCCGATCCTCGAGCGGGAAGTGGTCGGTAACCCCGATCTCGTCCCGTCCAATGTTCAGCACATCGATGCGCGCTGGGAGTGGTACCCCGCACAGGACGAACTGATCTCGATCGGCGTGTTCTACAAGCTGATCGACCAGCCGATCGAGCTGACGGTGCAGCCCGGCGTGGAGCAACGTCTGAGCTTTACCAATGCCGACGAGGCCGAGAACTTCGGCATCGAGCTCGAGGCGCGGAAGACGCTTGGGTTCGTCGGCGACTGGTTCGGTGGCCGGTCCTGGTTGGAACGGTTCTACGTTGCCGGCAACCTGTCCGTGATCGAATCCGAAATCTCGATCCTCCCGGAGAACCAGGGCATTCTCACCGAGACATCCCGGCCGCTGCAGGGCCAGTCACCGCTGATCGCAAATATCCAGCTCGGCTACGACGACGAGGACCTCGGCATCGAGACGACACTGCTGTACAACTACGTCGGCGAGCGGATCACCGAGGTCGGCGTGCTGGGGGCGCCGGACAAGAAGGAGCAGCCGACCGGCGTGCTCGACTTCGTGTTCCGCTGGCGATGGAACGATCACTGGTCGTTCAAGACCAAGTTCGGCAACCTGCTCGACGCGGAGTTCGAAATCAAGCAGGGTCCCGAAACCACCCAGCGGTACCGGAACGGCCGCACGGCCAGCATCGGCATCACCTACGACTTTCTCTGACCCCCCCCCTCTTGTCATTTTTCTGCAACGGCGGGGTCATTTGGCTGAAATTGGCTGTCCCTACTCTCTGCAGTCCAAGCACGACCGGGTACGCCCGCTGTTTCGAGTCACACTCACCACTGCAGAGGAAGACACCATGTTCAAGAATCTCACGCGCAACGCGCTTGCGCTGGCCGCCGGCGCCGCCTTCTGCGCCCCGTCGGCGCACGCGTTCGTCGTCAACGACACGTTCGCCGGCAACTGGGGCGATGTCGACGGCGGCAGCCGCGGCCTGATCATCGACATCCTGGAGAACCGAGACCCGGCCGGCGATTTCGCTCCGGCAGTCCTGGTCGAGTGGTTCACCTACGACGAGGACGGCAACCCGCTGTGGCTGATTTCAGCACGGCCCAGATCGACCGTGACACCAACACCGCCACCCTCGATTTCCTGGAGTTCACCGGCGGCGCGTTCGCAACCCCGGACCTGGGTTCCCCGACCAGCAGCACCTGGGGTTCCGGCACGCTGACCTTCAACAGCTGTGACGAGGCCGTGCTGGAGTTCGACGGCGCCAACGGCACCGGCTCCACAACCTTCACCAGCTTGACCGAAAGCACCCAGTGCGTGGTCGACGAAGTGTTCTCGGGCTGCCCGGCCTTCGCAACCGATGGCCCAATCGACGGGTCGTGCATCATCGGCGGCGGTGATCCGATCACCGACGACATCACGCTGACCAACGAGACCACCTGGCTGATCCAGGGCCAGTTCGTGATCGGCAACGGCGGTTCCGTGACGATCGAGCCGAACACCGAACTGGTCGGCGGCACGCTCGGTGACACCGATACCTTCATCGTGGCCCAGGGCGGCCAGGCCTTCATCGAAGGCACGGCCGAGAACCCGGTCATCATGCGCGGCTTCCTGGCCGAAGGTCGTGGTGAGTGGGGCGGCGTTGTCGTCAACGGGTTCGCGCCGATCAACGGCTGCGCCGAAGGCGTCGAGGTCTGCGAGGCCGAAGGCGAAGGCAACTCCGGCACCTACGGCGGCAACGATCCGGACGACAACAGCGGGATCTTCCGCTACCTGGTCGTCTCCAACGCCGGCATCCTGTTCAACGAAGAGAACGAGCTCAACGGCATCGCGTTCCAGGGCGTGGGCCGCGGCACGACCATCGAGTACGTCCAGGTCCACCTGAATTCCGACGACGGGACCGAGTTCTTCGGCGGTACCGCCAACGCGAAGCGCCTGGTCCTGACCGGCATCGGTGACGACAGCCTCGATTGGACCGGCGGTTGGCAGGGCAACGTCCAGTACCTGGTGGCCAAGCAGTACACCGACGACGGCGACCAGGGCATCGAGGGCGACAACAACGGTGACGCCAACGACTCACTGCCGCGTGCACTTCCGGTGATCGCCAATGCCACCTTCCTCGGCGCCCAGGACATCGGCTGGCTGATCCGCGAAGGCACTGGCGTTTCTATCGCCAACTCGATCGTGACCGGCTTCGGCGACGCCTGTGTCGATATCGATCAGGAGTCGACCTTCAACAACTCCGCCAACCTGACGTTCAACAACAACATCATCGGGAACTGCGGCGGTGGCGCCTTCGATGATGAATCCGGTGATCCGTTCGCGGTCTCGACGTTCATCCTCGACCAGCCGGGCAACGTCCAAGCCGATCCGATGCTGAACAACTACATTCCGATGGGCGCTTCGCCGGCCCTGCAGGTCGCGCCGGTCCCGTACGCCGACTCGTTCTTCGACAACGTCAACTATGCTGGCGCCGTGCCGAACCAGGGCGACGACTGGACGAAGGGCTGGACGGTCGGTCTCGACCGCGACGCTCCGTAACACTGCACGATCGACGAATTCCCGCACGCCGGGATGGAGTCAAGGGCGCGGCCGCGAGGTCGCGCCCTTTTTCATGCGCGGTTGAGGCACCCGTGGTCTACTCCACGCCATGAAAAAGTCCGACCTGCCGACCAAGACCTGCCCGGTCTGCCAGCGCCCGTTTGCCTGGCGGAAGAAGTGGCGCGACTGCTGGGACGAGGTCCGCTACTGCTCCGAGCGCTGCCGGCGCAACCGCAGCAAGACCGCCGACGAGGTGCTGCGGTGAGCGGACCTGTCCAACTGGTCTGGTTCAAGCGCGACCTGCGCGTGGACGATCACCGGCCGCTGGCCGAAGCCGCCGCACGGGGGCCGGTGCTGCCGCTGTACATCGTCGAGCCCGGGCTCTGGCGTCAGCCGGATGCCGCGGCGCGCCACCAGGCGTTCATTGCCGAGTCCCTGATCGACCTCGACGCCGCGCTGCGAGCGCGTGGCCAGGGTCTGCTCGTGCGTGTCGGCGACGCGGTCGAAGTGTTGCAGTCGCTGGCCGATCGATTCGAGATCGCCGCCCTCCATGCCCACGAAGAAACCGGCAATGGCTGGACCTTTGACCGCGACCGGGCCGTGCGCGCCTGGGCCCGGGAGCGGGGGATCGCGGTGCGGGAAGTCGCCCAGTTCGGCGTCACGCGAGCCTTGCGCGATCGCAACGGCTGGGCAAAGCGCTGGGAGGCCATCATGGCCGAGGCGTCGACCTGTCCGCCCGAGCCGTTGCCGCCGGTGCTCGATACGCCCGTCGTCGACGATGCGCTGTTGCGCCAGTGCTTCGCTGAAGCCCAGCCCTTCGATGCGACCCCGTGCCCGGAACGGCAGACCGGCGGCTTCGAGGCGGGGCGCGCGGTGCTGGATGATTTCCTCCAGCGGCGCGGTGCGGCCTACCGCGGCGGCATTTCCAGCCCGAACACGTCCGAGACGGCCTGCTCGCGCCTGAGCGCCCACATCGCCTACGGCACCCTTTCGCTGCGAACGATCGTGCAGGCCACGCGGTTGCGGCGGGCCGAAGCGAGAGCGGCCGGGGAGAAGCGCTGGGCGGCCTCGCTGAACCAGTTCGACCAGCGGTTGCACTGGCACTGCCACTTCATCCAGAAGCTGGAGCAGCGCCCGGCGATCGAATTCGAGAACGTCCATCGCGGCTTTGACGGCATGCGCGAAGACGTCTTCGACGAGATGCTCTTCGAGGCCTGGAAAGCCGGCCGCACCGGCTACCCGTTGATCGACGCCTGCATGCGCTGGGTCACCGCGACCGGCTGGCTGAACTTCCGGATGCGCGCATTGCTGATGAGCTTCGCCGGCTATCACCTGTGGTTGCATTGGAGAGAACCTGCGCTGCATCTCGCCCGAATGTTCACCGACTACGAGCCCGGCATCCATTTCAACCAGTGCCAGATGCAGAACGGCACCACCGGCATCAACACGCTGCGCATCTACAACCCGGTCAAGCAGGCACAGGACCAGGATCCGAAGGGGGACTTCGTGCGCCGCTGGGTGCCGGAGCTGGCGAAGCTGCCGGCGCCGGCAATCTTCGAGCCGTGGCGACTTTCAGACCGCGATCGGCAGGCGCTGGGCGCGGGCGATTACCCCGAGCCGATCGTCGATCACGAGGTTGCCGCACGCGAGGCGCGAGCCCGGATCGGTGCGTTTCGCAAACGCGCCGGGTTCAAGCAGGAGGCCGACCGCGTGCAGAATGAACTCGGCAGCCGCCGCGCCGGCCTGCGCCCGCAGCGGCGACCGAAGAAGCGCGCCGCAGATCGACGTCAGCAGTCCTTGTTCTGATGCTCGTTCCGGGGCTTGTTCCGGTCTCGCTGTCGCTCCCTAGTCCGCTCATCGTTTCATTCTTGGTTCCAACCGTCGCACGGAAACTGGTCGAAGCCGGCCGGCCCGGCTAGACTGCTCGCCTTGCCTTTTACGGGAACGCTCGATGACCGGAGACCGCGCCCTGGCCGCTGCATTGGCCATCCTGCTGTTCGGCTGTGCCGCGACCGCAGCCCGAGCGCAGCAAACGCCGGCCGACGACTCGCAACCGCCGAGCCGGACGGCGATCAGCGCGCAGTCGACGCAGGAGCAGCAAGACGCGTTCCTGGAGGCCCTGGCCGAACGCCTCGAGCGCGACGGGTTCGCGGCCACGCGTGGCGAGCTCGAGGCGCTGATCGATCGCCCCGACCTGCCGCCGGCGTTCCGGGCCCGCGTGCTGCGGGCGGCCGTCGAGGCCACCCGTCGCGCGCGCAATCCCGATTTCCAGGAGACCGCCGAGCGGGCCTATGTCGCCCTGGTCGATCAGCTGGCGGATTCGGATGAACGTTCGATCCTGATCCAGGTCATGGGCAACATCGAGGTTGATCGCGGTCGCTTTGCCGAAGCCGAAGCGCTGTACCTGGCGTCTGATGAGCTTGCCTCCGGCCGGGCGCTCGACGAGCGCGCCAACCTGATGACCGCACTCGGCGTTGCGCGGGCGCAGCAGGGCAAGCTCGACGTGGCATTGGAGGCCATGCTCGAAGCCTATGCGCGCTACGAGCAGACCGAGGACGGGCCGTCGCCGGGCCTGTTGCGCAACATCGGCGCGCTGTCGATCTATCTCGAAGACTACGCACAGGCCGTCGATTTTTCCCGGCAGGCGATCGATGCGTTCGGACCGGAGCACCGAGACACGCCGGGCACCTACTCCAACCTGGCCGCGGCGCTGGTCGAGCTGGATCGGTCGACCGAAGCGATGACCGCGCTGGAGACCGGAATCGCGATTGCCGAGCAGCAGGGGCGGCCGAGTGCGTCCTTGACCAATAACCTGGGCTACATGCAGCACGAGCAGGGCGAGCTCGAAGCAGCCCTGGCGACCTTCGAAAAGACCGCCGAGCTCAACCGCGCGAACGGCGACACGGCCTCGCTGGCGATCTCCCGGAAGAACGTCGGCGATGTGCTGGTGGACCTCGAGCGCCGGATCGAGGCGGCCGAGGCCTTCGAGCGCTCCCTGGCGCTGTTCCGCGAGGCCGACATCAAGCCGAAGCGACTGGAGCTGTACCGGTCGCTGGTCGACAACCTCGAAGCGCTGGGCCGGTATCCGGATGCCCTGGCGCGCATGCGCGAGTGGCGCGAGCTGGCCGAGGAGCTGGCGTCCGCCGATGCCCAGGCCCGGGTCGCCGAGTTGCAGACCGCCTTCGACCTCGAGCGGCGGGAACGCGAGCTGGCGGAGTCCGAGCGATTGCGCCTCGAGCGCGAAGCGGACGTGGTCCGGCTTCAGGCCGAACAGGGTCGTGAGAGCCTGATTCGCTGGGGATTGATCCTCGGTGTCGGCGTGTTGCTGCTGTTCCTGGCGCTGTTGCTGCGCACGCTCCGCCTGCGTACGCGCGCCCATCGGATGATGGCCGAGAAGAATGCCGAGATCGATGAGCAGCGCGAGGCGCTTGCCCGGGCCAATGCCCTGCTGCATCGCCACAGCAACGAGGACGAACTGACCGGGCTGAGCAATCGCCGATTCGTCCGGGGCCTGCTCGCCGCCGACCTGCCGTCGCCGTTCCGCAGTGCACCGGCGCTGTTGATCCTCATCGACCTCGATCACTTCAAGCAGGTCAACGATCGCCACGGCCATCCGGTCGGCGATCGGGTACTGGTCGAGTTCGTCGAGGTGTTGCGCGCGGCCGCAGGCCCCGACGACGTGCTGGCTCGCTGGGGCGGCGAGGAATTTCTCTGGCTGGCGGCCGGTCGGACGATGAACGAAATCGACGAATGCTGCCAGCGGTTGGCGGAACGGGTGCGCGACCGGGTCTTCGAGATCGATGGCGTCGGGATCGAGCTGACGGTGTCCATGGGCGTGGCCGGTCTCTCCTTCGGCGATGCGCCCCAGGCCGAATTCGACACTGCAGTGAAGATCGCCGACGCCGCCCTCTACGAAGCCAAACTGGCCGGGCGCAATTGCTGGGCCGGGTTCGATCGGCGGTCGGCGCCGAGCGATGCGTTCTCGGGCTCGCTGGATACCCGGACGCTGATCGATGACGGCGTGCTGATTCGCGTCGCCGGGTCCTAGCAGGCTCCGCGGCCCGTTGGGTGACGCTCAGCCGAGTGACCCACTAGCCCGCCGAGCCGGCGACGGCGAACACGGTCTGCCGGCCGTCGGACACGGCCCGGATCGGACAGCCGAACAGTTCGCTCAAGTGGTCTTCGGTCAGCAGTTCGGCCGTTTCGCCGGCCCGCCATCGACCGTTGCCGAACAGCAGCAGCACATGGCTGCAGTAACAGGTTGCCAGGTTGACGTCGTGCAGGGCCATGATCTGCAAGCGCCCGGGGGCGTGGACGCGCCGCCACAGGTGGTCCAGGACCGCCACCTGAACGGCCGGATCGAGGTGGTTGGTCGGCTCGTCGAGCAGCAGCACGTCCGGATCCTGGGCCATCACCACGGCCAGCGCCAGCCGGCGTTGTTCGCCGCCCGACAATTGCATGCACGATTGGTCCGCCATGTCGCCGAGACCCACGGCGTCGAGCGCCGCGCGCGCCCGCTCGACGTCGTCGCGGCGCTCGCGGCCCCACGACGGTCGGTGAGGGTGCCGGCCGATCAGCGCGATTTCCAGGCAGGTTGCATCGAACGCGAACCGGGTGTTCTGAGTCAGCATCCCGAGTCTGCGCGCGATGCGACGCCGGCCCAGCCGGTCCAGCGCGGCGCCTTCGAGCAGGATCCGACCGGCGCTGGGCGGGTGCAGGCCGGCCAGCGTGCGGAGCAGCGTGGTCTTTCCGGCGCCGTTCGGGCCGAGCACGCCCCAGGACTGACCGGCCAGGAAATCCAGCGACAGTGCCTCGATCCGGCGCAGACCGCCGATCGTCACGTCCAGGGCCTCGACCGCCAGCCGAGCGCTCATCGCAGCCCCCCGGCGCGTCGGAGCAGCAGCAGGAACAGCGGCACGCCGAGCAGCGCGGTCAGCACGCCGACCGGCAGCTGGCGCGGCGCGATCACGGTCCGGGCCAGGGTGTCGGCGAGCAGCAGGAACACGCCGCCGGCCAGCGCGCTGACCGGCAGCAGTCGGCGGTGATCGCTGCCGACGGTCAAGCGCACCAGGTGCGGCACGATCAGGCCGACGAACCCGACCGTCCCGGCGATGGCCACGGCCAGTGCAGTCAGCAGCGAGGCGGCCACGTAGATTTCGGCGTGGCGCCGCTTCGGCGATTCACCGAGCAGCGCGGCCTGGGTTTCTCCGGCGGCCAGCACGTTGAGGCTGCGTGCGCGCATCATCAGCACACCGGTCAGCCCGGCCAGGGCGACCAGCCACCATGGCGACAGCGAGCTGTAGCCCAGGTCGCCCATCAGCCAGTACAGCATGCCCTTCAGGCTGGCGTCGTCGCCCAGCGCCAGCAGCAGCGAAATCACCGCGCCCCAGCCGGCGGCAACCACCACGCCGGTCAGCAGCAGCCGGGTCGTCGACCACGGGCCTTCGCCGCGGCCGAGCACGAACACCATCAGCATCGAGAACAGCGCCCCGGCGAAGGCCAGCAGCTCGGTCGGTAGCACCGCGACCAGTCCGAGGCTCATCCCGCCGAGCACGAACGCCGCCGCCCCGCCGGACAGGCCGAGGATGTACGGATCGGCCAGCGGGTTGCGCAGCAGGACCTGCATCAGCACTCCGGCCAGGGCCAGCAGCCCGCCGGTGACCAGCGCCGCGATCGCGCGCGGAAGGCGCAGTTCCAGCGCGATCCGCCAGCCGGTGTCGCTGTCCGGCCAGCCGGTGCCGCTGGAGCCGGTCAGCACGGCAAACAGCAGCGCGGCGGCCGCGAGCAGTCCGCCGAGCGTCACCAGGAGCAGGGTGCGGGTCATTCGGTGTCGATCGCTGACTGGCGCGTTCGCAGAGGATTGATTACCATGGCCGGCAGTGAAGAAATTTCGGGCGTACCGGGACGAAGACCGCACGGTAGCACAGCATGTCGCGGCGGCGACCCGGGACCGGACCCGACCAGGAATCGATGATCGACGCCGATGGCTTTCGCCCCAACGTGGGCATCGTGCTGGCGCGTCATGACGGCAGGGTCTTCTGGGCCCGTCGCGCCGGTCAGGACGGCTGGCAGTTCCCGCAGGGCGGGATGAATTCCGACGAAACGCCCGAAGAGGCGATGTACCGGGAGCTGGCCGAGGAAACCGGCCTTGCTGCCGATCAGGTTGAGATGCTGGGCGCCACGCCGGGCTGGCTGCGCTACCGTCTGCCGCGCAACATGCGCCGCCGCAACCAGCGGCCAGTGTGCATCGGCCAGAAGCAGGTCTGGTTCCTGCTGCATTTCCTGGCCGACGACACCGCGGTGGACCTGGCCGCAACCGGCCATCCCGAGTTCGATCATTTCCGCTGGGTGGATTTCTGGTATCCGGCGTTCAACGTGATCTCGTTCAAGCGCGGCGTGTACAAGCGCGCGCTGGAACATCTCGAGCCGCTGGTGCCGGCGTTTCGCGAGTCCGACGACGGCGCCCCGTCACTGCTCGACGCTTCCGCGGCCCGTAGGCGCAACGAATCGGACACCCCCTGAATGGATCTCATCGGCGCCTTCGTCCTGCTGTTCGTGGTCATGGACCCGCTCGGCAACGTCCCCATCTTTCTTTCCGTGCTCGAGCCGGTCGAGCCGAAGCGCCGGATGCGAGTGCTGCTGCGCGAGCTGCTGATCGCGCTGGTCATCCTGTTCGTGTTCCTGCTCGGCGGACAGTACCTGCTGGCCGCACTGCACCTCAGCCAGTACTCGATCAGCGTGGCCGGCGGCATCATCCTGTTCCTGATTGCGCTGAAGATGATCTTCCCGGTGCCGCGCAATCTCCGCGACGATGCCGAGGACGAGGACGAGGAACCGTTCATCGTGCCGCTGGCCGTACCGATGGTCGCCGGGCCCAGCGCGATGGCCATCCTGCTGCTGCTGGCCACGCGACACCCGGACCAGCTCGGCGTCTGGTCGCTGGCGCTGTTCCTGGCCTGGCTGGCGACCGCCATCATCCTGGCCGCCGCACCTCTGTTGAAACACGTTCTCGGCCGTCGCGGCATCATCGCCATGGAGCGCCTGATGGGCATGCTGCTGGTTGCCATTTCCGTCCAGATGTTCCTCGAGGGCGTTACCGAATTTCTTGGAGAGCACGTATGAACCGCATCCTGACCTTGTCTGCCGCATTGCTGCTGACGTCCACGGCCGCGGCCCAGGTGTTCGACGAAGCGACGCTGGAGGTGGCCGGTGAGCTTCGCGAGCAGGCGCTGGACGACGAGCTCGGCTACGAGATCACCGCCGACCTGACCACCCGTATCGGCAACCGGTTGGCCGGCAGCGAGAATGATGCGCGGGCCGTTGCGTGGGCCGTCGAAACTCTGGAGGGGCTGGGCTTCGACCGCGTCTGGACCGAGCCGGCCACGTTCCCGTACTGGGTCCGTGAGACCGAGCAGGTGGCGATCATCTCGCCGGTCGAGCAGGAACTGGTTGCCACCGCACTGGGCTTTTCGCCGGCCACTCCGGACGCCGGCGTCGAGGCCGAGGTCGTGATGTTCGACGACCTGGCCGCGCTGGACGCGGCACCGGACGAGACGGTCGCGGGGAAGATCGTGTTCATCCGCAACCGGATGGAGCGCGCCCGCGACGGCTCCGGCTACGGCCCGGCTGTGCAGGCGCGGACCGGCGGCTCGCTGGTCGCGGCCCGCAAGGGCGCCGCGGCGGTCGTGATCCGCTCGATCGGCACCTCGACCAATCGATTCGCCCACACCGGCGTCATGCGTTTCACCGCCGGATCCCGGTATGTCCCGGCAGCGGCGATCTCGAATCCCGACGCCGACCAGCTCGAGCGGCTGATCGCGCTCGGCGAGCCGGTCCGGATGAACGTCCGGATCGACGCATCGATCAATCGGACCTACACCAGCCAGAATGTCATTGCGCAGATCGACGGCGCGACCGATCCCGAGTCGATCGTCGCGATCGGCGCCCACCTGGATTCCTGGGACGTCGGCACCGGCGCGCTGGACGACGGTGCCGGCGTCGGTATCGTCAGCGCGGCGGCGAAACTGATCCTCGATCACGAGGCGCGGCCGGACCGGTCGATCCAGGTCATCCTGTTCGCCGCCGAGGAGATCGGGCTGTGGGGCGGCCGAGCCTGGGCCGAGGCGCACGGCAACGACGTGGCGCGCTACCTGGTGGCCTCGGAATCCGACTTCGGCGCCGGCCGGATCTACGAGATGACCGCGAAGGTCGCCGATCAGGCCATGCCGGTGATCGAGGCGATCCAGACCGAGCTGGCCCCGCTGGGCGTCGCGATGGGCGCGCGCGGTGGTGGTGCCGGTCCGGACTTCAGCCCGATGATGTCGAAAGGACTGGCCGCGGTGCGCCTGCGCCAGGACGGCACGAACTACTTCGACTACCACCACACCGAGAACGACACCCTCGACAAGATCGATCCGGAGGCGCTGAAGCAGAACGTCGCCGCCTTCGCCGTGTTCACCTGGTTGGCTGCGCACTCGCCGGTCGAGTTCGGCTCGGGGCCGGGTTTGATCGACTGATTCCTGCGTTCCGGGCGGTTCCTTCTTGACCGCAGATGGACGCGGATGAACGCAGAAAAAGGGTTCAAGATGGAAAATGTGCTGAACAGCACGGCAGGAGGAGAGGAACAACGCCGAATCGCCGGATTGCGAATGCAGACGTCGTGACTCGGCGTTTCTCGCCAACCGCAACCGGGTTGCCAAAACCCTGACGAACAGCGGTTTCAGCTCTTCTGGTCTTTATCTGCGTCCATCCGCGTTCATCTGCGGTCAAAAAGCAGTCTCGCGGTCGATCGGTTATCAGGGATCGCCGACGACCCCGATCGCCGGCCGAGTCAGGCGGCCGACCTGCTGGGCGAGGACGCCGTCGACGGCCGGCGCCCAGTTCTGCAGCGCGCTGCCGGGCGGGCCGGCGACGACGTAGCGCAGGGTCACGGTGGTGCTGCCGGATTCCCCGGCGGCCAGTTCGAAACTCATTACGCCGGTCAGCGGCAGCGCCTGCAGCGGGCCGAGCCGGCCGTCGAGGCGCAGCAGGCGGCCGGGCGCGGCGTGGACCACCCGCAGGTGCTCGTTCGAGCCGCCGTCGGGCATGGCCTCGCAGAAGCAGCCGCCGGCGCGGGGGGCGAGGGTCAGGTTGCCGGCATCGCCCGACCAGGTGTGGTGGGAGTGCCACCAGTCTGCGGGCCGGACCAGGCGATTCCAGCTCGCGTCGGGCTCGGCGTCCAGGGTCCGGACGTGTTCGATCTCGAAGCCGGTATCGTCGGCGCCGAGCACCTCGCCGACGGCCGGAGCGCCGGGCAGGACGAGGGCTGCGAACGCACCGGCAAACGCGTTCGCGAATAGTTTGACAATCATTCGCATTTGCATTATCTTCGCTCCATGTTCGTCTGCATCTGCAATGCCGTCACCGACCGCGACATCCGCGAACATGCGTCGTCGGGCGTGTCGACGCTCGATGAGCTCCGCCTGCGGACCGGCTGCAGCGACTGCTGCGGGCAGTGTGCTGACGAGGCCGAATCCATCCTGCGCGCGGCCCATTCTCCCCAGGGCCCGAGCCTGCCGGTCCTCCGACCCCAGCTGGCCTGACCGCCATCGGCGGTCGTTCGAGCCCGCGCTCGCGGCTCGGCATCGTTCCATGCACCGACCCCGTCCGGACGTTCCGGGCCCCGGCGTCGTACCCGGCCGCCGCGCATCCGGCCGGGCGCGCGCATCGCGTCAGGGCAGCTGCGTGGCCAGCGCGCCGCGGTGGACTTCCGGGTTGTAGTAGCGCGTCCGGATGCCGCTGTCGGCAAAGCGTTCGGCGCTCGGCGGAGTCAGCATGCCGCCCTTGCGGGCCTGCGTGGCCGACCACCAGCCGGACGGGTAGCAGGGCTGCGGAAAGCCCAGCGTCCGGATCGTGTCGAAGCCGGCTCGCTCCATGTTCTGGCGAATGCCCTCGATCAGGTGCTGGTGGATCAGCGGCGACTCGCTCTGCTGGACCAGGATGCCGCCGTCGGCCAGCGCCTTGTAGCAATCGGCCACGAAGCCGGGGCCGAACAGCCCTTCGGCCGGGCCGATCGGATCGGTGGAATCGACCAGGATCAGGTCCAGCGAACCGGGTTCGGCGTTGCGGATCCAGGCCAGGCCGTCGTCGAAGACCAGCTCGGCGCGCGGGTCGGCGTTGCGTTCGCACAGTTCGGGGAAGTGCTGCTCGCTAAGCCGGGTCACCTGCTCGTCGATCTCGCACTGAACGGCCGACTCGACGCCGGCGTGCGCCAGCACTTCCCGCAGCGTGCCGCAGTCGCCGCCGCCGATGATCGCCACCCGCTTCGGCGCTGGATGCGAGAACAGCGCGGGGTGGGTCATCATCTCGTGGTACAGGAAGTTGTCCCGCGTGGTCAGCATCACGAAGCCGTCGATCGTCATCAACTTGCCCCATTGGCGGGTCTGGTAGATGTCGATGGTCTGGAACTCGGTCTCGACGTGATCGAGGTGGGCGTCGATCTGCCAGCCGATCACGCTCCCGGCTTCCTTGCAGACTTCGGTGAACCAGGTGGATGGATCGAAGGGGGTGGAGGCGTTCGCGTCGGTGGACATGATGTTCGAGATCGTCGAGACAGCCTCGTATTCTAGCGGTGCGACGGGACGTACAATGCGGTGCTCCCCCGCACGGAAGGTTCCGCATGACACAGGACTCGATCGACGCCGCGCGCCGCCGTTACGCGATTCCGGCCTGGTCCGAAGGGTTCTTCGATGTCGATGACGACGGCCGGCTGCTCGCGCGCCCTGCCGGGGGCGGCGAGGGCGAGACCGTCGCACTCGCCGAGATCGCCGAACAGGCCCGGGCCCAGGGCCTGCGCCTGCCGCTGCTGGTCCGCTTTCCCGACATCCTCCGCCGCCGTGCCCACGACCTGCGCGACGCATTCCACGGTGCGATCGAAGCCGCCGACTATTCGGGGGCCTACACCTCGGTCTATCCGGTCAAGGTCAACCAGCAGGCCTCGGTGGTCGGCACGCTGGCCTCGGTCGACGGCATGGGCCTTGAGGCCGGCAGCAAACCGGAGCTGATCACCGCGCTGGCGGTGGCCGCGCCCGGCCGGACGATCATCTGCAATGGCTACAAGGACGCGCCCTACATCCGGCTGGCACTGAGCGGCCGCAAGCTGGGCCTGAACGTCGTCATCGTCATCGAGAAGCCCGGCGAGTGGCCGCTGATCCGGCGCGAGGCGCGCGCCATGGGCATCGACCCGGTCGTCGGCGTGCGCCTGCGGCTGTCGGCGTTGGGAACCGGCAACTGGCAGAACACCGGCGGGGAGCGGGCCAAGTTCGGCCTCAACGCGATGCAGCTGGTCGAACTGGTCGAAACGCTGCGCGAGGACGAGGCGCTGGACGCGCTGGAGCTGCTTCACTTCCACATGGGCTCGCAGATCTCGAACCTGCGCGATATCCAGCACGGCGTGCGCGAGGCGGCCCGGTACTACGCTGAGCTGCGCGGCGCCGGCGTACCGATCCGCATCGTCGACATCGGCGGCGGGCTCGGCGTCGATTACGAGGGGGGACGATCGCGCACCTTCTGTTCGATGAACTACTCGGTCGAACAGTATGCCCAGGCGATCGTCGGCGGCCTGGCCGACCTGTGCCGCGAACGCGAACTGCCGATGCCCGACCTGGTCTCGGAGTCCGGCCGCGCGCTGACCGCCCACCACGCGGTACTGATCACGAACGTCACGGCCACCGAGCGGTTCCCGCGCGGGCTGGAGTTCGCGCTGGAATCCGACACCCACCCGGTCGTCGTCCACCTGGCCACGCTGCTGTCCGAGGTCGACAACCGCGAGCCGGAGGAGTGCTTCCTCGAGGCCGAGCACTGGCTGGAGGAAGGCCGCAACCTGTTCCTGTACGGCGACCTGCCGCTGCAGGACCGGGCCCGGCTGGAGCCGTTGTACTTCGCGATCCTCGAGCGGGTCGCCGAACGGCTGGATCCGGACCATCGTCGCCATCGCGAGCTGCGCGAGCGGATTCGTTTCCTGCTGTCGGACAAGTACTTCATCAACCTGTCGATCTTCCAGTCGCTGCCCGACGTCTGGGCAATCGATCAGGTGTTCCCGATCGTGCCGCTGCAGCGGCTGGACGAGTCGCCGACGCGGCGCGCGGTGCTTGAGGACCTGACCTGCGATTCCGACGGCCGGATCGACCAGTACGTCGAGCGCGGCCTGCTCGAGCCGACGCTGCCGGTGCACGAGATCGAGCGCGGCGAGACCTACCTGCTCGGCGTGTTCATGGCCGGGGCCTACCAGGAAACGCTCGGCGACATCCACAACCTGTTCGGCGATACCGACAGCGTCGATGTCGTCGCGCAGGAAGACGGCTTCGCGCTGCGCAACGCACGCCCTGGCGACACCGCCGACAGCCTGCTGGAGCTGGTCGGGTACCAGCCCCGGCAGCTGCTGGCCGCGTGCCGGGCCAAGGTCGCCTCGGCCGGGCTGGAACGCAGCGAGGCCGACGCGATCGAGCGGCTGCTGACCGAGGGCCTGTCGGCCTACACCTACCTCGAGACCGGTGCATGAGGGCCGGCTCGTGAAGGTCGGATGGATCGGTCTCGGCGCAATGGGCGGGCCGATGGCCGGCCACCTGCTGGCCGCCGGGCTGCTGGCCGGCGCGTGGAACCGAGGCGAGGCCCGCCGCGCGGCGTTCGCCGAGCAGTATCCCCACGCGCCGCGGGCCGCCTCGCCCGAGGCGCTGGCCGGGGCGGTCGATGTGCTGGCGTTGTGCGTGTCGGCCGACGCCGACCTGGCCGCGGTGCTCGACCGGGTCGAGTCTCACCTCGCGCCCGGTTCGATCGTCGCCGATCATTCCACCGTCTCGCCGGCGGCGGCGCGTGCGGCCGCCGAGCGGCTGGCTTCGCGCGACGTGGCCTTCGTCGACGCGCCGGTGACCGGTGGCGTCGAAGGCGCGAAGAACGGCCAGTTGGCGATCATGGCCGGCGGCGACGCGGCTGCCTTCGAGCGGCTGGCGCCGGTGTTCGCCGCCTATGGCAAGGTCTGGCGGCACCTCGGTCCGGCCGGCAGCGGCCAGTCGGCCAAGGCGGTCAACCAGCTGATCGTCGCCGGCATCGCCGAGGCGGTCTGCGAGGGGCTGGCGCTGGTCGAGAAACTCGACCTGCCGCAGGACGCCATGCTCGAACTGCTCGGCGGCGGCGCGGCCGGCAACTGGTTCCTCGACAAGCGGGGCCGGACCATGCTGGACGACGCCTTCGAGACCGGCTTCGATCCGGCGCTGCTGCTGAAGGACCTGAAGATCTGCAGCGCGCTGGCCGAAGAGACCGGCTTCACCTCGACCGTGCTGCCCGGCGCGCTGGCCGATTACCAGCGGCTCATCGACGCCGGCCAGACCGGTCGCGACATCTCGTCCTTGATCCGCATCAAGCGCTGACGGCGGCCGCTGCGTGAGGATTGGAGTTCGTACCCGTTTTCCAGGAGCGCCGCATGGAGTATCTCCGCACCCCCGATGAACGCTTCGCCTCGCTGCCGGACTGGCCGTTCGAGCCGAACTACCTGTTCGTCGACGACCACGACGGCGGCGAACTGCGCCTGCACTACGTCGACGAAGGGCCGCACGATGCGCCGCCGGTGCTGCTGCTGCACGGCGAGCCGAGCTGGAGCTACCTGTATCGCCACATGATCCCGCCGCTGGTCGCCGCCGGGCACCGGGTGATCGCGCCCGACCTGATCGGCTTCGGCCGCTCCGACAAGCCGGCCCGCCAGAGCGACTACGGCTATTCGCGGCACGCCAACTGGCTGGCCTCGGCGATCGCCCAACTGGAACTGACCGACATCACCCTGTTCTGCCAGGACTGGGGCGGACTGCTGGGGCTGCGGCTGGTCGGCGAGCGTCCCGACGGCCGCTTCGCCCGGGTGATCGCGGCCAACACCTTCCTGCCGACCGGCGAGGAGCCGATCGGCGAGGCCTTCGAGCAGTGGCGCGCGTTCTCGCAGTCGACCCCGGAGTTCGACGCCGGCAGCATCATCGACAAGGGCAGCGTTCGCGCGCTGGACCCGGCGGTGCGGGCCGCCTACGACGCGCCGTTCCCGCGCGAATCGTTCAAGGCCGGCGCCCGGGCGTTCCCGATGCTGGTGCCGACCGAGCGCGACGACTCGGAGGCCGCGGCCAACCGGGATGCCTGGAAGGGGCTGGCGATGTTCGAGCGGCCGTTCCTGACCGCGTTCGGCGACAGCGACCCGATCACCCGGGGCGCCGATCGCGTGCTGCAGCAGCGGATTCCCGGCGCGGCCGGGCAGCCTCACCTGACGCTGGACCGGGCCGGGCATTTCCTGCAGGAAGACCAGGCGGCGCGATTGGCTGAAATCATCAACGATTTCATCGAAAATACGCGCGAACCCTGACTTCGATCCTGACTTCGGACGATCGCATGTCGACGACCACCCGCACTGTCCTCCGCGACCCGTTTCCGCCGGGCCGATCGTCGCCGTGCTTCTGCAGCAGCGGTCGGCGGTTCAAGCACTGCTGCGGCAATACCGCGCCCGACCGTGCGGTGCCGGCCGGCATCGGCATCGTGCCGGACTTCCTCACCGCCGCGGAATGCCGTTCGATGGTCGATGACGCCGCCGGCTGCGACACCCAGCGGCTCAAGGTCGTCGACCTGGAGCGTTCGACGCCGGACAAGGTCATCGAGATCGACGACGACCGCCGGGTGACCGAGTGGGTCGACCTCGGCGATGCACGCAAGACGCTGGACGGCTGGGTCGAGCGCGCGCTCAACGGCGTCATCGCGCCGGAGGTCGGCCGCAGCTTTGCCTGGTACGAGCGCTCGCAGCTGCTGAAGTACACCCCGGGCGGGTTCTACGACGGCCACGCCGACAGCGACCACATCCATACGCCCACCGGTCGCTGGCAGAAGGTGCTCGACCGCGACGTCAGCCTGCTGATCTACCTCAACGACGAGTACGAGGGCGGCACGCTGCACTTCGAACACTTCGACTACACGCTGCGGCCGAAGTCCGGGATGCTGGTGTATTTCCCGTCCGACGTGCGCTATATGCATACCGCGCAATCGGTGACCGCGGGCGTGCGCTACGCCGTGGTCAGCTGGGCGGCGTTCGACGACGAACCCCGGGTCAAGCAGCAGCCACCGCAGACCGCGGTCGGACTCGACCGCCCCGCACGGTGAGCACGCCGCGCTTCGACGTGATCGACCCTCCGATCCGGGAGACGTTTCCGCCCGGCCGCACCGAGCGCTGCTTCTGTGGCAGCGGCCAGCGCTTCAAGCATTGCTGCGTGGCTTCAGGCCGCGCCGGCCGTCCCCCGCACGGCGTCGGCGTGGTCCCCGACTTCCTGGACGCCGCTGCCTGCACCGAGCTGCGCGAGCGCATCGACGCGCTGCCGTCGGAGCGTCTGAAGGTCGTCGATCTGGAGCGCTCGACGGTCGACCGCGTGGTCCGCGCCTATGACGACCGGCGGGTGACCGAGCGCGTCGCGGTCGGCGAACTGCAGGCCGAACTCGACGCCATGGTCCGGCGCGCATCGGACGAAGTCATCGCGCCGGCCGTCGAACGTCGCTTCGAGTGGTTCGAAGAGCCGCAGCTTCTTCGCTACCGGCCCGGGGGGTTTTACCAGGGCCACGCCGACAGCGACAACTTCATCGAAGACGAAGGCGTCTGGAAGAAGACCCTGGACCGCGACATCAGCCTGCTGGTCTACCTCAACGACGACTACGAGGGCGGTCATCTCGATTTCGAGCACTTCGAGTATTCGCTCCGGCCGCGGGCGGGCATGCTGGTGTACTTCCCGTCCGACGTCCGCTATCTGCACGCGGCCCGACCGGTGACCGCCGGCCTGCGCTACGCCATCGTCAGCTGGGCGGCGTTTCGCGATGAGCCGCGGGTCATGACCCGGCCGCCGGACGAGGCCCGCGCGCTGTAGAGCGGGCGCATCGATCAGCGAGGGTCGTATTCGTTCTCCGACGCGGGCTCGCCGTTCCGCTTCACCCGCACCTTCAACATGATCATCGCGGCGATCGACAGCAACAGGATCGCGGCGGCCTCGTACAGCACCGCCTGCGGCTCCATGTCCTTGCCCTGCAGTACGATCAGGCGCGCCAGTGCGGTGATGGCGATGAAGATCGGGTACAGGAATGGCGATCCCTTGCCCGAATAGAACACCGCGATCATCGCCATGACCTCGGTGTACAGGAACATCAGCAGGATGTCGGCCAGCGTGACGACGCGCAGGTCGATGACCTTGAACACCTCGAGACCGGCCGCCGCCAGCACCATCAGGGCGGTCAGGATCAGCAGGCCCTTCTCGATGTTCTGGAAGGCGGCGAGCGCAACGCGGTCGGCCCGGTCGGTCCGGGTCACATCGTCTTCGGCGATCGGGTGGTCGTCGCTTCCGGGCATGGTCGGACCTCCGAGCGAATTGGCTTGCACTGTAGCATCCGCCAATGATGGACGACGGATGGACCAAGGTTCGGCGAAGAACCTGCGTCGGCCCGTGTCACATCTGCGGACCCGCTGCGTCCCTTGTTCCGAACCCGACGAACAAGGACTCACCCATGCACGCATGTTTTCGAACGATCCTGATCCCGATCCTTCTGGCGGCCGCCTCGACGGTGCTCGCCGACCCCTACCGCGTCGACTCGTCCGGCGAGGGCCGGGCCGTCTACCTGGTGCCCGGCCTGGCCAGCCCCGGCTGGGTCTGGGACGACCTGGCCGGACGTCTGCGCGCGGCCGGCTACCGCACTCATGTCTTCACCCTGGCCGGATTCGCCGGCGAGCCGCCGCTGGACGGCGACGGTCCGTTCCTGCCGACGGTGCGCGAGGCGCTGGCCGCCGACCTGGCCGCCGAGACCGGGCCCGAACCTGTCATCGTGGGCCACTCGCTGGGCGGCTTCCTGGCGTTCTGGCTGGCCGCGACGGCCGGTGAGCACCTGGCAGGTGCAGTGGCCATCGACGGTGTGCCGTACATCAGCGCGCTCGGCGATGCCTCGGCCACGCCGGAGTCGCAGCGGGCCGGCGCCGATCAGCTGGCGGCCTTCATGGCCAGCCTGACGCCCGAGCAGTACGCGCAGCAGAACCGGATGAGCCTGCAAACGATGATCTCGGACCCGGACGGGGTCGATCGGGTCGCCGCCGACAGCGGCCGCTCCGACCCGGCCACGGTCGGCCGGGCCGTCGCCGACATGATGACCACCGACCTGCGGCCGATGATGGCGGACGTGGCAATACCGGTGCTGCTGGTCCAGGCCGCCGACAGCGGCGGCAACGACGCGATGCGCAAGGCGTATGCGCGGCAGGTCGCGCCCGTCCCGGACCACCGCCACGTGGTTGCCGAGCAGGGCCGGCACTTCGTCCAGCTCGATGACCCCGACTTCCTGGCGCGCGAAGTGCTTTCGTTTCTTGCGACACTGGAGGGCAACGATGAGCACTGAAGTCGCCACCGTCATCGACCGCCACCTGCCGGCCGCCCGGGCCGGCGACACGCGCGCCTTCGCCGCGCTGGTCGCGGCCACCCAGGGCACCGTGGCCAGCATTGCGCTCGCCATCGTTCGCGACGTGCAGTACAGCGAAGACGTGGCCCAGGAGGTCTATCTGCACGCCTGGCGCAAGCTCCACGAACTCCGCAGCGACGACAGTTTCCTGCCGTGGCTGCGCGAGATCACCCGCAACCGGGCCCGCGACTTCCTGCGCCGCCGGAAGGCCCGGCCCGGCGACGCGCCGAACGACGATCCGGACCGGGAGCTGGCCCGGCTGGCCTCGAGCGATCGCACGTCTGACGCCCTGATCGTCGAGGAGCGCGCCCGCGCGCTGGACGAGGCCTTCGATGCACTGGAGCCCGACGATCGCGAAGTGCTTGCGCTGTACTACCGCGAAGGCGAATCCACCGCCCAGGTCGCCGCGCTGCTGGAGCTGCGGCCGGCCGCCGTGCGCAAGCGCCTGAGCCGCGCCCGCGAGCGCTTGAAGCAGGGCGTCGAGCAGGCGCTGGCCACCACGCTGGTCCGCAGCGCGCCGGGCGCGGCGTTTACCGCCGCGGTCGCCGGCCTGCTGACCACCGCCTCGCCCCCGGCGGCCGCCGCGGCCGTGGCGGCGGGGCTGGGCACGAAGTCGGCCCTGAAGCTGGCCGCCGGCGCCGGGCTCGGCATCGTGCTTGGGCTGCTCGGCGGCATCGCCGGCGTCGTGTTCGGCATCCGTCCGCACCTGAAGACCGCCTTCGACGAGCGCGAGCGGCTGGAGCTGCTGGCCCATCGCCGGGCCGGCGTGATCGCCGTCGTGCTGGCCGTGGCCGGCTTCACCGCCGCGCCGTTCATCCCCGGCCTGGCCTGGCCCATCGCCGTCTACGTCTCGTTCTTCGGCTTCCTGACCTGGCAGACCATGATCGCCATCCCGCGCACGCTGGCCCGCCGAATGGCCGACGAACGGGCGCGCGACCCGGAGGCCGCGGTGCGCCACAGACGTCAGTTGCGCTGGCGCTGGATCGGCCTGATCGGCGGCGGGCTGTCGGGCTTCGGCGGGTTGATGGCCGGACTGGTGTCGGCCGGGCGGTTGACGCTGGGGTAGACCCCGGATGGCGATCGGCGATCGAGCGAAAGCACCGGTCGACCGATCGGGCGGTGGCCGAAGCGCGCTACACCATCCCCAGCACGGCCTGCAGCTTCTGCTCGATAAGGGCCATCTCTGCGTCATCGAGCCGGGCGAGCGGCCCGTCGCTGAACCGGCCGGCGTCGAGGGCCTGGATCTTGTCGACCATCACCCAGGAGGGTTTGCGCAGGCGGCCGCGCGGCGGAACTTCGACGCGCAGCGCCTCGGCGCCGGCCCAGAGCTGCGAGGTCAGCGGCAGCACGATCACGGTGCCCGGCGATTCCAGGGTCAACCAATCGGCCTGCAGGATCGCGCACGGCCTCGCCTTGCCGACCTCCCGGCCCCGGAACGGCTTGAAACTGGCGACCCAGACCTGCCCGCGCTGCACGCTCAGTCCCACCACGTCTCGCCGGGATCGACGCCGGCTGCGCGCTCTTCGCCTTCGATGCTGTCCAGCCAGTCCTCGACGCCCGCTTCAGCGGTGGCGGTGCCCTCGCGCTTCGCGTCGCGGTTCGAGTACAGCGCCCGCGCCGCCCGGCGCATCTCGTCGATCAGCCGTTCCTTCTGCTTGCGTGTCAGGTAATCGCCGACGGCTTCGCGCACGAGCTCCGAGCGGCTGCGCGCGGTCAGCCGCATCTCGGCTTCCAGCTGTTCCTCGACGTCCGGCGGCAGGCGTACGCTGATGTTGGTCATATGTCGTATAAAATGTAGTACAGAACGTCATCGCAGTGTACTCGGCCGGGCGCGCCTCGGCAATCTGGCCCTGCGGCGGATCCCGCGCTTCGAACTGGACGGCGTTTGACGGGCCGCGGCCGGAGTGCAAGCAAGAGGGTGTTGCCTGGGTGCGTCAGAGCGGTTGCAGGTGTGCCGAACGTCGCCGATCGACCGGAAAAGCGACCCGATCGGCTCTAAACGTCCGCGAACTGCTCCGCATCGCCGATCCAGCGTTCGATCAGCAGGTCGGCCGCTGCGCGATCCAGTCCGTCGGCCATCGGCGGCACCTGCTCGACGCGGTCGGCGTCGCGGGCGAGGTCGGCGATGCGGAAGCGGAGGATGCCGGTCTGGCGGGTGCCGAGCACTTCGCCGGGCCCGCGGAGTTCCAGGTCGCGCTCGGCAATCCGGAAGCCGTCCGTGGTTTCGCGCATGACCTCCAGCCGCGCCCTGGCCAGCTCGCCGAGCGGCGGCTTGAACATCAGCACGCAGGCGGCCTGCTCGCTGCCGCGGCCGACTCGGCCGCGGAGCTGGTGCAGCTGCGACAGCCCCAGCCGCTCGGCGTTCTCGATGATCATCAGCCCGGCGTTGGGCACGTCGACGCCGACTTCGATCACGGTGGTCGCGACCAGCAGGTGGATTTCGCCGTCCTTGAACCGGGCCATCACCGCCTGCTTGTCCTTGGCCTTCATCCGGCCGTGGACCAGGCCGACCTCGAACTCCGGCAGTCGTTGCTTCAGCGCTTCCCAGGTGGTCTCGGCGGCCTCGGCTTCCAGCACGTCGGACTCCTCGATCAGCGGGCAGACCCAGTAGGCCTGGTGGCCGGCCGCCAGCTGCGCGCGGATGCGCTCGACCAGCTCCTCGCGCCGGTCCTGATGAATGATCGCCGTGGTCACCGGCTTGCGGCCCGGCGGCAGCTCGTCGATGACGGAGACATCCAGCCCGGCGTAGGCGGTCATCGCCAGCGTGCGCGGAATCGGCGTCGCGGTCATCACCAGCTGATGCGGAATGCGCGTGCGGCCCCGGCCCATGTCCTCGCTGCCCTTGGCGGCCAGGGCCAGCCGCTGGTGCACGCCGAACCGGTGCTGCTCGTCGACCACCACCAGCCGCAGGCGCTGGAATTCGACGTGCTCCTGGAACAGCGCGTGGGTGCCGATCGCCACCGGCGCGCCGG
>Ga0102938_10000698_pt1 | contig 25180 bp, 18 predicted proteins | sample SalPonR2_B_D2_MG_FD_84516 | JGI IMG/M metagenome (GOLD analysis project Ga0102938, IMG submission 84516) | Salt pond soil microbial communities from South San Francisco under conditions of wetland restoration - Salt Pond MetaG R2_B_D2_MG | ecosystem: Environmental > Aquatic > Marine >... | reverse complement strand
GGAACGCTCGGCATCCCGGCTCGTCAGCGAACTGGACCGCGCCGGCATCCTCACCCGGGTGAAGGACGGGCGGCGGAACATGTACGTGATCGACACCGGCCAGCACCTGCGCCACCCGCTGGAGGCCCACTGCACGGTCGGCGACATGCTCGCCTTCATCCTCAGCCCGGAGAAGGTGCGCGAACTCGACATGCAGCGGCGCAATCCGGAGCTGCTGGTGGATAACCAGCGCTGATCCCGCGCCCGCGGGCCGCCCCGACGCACCGCTGCCTGTCGCCCGTGCGCGGCGCGGAACGGCCGGCATGGCCGGGCCCGCTCGTGTACCCTCGACGAGGTCAGTTTCCCGGAGGGACCGCGTGCCAGAGCTGCCGAAAGCCGTCGACGCCGAGCGCATCGAGTTCAGCGGCCGCGCGGGCGGCCTGAGCTACTACGTCGCCGGCGACGGGCCGCCGATGCTGCTGATCCACAGCATCAACGCGGCAGGATCCGTCTACGAGGTGAAACCGGTGTTCGAGAATTGCCGGGGCACCCATCGGGTGTACGCCCCGGACCTGCCCGGGTTCGGCTTCTCGGAGCGCTCCCGGCGTCGTTACGACGCGCGCCTTTACACCGACGCCGTGCACGACATGCTGGAGCGCATCGCCGCCGACTGCGGCGACGCGCCGGTGGACGCGCTCGCCCTGTCGCTCGCCTCGGAGTTCCTCGCCAGAGCGGCCACCGAGGCACCGGAGCGGTTCAGGACGCTGGCGCTGATCACGCCCACGGGCTTCACGGCCGATGCAGACCGGCTGCGACAGGCCGAGGGCAGCAACCGGGAGGTGCCGGCGCTGCACGCCGTGCTCACCGTGCCCCTCTGGCGCCGGGGCCTGTACAACCTGCTGGTCAGCCCGAAGATCATCCGCTACTTCCTGAAGCGCACCTGGGGGTCGGACGACTACGACGAGGGCCTGGCGGCCTACGACGATCTCACCACCCACCAGCCCGGCGCCGAGCACGCCCCCTATGCCTTCCTGAGCGGGCGCCTGTTCAGCAAGGACATCCGCGACGTCTACGAACGCCTGCGTCAGCCGGTCTGGCTGGCCCACGGCACGAAGGGCGACTTCCGCGATTTCAGCGGCGCCGACTGGACCGCCGGGCGGGACAACTGGAAGGTGCACCCGTTCGACACCGGCGCCCTGCCTCACTTCGAGTGCCCGGCGGAGTTCTTCGCCGCCTACACGGGGTTTCTCGAAGAAGCAACGTAGGAGCGGCTTCAGCCGCGATTCGGCACATGGGTCGGGGCTGAAGCCCCTCCTACTCCTCCGTGCCGAACTGCAGTTCCGCCAGGCGGGCGTACAGCGGATTCTTCTCCACCAGTTCCTCGTGATTGCCGACCGCGACGATGCGGCCGCGATCCATCACCACGATGCGGTCGACGCGTTTCACCGTGGCCAGCCGGTGAGCGATCACCAGCGTCGTGCGGTTGCGCATCAGCTCCTCCAGCGCCTGCTGCACCAACCGCTCGCTGGCCGCGTCCAGCGAACTCGTCGCCTCGTCCAGCAGCAGCACCGGCGGGTCCTTCAGCATGGCGCGGGCGATGGCGATGCGCTGGCGCTGCCCCCCGGACAGCCTGAGTCCGCGCTCGCCGAGGAAGGTGTCGTAGCCCTCCGGCAGCTCGCGGATGAACTCGTCGGCGGCGGCCGCCTGCGCCGCCGCCATCACGGCCTCGTCGTCCGCGCCGGAACGGCCGTAGCGGATATTCTCCATCGCGCTCGCGCCGAACAGCACCGTCTCCTGGGGCACCAGGCCGATCTGGCCGCGCAACTCCCGCGGATCGACCCGGGCGATATCGACGCCGTCGAAGCGGATGCGCCCGGTCTGCGGATCGTAGAACCTGAGCAGCAGCTGGAAGCTCGTGCTCTTGCCGGCACCGGACGGCCCCACGATGGCCACGGTCTCGCCGGGCTCGATGGCCAGCGAGAATTCGGACAGCGCCGGGGTCTCCGGCCGGGACGGGTAATGGAATGTCACGTCCTCGAACGCGATACGCCCGCTGGCCCGGCCGGGCAGATGCAGGGGATCGGCGGGGGGGGCGATGGCCGGCCGGGCGTCCAGCAGCTCCGACAGCCGCTCCATGGCGCCGGCGCCCCGCTGGATCTCGCCCCAGACCTCGCTCAGCGCCGCCGCCGACGAGCCGACGAAGGCCGCATACAACAGGAACTGTCCCAGCTCGCCGCCCGTCATCTCGCCTGCGACCACCGCCCGCGACCCCAGCCACAGCACGAAGGTGATGGCGCCGAACACCAGGATCACGCCCATGGCGGTGATGCCGGCGCGCGCCCGCGTGCGGAGCACGGCCGCATCGAAGCTGTCGGTGACCGCCTCGCTGAATCGCCGGGACGCCAGTTCCTCCAGCGAGAACGCCTGCACCGTCTGTATGGCGTTCAGAGTCTCGCCGGCCAGGCCGCTGGTATCCGCCACCCGATCCTGCGCCGTGCGTGACAGCCGCCGGATGCGCCGGCCCACCGCGATAAGCGGCACGATCACGAGCGGGATCAGCAGCAGGATGTAGCCGGCCAGCTGAAAGCTCGTGAGCATCAGCATGACCAGTGCGCCCAGCAGGGTCAGGCTACTGCGCAGCACGATTGACAGACTCACACCGGAGATGCTCTGCACGAGCGTCGTGTCGGTGGTCAACCGCGACAGCACCTCGCCGGTACGGGTCACTTCGAAGAACAGGGGGTCCATGCGGATGACCCGGTCGTAGACCGTGCTGCGGATGTCGGCGATCACGCGCTCGCCGAGCCAGGTCACCAGGTAAAAGCGCAGTGCCGCGAAACCGCCGTAAATCCCCGCCGCCGCCATGAACCAGCCGAAATAGCGGTTGATGGTGCCGACGTCCCCGCCCTGCGCGAAGCCCTGGTCGATGAGATAACGGAGCGCGACGGGCAGCGCCAGCATCGCGACGGCTGCCACCAGCAGCGCCGCCAGGGCAGCGATCAGCGTTGCAGAGTAGGGGCGAATGAACGGCCACAGCGTGGCCAGCGGCCGCAGCGAGCGGCCTTTGGGGCGTTCCTCGGAATCCATGCGCGTATTGCCGCCTCATCGCCGGCGGATGTCAATGGCAGCACCCGAGAAAGCCAGGCGCGCTATGATCGCGCTTACGCCCGGAGCCCAGCACCGCCCGCACGAGGAGACCCCATGGCACCCGTCCGCTTCAAGCTGTTCCACTTCCCCGCCACCCGCAGCGCCCGGGTGAAATGGATGCTGCACGAAGTGCTGGGCGACGACTTCGAGGTGGAGGTGGTGGATCTCTACCGCGGCGCTCAGTACCGGCCCGAGTACCTGGCGCGCAATCCGCACCACAACGTACCCGCCCTCGAGGTCACCTTCGCCGACGATTCGGTCATGAACATGCTCGAGAGCGGCGCCATGGTGGCCTGGCTGGCCGACGCCTTCCCGGAGAAGGGGCTCGCGCCGCCGGCGGACGCCCTGACCCGCGAGCGCGCCGACTACCTGCAGATGCTCCACTTCGGCGCCTCGTCCATGGACATGATGCTCTGGCAGATCCGCATCCACGAACACGTCCTGGCCGACGACCAGCAGGACCCGCGGACGGCGCGGCGCTACCGCGACAAGTTCGAGGCAGAGGTGGAGCCGCAGCTCGCGGCGCGCCTCGGACGGCAGGACTTCGTTTGCGGCGACGCATTCACGGCGGCCGACTGCGTGGTGGGCCACAACGTCACCTGGGCACGGGGCTACGGCCTGTGCCGGGACGAGATCTTCCGCGCCTATCTCTCCCGCCTGGCGCAGCGGCCGGCTTTCGCGAAGGCCTTAGCGGACGCCCGCGAGTTCGAGCCCCAGGTCCCGGCGCCCGTGCGCAACGCGGGCAAGTTCAACGGCTAGCGTTCGTCGTCGGCCTCGCCCCGGATCGAGGCCACGTTCTCCTCCCAGTTGCGGCCGTCGAAGGGAGTGATTTCGAGGAAATCGCAGCCGCCGTCCAGGCAGCGGGCGTTGACGTCGTAGCTGCCCGGATGCGAGCGCGGCCGGCTGAACGGATGGATGCCGCAGGTGGTGCAGAAGCGGTGCTCCGCGGTACCGGTATTGAAGCGATAGGTCGCAAGGTCCTGTTCGCCCTGCAGCAACTCGAAGTCTTCCGGCGGCACGATCAGGTTCACGAAGCCCTTCTTCGCACAGACGGAGCAATTGCAGGCGAGCGCCCGCGGCTCCCGCACGCGCACGCGGAAGCGGACCCGGCCGCAATGGCAGCCGCCCTCGAACCACTGACCGGTCTCGCCTGCCACGCCGCCCTCCTTCAATCCTCCAGCAGCGCCTGCGCGTAGCGGCGCACCTGCTCCCAGTCGGTGTACTCGTAGTCGCGGCTGGTATCGGTGTCCTCGCCCGCCTTGCGGGCGATACGCCGCATCATCCACCTGAGCGGCAGCGGGTACTTCGAATAGCGCAGCGCACCTGCAATCATCTCGACGTGTTCGAAGGGCACGCGGAGCTGCGCCTCGATCTTCTTCCGCGCATCGCCGAGCCACTCTTCCCGCAGGGCCGCGTCTTTCGCCGCCGCGCTCAGCAGCACGACGAACAGGGAACGGGCCCGGCGCCGGATGGCGTCCTCACGGTCGTTGACGAAGTCCACCAGCTCCTTCTCGAGGCCGCCGGCGTGCATGGACGCGCCGAATACCAGCCGGTCGAAGCGCGCGAGCTCCAGCGCATCCGCGGTCAGGGTGTTCGCCGCGTCCACCAGGCTCACCTCGGCCCCGGCCGCACGCAGATGCTCGGCGATACGCCCGGCGACCCTGGCCGTCTGGCCCTCCCGGGTGGCATAGAGTACGAGGAAGCGTTTCATGACCCGCTATTCTTGCGCCGGCGGACGGCCAATGCCAGCCGCCAGCGGCCGCACCGGTAGTCACTTCCCCGGATGCAGCGCGCGCCGCCGACGTTTCATATTGCAGGCAGGCTTCCAGCGCGAGGGGCGCCACCATGCCGGCGTATGCGGGCGAATCCCGGTCAAATCCGACGCTGTTCCTGTGCGGCGACGTCATGACCGGCCGTGGGATCGACCAGATCCAGGCCCGGTCCGTGCCGCCGGAACTGCACGAGCCCTGGGTCAAGAACGCCATGGACTACGTCCGCCTGGCCGAGCGGGAGAACGGCCCGGTGCCGCAGCCGGTGGATCCCGCCTACGTCTGGGGGGAGGCGCTGTCCGTATGGGCCGAGACGCCGCACGACCTTCGCTTCGCGAACCTCGAGACCAGCATCACCACCAGCGACGACTTCTGGCCGTCCAAGGGCATCCATTACCGCATGCACCCGGCCAACGTCGCCTGCCTGCAGGCGGCGGGCATCGAGGGCTGCTCGCTGGCGAACAACCACGTCATGGACCTCGGTTACCGGGGGCTGGAAGAGACCCTGGATACCCTGGAGCGGGCAGGTATTGCGGTGACGGGAGCGGGCAGACAAGCGGCCGCGGCCGCCGAACCGGCGGTGTTCCCGCTGGCAGGCGGCTCGCGGGTGGTGGTGCACGGGTTCGCCCTCGGCTCCAGCGGCGTGCCGGAGGAATGGGCGGCCGGGCAGGACCGGGCGGGCGTCAACCGGCTGCCGGACCTCGCGCCGGCAACCGCGGACGCCGTAGTCGAGGCGATGCTCGCCGGCCGGCGCGCGGGCGACATCACCGTGGCGTCGATCCACTGGGGCGGGAACTGGGGCTACGAGATCACCCCGGACGAACGGCACTTCGCCCGCCGCCTGGTCGACGGCGGCGCCGCCGACATCGTCCACGGCCATTCCTCTCATCACCCGAAGGGCATGGAGCGCCATCGGGGCAAGCTGATTCTCTATGGCTGCGGCGACTTCCTGAACGATTACGAAGGCATCGGCGGCCACGAGGCGTTCCGCCCCTGGCTCTCGCTCATGTACTTCGTCACCGTGGAGCCAGCGAACGGCTGCACGACGGCGTTGAGCATGGTGCCGCTGGCGATCGAGCGGCTGCGGCTCGTGCGGTCGCGCCCGGAAGACGGGGAATGGCTCGCACGGCGACTGCAGGAGGCCGCGCCGGGCGAGACCGGACGCATCCGGGTGCAGGCCGGCCGCCTCGTCCCGGAATGGTCGGCCGCTGCAGCACCTTAGGTATATCTTCTGATTCAAGGCCCGCCGAAGGCCGGCCTAGCATGGAACGGCAGGGCGCCGGCGAGAGAGCGCGCCGCCGGTGCCGCCGCAACGCACAACGGAGGTGGCAATCGGTATGGAAAACCGGAGAGAGAGAAGCGAATCGGCTATCCGGGCGGGTGACGCGACACTCGCCGGCTGGCTCGAGATACCGGAGGACGCGGCCGGAGTGGTGGTCTTCGCCCACGGCAGCGGCAGCAGCCGCTACAGCCGGCGCAACAACGCCGTCGCCGACCACCTGCGCGCGGCCGGGCTCGGCACCCTGCTGTTCGACCTGCTGACCGCCGAGGAAGGACGGGTCGACGAGGCCACCCGGGAATTGCGCTTCGACATCGAACTGCTGGCCCGTCGCCTCGGCGGCGCGCTGGACTGGCTGGCGGAACAGTCGGGAGCCGCCTCTCTGCCGGCGGGCCTGTTCGGCTCCAGCACCGGTGCTGCCGCCGCACTGATCGCCGCGGCACGAAAGCCCGAGCGGGTGGCTGCGGTGGTCTCCCGGGGAGGACGTGCCGACCTGGCGGGGGACGAGCTGCCGCGGGTGCAGGCGCCCACGCTGCTCGTCGTCGGTGGCGCCGACCTCCAGGTCCTGGAATTGAACCGCCGCGCCCGGGACCGGATGCGCTGTCACACCGAGATCGAGATCGTCGAGGGCGCGAGCCACCTGTTCGAGGAGCCGGGCGCGCTGGAGGAGGTGGAGCGCCTGGCGCGAGACTGGTTCCTCGAGCGCTTCTCGCAGCTACGGGATTGAGACGGAGCAGACGGCGATGACCCGCCATTACTTCCAGACACGCCTCGCCGAGCACATCTGGCGCTCGAAATACCGCTACCATCCGCCCGGCGGCCATGCCGAGAAGACCATCGGCGACACCTGGCGGCGGGTGGCGGCGGCCGTGGCGGCACCGGAGACGGCGGACCGCGAGTCCTGCGCCCGCGAGTTCGAGGCGCTGCTGGACGACTTCCGGTTCCTGCCGGCCGGCCGCATCCTGGCCGGCGCGGGCACGGCCTGGCACCGCACATTGTTCAACTGCTTCGTGATGGGCGTCATCGAGGATTCGCTGGACAGCATCTTCGAGCACGTGAAACAGGGTGCCGTCACCATGCAATGGGGCGGCGGCGTGGGCTACGACTTCTCCACGCTGCGCCCGGCCGGCCACCGCACCGACCACGTCGGCGGCATCGCGTCCGGCCCGGTGTCGTTCATGCGGGTCTGGGACGCCATGTGCGCCACCGTGCTGTCCACCGGCGCGCGCCGGGGCGCGATGATGGGGACGCTGCGCTGCGACCACCCCGACATCCTCGCCTTCGTGGATGCCAAACGCGAAGCGGGAGTGCTCACCAATTTCAACGTCTCGGTGCAGGTGCCGGACGAGTTCATGCTGGCCGTGGAGCACGACGACGACTGGCCGCTGTGCTTTCCGGAAGACGGCGGCGAGGAATCGCTGCAGCGCATCTGGACGGGCACCAGCGACGCGGTGCGCTGCCGGGTGCAGGGGCGGATCGCCGCCCGTGAACTGTGGCGCCACATCATGAACGCCGCGTGGGAGTCCGCCGAGCCGGGCGTGCTGTTCACCGACGCGGTCAACCGGGAGAACAACCTCCACTACCGGGAACGGATCACCGCCACCAATCCCTGCGGCGAGATACCGCTGCCGCCCTACGGTGCCTGCAACCTCGGTTCGCTGAACCTCACACGTTTCGTGCGGGATGCATTCGGCCGCGACGCCGCCCTGGACGTGGACGCCCTGCGCGACGCCGTGCCCGTCGCCGTGCGCTTCCTGGACAACGTGATCGACGCATCCCGTTTCCCGCTGGCCGCTCAGCAGGAGCAGGCCCGCGCCACCCGCCGCGTGGGGCTGGGGGTCACCGGACTCGGCGATGCGCTCGCGATGCTGGGCATCGCCTACGACAGCGACGCCGGCCGCGAACGCGCCCGCGAGTGGCTCACGGTCATCCGCGACGCCGCCTACCGGGCCTCGGTGGCACTGGCGAGTGAGAAGGGCGCCTTCCCCTGCTACGAGCGCGAGCCGTACCTGGACGGGCCCTATATCCAGCGTCTGCCCGCGGACATCCGCGACGCGATCGCGGCGGACGGCATCCGCAACAGCCATCTGCTGGCCATCGCACCCACCGGCACCATCAGCCTGCTGGCAGGCAACGTCTCCAGCGGCATCGAGCCTATCTTCGCGCTGGAAGGCCACCGCCAGGTACTCGACGAGTCCGGCGACTACCGCAACTTCGACGTGACGGACTATGCCTACGCCCACTGGCGCGAGCATCACGGCCGGCCGCAGTCCGTGCCGGAGTCGTTCCGCTGCTCGAGAGACGTCGCGCCGCGGGAACACCTCGCCATGCAGGCAGCCCTGCAGGGGGTGGTGGACAACGCCATCTCGAAGACCATCAACGTGCCGGAAGACTGCTCACGGGCTGAGTTCGAGGAGGTCTATACCCGGGCCTGGCAACTGGGCCTGAAGGGCTGCACGGTGTTCCGCCCGAACCCGGTTCGTGGCGCCGTGCTCAGCACGGAAGCCGGCCGGCCGCCCGACCGGGTGCTCTGCTGCGATATCGAGCGGGAAGCGGACTAGGAAGCGACAGGGGCGCCGCAATGGATGATCAGTGCGGCGGCTCCGGCCGGTCCGGATAGCCGAAGTTCTCCAGATCGGCCCGGTAGTAGTCCGCCACCATGCCCGCGAGTTCGTCGTCGTAATAGGGCAGCCAGTCGCGGCGTTCCGGCACGCGGCGGCGCTCCAGCGGGACCGGCTCCAGACCCAGACGGCCGCAGAGCGCTTCCCAGGACGACTGCAGCGTCTCGAAACGCCCGATGAAGTCGGTCGCCAGGTCGCCCTCCTCGTCGATCAGAAAGTCTGACTGGGGGAGCGTGAGCCGCCTGCTGCGGAAACGCTCCGTCGCGAGTGCGCGCTTCATACGCGGCGTCGCCTCCGCCGGCGACGGCGTTCCCCTCTCGTCGAGGGAGAGGAAGGTATCGACGAACCGCTCGAACGGATCGCGGACGAATGCGCACTTGAGATACGCCTGCCACAGATCGTCCGGCAGGCGCGGCCGGATGTCGCGCACGGACAGGTGGCCGTGCTCCTCTGACGCGAGATCCGCCACGGGCAGCCGATACTCGGCGAAAAGGTTCTGCTGCTGCCAGTCCATGGCATCGAGATGCATGGTGAGTGCCTGGCGCAGCGCCCGTGTGGCGACTCTCGGCACGGCGATGAAGATGAAGCGGTGCCGGTGGGAGACGATCAATCGGACCGGTCCTGGTCGATTCCCTGGTCCATGCCGTAGCGGCGCCGCACATCGGGCCCCAGGGCCTCCTTCAGCGGATCCAGCCAGGGTTCGTAGTGGCGCCACTGCTCGAGACCGCTGCGGTAGATGGGCTGGCGCACCTGCTCCGAGCTGGGCGTGCGCACGCTGCGCTCGGTCTTGTGGAATTGCAGGCAGTCCTCCTCGAAGGGCAGGCCGCAGAAATCCAGGATGCGGCGCACCTGGGTCTCCAGGTCTTCGACTACGTCCTCGTGGTGCACGCGCAGCACGAAGCCGGGCAGGACCTCGTCCCAGTGGTCCATCAGCCGGACGTAGTCCCGGTAGTAGCGGCCGATCTCCTCCAGCCCGTAGCTGAAATCCTGGCCTTCGCCGAACAGCTGTTTGAAGCCGCTGAAGCAGCAGGCCATGGGGTGGCGCCGGGCGTCGATCACCTTCGCATTCGGCAGGATCAGGCGGATGAGGCCGATGTGCATGAAGTTGTTCGGCATCTTGTCGGTGAAGAACGGCGCGTCGCCCCGGTAGACCCGCGTGTCCTCGATGAACTTCTCGCCGAAGCGGCGGAAGTAATCGTCCTCCAGCTCGGCGAGGATGCGCGGGTAGCGGTCCTCGTCGCCGGCGGTGCGGCCGCGCAGCCGCTGGGCCAGTGCCAGGATGTCGTGGAGTTCCATCGTCCCGTCCACCAGCGAGTGGGAGGCGAGGATCTGCTCCAGCAGCGTGGAGCCGGCGCGCGGCAGCCCGACGATGAAGATCGGGTCGGGTTTTTCGCAACCCACGCCCGCATGCTGCACGAAGAAGGGCTCGGTGCAGACCTCGATCTGGGCCTCGATCATGGCCTCGGTCTTGTCTGCGTCGTAGCCGGAGCGTTCCTTCTTCAGCCCGTTGCCACGCCGGTAGTAGCCGAAAGACTCTTCGTACTCCGTCCTGTCCTCCAGGGCCTTGCCCAGGGCGAAGCAGAGGTGGATGCGGTCGTCGGCGGCGATGCCCGGTTCCGCCTCGCGGCGACGCATCTCCTCGATCTCCTCGTCGCCGAACCGATAGGTCTTCGTGTTGGCGAGACTCCAGTAGGCATCGCCGTAGTCCGGGCGCAGCCGCGTCGCCTCCCGATACGCACCGATGGCATCGTCGAGCCGGCCGATGGCCTTGTAGGCATGACCCATCATGACGTGGATGCCCGCCTTGTTGGTGGTCTTGCCGATACACTCCCGGTATTGCTCGAGGCCTTCCTCGAAGCGCCCCAGCCCGGTCAGCGCGCTGGCCGAGGCGAGCTGGAAGACCGGGTTGTCCGGCTCCCGCTCCAGCAGGAGGCGTGCCTGCTCCCGCGCCTGCCGGAACTTGCCCTTGCGGTTCAGGATCCGGAGATAATCGATGCGGGCGCGCGTGTTCTCCGGCTCGAGCTCCACCGCGGTCTCCAGCAGGAACTCGGCATCGTCGAGCACCTTCAGGCGCATGCCGATGTCGGCGAGCAGGCGCATGGCCTCGACATGGCGCTTGTGCTCCTGCAGGAACCGGCGGCAGAGTTGCTCCGCCTTGTACAGCTTGCCCTCGTGGATGAGGTCGATCACCGCGAGCAGCTCCTGCGGCAGCGACGCCAGGTATTCGATCTGGCTCTGCGCATGCCGGGCTCTCTGCTCCCGGCCGGCGTTGCGGTACAGGTTGACCAGCGCCTTCCAGCTGCCGGTCAGCCCCGGATTCAGCTCGGTGGCCTGCGCGAAGGCGGCGGCCGCCTCGGCGGGCCGGTTCATGGCGAGCCAGGTATAGCCCTTCTCCTGCCATGCGCGGCCGTACTCCGGACGCAGGGCAAGCAGTTCGTCCGCCGCCTGCAGTGCGCCTTCGTAGTTTTTCGCGTAGCGCCGGGCGACGGTCAGAGTATAGCGAGCCTCGGCTTCCAGAACGGGCGCCGGCGACTCACCGAGGACATCGAGCATGGCGGCCTCGGCCTCCTCGAAGCGCGCCGCCTGAACGAGCTGCCGCGCGCCCGCGAGCGCACGCTCGTGTGCCGTCCGTTCGCTCTTTCCCGCTGCCTCAGTCACGATCCGATCCCGACCCGTTCACGTTGCCCGGGCCCGATGTGCCGCGGAACCCATCTTCTAAACCCTGAACGAAAAGAGGGCAAGCCCGCGCTGCGCGGGCCCGCCCTCGTTCGGACTCGTCTGATGCTTCTTCAGAGGAAGTCGTAGGACAAGCGGATGCCGTAGGTCCGCGGCCGATTCGTCACGACGTGAGGCGTGAACTGCTGGGTGTCGATGTACACCTCGGCATTCTCGTCGAAGACGTTGTCGATGAAGAACTCGGCCCGCCAGGTATCTTTCTCCACACCGAAGGCGAGATTCGCGATGGTGTAGGCGTCCTGGACGTAGCGTCCGCCGGGGATGCCGTCCTGGTCGAGCAGATCGGTACCCGGCGCGGCGCCGACGAAGGCATCCGCCTCACGCTCGATCTCCAGGCCCGAGCCGGAGACCTGGTAGACACGCTGCATGGTGTCCTCGACCACGTAGGCGTCCATCTTCAGGCCGACCTTGCTTTCGCCGGTGTAGGCGAAGCCGCCGGTCACATAGCCGCGCAGATTCTCCACATCGCCCACGGCCGGCATGTCGAACCCGTAGCGGGCGCGGATGTTGCCGGAGAACTCGGGCGAGAACGGCAGCTCGCTGCCAACCGGGGCGGCGATGCCCTGCAATTCCTCGTTCAGGCGGGTGATCTCGGTGTCGAGGAGACTGAAGGCACCGGCGATCGTGAGATTCGCGATGGGCTGCCAGATGAAGTCGGCGTCGATACCCGTGATCTCCGCGTCACCCACGTTGTCCGCGAACCAGAGGAAGCTGATGTTCGTCGGGTCGAAACGCGAGGTCTGCAGATCCGAGATCTCCGAGTAGAACGCGGTGGCGTTGAAGCGCAGCGTATCGTCGAAGAAGTCGCCCTTGAAACCGAGCTCGTAGTTCTGCAGGTCGTCCGTCTGGGAGTAGACCGGGATGCGGAAACCCTCGAAGGTGGGGTTGCCCGACCTCGCCGCACCGCCGCCGACCCGGTTCGTGACCGGCGGACGGAAGCCTTCGGCGTAGTTGCCGAACAGCAGGATGCGGTCGGTCACGCGCCAATCCAGCGAGAAGCGCAGGATCACGTCGTCCTGAGTCAGCACGCCGTCGCTGTCGAGGTCACTGACGTCGAGCTGGCCGCTCTGGATGGCCTCGAAGACGTCGATGGTGCCGTTGCCGTCACCGTCGGTGAAGCCCGCGTCGGCCAGCGCCTGCTCGGTGCCGATGCCCAGTGCGCGCAGACGCTCGGTGACGTTGACGGTGGTGGTGGCGCCCTTGTACTCGTCGTCGATCTCGTACCAGCGCGCGCCGAAGGCGGCGGTCAGCCGGTCGGTAATGTCGAATTCCGCCTGGCCGAACACGGCGATCTGCTCCGTCGTACGCGTGACGTCGTTGACGAAGCTCACCTCACCGGGGATGTCCTGGCCGCCGTAGCGGGTGCCCTCGACCTGGGGGATGCTGCGCGCGGCGCCGACGTTCTCGAAGAACGGGCTGTCCGTGGAGGCGATCTTGAACCAGCCGGTGCTGGCCAGTTCCTGATCGTCATAGAACACGCCCGCGGTCAGGCGCCAGCGGTTCGCATCCGGCGTATTGACGCGGAACTCGTGGGTCATCCGCGTGTTTTCAGTGTCTTCCTTGTAGAACTTCTGCGGGTTGAAGCACTCGTCGTAATAGGTGCCGGTCGTGTCCGAGAAGTCCGAGCACACGTAGTAGGCCGAGAACAGGCCGCCGTTCGTGTAGAAAGTGTAGTCCACGGTGGAATTCACCTGCCGGTCCAGGTAGCCGCCCGTGTAGACCACGTCCAGCATCGCCAGCCGGCCGTTCAGCGTCCAGGTGGTGAGGCCGAAGTCGTCCTCGTTCGAGTCCGGCGCGAACCGGTTCACCGAACTCTCGCCGTCCAGGTTCGGGTCGTAGGCCCAGACGCCCTCGGTGTCCAGCGTCTGCTGGGTGTGCTGCACCAGCAGGTCCCAGCGGTCGTTGATCAGCCAGGACAAACCGAAGCGGCCGCCTGTGTAGGTGGCGTCGTTGAAATCGCCCTCGACCAGCTGGTCGTTACGGGGAATCGGGATGTCCTGATTCTCGGGATCCGGCAGCGGGCCGCCCGAGATGCGGTCGATGACGACGGTACTGCCATTCCAGCCCCCGTTGTCCGGGTCGTTCAGGATGTGATCGATCCAGCCGCCCTGGTTGTCGTTGTAGGCGGCCAGGCGGAACGCCAGCGTATCCGAGATGGGCAGGTTGAAATACGCTTCGACGGAGTTGCTCATCTCGCCGCCAGTCGTGTTCGAGATACTCGTGTCGAACCCGGCCTGGAAGGACGAGTGGTCCGGCTTGTTGGTGATGAGCCGCACCGTGCCGGCCTGGGAGCTGGCGCCGAACAGCGTGCCCTGCGGCCCCGGCAGGACCTCCACGCGAGCCAGGTCGGTGGCGTAGACGTCGAGGTTGCGGCCCTGCAGGGCCACGGGCTGCTCGTCGAGGTACAAGGCCACGGAGGGTTGCAGGCCCTGAACCGAAGACAGCGTGAGAATGGTCTGAGACGTCGCGGCGCCGCGGATGTAGATCTCCTGCTGGCCGGGACCCGTACCCTGACTCGTCACGTTGGGCAGGTACAGAGCGTAGTCCTGGAAACTGCTGATGCGCAGCTCCTCCAGATTGTCGCCCTGAAGAGCGGAGACCGCGACCGGGACGTCCTGCATGGATTCCTGCCGCTTCGTCGCCGTGACGACGATCTCCTCGATGGCTCGCTTGTTCGGGGCGGCGGGAGCTTCCTGCGCCTGAACCGCCGTGACTGCCGTCGAGCCGGCACCGGCCGCAAGGGCCGATACGACTGCCGCGCGAATCTTCGTGTTCCGTCTCATAACCTCTTCCTATTTGTCGCTACTTGTTTGTCGCTACTTGTCGATTCGATTTCGTTGCGGCCGGCGCCGAGCCGGCCTTTCAGTTCTGCTTCTCTGCTTCGTCCGCTGCGGCTTTGCGCCGGCAGCTTACGGATGTCCGCAGCGCCCGGATGACGCCACCCTTGCCGGGTGCCGACTCATATCTCCCTCAGACGCTTCACGGATCAGACCGTATGACAGGACAGCGTCGCACCGCGTTGACGGCAATGCTGTGTCCGTTTCGCAACTAGTGTGCCTAGACTGGTGCTGCATTGCAAAGCCGCTCGAAATAAATTGTTGTTTTTATGCCAATCGCTCCACTTACAGGACCTGATAAGCTGGCTTTTTATTTATTGAAATCAGTATTTTGTGACTCCCGGTCGGACTTCAGTCACAGCGTCGGTCCAATGACAGTCAATAGGCTTTTCGTAGCGCTGGAGTAACACCCGGCCGCGCCCGTACACCCCGGCGGCGAGATGGCCAGAAGCGTAGGAGGGCCTTCAGGCCCGATTAGCGGGGGTATGACGGGTATAGCGGGGGTATGGCGGGTATGGCCGGCAGGTCGGGCCTGAAGGCCCTCCTACCTGCGGCGGCGCATCAGCGCCGCAGTATCGCCCACCACCGCGCGACATTCAGCAGGCTCATCAGCGAGGCGGAGACGTAGGTCATGGCCGCGGCGCGCAGGATTTTCCGGGCATGGCGTTCGTCTCCGTCGCGCAGCACACGGCGCTCTGCCAGCAGCGGCAAGGCCCGGCGGAAGCTGGCGTCGAACTCCGTCGGCAGGGTGGTGGCATGCACCAGGATGCCCGAAGCCAGCGTGAGCAGGCCGCCCAGGAACATCATCAGGCCGGCGACCGGCGCCCGGGTCACGGCGACCATCACGGGCGAGGCCATCATGAGCCCGGCGCCGGCACGCTCGATCGGCGAGATCCAGCGCACCAGCCGCGTGCGCCAGCGCAGCGGCCCGAAGCCGCCCGCATCCTGTAGCGCGTGTCCCACCTCGTGGGCGGCCACGGTGATGGCGGTGAGCGAGCGGCCGTCGTGGTTGTCCGGGCTTAGCCGCACCACCTTTTCGATGGGGTCGTAATGATCGCCCTGCTCGGTCTTCTCGGTGCGCACCCGCTCGAGGCCGGCGGCGTCCAGCAGGTCCCGCGCCAGGCGGGCGCCGGTCATCGGATAGCGGTCGGCAGGCCGGCTGTAGCGTTTCATCACACGCTGCACCCAGAGACCGGGCCCCAGCAGGACGACGATGCCGATGACGATGAGGAGGACGATGTGCATGGGTGCGGGAGTCGGAGTTCTCGATTACGGGGTCTGACAACGCAGCACAGGATGCGTTCGTGGGAGGGGCTTTAGCCCCGATTCCATGGGTTCGGGCCTGAAGGCCCTCCTACGATTCTTCCTGTGCGGCGGCCTCCTCTTCTTCCTTCTCCAGGCGGGCGCGGCGCTTCAGGAAGCGGCTGAGCTGGCGGTCGGCGGCCTGGTAGCCGATCTCGATGAGTTCCTCGGCCCGGTCGAACTCGATGATGCTGGCGACGTCCCGGGGGATGGAGATGACCACGTCCGGCGGATAGGCCGCAAGCTTGGTGCGGGCGATGGTGCTCTGCATCGTGTCGAAGGTCTGCTGGGCGATGTCGAGCATGCTCCAGCCGTCCGAGCTCTCGCGCGTGAACTGGTCGTGCAGGCGGTCGAGGAAGCGGTCGATGAGGCCCTGCTTGCTCTTCCGGTCTTCCTCGGACAGGGCCCGGCGCTTGCCCGGCAGCCGCAGGTTCTCGTCCGGCGGGCCGTTGAGGTTCACCGCCACGGTGAAGTCGGTGGGGTCGTCGAAAGTGGGCGCGATGGGCACCGGGTTCAGGATGCCCCCGTCCAGCAGGGGACGGCCGTCCTTGCGGAACGGCACGAAGAAGAACGGCAGGGCGATGGAAGCGCGGATTGCCTCGAACAGCGAGCCGGAACTGATCCAGACCTCCTTCTCGCGGGCGATATCCGAGGCCACGGCGGTGAAGCGCACCGGCAGGTCCCGTATCTCGTGATCGCCCACGAAATCCTTCAGCACGTTCATGATGCGGGTGCCGTCCACGAAGCCGGACTTGCTGAGGGTGAAATCCAGCAGCCGCACGATATCGCTCTTGCGGATGGCCAAGGCCCACTCGGCATATTCGTCCAGCTTGCCCGCCGCATAGCAGCCGCCGATGAGCGCCCCCATCGACGCGCCCACCACGGAGGAGATCTCCAGCTCGTGCTCCTCGATCCAGCGGATCACGCCGATGTGGGCATAGCCCCGGGCGCCGCCGCTGCCCAGCACCAGCGAGATTTCGCGCTTGTCACCGCTCACGTTCTTGCCCTCTGTTCACTGTCCCCGCCCGCACTCCCCGCGGGATCGTACAGGCGTTTGAGTTCCTGTTTCAGCACCTTGCCCTGCGCACTCATCGGCAGCGCCTCGACGAAGCGCACGTGCTTCGGCAGCTTGTACCGTGCCAGGCGGTCCGCGCAATGGGCCAGCAGCTCATCGGCGTCCGCATTGGCGCCGGCGCGCAGCTGGATCACGGCCAGTCCCGCCTGCCCCCACTTCTCGTCGTCCACGCCGAGCACCGCGGCGGCGGCCACCTCCGGCCTCTCGCGCAGCACGTTCTCCACCTCGGCGGGATAAACGTTCTCGCCGCCCGAGATATACATGTCTTTGTAGCGGTCGACGATGTACAGCGTGCCGTCGGGCGCGAGCCGGCCCGCGTCCCCGGTCCGAAACCAGCCGTCCAAGAAGGCCTTCGCCGTCTCCTCGGGTGCCTTCCAGTAGCCGGGCGTCACCGCCGGCCCCTTGATCTGGATCTCCCCGACCCCGCCGTCCGGGACTTCGCCGCCCGCCTCGTCTGCGATGCGCAGCCGGGTGTGCATCATCCGGTGTCCGGCCGAGCCCACGCGCCCCGCCGCCTGCCGCGGCGGCAGGATCGCCACGCTGAACGCCTCGGTGAGACCGTAGGACTGGGCCAGATGGACGCCCTTCGCCGACCAGGCCTCCAGCAGATCGGTGGAGACCGGGGCCGCGCCGACGCCGGCCACTCGCAGGGTGGGGAATTCGGCCTCGGCGAACTCGGGCAGCTCGGCCATCATGGCGTACTGCACGGGCACGCCCAGGCAATGGGTGATACCGGCCTCCGCGTCGGCCAGCATGCCCAGGAAGCGGCGCGCGTCCCACTGCTTCATGACGCAGAGCGTGCCGCCGTAGTGGAACACGGGCATGGAGAACCCGTACAGCCCCGCCGAATGGAACATGGGCGCGCAGGTGAGCGAGCGCGAGCTACCGGTGAGATCCCCGTGCAGCGCGGCGTGGATGATGGTGTCGCGCATCATGCGGAAGGTGCCGATGACGCCCTTCGGCATGCCAGTGGTGCCGGAGGTATAGAGAAGCGTCGCGAGGTCGTCGATGGTGAGGTGCAGTGGCTCCAGTGCATCCCCGCTGGACGCGGCGATGAGCTGCTCGTACTCGCTTTGCGCCGGGTCGCTCCTGCGCTCCAGCTTCGGCAGTCCCGCCCCCTCGACCAGGTGGCTGAACTCCTCGTCATGGATCAGCACGCTCGGCTCGCCGTGATTCAGGATGGCCGCGATCTCGCGGGCGCTCAGACGCCAGTTGAGCGGCATGAGCGCCGCACCCAGTTCCCAACCGGCGAACAGGGTCTCGAACACGTCGGTCGAGTTATGGCAGAGCATGGCGATGCGATCGCCTTTCTCGAGCCCGTAGGCGGACTTCAGCCCCACGGCGAGCCGCCGCAGCCGGTCGTTGAACTCTCCATACGTGAAGCTGCGGCCGCTATCCACGTCCACGGCGGCCACCACCTCGGCGTCGTAGCGCGCGTGGTAATCCAGCCAGTCGACGGAGAACTCGTCCCGGATGGAAGGCTCGGGCTGACCGGCGAGGGCCGCCATTCGCTCCATGCTCATGCCTCGTCCCCGGCGCTGTCTCTGCGCCGCCGCCCCTTGCCCGACAGCGCCGCGTCACGCAGTTCGCGGTAGGACGCATCGATGCACTGCGCATAGAACTCCGGGTCCGGCAGCATCTGCCGGCAGGCGGTGAACATGACGGAGATGACGCCGTTGTAGGAGAACACGGCGTGGAACAGGCCGGCCTGGTGCACCACCGGACCCATGCCGAGCATGGCCACCATCTCGGCCCCGGCCAGATAGACCGGCTTCTGGATCCCGGCCACATTCGTCACCATGGTGTTGAACGCCACGGTGCCGGAACGCACGGTCAGCTCCATCAGCAGCGGGAACAGGCCGCGGGCGACGGGCGACGGCAGGTTCATCGGAATCTCCGCCATCCGCCGCGGACCGATCGCCTCCATCACCGCCTTCGCCTCCTCCGTGCCGTCGTGGATGGCCCGCACGCGCTCCACCGGATCGGCGATCTCCGTGTGCAGGGGCGTCAGCATGGCGCTTACCAGGTTGTCCACCTCGTGGCCGTGGTCGCCCTCAGCCCGCACGTTCATCGGGCACGCCGCCACCAGCGTCTCCTCCGGCAATTCGTCGCGGGCCGACAGGTAACGCCGCAGCGCCCCGGCCACGACGGCGAGCATCACGTCATTGATGGTGCCGTCCAGGGCCTTCGAGACCGCCTTCACCTCGGCCAGGTCGTAGACGTGGCCGTCAACCACCCGGCTCGGCGAGACCCGCCCCCGATTGAACACCGTCTTCGGGACGGGCTTGCGCTCCCGACCCCGGCTGGCGAGGCCGGCTTTCACCAGACCCGGCACGGCGGCGGCCACCGCACCGCCGAGACGCAGCGACTTCGCGAGATTACTGACCGGGCTGCGCAGCAGCAGCCGCGCCGCGCCGGGCGCCGGCTGCGTGCGGCCCGGCTCCGGCTCGTAGCGGGAGCCGTCCGCCGGCACCGGCTCGAAATCGTGGATGGCGGCCTGTATCTCCTGGCCGCTGACGCCATCGATGGTGGCGTGGTGCATCTTCATGAACATCCCGAAGCAGCCCGGTTGCACGCCGGGCACCTCGTTCAGTCCCTCGATGATGTAGACCACCCAGAGCGGCCTGGCGAGATCGAGCTGCTGGGCCTGGAGACGCGCGACCAGGTCCATGAGCTGGCGCCAGTCGCCGGGCTTCGGCAGGGCGATGTGGCGCACGTGGTACTCGAGGTCGAAGTCCTCGTCCTCCACCCAGTAGGGATAGTCCAGAGCGAACGGGACCGGCAGCAGCTTCCTGCGGAACACCTTCGAGCGGTCGATGCGGTCCGCGAAGGTGGCCAGAATCTCGGTGAATTTCACGCGCCCTCCCGGGTGCGTGGAAGGGTCGTAGATCTGCAGCGAGCTCACCTCCAGCGGCGCCCGCTCCGATTCCGCGTACAGGAACAGGGAGTCGAGCCCGGATAACTGTTTCAGCATGTCGGCTCCTCCTTCACCCGTGCAGGAAGCGGGCGACGGGATTGGGGTTGAACGGGCGCCAGCCGTCCTCGGTCTGGGCCAGTCGGTCGGCCACGATGTAGAGCACGGCCGGGTTCACCGCCATGCCGAAGTGACTGGCGACCACGCTGATGTTCTCGGCCAGCGGCGATACGCGGTCCTGGGCGATGGCCGGCGCCACCACCCCGTCCGTTTGGCTGTAGATGCAGGTGCAGCGCACGTCGGGCACGGGCGTGGCCACCTCGCGCAGGAACGCGAGCAGTTCCGGGGTGATGTCCTCGGGCGAGGTGCGCTGATAAATCCGCCAGATGGTGGTGGCCTCCGGCGTGTCGCCGACGGGACTGCCCATCGTGATCAGCTGGCGGACCAGGTCGCCGCGGATCTTCGCGGCCTGGCGCGCGATGACGCCGCCCTGGCTCCAGCCGATCAACGTGACCTTGCGGCCGGTCTTCGCGGCGACACGCTCGAGCTGGGCGACGAAGCGCTCCTCGTACTCCGTGCGGTCGTAACCGATACCCAGATTGGTGCCGAGACCCCAGGGATGGGGATCGTAGCCCCAGTGCTTCAGATAACGGCGCAGGATCAGCATGGAGGTGTCGTTGCCGCGGAAACCGGGCACGGTGATGACCGGATGGCCGTCTCCCCTCGGGGCGGTGAGCACCAGCGGATGCGCCGGCAGCAGGCACATGAATTCCAGGATCGCCCGCGGCAGCTCGGCAAAGGCGTATCCGAGGGAGGGCGGCTGCACCCGTCCGCTATCTGCTTCCTCGCCATCCGGCATCAGCAATCCTCGTAGCAATCCTCGCACCGATGCGCCCCCGGTCCATTGTACCCGCGGCGCCCCGCGCCGGGAGCCGCGACCGTCAGTGCCCGTTAACGCCATACGCGGACGGCGTCGAGTGGCGGCAGCGCCGTGCCCGGCCTAATATGACAGCCATATCAACAGGCAGCGAATCCAAGGGAGCGAGCGGCATGGCGACGGGCATGGCGAGGGGCATGAACCGGGAGCCCTATGCGGGGGTGACCCGCAGCGTGCGCGACGGCGTCGGCGGCCGCAGCGTCGGCGCCTTCTTCGATCTGGACGGCACGATCATCGCCGGCCACTCGGTCGGAGACTTCTTCGTGGAACGGCTGAAGGCCGGCCAGGTCGGCGTCGACGAGTTCCGCGACCTGGTGACGATGTCGGCGCGCTATCTCACGAAGACCGGCGATTTCGAGGACGGCATGGCGGCCTCCGTCGCGAACCTGCGGGGCCAGCGGGAAGGAGACCTGATCCGGCTGGCACGGAAGGTGGGGATGGAGCGCCTCGTGCCCCAGGTGTTCCCGGAGATGAAGGCCCTGCTGCGCGCCCACCGGGACCGCGGCCACACCGTCGCCATTGTGACTTCCGCCACCCGCTATCAGGCTGAGCCGCTGGCCGATCAGCTGGGCATCGAGCACGTGCTGTGCACGGAACTCGGCGTCACCGGGGGGCGCTTCACCGGTACCATCCGGGGCGAGCCCTGCTACGGTGCGAACAAGCTCACGGCCGCCCGCGCGTTCGCCCGCCCGCGCAGAATCTCCCTGAAGAAGAGCTACTTCTACTCCAACGGCAGCGAGGATCTGCCGCTGCTCGAGGCGGTCGGCAATCCCGTGGCCGTCAATCCTGACCGCCGCCTCCGCACTGCCGCCGAACGGCAGGGCTGGCCGGTGCACGATTTCGACAGCCGCGGCGGCATCGGCCCGCTGGACGTCGCCCGCACGCTCACCACCTTCGGCAGCATCCTGCCGAGCTTCGCGGCCGGGCTGCCGCTGCGCCTGCTGGGGGCCAGCGCGCGCGACGCGCTGAACCTGTCGCTGGCGACGTGGACCAATTTCGCTCCGCTGATCGCCCGCCTCCGGCTGATCGTCGAGGGCGAGGAGCACCTCTGGTCCGGCCGACCCGCAGTGTTCGTCTTCAACCACCAGAGCGCCATGGATGTACTCATCGTCGCGAAGCTCCTGCGGGAGGACGTGGTCGGCATCGCGAAGAAGGAAGTGCAGCGCCAGCCCTTCCTCGGCCCCGCGCTCACCTTCGCAGGGACCGTGTTCATCGACCGGGACAACGTCGGCGATGCGAAGAAGGCGCTGGAACCCGCCGTCGCCGCCCTCGAGGAAGGCCGCTCCGTCGCCATCGCGCCGGAGGGCACCCGCAGCCGGGACGGCCGTCTTGGCGAGTTCAAGCGCGGGGCTTTCCATCTGGCGCGGGAGGCGGGCGTGCCCATCGTGCCCATCGTCATCCACAACGCGCAGGATGCACTGCCGAACGGCAGCCTCGTCGTGCGCCCGGCCGAGGTGAAGGTCACGGTGCTGCCGCCGGTGGCCACGGACGACTGGAGGCTACGCAGCATCGCGCCGCAGACCCGCCGCATCCGCGAACTCTTCCTGCACGAGCTCGGGCAATGGGAGCCTCCGGGAGGCTGACGACGTCGGCCGGCGCCCGCTCCCGGGTGGCCGCCCTCGCCGAGCGCGAGATACTCGGCCGTCCGGCTTTCCGGGAGGCCCTGGCCGAGACGGCGGAGCGGGTCGGGCAACCGCATGACGAGGCCGAAGCCTATGCGGCCATCTGCCTCGAGGAGATGGCTGTACATCCTGAGTCGCGGCAGCTGGACCGGGTGGCCCGTCTCGCCCGCTTCATGATCAGCCGCAGCTATGATCCGGCGCTGGACATCAACACTGCCGGGCTCGAGCAGCTGAAGGCGCTGGCGGAACGCCACCCACTGATCTTCCTCTGGTCGCACAAATCGCATCTCGACAGCTTCGTCTTCCTGCGCGCGCTCTACGACCACGACTTCCGGCCCCAGCCGCTGAGCTTCGCCGGCATCAACATGAACTTCCCGGTGTTCGGCTCGCTGGCGAAACGCTCCGGCGCCATCTTCCTGCGCCGCAGCTTCCGCGACGACGATATCTACCGCCTGGTCTTCCGCCACTACATCGACTACCTGGTGGAACGGCGCCTGCCCCTGTCCTGGTCCATCGAGGGCACCCGCTCGCGCACCGGCAAGCTGAATCCGCCGAGACTCGGCCTGATCCAGTGGGTGGTGGATGCCTGCCGGCGCACGGGCAGCGAGGATGCGCTGCTGGTGCCGGTGTCCATCAGCTTCGACCAGATCGCGGAGATCGACGACTACGCCGCCATGCAGAGCGGGTTGCCCAAGCGCAGGGAGTCCCTCGGCTGGTTCATCGGCTATATCCGCGGCATGCAGGCCACCGGCGGGCGCATCTATGTGCGCTTCGCAGAGCCGCTCTCGCTCGCGCACCCGATGGATCTGACCGAGCGCCTGTTCGCCCCCGACGACCCGGCCGGGCGCATCCGCGTGCAGAAGCTCGCCTTCGAGGTCTGCAACCGTATCGAGCACGCCACGCCGATAAAAAGCACGGACCTCCTCACGCTGGTCCTCCTCGGCGCCGCCGGGCGGGCGCTCGGACTCGACGAGATACGCCGGGCCGCCGCGGGCGTTCTGGAGCTGATCGAGGCCCGCGGCCTGCCGCGGAGCCGGACTCTGGCGCGGGAACTCGGCGCAGGGCTGGCGGCCACGCTGGCCGCGCTGACCCGGAGCGGGCTCCTGGAGGCCTATGGGGACGGCGCCGAGCCGGTATGGCGCATCGCGCCGGCAAAGGAACTCGCGGCCGCGTATTACCGCAACACCATCGTTCACTATTTCCTCGCCAGCGCCGTTGCGGAGAGCGCGCTGGCACGGGACGATGTGTCGAGCGCGGCCAATCGCCCCGCCGCCCTGCGCGAGGCCTTACTGGCACTGCGGGATCTCCTCAAGTTCGAGTTCTTCTTCCGCCGTAAAGGGGCATTCGAGGACGAGGCCATCGCGTATCTGGACGCCCGCTATCCGGGCTGGCAGGTCGCCCCCGACGCGTTCGCCGGCCGTTCGCCGCTGTTCGGCCATGCCATCCTGCGTTCCTTCGTCGAAGCCTATCGGGTCCTCGCCGAGGTGCTGCTCCGGGCAGGCGCGCCCGGTGACGACGAGCGGCTGGTGGACGACTGCCTCGCCATCGGCCGGGAGATGCTGCTGCGCGGGCGGATCGGCAGCGAGACCGCGATCTCGAAGCCGCTGTTCGCGAACGCCGTGCGACTGGCCCGTCACCGCGGCCTGGTGGGCAGCGCCGATATGGCGGATCGGGCCGCCCGCGAGCGCTTCGCGGCGGAGACTACAGCACTGACTGCGGCGCTCGCCCGCCTGCAGCGCCGCTACGACCACGCCATCGGGGGTACAATGGCCGGCGAGAACCAAGCATGAGACAACTCAGCGGATCCGACGCCTTCTTCCTCTACTCCGACCGTCCGGGCCGGCACCAGCACGTCTCGACCATCTACATCTACGATCCCGCCACGGCAGCCGGTGGCGAGGTCAGCTTCAGCGCCATCCGCCGCCACATGGAGCAGCGCCTCGATACGTCGCGCCTGTTCCGCCAGCGTCTGGTGCGCGTGCCCCTCGACCTGGATTACCCCTGGTGGATCGAAGATCCCCACTTCGAACTCGATTTCCACCTGCGCCACATCGCGCTGCCGGAACCCGGCGACTGGCGCCATCTCTGCATCCAGCTCTCCCGGCTGCACGCGCGCCCCCTGGACCTCACGCGGCCGCCCTGGGAGATGTACGTCATCGAAGGCCTGGAAAGCGTGGAGGGCCTCCCCGCCGGCGCCTTCGCGGTGATGACCAAGGTGCACCATGCGGCCATCGACGACGTCACCGAAGAAGACTTCACTATCGCGCTGCACGACCTCGCGCCTCACTCGCCGGCTGCGCCGGCCGGGGCGCGCTGGCATCCCGGACAGGAGCCGGGACTGGGCGAGCTGCTGCTGCTCTCCTGGTTCAACAACACCACGAAAATCCTGGAGACCGGCCAGAGCCTGATCGACCGGCTGCCGATCGTGGGCAGCAGCCGGAGCAAGCCGCAGGACCTCCTGCGCACCGAGCACGGCCCGGCGCCGGTCACGCGCTTCGACCATCGCATCACGCCCCACCGCGTCTGGGACGCCCGTTTCTTCGACATGGCAGCCGTCAGGCGCATCGCCGGCACACTGGACCGGGGCACCGCGGAGGACGTGGCGGTAGCCATCTGCGCAGGGGCAGTGCGCCGCTACCTGGAGGCGAAGGAGGAGCTGCCGGCCGCCTCCCTGTGGGCGCTATTGCCGCTGCACCAGCATGAGCGGTCGGAGGAAGGGCTGCCCGGCCACAGGGTCCAGCTCGCCCGCGTCAAGCTCATGACTCACCTCGCCGATACCGAGGCCCGTCTCGTGGGCATCCACGGCGAGATCGAGAACGCCCGTCTGGAGAGCGCCGTGGACGCCGGCGAGATGAGCGAACTGCAGGACATCCTGCCGGCCACCACCATGAATCTGGCGGCCCGCACCATCTCGGCGAACCTGGGCCCGGGGCGTCAGTACCGCAAGAACCACAACCTGGTG
>Ga0102938_10000696_pt1 | contig 25210 bp, 23 predicted proteins | sample SalPonR2_B_D2_MG_FD_84516 | JGI IMG/M metagenome (GOLD analysis project Ga0102938, IMG submission 84516) | Salt pond soil microbial communities from South San Francisco under conditions of wetland restoration - Salt Pond MetaG R2_B_D2_MG | ecosystem: Environmental > Aquatic > Marine >... | reverse complement strand
GGCGCCCTACATTCTGGGCGAGGTCGATCCCGGCCGGCGCACCGTCTTCGTGCGCAACCGCGACTATTGGGGCAATGACCTGCCGATCAATCGTGGCCGGCATAATTTCGACAGCATCCGCGTCGAATACTACGCCGACGCCCTGGCCGCGTTCGAAGGCTTTACCGCGGGCAATTACCTGTTCCGGCAGGAAAACAGCTCCCAGGCCTGGGCCAACAATTATGACTTCCCGCGCCTGAACGACGGCGTCGTGGTGCGCGAGGAAATCGAACAGGGCACGATCGCATCCGGCCAGTCCTTCGTGATGAACCTGCGCCGCCCGCAATTTCAGGACCCGCGCGTGCGCGAAGCGATTGCGCTGATGTTCAACTTCGAATGGACAAACCAGACCCTGTTCTACGGGCTGTATTCGCCCATCGACAGTTTCTGGGAAAACACCGATCTCGAGGCCTCGGGCCTGCCATCGGATGCGGAACTGGCGCTGCTGGAGCCGTTCCGCGGGGACCTGCCCGAGGAAATCTTTACCCAAGAACCCTTTGCCACCCCGGCATCCGATCCCGACCGGTCGTTCGACCGTCGCCAGGCGCGGCGCGCCACGGCCCTGCTGGAAGAGGCAGGGTGGGTTCCGGGCGACGACGGCATGCTGCGCAACGCATCCGGTCAGACCCTCGACGTGGAGTTCCTGAACGCCGGGCCGCTGTTTGACCGGATCATCAATCCGTATGTCGAAAACCTTCGCGCGATCGGTATCAACGCAAGCCTCAACCGCGTGGACGGCGCGCAGATGTCCAATCGTCAGCGCGAGGCCGATTTCGACGTGATCACCGACCATTTCGCCATGGGTTATGAACCAAGCACCGAGTTGCGCCAGTATTTCGGCACCCTTGGCGCGGACGAGGCCCTGTTCAATTCGCCCGGCCTGGCGGATGAAACGGTCGACCGTCTGCTGGAAACCGTAATCCGCGCTGAAACCCGCACCGAGATGGAGGTCGCCGTCCGCGCGCTGGACCGCGTGCTGCGGGCCTACCGCATTCGTGTGCCGCAATGGTTCAACGACAGCGCCTGGGTCGCGTATTACAACCTCTACCGCTACCCCGAGGAATTGCCGCCCTACGGCATCGGGTATCTCGATTTCTGGTGGGTCGACCCCGACGCCGAGGCGGCGCTGCGCGAACAAGGTGTGCTGTAACACCAAATGGGCGCTTATATCCTCAGACGGCTCTTGCTGATCATTCCCACGCTTCTGGGGATCATGGTCATCAACTTCTCGTTGACCCAGTTCGTCCCCGGCGGCCCGGTGGAACAGGTTCTGGCGCAGCTTGAGGGTGAGGGCGATGTGTTTGCCGGCATTTCCGGCACCGGGTCGGAAACCGGCGGCGCCGGGGGCGAGATCGAAAGCGCCTATGAGGGCGCGCGCGGCCTGCCGCCCGAATTCCTCGACGATCTGCGCATCCAGTTCAACTTTGCCCGCATCGTCTGTGCCGACGGGTTCGAAGGCGAACCGGACCTGAGGGACGAGAACTGCGTGGCCGAGGATATTCCGGCGCTGGAACGGTTCGGGCTGATGCTGTGGGATTATGCGCGCTTTGATTTCGGCGAAAGCTATTTCCGGTCCATCGGCGTGCTGGAACTGGTGGCCGAGAAATTGCCGGTGTCGATCACGCTGGGCCTTTGGTCGACGCTGATCGCCTACATCGTGTCGATCCCGCTGGGCATCGCAAAGGCCACCCGCGACGGCAGCCGTTTCGATACCTGGACGTCCGGCGTCATCATCGTGGCCTACGCGATCCCTGGCTTCTTGTTCGCGATCTTGCTGCTGATCCTGTTCGCGGGTGGGCGGTATTTCCAGATCTTCCCGCTCAGGGGGCTGACCTCGGACGGGTTCGAGGACATGACCTTCATCCAGCAGGTCGGCGATTATTTCTGGCACATCACGCTGCCGGTCATGGCCTCGACCATATCGGCCTTTGCGACCCTGACGTTGCTGACCAAGAACAGCTTTCTGGACGAGATCAAGAAGCAATATGTCATGACCGCCCGCGCCAAGGGCCTGCGAGAAGGCCGGGTTCTTTATGGCCACGTGTTCCGCAACGCGATGCTGATCGTGATCGCGGGCTTTCCGGCGGTGTTCGTTGGCGTGTTTTTCGGCGGCAGCCTGATCATCGAGACGATCTTCAGCCTCGACGGGCTGGGCCGGCTCGCCTTCGAGGCGGCGGTCAGTCGCGATTACCCGGTGATCTTCGGCACGCTGTTCGTGTTCGGCCTGATCGGCCTGGTGGTGGGGATCTTGTCCGACCTGATGTATGTCTGGATCGACCCCCGAATCGATTTCGACACGCGGGAGACCTGAGATGGCCATGCCCGATCAGAGCCCAGCGCTGCCCATCGATGCCGACGGCACCGCCACCGTGATCGTGCCCGAACGCCGGCGCGGCTGGCTGTCGCCGCTCAACCGCCGCAGGTGGGAGAATTTCAAGGCCAACCGCCGCGCCTACTGGTCGCTGTGGATCTTTGGGTTTCTCTATATCCTCAGCCTCGGGGCCGAGCTGATCGCCAATGACAAGCCCATCCTCGTGCATTCGCAAGGCGGCTATTACACCCCGATCTTCAGTTTCTACCCCGAAACCGCCTTCGGCGGCGATTTCCGCACCGAAGCCGTGTACCGCGATATCGAGGTGCAATGCCTGATCATCTCGGGCGGGCTGGAGGATTGCTGGGACGATCCAGAGGCCGTGATCGAACAGGTGCAGGACACCGGCACCTTCGACGGGGCCGAAGTCGATCAGGGTTGGATCCTTTGGCCGCTGATCCCCTATGCCTACAACACCGTCAACGACCTGGGCCGCGCCGCGCCGTCGCCGCCCGACGGCAACCACCTGCTTGGCACCGACGACACCGCGCGCGATGTGCTGGCGCGGGTGATCTACGGCTTCCGCCTGTCGGTCAGTTTCGCGCTGGTCGTGACCTTGCTGACCTCGGTCATCGGGATTGCGGCCGGGGCGGTGCAGGGGTTTTTCGGCGGCTGGATCGACCTTATCTTTCAGCGCGTCATCGAGATCTGGAATTCCACGCCAAGCCTGTTCGTGATCATCATCATCTCGGCCATCTTCACGATGAATTTCTGGCTGTTGGTGTTCTTGATGGTGCTGTTTGGCTGGACGGGCCTGGTGGGCGTCGTGCGGGCCGAATTCCTGCGCGCGCGCAATTTCGAATATGTCCGCGCGGCCCGGGCGCTGGGCGTGTCGAACGGGGTGATCATCTTTCGCCACGTCCTGCCCAATGCCATGGTCGCCACGCTGACCTTCCTGCCCTTCATCGTGACGGGCACGATCGCGGGCCTCGCCAGCCTCGATTTCCTGGGCTTCGGCCTGCCGTCTTCGGCCCCGTCGCTGGGCGAAATGACGCTGCAGGCCAAGAACAACCTGCAGGCCCCCTGGCTGGGCTTCACCGCGTTCTTCACCTTTGCGATCATGCTCTCGCTTCTGGTCTTCGTCTTCGAAGGCGTGCGCGACGCATTCGACCCCAGAAAGACGTTCCGATGATGCAGACCTGCGGTGTAGCGACATGAGTGTGCTCGAGGTCAGGAACCTGTCGGTCACTTTCGGGCAGGCGGGACAAGAGGTGCACGCCGTGCGCGGCGTGTCCTTTCACGTCGACAAGGGCGAGACCGTGGCGCTGGTGGGCGAAAGCGGATCGGGCAAATCCGTCACCGCGCTCAGCACGGTATCCCTGCTGTCGGGCGTCGCCGGGGTTACAGGATCGGTCACCTATAACGGCCGCGAAATGGTTGGCGCCAGTGACACCACCCTGCGCGAGATCCGGGGTAACGACATCAGCTTCATCTTCCAGGAGCCGATGACATCGCTGAACCCGCTGCACACGCTGGAAAAGCAGATCACCGAAAGCCTTGCCCTGCACCAGGGACTGACGGGGCGCGCCGCACAGGCGCGGGTGATCGAGTTGTTGACCAAGGTCGGCATCCGCGACCCCGAAACACGGCTGGGGGCCTATCCGCACCAGTTGTCGGGTGGGCAGCGCCAGCGCGTGATGATCGCCATGGCCTTGGCAAACGGCCCCGATCTGTTGATCGCGGATGAGCCGACAACGGCGCTGGATGTGACCATTCAGGCGCAGATCCTCGACCTGCTGGCCGATCTGAAACGCGACATGGGCATGAGCCTGCTGTTCATCACCCATGACCTGACCATCGTGCGCCGCATTGCCGACAGGGTCTGCGTCATGCAGGGCGGCGAGATTGTCGAACAGGGCAAGACGGAAGAGATCTTTGCCGACCCCAGACACCCCTATACCCGCAAACTGCTGGCGGCCGAGGCCACCGGAAGCCCCGACCCCGTTCCAGATGCGGCACCCGAGATCGTGTCGACCAGCGATCTGCGGGTCTGGTTCCCGATCACGCGCGGCCTGATGCGGCGCACCGTGGGGCACATCAAGGCGGTGAATGCCGCCACCCTCAGCGTGCGTGCCGGCGAAACCCTTGGCATCGTGGGCGAAAGCGGATCGGGCAAGACGACGCTGGCGCTGGCCATCATGCGGTTGATTTCATCGCAAGGCCCGATCGTGTTCAGCGGGCGTGATGTGCAGGGCCTGAAATCCCGCGACATGCGCGGGCTCAGATCCAACATGCAGATCGTGTTCCAGGATCCCTACGGGTCCCTGTCACCGCGCATGACGATCGAACAGATCGTGGCCGAAGGGCTCGAGGTGCACGGCGTTGACAAGGGCCACCAGCGGCAAAGGGTGGCCGAGATCCTGACCGAGGTCGGTTTGTCGCCCGACATGATGGACCGCTACCCGCACGAGTTTTCCGGCGGCCAACGTCAGCGTATCGCGATTGCGCGGGCAATGATCCTGCGTCCCAAGCTGGTGGTTCTGGATGAACCGACAAGCGCCCTGGATATGACGGTGCAGGTCCAGATCGTCGATCTGTTGCGCAGCCTTCAGCGCAAGAACGACATCGCCTACCTGTTCATCAGCCACGACCTCAAGGTCGTGCGCGCGCTGAGTCACAAGGTCATCGTCATGAAACAGGGCGACGTGGTGGAAACCGGTGAGACCAGCGCGCTGTTCAACAATCCGCAGTCCGAATACACCCGCGAACTGATGCGTGCGGCCTTTGGCGATCTGCCGCGCGGCAGCGCCGCCTGACCGATGGCTCAACCGTCGGATCTCTGCGGTTAAGTGGATATTAACTTTGAAGGCAAAGACTGAGGGCTGACGGGCACGTTGACAGGGTTCGTCACGCTCTCCCGGGGGCACTCCGGGGCGCTTTCGGGAACCCCCATCCCGACCGATCTTTCCGATGGCGCCCCGTATCCCGTGGATCACATCCGAAGTCAGAACGCGGGGGAATGCCCCGTGGCGCACATCTCGTAGGCATCGAACCCGCGCGCGATCATCCGGGCCAGTGGCCGACCTTCGGGCAGGATGCGGAAGGCGTCGGGCGTGGCCTCGACCATGCCCGGAAAGGCCGCCGCGGTGCGGGCGAACATTTCGGCAAGATCGCCGCGTGCGATCTTGAAGCCCTGCGTGATCTCGGTTGTGTCGATGCGGAAATCGCATAACAGCATTTCGATCATGCGGGCCCGCATGCGGTCATCCCCCCGAAAGACATGGCCGCGCCCTGTGGCAAGGTCCCCGGCGCGCACGGCCTTTTGGTAGGCGGCGGTGCCGCTGGCGTTCTGCGCGTAGCCTTGCGGAAACCGCGATATCGCCGAGGCGCCAAGCCCGATCAGCACGTCGCAGGTGTCATCGGTATAGCCCTGGAAATTGCGGCGCAGCCGCCCGGCTGCCGCGGCTTTCGCCAAGCCGTCATCGGGGCGCGCGAAATGGTCGATCCCGATGTCGCGGTATCCATCCCACAAGAACAGTTCCCGCGCGGTGTCATACAGGTGCACCCGGTCTTCGGGTCCCGGCAACGCGTCCGTCGGGATCAGGGATTGGCGCTTGGCCATCCACGGCACATGGGCGTAGCCATAAAGCGCCACCCGGTCGGGCATCAGCGACAGCAACATCTGAACCGATGCCGCCATCCGGGCCTGATCCTGATCGGGCAGGCCAAACAGGATATCCGCGTTCAGCGATCCCACCCCGGCTGCACGCAGGGCCTCGACCGCCTGACGGGTGACCTCGTAGGTCTGAATGCGGCCAATGACCTCCTGGATATGGGGGTCGAAGTCCTGCACCCCGATCGAGGCGCGCGACATGCCTGCGGCGACCAGCGCGTCAATGCGCGCGCTGTCGATCTCGTTGGGGTCGATCTCGACCGAGAACTCGGCGTCCCCGGTAAAGTCGAAGGCCTCGTGCAAGGCGCGCGACAGGTCGGTCATCAGCGCCGGTGACAGCAAGGTCGGCGTGCCACCGCCCCAATGCAGCCTCGCAATCTCGACGCCTTCGGGCAGCAGACCCGCCAGAACGGCAATCTCCGCCTTGAGGCTTTCCACATACGCGATCACCGGTCCGTCGCTGCGCATGCCCTGTGTCCGGCAGGCGCAGAACCAGCACAGTTTGCGGCAAAACGGGACATGAAGATAAAGCGATATCCGCGATCCCGACGGGATCGAGCTCAACCAATTCAGATACTGCGCACCGTCCACGTCGCCCGAAAACTTCGTGGCCGGCGGGTAGCTGGTGTAGCGGGGCACCTTTGCGTCGAAGAGACCCATACGGCGAAGTTGCGAAACATGATCCATGCATCTACGATTACGTGCGAACAGGTCGTCTTACCTTGATGCAGATCAAAATCTCAATGTCCCGAGACGGTGGAAGGTAAAACCCATGCCCAGGAATCAACTTGCCATGCCGCAGGTGGATTGTGCGGACTGCCCCATTCGGCATCGGGCAGTCTGTGCACGCTGCGAGTCGGATGAACTGGAGCAGCTCGAGGCGATAAAATACTACCGATCCTTCAAGGCCGGAGAGGCGATTTTCTGGGCTGGCGACAGGATGGATTTCGTGGCCTCCGTCGTTCAGGGTGTCGCAACCCTGACCCAGACGATGGAAGACGGGCGGCGTCAGATGGTCGGCCTGTTGCTGCCATCGGATTTTCTGGGACGCCCCAATCGCGACACGGTCAATTTCGACGTCACGGCCACCACCGATGTGCAGCTGTGCTGTTTCCGCCGCGCCCCGTTCCAGGAAATGCTGGTGAGCACGCCCCATATCAGCCAGCGGTTGCTGGAAATGACGCTGGACGAACTGGATGCCGCGCGGGAATGGATGCTGATCCTCGGGCGCAAGACCGCACGCGAAAAGATCGCCAGTTTCCTGTCGATCATCGCGCGTCGCGATCAGGGCGCCGCGTCGGCAAAGGATCAGATCTCGTTCGATCTTCCACTGACGCGCGAGGCGATGGCCGATTACCTGGGCCTGACGCTTGAAACGGTCAGCCGGCAGATGTCGGCGCTCAAGCGCGATGGCGTCATCCTGCTGGAGGGCAAGCGACGCGTGGTCGTGCCGGATATCCAGACGCTTCTGGATGAAACCGGGGACGATGCGGATGGCGGCGTCCTGTCCTAGGACGCCACCGAAAGCTTCGATTCAATGCGCCAAGAACACCGGCACCGCCGAGTGTTCCAGCATGTTGCGCGTGGCCCCGCCCAGGATCGCCTCGCGGAAACGGGAATGGCCATAGGCCCCCATCACCAGCATATCGGCATCGATATCCGAGACATGGCGCGCGATCACCTCGCTGACACGCGTCAGGGTCTGGGGCAGGATCGTGACTTCGACCTTTGCGCCATGCCGGGTCAGCATCTTTGATATCTCGGCGCCCGGATCGGCAGAGCTGTCGCTGTGACGGCTGGGCGCAACGATGCAAACGCTGACCTGTTTTGCGGACACCAACAGCGGCAACGCGCGACGGATCGCAACCATCGCCTCGGCGCTGTCATTCCAGGCCGCCACGATCCGTTCGGGTCGCGTTGGCATCTCCATGCCGTCCGGCATGACAATGATCGGCGCCTGCGCATGGAACAGCGCGGTTTCCGCAACCATCGGCGCATCCGAAGGTTTGTCCGGTCCGTAGGGTTTGGACAGGAAGACAAGATCGGCAAACCGCGCGCGGCTGGCCACCACCGATATCAGCGAAGGGCCGGGGACAACGATGGCCTCGACCGCCCAGGTGGCCTCATGCCTGGCCAGCACGTCCCGCGCGGCCTGTTCGATCTTTGCGGCTTCCTGTTCGGAATAGGCAAACATCTCTTCATGAATCATCGCGGTCGCGCCGGCGTAGTAATACCCCATCTGGCTGCGGTCTATGCCAAGGCAAAGCACATCCAGATGCGCGCCATGGGCGGCGGCAAACGGCGCGGCCGCATTCAGAACGCCGGCCACCTCATCGGGGTCGGTCAGAATAGTGAGGATGGATTTATAGGCCATGGGATCCTCCACGAAATCGGCTCTGTCCCACGTCTATTTTGCCCCTGCGTGGGCTGCATTGACCTGCATCAAGTGGCGGGTCCGTTTCATTTGACATGGATCAAGGCCGCTTTCCTTCCAATCCGCGATGACGGGTCAATGGAACGGTTCCGGGCGTCCGAAAGAGTCGCACCGGGGCACAGGAATAAGGGACATTCGATGCTTGATTACGTAAAGCTCCTGATCCTTGGCCTTGTCACGATCTGCGCGGCCATTGCGGCCAACTATGCGCGCGACGCCGCATATCTGGTGCATATGCTGCTGATCATGGCCTCGGCCGGAGGGTTGTTTTTGTGGCAACTGCGCCGCACCGGCGAAGACCTGGTGCCAGTGGCCATGGACGAATACATGGACGGCCCCGTGCGTGCGGCCGCCATCGCGACCGCCTTCTGGGGTGTCGTAGGCTTTCTTGTCGGCGTGATCATCGCCTTCCAGCTGGCCTATCCGGTCCTCAATTTCCAGTGGGCCGAAGGATACCTGAACTTCGGGCGGTTGCGGCCGCTGCACACGTCGGCGGTAATCTTTGCCTTCGGGGGCAACGCGCTGTTGGCGGCCAGCTTCTACATCGTGCAACGCACCTGCGCCGTTCGGATGTGGGGCGGCGGGCTGCCGTGGTTCGTGTTCTGGGGCTATCAGCTGTTCATCGTGATGGCGGCGACGGGTTACCTTCTGGGGTCGAGCCAGGGGCAGGAATATGCCGAACCCGAATGGCTGGTCGACCTGTGGCTGACGATTGTCTGGGTGGCGTTCCTGGCGGTCTACATGGGCACCTTGCTGAAACGGAAAGAGCCGCACATCTACGTGGCGAACTGGTTCTTGCTCAGCTTTATCGTGACCGTCGCGCTGCTGCATGTGGTCAACAACCTGGCGATCCCGGTTTCGATCTTCGGGTCGTCCTCGGTCACCGTGATGGCAGGCGTGCAAAACGCCATGACCCAGTGGTGGTACGGCCATAACGCGGTGGGCTTCTTCCTGACCGCCGGCTTCTTGGGGATGATGTACTACTTCGTGCCCAAGCAGGCCGAACGCCCGATCTTCAGCTACAAGTTGTCGATCATTCACTTCTGGGCGCTGATCTTCCTGTATATCTGGGCGGGCCCCCACCATCTGCACTACACGGCGCTGCCCGATTGGGCCTCGACGCTGGGCATGGTGTTCTCGGTCATCCTGTGGATGCCGTCCTGGGGTGGCATGATCAACGGCCTGATGACCCTGCAAGGCGCCTGGGACAAGCTGCGCACCGATCCGATCCTGCGGATGATGGTGACCAGTCTCGCGTTCTACGGGATGTCGACCTTCGAGGGGCCGATGATGTCGATCCGCGCCGTCAACAGCCTGAGCCACTATACCGACTGGACGATCGGCCATGTGCATTCCGGCGCTCTGGGCTGGAACGGCATGATCACCTTCGGGATGCTCTACTACCTGTTCCCGAAACTGTGGAACCGGTCGTCGCTCTACAGCCTCAAGGCTGTCAGCTGGCACTACTGGCTCGCCACCATCGGCATCGTTCTCTACGCGGCCTCGATGTGGGTGACCGGCATCATGGAAGGCCTGATGTGGCGCGAGGTCGATGCGCAAGGGTTCTTGGTGAACTCCTTCGCGGACACCGTGGAAGCCAAATTCCCGATGTACGTGGTTCGTGGTCTGGGCGGGGTGATGTTCCTGACCGGTGCGCTGATCATGTGCTGGAACCTCTGGATGACCGTGACGCGGGGTGGCGAAAAGCAAGACACCCCGACCATGGTCCCGGCAGAATAAGGAGGGTCTGACAGATGGGTATTCTGGACAACCACAAGAAAATCGAAACCAACGCGACCCTCCTTCTGACGCTCAGTTTCCTGGTCGTCACGGTGGGGGGCATCGTGGAAATCGCGCCGCTCTTCTACCTCGAGAACACGATCGAGGACGTGGAAGGGGTGCGGCCCTATTCGCCGCTGGAACTGACCGGGCGCGAAATCTACGTCCGCGAGGGCTGCTATGTGTGCCACAGCCAGATGATCCGTCCCATGCGGGACGAGGTCGAACGCTATGGCCACTACAGCCTGGCCGCCGAAAGCCGCTACGACCACCCGTTCCAATGGGGGTCGAAACGCACCGGGCCGGACCTGGCCCGGGTCGGCGGGCGTTATTCCGATGAATGGCATGTGGATCACTTCACCCTGCCGCAATCGGTGGTGCCTGAATCGGTGATGCCGTCCTACGCGTTCCTTGCCGATACCGTGGCGCGACCGACCTATGTTGCCGATCTCATGGAAACGCACCGCATGGTCGGTGTGCCCTATACCGACGAGATGATCGAGAACGCGCAGCTGGATTTCATCGAACAGGCCACCGATTTCGGCGATGGCGGTGTCGTGGATCGCTATCCGGGCGCGCAGCAGCGTGATTTCGATGGCGACCCGGCCCGCGTGACCGAGATGGATGCCCTGATCGCCTACATGCAGATGCTGGGAACCTTGGTCGATTTCTCGACCTTCACGCCCGAAGAAGCCGTGGCAAGCCGGTAAAGGAGGCCCGATATGGAAGATACCTACACCATCATGCGGGTCTTTGCAGGCAGTTGGGGCGCCGTGTTCATGTTCGTGAGCTTCATGGTGATCCTGGTGTTCACGCTCAGACCGGGCAGCCGCAACTTGCATCGCGACACTGCCGATATCCCGTTCCGCCATGACGATCGCCCGGCCACGGATGCGCCGCGGCCCACTGGCCAGCCCAAGGAGGCGCGGCAATGACCGACCAGAACAAGACCCCGACCGACGAACAGATCCTGCTGGAAGGCGATCCCGATACCACGGGACATGTCTGGGATGGCATCAAGGAATTCAACAATCCGCTGCCGCGTTGGTGGCTGTGGACCTTCTACGCGACGATCGTGTGGGGGGTGCTCTATACAGTGGCCTATCCGGCGTGGCCTTTGATCAACGGGGCGACGCCGGGGCTGCTGGGCTATTCCACCCGCGCCAATGTGGCCGAGGACATCGCCCGGTTCGACGGAATGAACGCCGATATCCGCACCCGCCTGACCGAGGTCGAGTTGACGGCGATCAACCGCGACGACAATCCCGACCTGTATAATTACGCCATTCAGGGCGGGGCCGCGACCTTTGCCACCTGGTGCAGCCAGTGCCATGGCGCGGGTGCGGCCGGTGTCCAGGCTTCGGGGTATCCGAACCTTCTGGATGACGATTGGCTGTGGGGCGGGTCCATCGACGAGATCCACGCCACCATCAGCCACGGTATCCGCAACGAGGACGATCTTGATGCGCGCTATTCCGAGATGACGGCGTTTGACGACATCCTCAGCGATGATGAGATCGCAAGCGTCGTGCAATATGTCCGCAACATGTCGGGCCAGGAGGCCGATGCCACCCTCGCCATGGCGGGCGAGGGCGTGTTCCTGGACAATTGCGCCGCCTGCCACATGGACGACGGCACCGGCGACCGCTTTCTGGGCGCCCCGAACCTGACCGATGCCATCTGGCTCTACGGCGGATCGCAAGAGGACATCGAATACACCGTGCGCTACGCGCGGTTCGGCGTGATGCCGCCCTGGTCGGCCGATGCGTCCGATGCCGGACGCCTGAGCGAGGCAGAAGTGCGCGCGGTCTCGGTCTACGTTCACAGTCTGGGTGGGGGGGAATAGCGCCCCACCTGACCCCACGAGGTTCCGTCAGCCCCTTCCGGTTGGCGGATCGGCACCGGTCCTGGTCCTGTTCGCGCGTTTCCACAGGACCGGTGCCTCAGGGCCCGCCCCAGAGCCTTCCCGGGTCTGGGGCGGGTTTCCTTTCCGGGAACAGCATGTTTTCCGGTTTGAGAGATCGTCAAGGATCTGCCGCAAAATCAACCAAGAATCCCCGTATCTCAAGGTCACGTCGTGACGGGCAGTGCGTGGTGTTTGCCGCGGAATTGGAGTTTTTGTATGTTTGTGAATGCGCGCGCCCGTGTGGCGCAATTTTTGACCTGCGAAAGCGGGGCCTCCACGATCCAGTGGGTGATACTGACGGCGTCATGCATGGCAATCACCTTGTCCATGATTGCGCTGATCGGCGGCGATGCGACGGATCTGGCGGGTGAGCTGCCATCGTCGATGGACGATATCGGGTATGCCGACGGCTTCCCGGACGCCACGTCCGACCCTGATGCCAACCGCGACCAGGATCCCGGCTGATCCTTGCGTCTTGATCCAAGTCAAAGAGCATCCCGGCCTTTCGGCTTAGACAGATCACGCGCAGGACAATTCTGATTCCGGGAACTTCTCACCATGAGTGCTACTGACGAACCGCAAAAGCTTTATGCCGCGCGGGAACCGATATTTCCAAAACGGGTTTCAGGTCGGTTTCGACGTCTGAAATGGTGGATCATGGCCCTGACGCTGGGCATCTACTATCTCACGCCCTGGATCCGCTGGGATCGGGGGCCAAGCCTGCCGGATCAGGCCGTTCTGGTCGATATGGCGGGACGGCGGTTCTTTTTCTTCTGGATCGAGATCTGGCCGCACGAATTCTATTTCGTTGCGGGGCTGTTGATCATGGCGGGCCTTGGCCTGTTCCTGTTCACCTCTGCGCTTGGCCGGGTCTGGTGCGGCTATACCTGCCCGCAAACGGTCTGGACCGATCTGTTCTTTGCCGTCGAACGCTGGATCGAGGGCGACAGGAATGCGCGGTTGAGGCTTTGGAAGCAGGGCTGGACCGTGAAAAAGATGCGGCTTCGGGTTACGAAATGGATCGCCTGGCTGCTGATCGCCGTGGCGACCGGCGGCGCGTGGGTGTTCTATTTCACCGACGCCCCCACCCTGTTTCGGGACCTGTTCACGCTGAATGCGCATCCCATCGCCTACACCACCATTGCCATCCTCACCGCGACGACCTTTGTGTTCGGCGGCTTCATGCGCGAACAGGTGTGCATCTACATGTGCCCCTGGCCGCGCATCCAGGCCGCGATGATGGATGAACAGACCATTACCGTGGCCTATCGCGACTGGCGCGGCGAACCGCGCGGCAAGGGCACCCGCCGGCGCGAGATGGCCGAGGCGGCAATTGCATCCACGCGCACGGCAGGTCCGACGCGCACCGGGCGTGAACCCGGCAGCTCGGAGGCCGCGGACGAGGCCACGCAATCCCTGGGTGACTGCATCGACTGCAATGCCTGCGTGAATGTCTGCCCGGTCGGCATCGATATCCGCGACGGTCAGCAGCTCGAATGCATCACATGCGCCCTGTGCATCGATGCCTGTGACGAGATCATGGGCAAGATCGGCAAGGACCGCGGCCTGATCGACTACCTGGCACTGACCGATGAGGCCAATGAACGCGCCGGAAACCCCAAGATCAGTATCTGGCGGCATATTTTCCGGCTGCGCACCATCATCTACACCGTGCTGTGGTCCGCCATCGGCATCGGCCTGACCGTGATGCTGTTCATCCGAACGGATTTCGACGTCACCGTGGCGGCCGTGCGCAACCCCCAATTCGTGACGCTGAGCGATGGCACGATCCGAAACACCTACGACATGCGCATTCGCAACATGACAGGCGATGACGCGACATTCCGCATCTCTCTCAGCGACCCGGCGGATTTCGAGGTGCAACTGGAAGGTCGCGACACGACCACTGTCGAGGTGCCGGTTGATAGCACGTTCCTGCAACGGGTCTATGTGACAGCCAGCCCCGACAGCGAGGCGGCCGACGGCGAACGCACCGATTTGAGGTTCTGGATCGAGGTCGAAGGGTCCGACACGCGCCTGAACCAGGACACGCATTTCTTTGGAAGGGGCGAAGAATGACAGACGCAACACCACAGGTCCGCAAGCTCACCGGCTGGCACGTGCTGGCGATGTTTCTGGGCGGTTTCGGCATCATCATCGCCGTCAATCTCTTCATGGCGATCAATGCCGTCACGACCTTTCCGGGGCTCGAGGTTTCGTCCTCCTACGCCGACAGCCAGACCTTCGATGATCGCCGTTCCGCACAGGATGCCCTTGGCTGGAATGCTTCGGTCCAGATCCCGGGCGACGGCACGCTGATCTTGCACCTGGTCGATGATGAGGGCGCGGCCGTCGCGCCGGCGGAGCTGACCGCGCTCTTGACCCGGCCCACGACCCGCAGCGCGGACCAATTGCTGGTTCTGACCCGTGCAAACGGCGCATTCGTGGCCCCGGCAGAGCTTGAAAACGGCCGGTGGCGGTTGCGGCTGACGGGCACGGCGCGCAACGGCACCGATTACCGGCACAACATCACCTTCACCTACCGCAACTAGGGCACGGCCTTGACCGCAACCTTCGAACATAGCCGTCCCGCCGCGTGCCCGGCCTGTGTCGCCGCCCCGGCCGCCGAGGCCCTGGCGGCCGCGCCACCGGTCGACGCCACCTTGATGCTGTCGCTGCCGGGCATTCACTGCGCGGGGTGTATCTCGGGTGTGGAACGTGTGCTGAACCGGGTGCCCGGTGTGACCGATGCAAGGGTGAACCTGACCCTGCGCCGGGCCGCTGTTCAAGCCGGCCCGGATGTCGATGTTGCCGATCTGTGCGCCGCGCTTTCCGCCGCGGGCTACGAGGCGCATGAACTGGATGCCGGCACTCTTGCGGTGACCGATGCCGACCGTCAGGGCCGCGACCTGCTGATGCGGCTGGCGGTGGCGTTCTTCGCGATGATGAACGTCATGCTGTTGTCGGTCGCTGTCTGGTCGGGGGCCGAAGGTTTCACCCGCGACATGATGCACTGGATCAGCGCCGCCATCGCCATTCCGGCGGTAATCTTTTGCGGACGGCCCTTTTATGCCTCGGCCTGGGGCGCGCTCAGGGGCGGGCGGCTCAACATGGATGTGCCGATCACGCTGGCCATCGTGCTGGCGGTCGGCACCTCGCTTTACGAGACGATGCAATCGGGCGAACACGCCTATTTCGATGCGGCGATTGCGCTGTGCACCTTCCTTTTGGCGGGGCGCTACCTGGATCATCGCACGCGGGCTGCCGCGCGCTCTGCCGCGCAGGAACTGGCTGCGCTGGAAGTGCCGCGCGCCTTGCGGGTCACCGATACCGGCGAGGAGACGGTGTCGGTGGCCGCCCTTTGCGTCGGCGATCATGTGCGCGTGAAACCCGGCGGCCGGATCCCCGTCGATGGTCGCGTGGTCGCCGGGCAGTCGGAACTGGACCGCTCGCTGATGACCGGGGAAAGCCAGCCGGTTTTTGCAGGCCCCGACACGCAAGTCAGCGCCGGTGAAGTGAACCTGACCGGCCCCCTGACGGTCGAGGTCATGGCCGCAGGCCGTGATACGGCCCTGCACCGGATCGCCGATCTTGTCGCCGTGGCCGAGGCCGGGCGCGGCAATTACACCTCGCTCGCCGATCAGGCAGCGCGGCTCTATGCGCCGGGGGTGCATATCCTGTCGGCACTGGCGGCGGTGGGGTGGTTCATCGGCACCCAGGATCTGCGTGTGGCGCTCAACATCGCGGCGGCGGTCCTGATCATCACCTGCCCCTGCGCGCTTGGCCTTGCAGTGCCCGCGGTGACCACGGCGGCATCAGGGCGCCTGTTCCGGCGCGGAATGCTGATCAAGGATGGCACCGCGCTCGAACGGCTGGCCGAGGTCGACACGGTCGTATTCGACAAGACCGGCACGCTTACCACCGGCGCACCCGATCCCATCGGTCTCGATACCCTGGCGGGCAGCCAGGCGCGCGTGGCACTGGCATTGGCGCGGGGCTCCTCCCACCCGCTGGCCGAGGCTTTGACCAGCGGTCTGGCCGCCCGTGGCGTGCGCCCCGCCCATGTGGAGGCGCTGAGCGAGCATCCCGGCTACGGCATTGCGGGCACCTGGAAAGGCCAGCCCGTGCAACTGGGCCGCGCGGCATGGGTCGGTGCCGACGCGCCCGACGTGACGGCGACATTCCTGCGGATCGGCGATGCCGCTCCGGTGATGATCGCGTTTGCGGATACCTTGCGCGATGGCGCGGCCGATCTGGTCGAGACCCTGAAAGCGCAGGGCAAGCGCGTGATGCTGGTGTCAGGCGATACGCAGGCCGCAGTGCGCCGTTTCGCCGCCGGTATCGGCATCAACGATGTCGTGGCCGAGGCCCTGCCGATGGAAAAGGCACAGATCGTCGCGGATCTTGCCAAGGACGGCGCACGGGTCCTGATGGTGGGCGATGGGCTGAATGACAGCGCGGCGCTGGCCGGCGCGCATGTGTCGATCTCGCCTGCGTCCGGGCTGGATGCGGCGCGCGCGGCCTCCGACATGGTGCTGATGAACCGCAGCCTTGCGCCGATTGCCGATGCGATGCGCACCGCCGTGTCGGCCCGCGCGCGTATCCGCGAGAATTTCTCGATCGCGACGGTCTACAATATCCTTGCGGTGCCGCTGGCCGTGGCGGGCCTGTGTTCGCCGCTGATCGCAGCCCTTGCCATGTCGTCATCCTCGATCACTGTATCGCTGAACGCGCTGCGCCTGAAATGAGGGACTGAATGGAAATCCTTGGCCTTCTCATCCCCGTCAGCCTGGGCCTGGGCCTGCTTGGCCTGCTGGCGTTCTGGTGGATGCTGCGGCGCGGGCAGTTCGATGATCCGGATGGCGACGCGCATCGCATCTTGCGCGACGACTACGACGACAAACCCAAAAACTGACGGCTAGTCGGCGGTCTGCGCCACTGCGCGCGCCCGCCACAGGGTGAAGACCCCCGCCGAAACGACGATGGCCGCGCCGATGGCCACGTTCCATTCCAGCGCCTCGCCAAAGACCGTGATGCCAAGCGTCGCGGCAAAGACCAGTTGCAGGTAGGCAAAGGGTTGAACCGCGCTGGCCTCGGCCACCTCGTAGGTCTTGATCAGCAGGTAGTGGCCCGTCGCCCCGGTGACGCATAACAGCGCCATCCAGGCCCAGTCCGGCGCGCTCATCGGTTCCCAGAACCACACGCCCACGAACGTCATGACCACGGCACCCGCCGTGCCGGTCCAGAAAAAGCTGGTCGCGGCGCTATCCTTGCGTGCGGCATAGCGGGTCAACAGCCCGTAAAGCGCGAACATGAAAGCCGAACACAGCGCGATCAGTGCCTCGGGCTGGAACACGCGGAACCCGGGCTGCAAGATGATCAGAACCCCGACAAAGCCCACGCCAATCGCCGTCCAGCGCCGCCAGCCCACACGTTCGCCCAGGATCGGGCCGGACAGCGCGGCCACCAGCAGCGGGTAGCAGGTGAACACGGCATGGCTTTCGACCAGGCCCAACAGGACGAAGGCCAGAACCATGACGCAGATCTCGGCCGCCAGCAGGACGCCGCGAAAGGCCTGCAGCCAGGGCTGCCCGGTCGCCGCTGCAGCGCGAACGCCACCGGCCTTGCGGCTGGCCACGGCGATCACGAAGGCGGCAAAGAACCAGTAGCGGATCATCACCACCATCAGCACGTTGTATTCGCCCGCAAGATGCCGGCTGATTCCGTCCTGCATCGCAAACACGAATGTCGTCGCGATCATCAGCCAGATGCCGAGCCGGGTGTTGCTGGCTGTCATGTCCTGGTGCCCCGTATCATGTGCCGCTTGCGTCCGTATCCCGGCACCCGGTCCACGCGGAACCCCGCCGCGCCAAGCGCCCGGCGCACAGCCCCCGCGGCGGAATAGGTCGCGCAGGTGCCCCCCGGCGCGGTATGCGCGCCGACGGCCTTCAGCAGGTCGGGTTCCCACAGTTCCGGGTTCTTGGCCGGGGAAAACCCGTCCAGAAACCACGCATCGGCATGTCCGTCCCATTCCGGCACGGTCTGCCGCGCATCCCCGAAGATCACCTGCGCCTCCAGTGTTTCGGTCCGGATCCAGCCATCGCCTGCCAGGCCTTCGGCGATTGCATAGGCAAAGGGGGCTGCCTCGGGAAAGGCCAGAAGCGCGGCGCGCGCCGTGTCTGGGGCCAGCGGGAAGGCCTCGAAGGAGGTGTACCGCAGCGGCCCGTCCTGGCCCGATGCCTGCCATTCCAGGGCGGCGGCGATCAGATTGAGCCCCGTTCCAAAGCCAAGTTCGGCGATATGAAAGCCGGGAAAGAACCGCGCAGGCAGGTCATTGCCACCCAAGAACACGTGCCGCGTTTCCGCCAGGCCATCATCCAGCGAATAGAATGGATCATCGAATTGCACCGAGATCGGAACCTGCCCGTCACGCCAGGTGATCTCGTGTCTCTGGTCCATGGCGCGCGGCTCGTCTAGATCGGGTGGATGGTGTGAGTTGGCGCGACACTGGGCCAAGGACAGGGGATTGGCAATGGGCGACATCACGGTCTTTGGCGCGGGCATTTTCGGGCTCAGCATCGCCTGGGTCTGCGCCATGCGCGGGGCGCGGGTCGAGGTCGTGGATCCCTTCGGCACGGCGGCGGGATCGTCGGGCGGTGTCGTGGGCGCGCTGGCCCCTCACGTGCCCGAAAACTGGAATTCGAAAAAGCAGATCCAGTTTGAAAGCCTCGAGATGGCCGCAGGATTCTGGGCCGGAGTCACCGAGGCAGGTGGCGCCGATCCCGGCTATGCCCGGCTTGGCCGCTGGCAGCCGATCATGGACGAGGCAGCCCTGGCACTGGCACAGGCCCGCGCCATCACGGCCGGCGAGCTCTGGCAGGGGCGGTACCAATGGCAGGTCATCGCGTCCAGCGAGGCCGGCGGCCTCCTGAGCTCGCCCACCGGCTACCTGATCCACGACACGCTGAGCGCGCGGATCCACCCGCGCCGGGCCTGCCATGCGCTGGTTTCTGCCCTTGCGGCCAGGGGTGTGGCCGTCCGCCCCGACCGTGGGTTCACGACCAGTCAGGAGGTCTGGGCCACCGGGGCCGCGGGCCTTCTGGAGGTGTCCGCACAGACCGGGCGCAACGTCGGCAACGGGGTCAAGGGACAGGCCGCGCTCTTGCGGGCCGATCTCGGACCCATCCCGCAGCTCTTCGCGGATGCGTTGCATATCGTGCCGCATGGCGACGGGACCGTCGCCATCGGGTCCACCTCGGAACGGGATTATGCCGACGCGACCGCAACCGATGCGCAGCTTGATGCCATCATCGACAAGGCCCGCGCGATCTGCCCGGCCCTTGCAGACGCACCCGTGATCGAACGCTGGGCCGGCTTGCGCCCCCGTGCCCGGTCGCGTGCGCCGATGCTGGGCGACCACCCGACGAAACCGGGGGCCTTCATCGCCAATGGCGGCTTCAAGATCGGGTTCGGCATGGCGCCCATGGTCGCCGGTCTGATGGCCGACCTGGTGCTGGACGGGCGCGATAGGATCCCCGATGCGTTCCGCCCCACCGCGAGCCTGCCCACATGAGCCTGCTACCCGACCTTGCCCCCATACTGTGGCTCGCGGCAGCGCTTTCGGTGGCCCTGGCCGCCGCCCTGCAACGCATTTCGGGGCAAGGGTTCGGCATGGTCTGCGCGCCGCTTCTGGCGCTCTTCGTGCCGCATCTGCTGCCAACGCTCCTGCTGTTTCTGGGGGCCCTGGTGGGCTACCGCGCCATGCGCGCCGATCTGTCGGCGGTCGATATGCGCGAATTGCCGCCTGGCATGGCGGGGCGCGCGCTGGGCGCGGTGCTCGCGGCATGGCTTGCGGCGGGTCTGATCGGCACGCCCCTGATCGGGTTCGCGATTGCGGCTGTGGTCTATCTGGCCATCGCCCTGTCCTTGCTGGGGCTGAGGGTCGCGATATCTGGCCCAAGCCTGTTCGGCGCAGGGCTGTTGGCTGGCCTGATGGGCACCCTGACCGCCATCGGGGCCCCGCCCATGGCGCTGTTGTACCAGCACGAAGACCGCCTCCGTTCCGCCGCCATGCAAAACACCTTCTTCATGTTCGGCATGGTGGTCAGCCTCGCCGCGCTGGGCTGGCAGGGGCTGGTGCGCGCCGAACACCTGGTGACGGCCCTGGTGCTGGCCCCGGCCGTCCTGGCGGGTCTTGCCCTGGCTGAACCGTTGAACCGGGCCCTCAAGGGCTTTCCCGCCCGCCCCTTCGCCCTCGGGCTTTCCGGGATCTCGGCCAGCGTGCTCTTGCTGCGCTCGATGGGCGTGATCTAACGCGATGCGGCCGCGCGCAGATCGCCCATCAATTCGGTCAGGATCTTCACGGCAAAATCATCGATCAACCGCCCCTCGTCATCGAACTGCTTCGACGCGCCCGCGATGAACACCTCGGGGCCCGGCAGCAGGTGCGGGCGAAATGGCACCAGCGCATGGCGCAAGGTCATCTGGCTGCGCTCACCGCCCGCGCGACCCGCCGCCGCAGACAAGATCGCCACCGGCTTGCCGCGCCAGGGCCCGCCCTTTGTCCGGCTGACCCAATCCAGTGCGTTCTTCAGCACACCCGACATCGCCTTGTTGTATTCCGGCCCCGCGATGACCACCGCATCGGCGGCCGCGATCTGATCGGCCAGCATCTGCACCTCGGCGGGGATGCCCTCGGCGTCTTCCAGATCGCCGTCATACAGCGGCAGACGCAGGTTGGCGTCGACGAAGTCCGCCGGATCGAAAACGCGCCGCGCCTCCAGCATCAGTTTGCGGTTGAACGATCCCGCGCGCAGCGACCCGCAAATTCCAAGTAGTCTCAAGCTGGACATCCGGTCCCCTCTCATCAAAACATCACATGCGCACATAATGCGGGGGACGGGCATGGCAAAGCGGCACGGTGGAAAGATCCTGGCGGATCAATTGGCGATCCAGGGCGTAAGGCGGGTCTTTTCGGTTCCCGGCGAAAGCTTTCTGGCGGCGCTCGACGGGCTTTACGACCACGACATTCCCAACATCGTCTGCCGCCAGGAAGGCGGCGCGGCGATGATGGCCGAGGCGCATGGCAAGCTGACCGGCCAGCCCGGCGTCTTGTTCGTGACCCGGGGGCCGGGGGCGACCAATGCCTCTTCCGGCCTGCATGTCGCGATGCAGGATCAGACGCCCATGGTCGTCTTCGTCGGCCAGATCGCCCTGACCGACCGCGACCGCGGCGCCTTCCAGGAAGTCGACTACCGCCGCTTCTTTTCGCCGCTGGTGAAATGGGCGGCCGAGGTCGAAACCACCGCCCGCCTGCCCGAATATATCGCGCGCGCCTTTCACGTGGCGCAATCGGGCCGTCCGGGGCCGGTGGTTCTGGCCCTGCCCGAAGACGTGCTGTCCGCCGTCGCGGATGTGCCCGACCTGGGCGCGGCCATCCCCGTCGAGCAACCCGTCGACACGACCACCGCGCATGGGCTTGTCGACCGCCTGCTCGGCTTCGAGCGCCCGATGATCGTGGCCGGCGGCCCCGGCTGGTCGGCGCAGGCCGCCGCCGATCTGGCCGCGCTGGCCGAGGCCACTGGCCTGCCGGTTGCGGTTACCTTCCGCCGGCAGGATTACATGGACAACGATCACCCGAACTATATCGGCGATCTGGGCGTGGGCATGAACCCAAGGCTCGGCCAGCGCCTGACCGAGGCGGATGCGCTCCTGGTCCTGGGCGCGCGGATGGGGGAAACGGCCACCAACGGCTACAGGCTGATCGACCCGGCCAACCCCGCCAGGACCATCCTCCATGTCCATCCCGACCCCGATGAAATCGGGTCGGTCTATCAGCCGACCCGTGCCCTCGCCGCCTCCGCGCCTTCCGTTCTTGCGGCCCTGCGCGGCTACAACGGTCGCTTTCCCAACCCGGACTGGACGCAGGCCGCGCGCGCCGATTACGAGGCGTGGCAGGTGCCGCAGGCCACACCCGGCGCGGTCAGGATGGAACAGGTCGTGCGCCAGATCTCCGACCGTTACGACGGCCGCGCGCTCTATACCAACGGAGCGGGCAACTACGCGGCCTTCGTGCATCGCTACGCGCGCTACCGGGGCTACCGCACGCAGGTCGCGCCAACCTCCGGCTCCATGGGCTACGGCCTGCCGGCCGCCATCGCCGCCAAACTCGAACATCCCCACCGCCCGGTCATCTGCTTCGCGGGCGACGGATGCCTGCAGATGACCCTTCAGGAACTCTCGACCGCCCGCCAGCATGGCGCCGATATCACCGTCGTCATCGCCAATAACGGCCGCTACGGCACCATCCGCATGCACCAGGAACTCCACTATCCCGGCCGCGTCTCCGGCACGGAACTGTTCAACCCCGACTACGTTCAGCTTGCCGCCTCCTATGGTGGCACGGGCCATCTCGTGACCGAGATGGAACAGCTCGCGCCGGCACTCGACGCAGCAGACAAGGGCGGGTTGCACCTGATCGAGCTTCGCCTCGATCCCAACATGCTCAGCACCACCAGGTCCCTTTGAGCGCCCAGCCCTTCTCTGTTTCACAAATATCCCGGGGGTCCGGGGGCAGCGCCCCCGGCACCGAGCGCAGCGAGACAAAAGGCGTGCGCGGCACGCGCACGTTCGGGTTGGCCATCACTCCGGCGCATTCCGTGCCGGAGTTTCGTCGCCCAGCATGCGGACCTCGCGCTGCGGGAAGGGGATCGAGATCCCGTGCTCCTTGAACGCATCCCAAAGCGCCAGGTAGACGTTGCCGCGAATATTCGTCAGGCCCCCGGTCGGATCGGTGATCCAGAATCGCAAGATGTAATCCACGCTCGACTCGCCGAACCCCACGATATGACAGACCGGCGCGCGGTCCTTCAGGACCCGCGTCACGCCCAGCGCGGCCTCGACCGCGATCTGCCGCACCAGATGCGGGTCGTCGTGATAGGCTGTGCCGAAATGGATATCGAGCCGGACGAAATCGTTGGAATGGGACCAGTTGACCACCTGGCCCGTGATCAGGTCCTCGTTCGGGATCAGGTATTCCTTGCCGTCGCGCGTGACGACGCTGGCATAGCGCGCGCCAAGCGTATTGATCCACCCGAAGGTTTCGCCCAGTGAAATCACGTCGCCCGGCTTGATCGACTTGTCGAGCAGGATGATCACGCCCGACACAAGGTTCGACACGACCTTTTGCAGGCCAAACCCCAGCCCCACACCGATCGCGCCCGACAAAACCGCCAGCCCGGTCAGGTCCACGCCCGAGGCGCGCAGCCCCACAAAGATCGCGGCACCATACAGCAGGGCCTGCATCAGCTTGACGACCAGCACCCGCATCGAGGGAGAGATATCCTCGTTCCGCTCGATGCGCGCCTGCGTGGTCCGGGTGACGAAGCGGGCCCCCGTGATCAGCGCCGCGATCAGCACCACCGCCTGTACCGCCAGCAACATCGACAACCGGATATCGCCAAAGCTGATCGCGATGCTGTCGAGGATCGTCGCGGCCTCGTCACGGACTCCCAGGATCGTCAGGGTCACATAGGCCCATGCCCCGTACCGCACGATCGACCGCAACAGCGATGACCGGATGAGGCGCGTGGTCAGCGTGACGAACAACCACGCGGTGGCCAGTTCCGCGATGATGCCCAGGATGTAGGACCGGCTTGGCCAGGTCACTTCGCGCATGACGAACACGGCCAGCCAGATCAGGACGAAGAAGAAGATCGCCAAAAGCCGCTTGTGCACCAGCACAAGGATACGCATCCGCCAGGTGGGCCATCCCTCGCGTGAGGCCATCCAGTCGCGAATGCGGCCACCGAACATGGCGCGCAGCAGATAGGCCAGCCCCAGGACGGCCAGCGCGATGCCGAGCTGGTAGGCGTTCCACGGCCGCAGGAGGCTTTCCACAAACACGCTGGCCTGGCCCCAGAGGCTCCAGCCGACTTCGGACAACTGATCGTTCAGGAGTGGCGTTTCGGCCTGGGTTTCCGGGTCCATGCCGGTCCTTTCGATGCGCTTTCGACAAATCCTAGAGGATCGTGGCCACCCCGCAAGTCGAAGGCTTGGAATCCGCAGGGCGGCGGTGTATCTCCGGCCTCATGAGGAACGGGTTTCTTGATATCGCAGACCGCGTCCGCCTGCCCTGGCGCTTTTTTGGCGCGCGCCGGTCGCGGCTCGGAGGGCTGTGAGCACGCGCGCGCCCAGTTTCCCTATTCACCGGCATGAAGGACCTGACACAAGATGACCGGCAAGACACTTTATGACAAGATCTGGGATGCCCATCTCGCCCACGAGGCCGATGACGGCACCAGCCTGCTTTATATCGACCGCCACCTCGTGCACGAAGTGACCAGCCCGCAGGCCTTCGAAGGGCTGCGCATGGCCGGGCGCAAGGTGCACGCGCCCGACAAGACGATCGCGGTGCCGGACCATAACGTGCCGACCACGGCGGGCCGGGAAAACCCCGCCAACATGACCGAAGACAGCCGCGTTCAGGTGGCCGCGCTCGACAAGAACGCCAAGGATTTCGGCATCCACTATTACCCGGTCTCCGACATACGCCAGGGCATCGTGCATATCGTCGGCCCCGAACAGGGCTGGACGCTGCCGGGCATGACGGTGGTCTGCGGCGACAGCCACACCGCGACCCATGGCGCGTTCGGGGCGCTGGCCCATGGCATCGGCACGTCCGAGGTGGAACATGTGCTGGCGACGCAAACGCTGATCCAGAAGAAATCGAAGAACATGAAAGTGGAAATCACCGGGCAGCTTCGCCCCGGTGTGACCGCCAAGGATATCACGCTGTCGGTCATCGGCGCGACGGGGACGGCCGGCGGCACCGGCTACGTGATCGAATATTGCGGCGAGGCCATCCGCGCGTTGTCCATGGAAGGGCGCATGACCGTGTGCAACATGGCCATCGAAGGCGGCGCGCGCGCAGGTATCATCGCCCCGGACGAGACCACCTATGACTATGTCAAGGGTCGCCCCCATGCGCCCAAGGGCGCGCAATGGGACGCCGCGCTGGCCTGGTGGAAGACGCTCTATTCCGACGACGACGCCCAGTGGGACAAGGTC
>Ga0102938_10000690_pt1 | contig 25270 bp, 14 predicted proteins | sample SalPonR2_B_D2_MG_FD_84516 | JGI IMG/M metagenome (GOLD analysis project Ga0102938, IMG submission 84516) | Salt pond soil microbial communities from South San Francisco under conditions of wetland restoration - Salt Pond MetaG R2_B_D2_MG | ecosystem: Environmental > Aquatic > Marine >... | reverse complement strand
CCCGTCAAGGCGACGGGCGTCGTCACCGCGTGCAACGCATTGTTCAAAGGGTTGCGGTGAAATCGCAAGAAATCTGACGCCAATTGTCGCCAATGTTCCCGGGCGTTCGCCCGGCTGACTCGCGTCCACCAAGACGAAACCACCGCCGACGCGACCGCGGAAGACTCAGCCTGCCGCCCGATCAAGGTGTTCATTTGCGTCCCACGAAAACGTAGTACGGAGCTTTCAACAGCGGCAGGTAGGGAACCTTCCCGCGATGCTGTTCCAAGTGCAGCGGGTGCAGACGTCGGCGAAGCATGGCCAAGTGATCGCCACTGAGAAAAACATTGTCCATCGCAAACCAGTGTTGCCAGAACAAGCGGGTCATCCACCGGTGCCGAACCTCCGGTGAATCAATATGTTTCCTAGAAATAAAGAAATCTGTCACGCCCAGGACGCCGCCGGGACGAAGCATGTTGACGGCGTTCTCGATCGCTGCAAACCAGTCCGGGATCATCGTCAACGAATAAGAGAAGGTCACAACATCGACCGTTTCGGGCGACAGCCGGAATGCCGTCGCATCGGCCAAATGCGTCGTGACTCGGGGCCCCCGCACGCTTCGGCTCCGTTCGTCGGCGACCGCCAGCAGGGACGGCGAAAGGTCGACCAGCTGAATCCGCGACAGGCCGCGGACACGGTCGCCGGCGAATTCAACGTTTTGACCCGTTCCGCAGCCCAAGTCGACCCACACACCGCCCTGCGGAAAATCGATCTTCTGGATCAGTCGTTCACGGCCGTGCAGCATGCGACGACGAAACGAATCGTAGTCGCCCGCTTGCCGAGCGTAGAAACTCTCCAAGCGATCTTGGTGGGTTTTCCCTCGAGTCCGGTGGAACAGCAGTTGTCGCAGGACTCGCAAATCGCTGTGCCAACGGGGATCGCTGTGGACTCGGGTCATGCGGCCAAGCCTTTCAAATCGGCGACGTAAAAACTGCCGTAGGTGTTGACGCGATCGTCCCGGTGCAGTGCCTGCGCCAACTCGCTCTGATACTTCAACAGTTCACCTAACCGCACCGTCGATCCGTCGACCTGAACCGACAACGGATCGACAAAATCGACTTCCAGGGCCGCGCTACGCCACAGGATCCGCGTGTCGGTCGCGGCGCGATCGATGATCGCTTGCCATTCGCCGGCCAGCTTGTCGGGGTGTCGGTCGTACAGCCAATCCATGTGGTCGAGCAGCACGAACCGAGAAATCGGCGTGCGGTGCGTCCGCAAGAAGGATTCCACCGTCGCGGTGTGCACCAAAATCCGATCGGCCAAACCGTTTTTCAAGCGATCAAAGTTCGACCCACGCAAGTATTCCGGGCAGCAAGCCGGCGTGTACTGACCGGTCAGATACACCCGCCAAAAATAGTTGTGTCGCAGAGGCGTCTGTTGAAAGACGTGCGAGATCCGATCTTGGATGAACTTGGCCAATCCGCCGGGATACCCTCGATCGATCTGGTTTCGCTGACTGCGTGGCACGCCCAACATGGCCATCGTCGTGTCGCGACGCAGCATCCAACGCAGCGGGCGCGTCCAAAGCAGCTGATCCACTTGATGCCGCGAATAAATTTCACGTTGCCGATCGATGCTGTCGGCCTCCAGCAGTTCATCCACCGCGGCTCGCAAATCCGCGCGCCGATCCAGGTAGCCGTTGATGAACCACGCGAACAAACCCGACGTGCCGCGAAAATAAAAGCTTCGCCGTCGGTGCGTTCCGTCGAAAAAGTTGATCCGGTTGTCCCAGACTTGCCGGGCGGAATCACTCAGTTCCCGCCGCACCACGTCCCGGTAAATCGACGGCCAATTCTGGTGGCGTCCCACGCCGAACAAGCGAAAAAAATCCTCAAATTCCAGCGACTTGATCCCGGCGATCTTCAACTCCAAAAGAGCGTTCTGCAGCGGATTGACGTCGATCGCATGGACTTCGGCCGGGTTTTCCAAAGCATAGTCCAGTGCGTTGCAGCCGGCCGACGTGATCAAGGCGACGCGATCACGATCGGTCAACGCCAACGCCTGCCGATCGATCTGCGGGTCTTCCCAGCAAGTGTTGTAAACCAAATTCTGTCGGTGTACCGCACTGAAACAATGATGAGCGATCCGTTGAAATGCCATGGTCGGCTGGGATTCCTGTTGGAGAGAGTTTTCATCGATTAGCCGGCGATCTGTTTCGCCACCTGAACGTTGTTGATTGCCGCCGGCCGATCGAAAGACCGCTTCGGCTCGGCCATGTCGGACGGAAACCGCTTGGCGACGTCTCCCTCCTCGCGACGTCGAGAGTGCGTTTCCAACACCAGCGTCTTCGACGCCGAATACGTCGATTCCAGGCGGATGGTGCCGTCGTGGTGCTCGACCAGACCGGTGCAGTTTTCAACCCAATCGCCCGTGTTGCAGTACAGCAACCCGCCGCGATGAATGATGTCCGGCGTGTGAATGTGCCCGCAGATCACGCCTTCGCATTGCCGGCGATGAGCGTGTTGCATGATCGTCGCTTCGAATTTGCTGATGAAACGGACACCGCGTTTGACACGATCCTTGATCACCGCGCACGCCCCGTAGGGATTCGCGTCGTGTCGCCCCAGGTGTCGATTCCAGAGCCTGTTCAGGCTGAGAATCGCGTCGTAGATTCCGGCCGTCGCCTTGGAGATCCACTGAGCCTGCGTTTCGAACCAGTCGAAAAGGTCGCCGTGCGTGACCAGGAACCGCCATCCGCCTCGCGTTTCGAAGACGAATTCGTCGGCGATCTTGATCTGGGAGAAGACTTGCGGGACGAGCCGCAGGAAACTGGCGTTGCGCAAAAACGAATCGTGATTGCCGGGGACGTAGAAGATCTCCGTTCCGCCACGAATCAGACCCTCCAAGTGCGCCACGATCTCATCGCATTCGGCCGACCAATGCCAGCCCCGATTGCATTTCCAAGCGTCGATGAAATCGCCCACCAAATACACTTGCTGGGGTCGGTAAGATTGCAGAAACGACAGACAGGTTTTCGCCTGAGAGTGTTTGCATCCCAGGTGAACGTCGCTGATCAAGAGTGTCCGGACCGAGGTGGCGACTGGTCGACCCATTCGAGAGTTCCGTCGTTTCGGGGGGATGGCTTCGCCTCCACGCGAAGATGCGATGATGCGATGACTCTAGCAACGGGGTGTTCAGATTCGATGACGCTGGGACATGGGTTGTGCAAAGTTTGTCAGCGTTTTGTGAGAAGGACGCTTTGCGGGAAGACATCGGTCATGCCCGACAGGCTCCCCGTCCGCGTCCGGTTGACGGGGCGGTAAAATATCGGTCAAGAGAAAATGATGAAAAAACACCCGATCCGAAACGGTTTTGGTCACGTGCCGGGGCACGCCGAACGGACGATCCGCGGCTTGCTGATTTGGGTTGCGATGGTCGCGATGCCGTCGACCGGATCGGCCGTTCAGCCGGCAAGGCAATCCGCGGACGCCGAAGCGAACGAAGCGGCCGAGCGGGGCTACCGTCTGTTGATCGAGACGCCGCTTTTGCCCAGCGATTTTTCGCAGTCCGTGTTCGACGAGATCTGGCAAAGCTGGCCCGACGATCTGCGTGAAAAAGCGGCCGATGCGACGACCCGGCAGCGAAGCCGAATGGCCTTTGAGCGATACGGGCTGACGACACGTCCCGGTGACGATTCGGGGCGACCGTTACAGTATGTCGTCGGCGAAGATGGCGGTTGGACGATGAATTGCTTTTCTTGTCACGGAGGCAGCGTGTACGGCGAACCGACGCCGGGTGCCCCGAACAATCGTTTCGCCCTGCAAACTTTGACCGAAGAAATCCGCAGCACGAAGTGGCGACTGGGTGTCCCCCTGGGCAGGATGGATGTCGGTTCGATGATCGTTCCGCTGGGCACCACCAACGGGACGACCAACGCCGTCGTCTTCGGCATGGGCTTGATGCACTACCGCGACAAGGATCTGAAAGTGTTGAGCAAATTGCCGGCGCAATTGACTCATCACGACATGGACGCGCCCGCTTGGTGGCACTTTTCCAAGCGACCGTTCCTTTACATCGACGGGTTCGCCCGGAAAGGTCATCGAGGGTTGATGCAGTTCGCCTTGGTCCCGGAAAACGGGCCCGAGTTTTTTCACGGTCACGAAGACGATTTTCGCGACGTGTTCGCTTACCTGTCCTCCTTGACGCCGCCGCGGTACGACGGACCGGTGGACCAAACGTTGGCCGCGCGGGGACGGCACCTGTTCGAACAGACTTGTGCCGAATGTCACGGAACTTATGGTGTCGGGGAAACCTATCCGAACCGGCGGGTGCCGATCGATGAACTCGGGACCGATCCGGTACGGTTGAGGGCGTTGTCGGTCGAAGGACGAGAAAAATACGCCGACAGTTGGTTCGCCCACGCCGGTGAAGCTGACGCCCGATCTACCGTCGTGGACCCCGACGGCTACGTCGCGCCACCCTTGGACGGTGTCTGGGCCAGCCCGCCGTATTTTCACAACGGCAGCGTCCCCACGTTGTGGGGCGTGCTGAATCCGTCGCATCGCCCCGCCGTCTGGCGGCGCAGCTCCCAAGACTTCAACGCCCGAGAAATCGGCTTCCGGTACGAAGTCGTCGATAGAGTGCCGCTGGACACGACCGATCCCGTGATCCGCCGAAGCTATTTTGACACCGGAAAATTCGGCAAAAGCAACGCGGGACATGACTATCCCGATGAACTGACGATCGATGAAAAACTTGCGGTGTTGGAATACCTCAAAACACTGTGACGCCGGATGCGAACGGACCGACTCGGCTTACCTCACCATTTCAGTACACTCGGTTCACTGACGAACCGCAACGCCGTTTCGCGATCGATTTCGTGTTCTTGGTAAAGCCTTCGAATCGATTCGTCCAGCGGAATCATGCCTTGGTCGCGCCCGGTCAGAATCCCGGTGTCCAGCGATTGCAGTTTGCCGATCCGAATTCCACTGGCGATCGGCTGGTTGTTGAACATGACTTCGACGGCCAGTTTTCGTTTGTCGTGTTCGTCCACACCGGGCAGTAGATGCTGACACACGACCGCGCGAAGCGATCCGGCCAGCATCGAGCGGACTTCGTTTTGGGAATCCAGGGGATAAAGGTCCGTCAGACGCGAGATCACTCCCTTGGCGTCCCGGGCGTGAAGCGTGCTGAGCACCAGCAGCCCCGTCTCCGCCGCAGTAATCGCCATTTGGGCGGTCTGCAAATCGCGAATTTCGCCGACCAAAATCACGTCGGGGTCTTGCCGCAGGCTCGAACGCATGCCTTCGGCAAAGGAGCGGACGTCCAGACCGACTTCGCGCTGCGTGACGAGCGAATCGGGCATGCCGGGGAACACGTACTCGACCGGTTCTTCGATCGTGATGATGCGATGATTACCGGCCGCGTTCATGCGGTTCAAGATCATCGCCAAGGTGGTCGACTTGCCGCTGCCGACGACGCCCGAAACGATGACCAGTCCGTTGCGAAACGAAGCGATCCGATCAGCGACGGCCTCGGGAAAGCCCGCCCACTGCAACGTCGGAATCGCATCGGGAATCAGACGAAAACACGCGCCCAGTTGCTGATGGGTGACAAAGTAGTTGACGCGAAAGCGTTGCCGGCGGCGGGCCAGTTCGATATCGAGCGAAAAGTCCAAGTCCAGTTCGTCGGCAAGGCGAGACCGTAAAACGGCCGGACACAGCGGCATCAGACGTGCACGGAGCGTCACGTCATCGATCGCAGGTTCGTCCAACGAACACAGCCTTCCATGAACACGCATCACCGGCGGCGAACCGGGCACGAGATGCAAATCCGAGGCGTCGCAGTCGGCCGCCGTCTGAAACCAACGCAGCACCGCGGCATCAACGGGAAGGGTGACGTCGGAACCGTCGATGTCGGCGAGGGGCATGATTCGGCTTGGTTTGGAGGCGAAAGCGGACACGTCGTCTCGTCCATCAAACCACACAAACCGGCCGAAGTGTCGGCTCAAACGCCTACTCGATCGGACGAACCGGGCGTATAACGGCAAGAGAAATCAGTCGCACCGGAAACGGCCGCCCCCGTCCGCTCCAAACGGTTCGCTTGCGGTGGCCTGAATTTCCGTGATTCCAATCGATCCCGTCCAACGGAGTTAAATAAATGTCAAAGACTCAACTGCAGTCCGCCCGCGCCGGCGAGATCACCCCCGAGATGGACTTCGTCGCCAAACGCGAGGATCTGACCCCGGAACTGATCCGTGACGAAGTCGCGGCCGGCCGGATGGTCATCCCGGCCAACGTCGTCCATGCCGCCGGCGCGCTCGAACCGATGTGCATCGGCATCGCGGCGAAGTGCAAAATCAATGCGAACATCGGCAACAGTGCCGTGACCAGCAACGCGGGCGAAGAATTGGAAAAACTCCACACGGCCGTCCACTTCGGTGCCGACACCGTGATGGACTTGTCCACGGGCAAAGACATCGACAACATCCGCAGAGCGATCATCGGGAAAAGCCCGGTCCCGATCGGCACCGTGCCGATTTATCAAATGCTGGAAGAACTGGGCGGCAATATCGAAGACATGACCGCCCAGCATTTCTTGGACATGGTAGAACACCAAGCCAAGCAGGGCGTCGACTACATGACCGTCCACTGTGGCGTCAAACTGGAACACTTGCACCTGAGCATCCACCGCGTTACGGGCATCGTCAGTCGTGGCGGTTCGTTGATCGCCAAATGGATGATGGCGCACAACAAACAGAATCCGCTTTACGAAGCTTTCGACGACCTGTGCGACATCATGCGTCAATACGACGTCACGTGGTCGCTGGGTGACGGCATGCGACCGGGCAGCATCGCCGACGCCTCCGATGCCGCCCAATTCGCCGAACTGGACGTGCTGGGTGAGTTGACCAAACGAGGCCAGGAAAACGGCACGCAGGTCATGGTCGAAGGCCCCGGTCACATCCCGATGCACCAGATCCAAATGAACATCGAAAAGCAGATCGAAATCTGCAACGGCGCTCCGTTCTACGTGCTCGGCCCGCTGGTGACCGACATCGCACCGGGTTACGACCACATCACCAGCGGCATCGGCGCGGCGATGGCCGGTTGGCACGGCGCGGCGATGCTGTGCTACGTCACGCCCAAGGAACACCTGGGTCTGCCCAACGAAGAAGACGTCAAGCAGGGCGTGATCGCTTACAAGATCGCCGCCCACGCCGCCGACGTCGCCCGCGGACGCAAAGGTGCCCAAGATCGCGACGACGCCCTATCCAAGGCACGCTTCGAATTCGACTGGAAGGAGCAGTTTCGTCTCTCGCTCGATCCCGAAACCGCCCAGCGTTACCACGACGAAACCCTGCCACAGGACACCTTCAAAAGCGCGCACTTCTGCAGCATGTGCGGACCGAAGTACTGCAGCATGAAGATCACCGAAGACATCCGAAAAATGGCCAAGGAAAACAAGCTGGTCGAACTGCAGTCGCAAGACTGACGCCGGGCCAAACGTCACGGTCACCCGTTCGTCCGGAGCCCGGTTCCTAGCTGTCCGGCGGAAAATTGGTGTCGCCGGGCGGCGAGACGGCGTAAACTTGGCGTCATGAAAAATGACAACAAGAACCGACGCCTGATCACCACCCACGCGATCGCCCTGGTCGCTTGCTGCCTCTGGCCGACACCGCCCACGCGTTTGTTCGGCGACGAAGCCGTCGGGCCGACCGATCGCGTCAACATTCTTTACATCTATGTCGATGACATGGGTTGGGGTTCGCTCGGGCCTAACGGTCAGTGGCAGCGACGCGACGCCGGGTTGCCGCACCTTCGCACGCCGAACCTGGATCAGATGGCCCGGGACGGATTGAACTTTCGTCGCGGCTACGGATGTCACGTGTGTTCGCCGGCACGATCGTCGCAGCAAAGCGGGTTTCACCAAGGCCACACCTTTGCCGATCGCAATGATCGGGACAATGCAAAAAAGGCGATGCGTGCCGAGGACCGATTGATCGGGGACGTGTTGTCCCGGGCCGGCTATGCGACGGGTTACTGGGGCAAATGGGGCTACGGCGGTTCGCAAGACCGACGGCAACCCGAAATCGTCAACGTCCAGACGTTGCCGACCTCGCACGGCTATCAGGACGTCTTGGCGGAACTGCATCACGTGCGTGCCCACACGTTTTTTCAACCGACGCTATGGCGTTCGCCGGCACCGGCGGGGAGCCCGGGGAATCTACATCTCGTCCCCAATTCGATGGCCGGTTATCGCACCGACGATCGGTATCCCGATTCGCCAGCCCGACAACGCGACCCCGACTATCCCGACGTCGCCTACTGCGATGACGCGTACGCTTTTGCGGCCCTCGATTTCGTTCGCGTGCGAGCCAAGCGTTACCGCGACACCGGACAGCCGTTCTTCGGCCTGTTGGCTTGTCAGATTCCCCACGCGCCCTTCCAGGAGATCCAGCGTTTGCCGGAGTGGGACGAAGCGTATCGTGATGCCCCTTGGTTCGATTCGTTGAGCGAGCAGGCGAAATGCTGGGCCGCGATGCTGTCTCGGATCGACGGGCACATCGGCAACCTGCTGGCCGCCTTGGACGATCCCAACGGCGACGGTAAAGACGACGATTCGATCCGCGAAGACACCTTGGTGATCTTTCAGTCCGACAACGGAGGTCCCGGCGGCGACAGCGTCACGCAGTTCGCGGCCAACGGGATCCTGCGGGGCGTCAAAGGAACGATCGAAGAAGGCGGCATCCGGGTCCCCTTGCTGATGCGATGGCCGAAATACATTCGCAGCGGCGGGACGTTTCAGCCCGGCACGTCCACCGATCGGGTCGTGGACGTCACCGATCTGTTGCCGACGTTTTGTGATCTTGCCGGTGTCGCGGCCCCCTTGGGCATCGACGGCGTCTCCATCGCACCGACGTTGACGGGGCGCGGACTGGCACGCAAACGCGAATTCCTGATTCACGAAGCCGGCAGGGGTCAGTCCATCATTCAAGGCCGATGGAAACTGAAACGTTCTACGAAAGGCCAACTCTCGCTGTTCGACCTGGAAGATGACCCGGGCGAAGAACAGGACGTTGCACCGGAGCACCCCGGATTGGTCGATGAACTCGAGAAACGATTGTTGGGCGAACGCGTCACCGAGCCGCCGGGTTTCGCCATCACGTATCACGATTGGCAGGGGAACGACGGTGATGCGATCGATGACGCGGATTCGTGGACGGCCTACGAGTATTCCAACGCCGGCCGGGTCTATCAGCGGGATGCGGGCGGCCCGACGTCGTCCTGGGTCGCCGTCCTGAAACACCCCGGAAATCAACCCGCCACGGCCGTGGCCGGACGTGACGCCGGCTTTCTGGCCTTGCAAGTCGGAAGCTCGGACGAGCGGATCGACGGCCACGATGATCCGATCGGTTCCCAAACGCTCGAGGTTGCCGACGGCGTGACCGTTTCGGGACGCAACGAAATCCGAATCGCCCCCTCCGGTCGGATTCGGGTCGACGGCGGAACGCTCGAGACACTGCGATGGATCGAGAATGCTCAGCCGGCCACCCTGACCGGGCACGGAACGCTTGCGGGAACGCTGATCAACGCGGGGACGTTCGCGGTCGTGCCCGCGGCGGGTGCGGTGAATCCCGGTGACGTGACCTGGTCGGTCGAGGGTGATTTTCATCAGCTTTCCCGCGGAAGCGTCACCGTCGGACGTCTCGATCCACGGGGAACCGCCATCGAGACAAGCGGCGTTGCCCGGCTTGACGGCGAATTGGTCGTCGACGAGGCGGCTCTGGGCGGAATGTCGCCGGGCGAATCCGCGGTGCTGATCAAAGCCACTTCCGTCCGTGGCCGGTTCCGAAACACCGAACACGGAATCGTCACCCCCGCGGGGACGCGATACCACGTCCGTTACACCCCGACATCGGTGCGGGTGACGAAGGACTGATCGGCCGACGCTGACGTTTCAACGCCTCGAAGATTTCACGCCTCGAAGATTTCACGTGACGAAGGTTCGGCGCAGCGGATTCCGTCCGCCGCCCTCCGCGGGCCCGAGTCACACGTCGTCGAACACGTCGTCGGAATCACCGAACGATTCGATGCCACTGACGCCGACTTTGTCTGCCAAGCCGACGTAGAGGTTCGACATCGGTTGGGAACCGGCGTCGACGAACCGTCCGGGTTTCAGTTTGCCGCCACCGTGACCGGCGACAAGAATCGGCAGGTTGTCGTGGTTGTGGCGATTGCCGTCCCCGATGCCGCCGCCGTACACGATGATGCTGTTGTGCAGCACGCTGCTGCCGTCGCTATCGGTCGTCGCGGCAAGCTTGTCCAAGAATCGCGTGAATCGCTGGACATAGAACCGATCGATCAACGCGACTTTCTCACGCATTTCTTCGGCCGACTGGTGCGTCAGGTAGTGATGGCCTTCGGGAAGCCCGATCTGCGGGAACGAACGGTTGCTGCCGTCGGCGGCCAACATCATCGTCGCGACCCGAGTCGCATCGCTTTGCAGGGCGATGGCGAGCAAATCGAACATCAGGTCGATGTGCCGGTCGTACAGGTCCGGCACGCCCGCGGGGATGGGCATGTCGGGCCGCTCGGGCTTCGGGAATTGTTCGGCTTTGGCCAAGCTGATTTCGATATCGCGAACGCTGGACAAGTATTCGTCCAACTTTCGCGAGTCGCTGCCGCCCAATCGCCGGCGAACGTCTTTGGCGTCGGCCAGAACAAAGTCCAGCAGATTCTTGCGGTCCTGCTTGGCCAGTCGGAACGACTCATCCGCCGTGACCGGCGTTTCGATTCCGAACAGTCGTTCGTACAAGGCTCGGGGGTTGGTTTCGGGGGCCATCGGCTGCGTTTCGCTTCGCCAGGCCAAGTTGTACTGGTAGGCGCAGGAGTAACCCGAATCGCATTCGCCGCTTTTGCGGACCGCGTCGCAGGAAAGCTCCAGAGACTTGAAACGCGTTTGGTCACCGACGGCGTCCGCCAATTCTTGGTCGATCGAACGGCCGAGTCGAATGTCCGCACCCGAAGTCTTCTTGGCCCTCACGCCGGTCAGGAAGGTCGCGTTGGCGCGGGCGTGGTCCCCGGGGCCGTCGGGGCCGGCTTCGGCGTTTTCGTGATCCAATCCCCCGATCATCTGAATCGAATCTTGCAAGTGCCGCATCGGCTGGAGCGTTTGTCCGAGCCGCAACCCCGACGGGTCGGACTGACCGAACCAATGTTCTTGATGGGCACCGTTGGGGAAATAAACGAAAACGGTTCGCAACGGGGCCCCGGCGGGTGTCGTCGCCGGCGACGAGCCGGCCGAGGACCGAGGCCCGGCCGAGGCCGAATTGCCGAGCGAAGCCATCGCGGGCATCGAAAGTGTCGCGCCACCGATTCCACGTAGAAATTCTCGTCGTTTCATTCCGGGTTCCTCATCTTTTGCATGGCGGGGGTTCGGACGACGGAGTGAATGATCCGCCGCAGCGTCGGGGTTTGGCCGTCGGATTCCAGCGATTGCACCAGGGCATCGATGGTCGGTTCGTCTTGATAATCGATGCCACGTCCGAGGGCGTAGGTCATGATTTTTTCGGTCAAGCAGCGATAAAAATCGAATCGCCGCGGTCCGGTCAGCACGTGCATCAGTTCGGCCGCGTCGTCGAAGGTTTCACCGGAGATCAGTTCACCCTGCGGGTCGATCGGCTGGTCGAATTGTTCGTCACGCCAACGCCCCATCGCGTCGTAGTTTTCCAGTGACAATCCCATCGGATCGAAACGACGGTGACAGGACGCACACAGCGGATCGCTGCGGTGACGTTGAAGCAATTCTCTCAACGTCGGTTCGTGATCGGAGATTGCTTCGGCGGCTTCTTCCAATTCGGGCACGGCCGCCGGTGCCGGCGGCGCGGGCGTGCCCAGGATGTTGTCGAGGATGAACAGGCCGCGTTTGACCGGCGAAGTCCGCGTCGGGTTGGAGGTCACGATCAAGAAGTTGGCTTGTCGCAACACGCCGCCGCGGCGTGACGAATCGAGCCGGACCCGCCGAAGTTCATCACCCCGACGGCGGTCTCGATCGGGATTCGGATTCAGTGTGTCCCAGTCCAATTCGTAGTACTTCGCCAAACGTTCGTTCAGGAACTCGTAATCGTTGTCGATCAGTTCCAAGACGTTGCGGTCTTCGTCCAACACGTATCGGAACAGGGCCTCGGTTTGCCGCCGCAGGTCTCGTCGCGTTCGCCCGTCCAGGAGGTCACGCGTCTCACGTATTTCACGAATCCGGTCGAGCAACAAACGGGTTTCGTATTCCCGATACTCGCGTGATTTCGCCTCGGCGACCTCGGGATCGCTGTCCGAGTTTCTGGCGATTTCGCGACGCTCGTCGAACACTTCCCGCAAACGATCACGCAGTTCTTCGTATTCCGGTCGCAAACCGGCGGCACCCAACACGTCGATGGGGATCGATTCGATGTCACGGGTTTTCAGCCATTGACCGACGAAGTTGCTGACGAACTGTTCGCTGCGAGGATCGGCCAGCATGCGATCGACCTGCTCGGTCAACTGTTGACGCAATTCGCCACGACCGGCCAAGGACAAAAGCTGGTCGTCGGGCATGGTCGACCACAAAAAATACGACAGCCGGCTGGACAAGCTGAATTCGTCGATCGACACACTTTTCCGCGTCGGCGAAAGCTCGTCCGGTCCGGAATCCGTGACGGGGAATTCCTGACGAAAGACGAATCGGGGGGAGGAAAGTACGACCACAAAGGCTTTGGCGACCGCCCGCTCGAAGGTCGCCTCGGGGTCGGCCAAGTCGGGTTCGATCAGATCGAGCAAGCGCCGAACGAAATCGGGGTCGGCGTCACGGCGAAACGCGCGTCGCGCGAAGTTTTCGATGACGCGAGCGGCACGCCGACGGTCACCGGCATCGTCGGGCAATTCGGTCTCAAAGAAACGCTGCCAATTCCGCGGCCGAACCCAATGGTCGTGGTCGAGCGGTCCGACGACGTTGACCTCGTCGAGCTGAAAACTCAGCTCCGTCTCTTGACGCGATTGTTCCAAAAGCGGTTCGATCTCGATCACCAAACGATTCTTGCCGGGAATGAGTTCGGCCGAAATGTCGAACTCCAAGTCCTCATCACGACCACGCAGTTTGCTGCCCCAGCCGAATTCCTCGGTATGCAAAACTTTGTCGTTCAAGGTAAAGGTCAACACGGCACGACCGGGGTCGAAATCAAAGCCCCGCCGGATGTCCAGCACTGGTTCGATCCGGAACCGCCCCGGCGTGTCGACCGTCAACTCGGCGACAACGGTTTGTTTCCGATAGAAAGAAATTTCGCCGTCGAAGCGTGCTTTCTTTCGGTCCGCGTATTCATCTTCCTCGGCATCTCTTGGTTCGTCCTCGTCGGCCTGCTCCTCGGGATCGATCCACTTTTCGTCCAAGAAGGCATGCGTCATCTCCGAGCGCGAAACCGAACGACGCTTGGGCATCCACGGCACGATCGGAACTGCCTGGGAAACGATCGTCTCGGCGGCGGCCAAGTATTTTTCCATCAGCAGCGGCGACAGACTGAGAACGTCGCCGATGTTGTCAAACCCGTGCCCCGAATCGTCGACCGGAAATTCGGCTTCGGCTTCGAAATCGACGCCGACCAAGTCACGAATCGTGTTGCGGTACTCGATCCGATTCAACCGCCGCAGCGTCACGTGCCCCGGATCGACATCGTCCGGATTGACACCCAACGCTTGCCGCGCGATGAAGCGAGTCAGCGTCCGACGTTCCTCGGACGTTAACTGTTCGGCATCGCTGGGCGGCATGATTTGCGAGCGAACATTTTTCAGCACGCGATGCCAAGTCTCTCGGGTCGCGGGCCCGGCCGATTTCGGATCGATCGGTTGGGCAAGCAATTCCTGGATATCGAATCCGCCTTCGGCTTCGCCATCAGCGTGACAGGAAAAGCAACCGATTTCCAAAATTTCGACGACGGCCGGATCGATCGGCACACGCTTTTCAGGATCGGTCGGAGCACCGGCGTCCGCCCCCCACGCAAAAACAGGTGACGCGACGATCAACAGTCCGATCCAGACTCGGCGAAGCATCTGGACGGCGATGGAGGCGGACCGAATCAAGGCAAACCGGTGGGTGAGTGGTGGGGGCGAGGACCGGTGGTTTGGCGACCACCGGTGATGGGAAAAGTTTATCAGGTTTTAGGGTGGAGATTCAAACATTTTGCCGGGATCACGGGTTTGGTCGGGCGCCCGAGCGGCGTGATCTCAGGCACGAGGCGATTCCGGCGACTCGAGGCCGCTCGATACCGAGAAGCCGGGCGGCCCGCCATTTTTCGCTCCGCGTCGTGCCCTTGTTCCGGACTCCGCCGAAAACGCATTCGTCTGTTAGAGTGTGCCGGGCACCCGATCCCGAACCCCGTCGTCACGAAATTGACCTTCACTTTCCCGATCTTATTTATGAAACTTCGAGACGACCTGCCCGCCTCGATTACCGTGTTTTTGGTGGCGTTGCCCTTGTGCTTGGGGATCGCCCTGGCGTCGGGCAGTGAAGCCGTCCCGGTGCCCTTGATGTCGGGTTTGATCGCGGGGATCGTCGGCGGCGTCGTGGTCGGAGCGATCAGCGGCAGCCACACCAGCGTCAGCGGTCCGGCGGCCGGGCTGGTGGCGATCGTGCTTGCCCAGGCCCAAGCGTTGGGATCGTTCGAGGCGTTCCTGTTGGCGATCGTCTTCGCGGGCGGGTTTCAGATCTTGCTGGGCGTGTTGCGGGCCGGCTTGATCGCTTACTACTTTCCGTCCAGCGTGATTCGCGGGCTGCTGACGGCGATCGGGCTGATCCTGATTCTGAAACAGCTTCCCCACGCGGTCGGTTATGACCGCGACGCCGAGGGCGACTTTTCGTTCTTTCAGGCCGACGGCTACAACACGTTCACCGAACTGGTGCACATGTTCGAGGCTTTCAGCGTGACCGCGGTCGTGATCAGCGTTTCGTGTTTGGCGGCGCTGGTCTTTTGGGAACGCCAACTGTCGGGAAAGACGCCGATCCCGGGACCGCTGGTGGCGGTGCTGCTGGGAACGTTGATCAACGAAGTGGCCGGCTTGGTGGCACCGGAGCAACAATTGGGGATCTTGCATCGGGTACAGCTGTCCACCGGCGAAGAGACCCAAGGCATGGCGTCGGTGTTCACGTTCCCCGACTTCGCCGCGGCGATGGACCCCCAGGTCTACCTCGCCGCGATCACGATCGCGTTGGTCGCCTCGTTGGAAACGTTGTTGAACCTGGAAGCGGTCGATCGTCTGGACAAGCAGAAACGAATCAGCCCGGCCAACCGCGAGTTGTTCGCTCAAGGCATCGGCAACATCTGCTCCGGTTTGATCGGCGGTTTGCCGGTGACCAGCGTGATCGTCCGCAGCAGCGCCAACGTCTACAGCGGCGCCAAAACCAAAGCGTCCGCCATCCTGCACGGCGTTTGGCTGGCCGCCGCCGTGTTCATGGTGCCCTGGCTGCTGGAGGAGATCCCCTTATCCGCGTTGGCGGCAATCCTGTTGTTCACCGGCTACAAGTTGGCCAAGCCCGGCATCTTCATCGAATTCTACAAGAAAGGCTGGAGCCAGTTCCTGCCGTTCCTTTTGACGGTCGTCGCGATCGTCTTGACCGACTTGTTGATCGGCATCGTGATCGGCTTGATCGTCGGCATCGTCTTTGTGCTGCGGAACATGGAACGCACCCCGTTCTTGAGCCAGCAAGAGAATCCCGTCAGCGGGAACGTGACGAGATTCAAGTTCGCCCAACACCTGACGTTCCTGAACCAATCGCGAGTCCGCAAGTCGTTGGACAAGATCAAACCGGACAGCCAAGTCATCCTGGACGCGTCGAAAACCGAATTCATCGATCCGGAGGTGCTCGAAGTCATCCGTGAATTCCAAGACGTCAAAGCACCGGCGAAAAACATCCAGGTCAGCCTCGTCGGTTTCCGTGACGAGTATGCGTTCGAGAACAAGAAACGCTACGTCGATGTTGTCACCCGGAGCCGACAACAGGAACTGACCCCCGAGGTGACGTTGCAATTGCTGCGACAAGGCAACGACCGCTTCTTGAAGGGCGAAATGATCGAACGGGACTGGCTGCATCAACGCGATCAGACCTTGGAATCCCAACACCCCATGGCGGCGTTGTTGGGCTGCATCGACAGTCGGGTCCCGGCCGAACTGGTCTTTGACGCCGGCATCGGTGACGTCTTTTCCGTTCGCGTCGCCGGCAATGTCGTCAGCAACGACGTGCTGGGCAGCTTGGAGTACGCCGCCGAAGTGGCCGGGGTGAATCTGATCGTCGTGCTCGGGCACACCCGATGCGGCGCGGTCACCGCGGCCTGCCAAGGCGCCAGGCTGGGGCACGTCACGGAATTGGTTCAGAAAATCGAGCCGGTCGTCGCGACGATGAAGAAACGGATGCCGGGCTACGCCGACGACGACAAGACGTTCGTCGACGAGGTCGCCAAAGCCAACGTGCTGCACGTCATCGACGAAATCGTCGACAGCAGCCCCATCATCGCCGAACTGATGCGAGCCGGAAAATTAGACATCGTCGGCGGGATCTATCATCTGAAGAACGGTCAAGTCGATTTCTTCGGCGGCCTGGCCGACCGTCCTGCCCCCGCGGTCGCGGTGAATTGACGGCGACGCTCCGACGCGTTGATGGTTAGCCAAGCGAGCCCGATCGGCTATCCTGCGATGCATGCAAGTATCACAAGAACTGACCGATCGCGTCATGCAATGGGTCCACAGCGCCGAGTATCGTCCCAGCAAGCCCAAGGCCATTGCCGCCGGGATGAAACTGGACCCGGACGAGTACCGCGAGCTCCGCCGGGTCATCAAGCAATTGGTCTTGGAAGGCCGGCTGTTTTATGGCGGGAACCACCTGGTCATCCCGGCCAGCGCCGTCGACGGCAGCAGCGATTCGGTGCGTGGCAAATTCCGCCGCGCGATGGGCGGCGGTTTCGGCTTCGTTCGCCCCGGCGACGGCGGCACCGATCACACCTCGGACGTCCCGGACGACATCTTCGTCCCGCCGGGCAAAACCGCCGGGGCGCTCGAAGGCGACCTAGTCGAAGTCCGCATCCAGCCCGGTCGACGCGGCGGCACCGAAGGCGAAGTCGTTGAAATCCTGCAGCGGGTCCGGCGACAGTTCACCGGCACGTTCCGGCTCCAAAACGACAAACCGGTCGTCTTTCTCGACGGCACTCCCTACGAGAAACCCGTGTCGGTCGGCGACGTGCGGGGGCTGCCGCTGGAAAACGACGACAAGGTGTTCGTCGAAATGGTCGAATTCCCCGAGGAAGACGGCGGCGGCGGCGAAGCGGTCATTTTGGAGCGACTGGGCAGCAGCAAAAACCCGGCGATCGATACGCTCTCGATCATGCGGCAGTACGCCCTGCCCGACGAATTCCCCGAAGCCGTGCTGGCCGAGGCCCGCGTGCAAGCGGATGCTTTCCCGGACGATGTCGTGCCGGACGGTCGCAAAGATTTGACCGACCTGTTGACCATCACGATCGATCCGTTCGACGCCCGCGATTTTGACGACGCCATTTCGCTCCAGCGTGAAGACGGCCGTTGGCGGTTGTGGGTCCACATCGCCGACGTCAGTCATTTCGTCACGCCCGGGGCGGTGCTGGACATGGACGCGCGAAAGCGTGCCACCAGCGTGTACCTGCCCGACCGGGTCGTGCCCATGATTCCCGAAATCATCAGCAACCACTTGGCCAGTTTGCAGCCCGACAAGATGCGGCTGACCAAAACCGTCGAGATCGAATACACCGACGACTTGGTCATCACGCACAGCGAGGTTCACAACGCGGCGATCCGTAGCGACAAGCGATTGAATTACGAACAGGTCGATCGATTTCTGGCCGCCCCGGAGGAACACCGTCAGAAATGGGGCGACGAAGTTTGCGATCTGTTGCTGTCGATGCACGCGTTGGCGATGCGGATTCGCAAGCGACGCTTCAAAGGCGGTTCGCTGTCGATGGACATGCCCGACGTGAAGCTGGAACTGGATCGCGCCGGAAAAGTCAAAGGGGCTCAATTGGTCCAGCACACCGAAAGCCACCAGATCATCGAGGAGTTCATGCTGGCCGCCAATCAAGCCGTGGCGACTTGGTTGGACGACCAGGAACTGAACTTTCTGCACCGCATTCACCCACCGCCGGAGCGACGCAAGCTGCGGCAACTGTCGACCTTCGTCAAAGATCTGGGTCTGAAAATCGACAACGTCGAAAGTCGGTTCGAAATCCAAGCCGTGCTGGACGCCGTCGCGGGGACGCCGCTGGAAAACGCGGTGAACTTTTCGGTGCTCAAAAGCATGAACAAGGCCATCTACGCGCCCAACCGCGAAGGCCACTATGCGCTGGACATGGAACACTACTGTCATTTCACCAGCCCGATTCGTCGCTATCCGGACTTGTCCGTCCATCGCTTGGTGCAGCGACTGATCGAAGGCCAAAAAACGCCCGACGATTCCTTTGCCGAATTGGTCAAGCTGGGGCATCACTGCAGCGACATGGAACGCAACGCCCAACAAGCGGAGCGTGAGTTGATCGAACTGAAGTTGCTGCACTTTTTGAAGAAAAAGATCGGGGAAACCTTGGCCGCGGTGGTCAGCCGTGTGTTCGCCGACGGATTGCACGCCCGATGCGTGAAGCTGCCCGTTGACGGTTTCATTCCCGTGACGACCTTGCCGAAGGATCAGTATCGCTTCGAACGACGCGGACAGATGATCGTCGGCTTCAAAGCGGGCAACCAATACCGCTTGGGCGATGAGCTGACCGTCAAGATCGCCAAGGTCGACCTGCAAGAACGGCAACTGTTTTTGGAAGTCGTCAAAAACCACTCGGCCGGCCCGTCGAAACGTCCGGAGGTCAAATCGAGACTGACCAGCGGATCGAAATACAAGGCCAAACGCAAAGCCGAACGGCGGGAAAAAAAGAAGAAACGTCGACGGTAACGACCAAGGCACGAGGCCCCGGTCGTCGATACCCCCCGAGGCCGCCAGGTCAGGCGGTCATCGGCGCCGGGATCGCCGCTCGCGTCCGAATGTGAAGCTGCCGCAGAAGGCCGGCATCGCTTAACAATCGACGTCGCAACGTTTGCGGAAGCTGGTCCCAAGCCTCCTCGGTCAGCCGGAGCACTTCGGCGCGTTCGTCCTCTCGCATCGGAGTATCCGATTCACTCGCCGACAAGACGTCTTGATGAATCATGAAAAAGGTCGGGCTGTGGAGCAACGTCGCCAACAGGCTGCCGTCGCCGGCGGTTCTCGGACCCGAACGCTTGGACGAAACTTCCCTGGCGTCCCGGTAAAGCCGCGCCACTTCGGGCGGCGCGATCTCTTGCGGAATCAGCAACAGCCCCATGCGTTTGGCAAGCAGGCCCATGCCGCGGCTGCCCAACAACATCGCCATCGGGATCGCCAACAGCAGACCGGCCAAGATCGGTGCGAACCAAACGAGCAGCGGGCTGGCGCCCCAAAAAATCGCCCAGCCGGCCAGCACACCGAGCAGCGTGATCACGCCGTAATCCCGAAACGCCGCCGTGAACGTGACGCCGTGTTCGCCTCGTTGTTGTGCCGCCCAACGGACCTTGCGTCCGCGGAGCGTCGAGACGACGAAGCGACTGTGCAGGACCGCCATCAACGGCGAAAGCAACACCGACCAAAAGGTTTCCACGAGGCCGCCGGCGGCGATCCGCAGCGAGCCGCCGAAACGTCCCGCGTCCCCGGCGACGACGTGCCCGAGCACGCCGTACAGTTTGGGGATCAACAGCATCAGCATCGCCGCGGCGAACAACACGAAGCGACCGTAAACGTCAAACCATGACGCCGAACCGAGCGCCTCGGCATCGATCGCCCAGCCGCCGACGCACAGCAAAGTGAACAAAATCCACAGCGGCGACGCCACGTAGGCCATCACACCGCTGGCGAAATGCAGACGACTGACCGGATGGAAACCGTCGCTCAAGATCAACCGGCCGTGTTGCAAGTTGCCTTGGCACCAACGCTGGTCTCGCATCGCGTAATCGGTCAACGTCGTCGGACATTCTTCGTAGCTGCCGCCCAGCTCTGTCGCCAAAAGGACTTTCCAGCCGCGACGCACAAGCAGCGACGCTTCGACGAAATCGTGGGACAAGATTTCGCCACCCAGCGGAGCCTGACCGGGCAACACGGGCAAATCACAGCAGTCACAAAACGCCGCGACGCGAATGATCGCGTTGTGGCCCCAGTAGTTCCCTTGATCGCCCGACCAAGCCCGAAAGCCTTCGACGAAAACCGGACCGTAGGCCTGTGCCGAAAACTGCTGCAGCCGCGCGAACAAGGACGCACGACCGATCGGCACCGGCGGCACCTGCAAAATGCCCAGCCGGTCGTCGGCCGACATGCGGCGGACCATCGCGACCATCGTTTCGGCGGACATCAGGCTGTCCGCGTCCAGCACAATCATCAACGCGTAAGGTCGCGACCAACGTTCGCAAAAATCGGCGATGTTCCCGGCCTTGCGGCCTTTGTTTTCGCTGCGATGACGATAGAAAACTTGACAGTGCCCGGTGACGTCTTCACCGAGTCGATGTTTCAAGTCGGCCCAAGCCCACTCCTCGGCCAGCCAGACTTCGGTTTCCGTGCTGTCGCTGAGGACGAAAAAATCGAACCTGGGGTTCGGCGAAGTCGAGGCCGCGGCTTTGGCGGCCAAGTCCCGCATCATCGCTTCGATCCGCGCGAAAACGTCCCCGGGTGATTCGTTGTAGACGGGCACCAGCACGGCCGTCGCTTCGGTTTCCTCGACAGCCTCCGTCGAGGGTCGCGGGTCACTCGGTGGGGTCGCCGCCGGATCCGGTCGAAGCCGTCGCGCAAAGCCCACCGTCGCGACGACAAACGAAAACGCGATCCAAGCGAACAAGACGACGAACAGTACCACGCTGAAAGCTTCGAAGACATTGATGCCGCCGCCGGACAACGCATCAACGTACGCGGACACACCGATCGCGGTCAGGACCGACGTCGCCGAGCCGATCATCCAGCGGTACGACTTCGTCTTCATCGATTTTCGCTTCAACGGTCGTCGCCCGGTTCGCCGCGGATTCACGGCAACGGATTCTTGGCCGTCGACGGGATAATTATTGTCCATCACTCAAAATTTCGCTGATGCGGAAACGTCGACGCAAACCGTTTCGCAGGCCGGACACCAGCCTCGCCGGACCGGCGGCGGCCCGACCGGCCAGCGTCCACCACCAGTCGGCACGGAGCGGTCCCAACAGCGACGGCGTCGCGTTCCGCGACAGCGGCCGCTGTTGGATCGTCGGGATGACTTGCCGTCGGCCGCCGGTGGTGCCGCCGTGCTGCCGATCCGACAACGACTCGACGGCCAGTTCCAACGACAACTTCGACAGTCGAAAAGGATCCCCGTGGTCGACCCCGTTTTGCGTCGTCAATCCGAAACGATCCTTGGCCGAATCGACCAAGCGATGACACTGGTCGCGAACAACGTCCGGGTGATGAATGCCACATTCGCGTAGGTAGCTGGCGACGACGGTCAAGGCGCGATCGCGGCCGGACGAGTCACCGGACGGTCGCGAATCGGGACGCGAATCCGCAGAGACGACAGCACCGTGGTGCCCGATGACGTCCGCTGAGTGGATGAAATGGAGGTTCATGAATCGTTCAAGGAAAAGAGTGAGAAGAGGAGGATGACGCAGAAGCATCGGACGACGAATCGCTTCTGGTCCGATCACAATCGGTTCAAACGCTGTGCCATGAATCGACCGTTCGCTTCGCGTGCCTGGAACTATCTTTCGACGCGAAGCCGAGCCGAGAAAGACGTGAACCACGGTCGCGACGACTAAGGGAAGACGCGGCGGCTTTCGTGGTTTGCAAGGACAGTTCAGGGGACCGTCCCGGGGCCATGAAAAAGCGGAGAATTTCGCGACGATACCGGCCACGCTGGCAAAGGTGCCCCGTCGTCACGCCACCGCCTGACGGTTCGAGGACCGGAGTGACGAAAAACCGGGCAGTCCGCGCCGGGACAAGAGAAACAGACCTTGAAACAACGCTAACGGGCACCTAGCATCCGCTGTTGACGATCTAAGTGACCATGCTGTTCGTAAGACGAGCAAAGGCTTGTCCCGAACCGCTTCCCCCCCCCTGCCCTCCGTCCGATCCCACCCGAATCAAGACCGTCGGCGGCAAGACGTTCTGTCAGGCGGTCGTCTCGCCGCCCGCCCCGCCTTTCCTTCCCCCCTGTGCGAGTTGTCGACATGAAGCGACGTTTGCTGTTGGCCGCCGGTGCCACGATGCCCCTGGCAGTCGCTGATGTATTCCGAGATCCGAGAACGTCGGTGAGCGGTTCCCCGATGACGGACGGCACCGGCCGGCGAAGGTCCGCCATGGATGAACGAGACGCCGAATTTTTGAATGACTTGCGTCGTCGCTGCTACCGTTACTTCGAAGAAGCCGCCGACCCGGCGACCGGCTTGGTCGCCGATCGTGGCCGCACCGACGGCAGCCGGTTCAGTGACCACGCCAGTTCGGCGGCCTGCGGATTCGCGTTGGCGGCGCACGGCATCGCGGCTCGGTCCGGCTTGGTCCAATACGACGTCGCGCGGTCGCGGGCCGGCCGGCTGTTGTCGTCTTTGTTGCACGTCGCGGAGCACGAACAAGGGTTCGTTTACCACTTCGTCGATCGCGCCGGCGGCAGGCGGGCGATGTCCAGCGAAGCTTCCTCGATCGACACGGCGCTGATGATCGCCGGCGCGATGCACGCGGCGATGGCTTTTCCGACAGACCGGGAGATCGCCTCGCTTGCCGATGCGCTTTACGAACGCGTGAATTGGCGTTGGCTGCTGGGCGACAACGGATGCCTGCACATGGGTTGGAAACCGGAAACCGGCAGACTGCCGTACCAGTGGGACACGTTCAGCGAGCTGACCATTTTGGTCTTGCTGGCCATCGGCGCGCCGAGTCGGCCGATCCCGCCGCGATGCTGGAACGCTTGGCGGCGTGGGCCGGTGCTGCACCACGACGGGCAGCCTTTCCTCTCTTACCCGCCTTTGTTCGTGCATCAGTATCCGGCCGCGTTTTTTGATTTCCGTGGTCTGGTGTCGCCCGGAGGACGCAGTTACTGGAACAACGCCAAGTTGGCCCATCACGCGCAGATCGAATTCATGAAGACACTTGCGCGGCAGGATCCCGTCACGATGGGGCATTACGGCGACGATTTGTGGGGGATCACTAGCAGCGACAGCATCGGCGGCTACCGCGACTGGGGCGGCCCGTATCGAGACGGCGTCGCCACGCCGGATCGTGGGATCGACGGCAGCTTGGTCCCGAGTGCCGCGGGCGGTGCGTTGGCGATCGTTCCCGACGAAGCGTTGCGGACGATGCGACATCAGAAAGAACGTTTCGGCGAATCCGTTTACGGGCGGTTCGGCTTTGCCAACGTGATCAATCCGGCCAACGGCTGGATCGGTTCGGATGTCATCGGGATCGACACCGGCATCACGCTGTTGATGGCGTCGAACCTGATCGACGAAGGTGTCTGGCGGCCGTTCATGCGACATCCGGCCGCCCGACGGGCTTTCTCGCTGGCCGGATTTCGTCCCGCGGTCGCCTAGGCCGACGCGCGGGGTACCCGGTTTGCTCAACGGGCCAGGTGTCGGCAAGATGATGTGTCTTGTCCTGTCATCGCCTTTTCGCTTGTTGGTCCCCCGATGCGATCTTTTCTGTTGACCGCGCTGGTCGTCCTCGCGACCGAGCGTCTGCCGGCCGTCGAATCCGCCGACGTCCCCCACACCGGCGTCCCCTACATCAACGTTCACGACTTCGACGACTTGAAAACCCTAGCCCGGCGGACCGCCGAGCGGCCTTATCGGGGACAGGCCCCGTTGCCCGAACCGTTGGCGTCCTGGAATTACGACGACTACATGAAGGTCGCCTTCCGCCCAGACCGGGCGACGTGGTGGAATCAGGACTTGCCGTTTTGGCTGGAGACCTTTCACCGGGGATTCGTCCAGGTCGACGAAGTCCAGCTGTTCACTTTGACGCCGCTGACCGGGGGCGATGCGGTGTGCGAGCGGATCGCGTTCAGCAAGGACGACTTTCGTTACGCCGATCCGCTGCGAGTCGAGCAGATTCCGAGCGCCGGTCACGCTGGTGTGAAAGTCGTCGGTCCTTTCCCGCAGCGCGACGACGCCGAGGAGATCTTGAGCTTTTTGGGTTCCAGTTACTTTCGCGCCCGCAGCGGCGACACCGTGTATGGCGCGTCGGCGCGGGGCTTGGCCCTGGACGTGGCGATGCCGTCGGCCGAGGAGTTCCCCGACTTTCGCGCGTTCTGGATCACCATGCCGGCGCGCGGCTCGGCCGAACTGACCGTCCTGGCGCACCTGGACAGTCCCAGTGTCAGCGGCGCGTATCGTTTTCGACTGACGCCCGGTGGTGCCATGACGAAGGTTCACGTCGATGCGGAATTGTATTTTCGCCGCATCCCCGATAAGGTCGCCATCGCCCCGTTGACCAGCATGTGGTTGTGGGGCGACGGTTTGAAAGGACCACCGCTGGATCAACGTCCGTCGGTTCACGACAGCGACGGCCTGTTGATCCACCGCGGCGGCGATGATTGGCAGTGGCGTGCCTTTGCCAGACAAGCGTATCCGTCGGTGACCGACGAAGACGTCAAAACGCTGGTGGGTTTCGGGTTGATCCAGCGGAACCGGGCTTTCTATCATTACGACGACCACAACGCGCGGTACGACAAGCGGCCGAGTCTGTGGGTCACCCCGGACCGGCCCTGGAAGGACGGCAAAATCGAATTGCTGGAATTGCCCGGCGCGCACGAAGGCGTCGACAACCTGGCCGCCTACTGGATACCAAACGATGCACCGGAGATCGGAAAACCTTATTCGTTCGGCTACGAAGTCAGTTTCTTTGCCGGCGACCCGCCGCAACACAGCGTGCTGGCGCGGGCGACGAACTTGAGCGTCGAGCGACCGGGCGAACGGAGTCCTCGCATCGGCATCGAAGTCCGCTTTGCCGGTTCCGCGATCCGGGGGCTGCCCGCCGGCGCGGAGCCCGAGGCAAAGACGAACGCCGTGCGGGGGACCATCGAAAACATCGTCTCGGAGCGGACCGAACAAGGCGACTGGATCCTGACCGCCGACGTGGTCGCCACGGGCGACGGCCCGGTCGAATTGGACGTGCAGTTGTTCAGTGCCGGGCAACCGGTTTCGGAAAAGTTCACCTACTTGTTACCGCCCGATGAACCGGAGTTCGT
>Ga0102938_10000682_pt1 | contig 25315 bp, 23 predicted proteins | sample SalPonR2_B_D2_MG_FD_84516 | JGI IMG/M metagenome (GOLD analysis project Ga0102938, IMG submission 84516) | Salt pond soil microbial communities from South San Francisco under conditions of wetland restoration - Salt Pond MetaG R2_B_D2_MG | ecosystem: Environmental > Aquatic > Marine >... | reverse complement strand
TACGCGGTCGACTTCATCGAAGCCACGAAGTTTATCAAGGCGGAGCTGCCCGGCGCGCTGGTCTCGGGGGGTGTATCCAACGTGTCGTTCTCCTTCCGCGGCAACGACGCGGTGCGCGAGGCGATCCACTCGGTATTTCTGTATCACGCCATCCGAGCCGGGATGGACATGGGAATCGTCAACGCCGGCCAGTTGGCGGTGTATGACAACCTGCCCGAGGACCTGCGGGAACGGGTGGAGGATGTCATTCTCAACCGTCGCGATGACGGCACCGAGCGCCTGCTGGAACTGGCGGAGCGCTACCGTGATACCGGCGGCGGCGCAGCGCGGGAAGAAGATCTCTCCTGGCGTGAACAGGGTGTTGCCAAGCGTCTCGAGTACGCGCTGGTGAAAGGCATCACGACCTACATCCTGGATGATGCCGAAGAGGCGCGCCAGCTCTTTGAGCGCCCCATCGAGGTGATAGAAGGCCCGCTGATGGATGGTATGAATGTTGTCGGCGACCTGTTCGGCGAGGGCAAGATGTTTTTGCCGCAGGTGGTAAAAAGCGCCCGGGTCATGAAGCAGGCCGTGGCTTACCTGCAACCGTTCATTGAAGAGGAGAAGGAGGAAGGCGTTTCCTCCAGCAACGGTAAAATTCTCATGGCCACGGTGAAGGGCGACGTCCACGATATCGGCAAAAACATTGTCGGCGTCGTGCTGCAGTGCAACAACTTCGAGGTGATCGATCTCGGCGTGATGGTGCCCTGCGAGAAAATCCTGGAGACCGCGAAAACAGAAAATGTCGATATCATCGGACTGAGCGGCCTGATCACGCCCTCGCTGGATGAAATGGTCAACGTCGCCGCAGAGATGCAGCGCCTGGAATTCAGTGTGCCACTCATGATAGGCGGAGCAACCACGTCCAAAGCCCACACAGCAGTGAGAATCAGCCCGGAGTACAGCAACGACCTGATTGTTTACGTACCGGATGCATCCCGGAGCGTGTCTGTCGCAAGCCGCCTGGTCGGCTCAGGCAAGACGACATTCGGCGCGGAGCTGGCAGAGGAGTACACGAAGGTCCGGGAGCGGGTTGCCAACCGGAAACCGGCGGCCAAACAGGTGAGCTATGCCGCCGCAGTTGACAACGCCACCCAGCTGGAATGGGACAACTATACGCCGGTGAAGCCAGCCTTCACCGGCACGCGGGTATTCAAGGATTTTCCGCTGGAGAAGCTGATCGACACCATCGACTGGACCCCGTTTTTCCTCACCTGGGAACTGTCCGGCAAATACCCTGCCATCCTCGATGACGAAGTGGTTGGCGAGCAGGCGAGAGAGCTGTTCAGCGATGCACAGGCCATGCTGAAACGAATTGTTGATGAAAAGTGGCTGACCGCTGACGCGGTCGTGGGTTTCTGGCCCGCGGAGCGCGTCGGTGCGGACGATATCGCGGTGTACAAGGATGATTCACGCAGCGAGAAACTGGCGACCCTGCATCATCTTCGACAGCAGACGGCGACCGGATCAGCAGCCAAACGCAAGCCTGGCGGACTTTATTGCACCCGCCGGGTCGGGCGTTGAGGACTATCTGGGCGGCTTCTGCGTGACCACCGGACACGGCGTGGCAGAGCGCGCTGCCGTGTTTGAGGCGGAACACGACGACTATAACAGCATCCTGCTGAAAGCCCTCGCGGACAGGCTGGCCGAATCATTCGCGGAATGTCTGCACAAACAGGTTCGCCGTGAGCTCTGGGCCTATGCACCGGATGAAGAGCTGGATAACGAAAGCCTGATTCGCGAACAGTACCAGGGTATACGGCCAGCGCCCGGGTATCCCGCCTGCCCTGACCACACAGAAAAAGCAACGCTGTTCGCGCTCCTCGATGCAGAGAACGCATGCGGCGTGCACCTGTCGGAGAGCTTTGCCATGACGCCTGCGTCATCGGTAAGCGGGTTTTACTTTTCGCACCCTCAGTCGCGCTACCTCAACGTGGGTAAAATCGGGCGCGATCAGGTTGAAGACATCGCAGCACGAAAGGGGGCTGCCGTCGCTGAGGTCGAGCGCTGGCTGCGCCCGAACCTGAGCTATTAATGTACCGTCCAGGAGAGAACAGACAGCGCTATGAGTGACACTGAGTCCGAACGCACCGGGAAGGAAGAGAAGCCAGCCCGGTTGGGACCCCTGCAGATCATCGGCAGCGTGTTCGCCGCCGGGCTGGGCGTGCAGAGCAGTAAAAACCGGGAGCGGGATTTCAGGCACGGAAAGTTGGGCGTCTTTATTGCCGCGGGGGTGATCTTCACCCTGATTTTTATCGGGACAGTTCTGACCGTTGTCCAGCTGGTGTTAAAAGGCGCCTGACGCCCGGGCGGGCGTGTTCAGCGCCGCGGGAATCGGCGCTGTCACGCAGGCATTTGCGCTGCTCAGGATGGCATGCCCGAAAGCCACAGGTAAAGCGCGAAAACGACGATGCTGATAATCGCCGTAGCGGCAACGGCGTCCGCCGTGCCGTCCTCTTCAAAATCTCCTGACATGCTCTGCTCCAGTGCGAAAGTCGGTTGAGCGCTATTCTATATCACGCTGACAGCTAAACCCAAGCTCCGTATGCAGTGCAGCGCGCGGCACTGTACACCCTGCAATCCGTACGGACATGTTGAATCTAACCATATGAATAATCGAACTATTTATGCTGGCGATATTTCTGGTAATGTAGCGCCTCACTTTCGGCAGGTTGCTGTCAGTACCAGCGCAACAGAGTAGTCAAATGTACATTTACGACCAATACGACCACAAGATGCTCAGCGAACGCGTCGCCCAGTTCCGTGACCAGACCAGGCGCTACCTTATGGGCGAGATTAGCGATGCGCAGTTTCTACCCCTGCGCCTGCAGAATGGCCTCTACATCCAGCGCCTGGCGCCTATGCTGCGAATCGCCGTCCCCTACGGCATGTTGAACAGCACCCGGCTGCGCAAGCTATCGACTATTTCGCGCGATTACGATAAGGGTTATGTCCACGTCAGCACTCGCCAGAACATCCAGATGAACTGGCCGTTACTCGAGGAAGTACCCGATATTCTTGCCGAACTGGCCAGCGTGGAAATGCACGCAATCCAGACCAGCGGCAACTGCATCAGGAATACCACAACCGATCAGTTCGCAGGCGTGGCACCGGATGAGCACGAGGACCCGAGACCCTACTGTGAAATCATCCGCCAGTGGTCCACGTTCCACCCCGAATTCGCATTTCTGCCACGCAAGTTCAAGATCGCTGTTTGCGGTTCCGAGACAGACCGCGCGGCCATCCATGCGCATGATATCGGTGTAGAACTGGTTCCCAACGAGGCGGGCGAGATTGAGTTGAAAGTGCTGGCGGGAGGTGGTCTCGGGCGAACACCCGTAATCGGTTCCGTCATCTGTGAAAGGCTGGACAGAAAGCACATGCTGTCTTACCTGGAAGCCATTCTGCGCGTGTATAACCAACATGGGCGCCGTGACAACAAATTCAAGGCGCGCATCAAGATCCTGGTGAAGGCCATGGGCGTGGAAGCTTTTCGCGCGGCGGTTGAGCATGAATGGGAGAGTTTAAAAGACGGCCCCACGACGCTCACGGATGAAGAGTTTGAGCGGGCGGCCGGTTTTTTCAGCGCCCCGCCCTACCTCACCTAAACGCGAGAAGAAGCGAACGAGGCCCTGGCGGCAGAATGTTCAAACGACCCGATCTTTGCCAACTGGGTGAAGCGCAACACACGCGACCACAAGATTCCGGGTTATCGCAGTGTGACAATTTCGCTCAAGCCCACTGGCATGGCGCCAGGAGATATCAGCGCGGAACAGCTGGATTTGCTGGCTGACCTGGCGGACGAATATTCCTTCGGTGAAATTCGCACCACTCACCAGCAGAACCTGGTGCTCGCCGATGTGCCCTCCGCCAGATTGCATGACCTGTGGTTTGAACTGCAACGCGCGGGGCTGGCAACGGCAAACATCGGCTACCTGACGGACATGATCTGCTGCCCGGGCGGAGACTACTGCTCACTGGCGAACGCAAAATCCATTCCGGTTGCCGAGGCCATTCAAGCGCGTTTTGACGACATGGACTACGTCTACGACCTCGGCCCGCTTGAAGTGAACATCAGCGGGTGCATGAACGCCTGCGGACACCATCATATCGGACACATTGGCATCCTGGGCGTAGACAAAAAAGGCCAGGAATTCTATCAGGTCTCCGTCGGCGGCAGTCAGTCGAAGCAGGCGTCCATCGGCAACATCCTGGGCCCATCGTTCAAGCGTGAAGATATGCCGGATGTTGTAGAGCGAATTCTATCGACCTATGTCTCGCTGCGTGAGGATGAGGAAACGTTCCTCGACACCTATCGTCGGGTAGGCATTGATCCCTTCAAGGAGCGTGTCTATGCCAAAAATCATTAAGCATGGCGTCGTTTGCGAGGATGACTGGCTGCCGGTGAATGCAGAGACACCACCCGAGACGGGGCGCATCTGTACGCTGGAGCAATGGAAGAGTCTGGAAGATAAACGCGAGAGCGCGGTGCAGCTGGAGCCCGGCGATGAGCCCGAGGTACTGCTGCCATTTTTAGGCGAGCTCGCTCTGGTGACGGTTAACTTCCCGGTATTTACCGATGGTCGAGGTTTTTCCTACGCCAGGGCGCTGCGGGAAAACGGCTATACCGGCGAGTTGCGGGCCGTTGGGAATTTTATCCGCGACCAGCTCACATACCTGCGCAGGGTTGGTTTTGATGCATTCCAGATGAGCGATGAAGCCCAACTGGATGCCGCGTTGAGCAGTCTCGAGGATTTCAGCGAGTACTATCAATCCTCCATTGACCAACCACTACCGCTTTTTCGACGACGCTGAAAACCTGAAACCCTGTATCGGCTGCCCTTCGTACCGCCGCGTGTTCAAGGTGTTACGATTAGCGGGCGCTGAGGCGTGAGCAACCGCTCTGGCTTCCCTTCGGTTTGTAATCGCACACAAAAAAGCCGGCACGCGGCCGGCTCAGGTGCTCATGTGAAGCGCGCCGCTCGGGGCGTTACAGTTTCGCCTCCAACTCGGGAAGAGCATCGAACAGGTCGGCCACCAGGCCGTAGTCCGCCACCTGGAAAATCGGCGCGTCTTCATCCTTGTTGATTGCCACAATGACCTTGGAATCTTTCATGCCCGCGAGATGCTGGATCGCACCGGAAATACCAACAGCGATGTACAGGTCCGGCGCTACGATTTTCCCGGTCTGACCAACTTGCATATCGTTGGGAACAAAGCCCGCATCTACCGCGGCCCGCGAGGCCCCTATCGCGGCACCCAGCTTGTCGGCGATACCGTCCAGCAGCTTGAAGTTTTCGCCATTCTGCATGCCACGGCCGCCCGAGATCACCACTGAGGCAGAGGTCAGCTCGGGACGATCGGATTCCGCTACTTCCTCGCCAACGAAAGAAGACACGCCGGCATCGTGCACGGCGGAGATTTCCTCGGTGCTGGCGCTGCCGCCGCTATCCGCGACGGGGTCGAACGCGGTGGTCCGCACGGTAATCACCTTTTTGGCATCCGCGCTTTTAACCGTGGCGATCACGTTGCCCGCATAAATCGGGCGCTCAAAGGTATCAGCCGATTCAACCGCGGTAATGTCGGATATCTGCGCCACGTCGAGCAGGGCTGCGACCCGCGGCATGAAATTTTTGCAGTTGGCAGTAGCAGGGGCAATGATATTGTCGTAGTTTGCCCCGACTTCAGCGATCAGCAGCGCAACGTTCTCGGCCAGTTGGTGCTCATACACTGCATTGTCGGCAACCAGTACCTTGTTTACACCGGGAACGGCCGCCGCGGCTTCCGCCACTGCGCCACATCCACCCCCTGCAACCAGTACATCGATATCTGCGCCGAGACCCCCGGCCGCCGCAATCGTGTTCAGGGTAGCGGACTTCAGGCTGCTGTTGTCGTGTTCTGCGATTACCAGAGTGCTCATGAGATCACCTTTGCCTCGTTTTTGAGTTTGTCGACCAGCTGGGCAACGTCTTCTACCTTGATACCAGCCTTGCGCTCGGGTGGCGGCGCTACCTTGACCTGCGACAGGTGTTGCGTCACGGAAACGCCAAGATCGTCAGGCGTAAAAACATCCAGTGGTTTCTTTTTGGCCTTCATGATATTCGGTAGCGATGCATAGCGAGGCTCGTTCAGACGCAAATCCGTCGTTACAATCGCCGGCAGGTTCAGGCTCAGGGTTTGCAGGCCGCCGTCGATTTCACGCGTCACATTGACCTTGTCGTTCTCGACCACGACTTTGGAAGCAAAAGTCCCCTGCCCCATATTCGCAAGCGCGCCCAACATCTGTCCGGTCTGGTTGTTATCCCCGTCGATGGATTGCTTGCCCAGAATAACCAGCTGAGGCTCTTCTTTGTCGATCACCGCTTTCAACAGTTTGGCGACCACCAGGGGCTCTACAGCTCCACTGGTTTCAACCTGGATACCCCGGTCGGCACCAAGGGCCAGCGCCGTACGGATCTGTTCCTGGCAGCTTTTTTCGCCGATTGATACGGCAACTATTTCCGTCGCCGTACCGGCTTCCTTGAGGCGAACAGCCTCTTCCACAGCAATTTCGCAGAAGGGGTTGATGGCCATTTTGACGTTGTTTAGATCGACATCGCTACCATCGGCTTTCGCGCGAACCTTGACGTTGTAGTCAACTACGCGCTTAACGGCGACAAGAACCTTCATGGATTCTCCAAATAATTCTCAGGTGGGTTAGGAAAAGCAGAGGGGCGAACCAATGGCAGCGCCTCGGTGAATCTGGCGGGGTATCTTGCCGACTATTGATGCCGGGGTCAAGACCGCTCCCCTCACCCAAAACTGTGGCGCGATATTCCTGGGCGCTGCGAGCCTGACCGGCCTTATAGTTTTTATCCTTTAGAAATTATATACTTGCGCCCCTCTGATCGGCGGGCCTTACCGCGCCCCGCAAACGAAAACAAGAGGACTCTGCTGTGGAACGTGAAGCTATGGAATTCGATGTGGTCATCGTTGGCGCCGGCCCCGCGGGGCTCTCGGCTGCCTGCCGCATCATGCAACTGGCGCAGGAGAAAGAGCAGGAAATTTCTGTTTGCCTGGTTGAGAAAGGCTCGGAGGTAGGTGCCCATATCCTCTCCGGGGCGGTGTTTGAACCGCGTGCTCTCGACGAATTGTTCCCGGACTGGAAAGAGAAAGGCGCACCCCTGAACACGCCCGTGACCGGTGACAAGTTTTATTTTTACACCAGCGCCACGGGTTCAATCACCCTCCCCGGGTTCCTGATCCCCAAGCCGACCCACAATGACGGCAATTACATCGTGTCCATGGGTAACGTGTGTCGTTGGCTTGCGGAACAGGCTGAAGAACTGGGCGTGGAGGTGTACCCGGGGTTTTCCGCCGCGGAAGTCCTTTACGACGATGACGGTCGGGTAAAAGGCATCGCAACTGGCGATATGGGCATCAGCGCCACCGGCGAACACAAAGACAGCTACACGCCCGGCATGGAGCTGCACGCGAAATACACACTTTTTGCGGAAGGCTGCCGCGGACACCTGGGGAAAGAACTGATCCGCAAGTTCGGCCTGGATGAGGGTAAGGACCCACAGCACTACGGCATTGGCATCAAGGAAATATGGGAGATCTCGCCGGATAAACACGAGGAAGGTCTCGTCGAGCACGGCCTGGGCTGGCCCCTTAGCCAAAACAGCGCGACTGGCGGCGCCTTTCTGTACCACGCTGAAAACAACCAGGTCTACCTGGGCCTGATTACCGACCTGAACTACAGTAATCCGCACCTGAGCCCCTACGAGGAATTTCAACGCTGGAAGCATCACCCTTCCGTCAGCAAGTACCTGGAGGGCGCCAGCCGCGTGGCCTACGGTGCACGCGCCATCACCAAAGGCGGGTTCAACTCGCTCCCGAAAATGTTCTTCCCGGGTGGATTACTCATTGGCTGTGACGCGGGAACGCTCAACTCCGTGAAAATCAAAGGCAACCATACCGCCATGAAAAGCGGTTTACTGGCGGCCGAGTCTGTCGTCGAGGCGCTGTCCATGGGTGACGCTGCGCCGGCTGTTCTTGAAACCTATGCCGGGAAGGTTGAAAGCTCCTGGCTACATGACGAGCTCTACACGACGCGGAATTTCTCCGGCTTCATGCACAAATTCGGCTTTATGCTCGGCTCTGCCATGGTGTGGATAGATCAGACGATCTTTGGCGGCAAGCTGCCGTTCACGCTCAACGACAGGACGCCCGACTACGCCACCATGAAACCCGCAGCGGAGTGCAGCGAGATTGATTACCCCAAGCCGGACAACAAGATCAGTTTCGACAAGCTGTCATCCGTGTTCCTCTCAAACACCAACCATGAAGAGGATCAGCCCTGCCACCTCACGCTGATTGATCCAGACATACCCATTGAGAAAAATCTGCCAATCTATGACGAGCCGGCTCAGCGGTATTGCCCCGCCGGGGTCTATGAAGTGGTGGAAGACCAGGGCGGCAAGCGCTTCCAGATCAATGCACAAAACTGTGTGCATTGTAAAACCTGTGACATCAAGGACCCGTCCCAGAATATCCTCTGGGTTACACCCGAGGGATTTGGTGGGCCGAACTACCCGAACATGTGATGTCGTCGTGACAGCTCTGCTTTCAGGTCAGGGGGAATGTCATTTTCCCTGATCGAAGCACTGTCCCGTCACCCTGCTCCAGGGCCATGTCTACCAGCCTGTACCAGGCGGGCCGGGCGAATAGCGCAGACAGCCCATGTTCGAGACGCACTGCCGCTATATTACCCACAGCGGGCTCCAGAAACAGCGGATGGCTTTCGCTGACATCAACGATCTCGCCGGTGTTCAATGCACAACAAAGCACCTGCTCTCCATTCTGTTCCCGAAATTCTGCATCCGTGACCACCAGCGGGTGCAGTTCAACGCTGATCCGCCACTTCTCGACCGGGGTAACGAGATAGTAGTCACCGTCCTCCTCCCTGCGCAGTATGGATGCGAAGAGTCGCACGAGAGCCTCTCTCCTGATCTCACCGCCATCGTGAAACCAGACACCGTCAGCGCGTATGAAAATGGGTATATCCCCTGAAAGGGGCGGGTTCCACAGGTGCAGCGGTGGTTTCGGGATATCCCGCACCTCGCGTAACTTTTTCTCGAAGCTCTCGAGCTTATCGTCTGTCATGCTGATGCACCGCAGGTTACGACACTAAGGGGACGTCCGGCACAGGCACCGGTATCGGCTCTTTCAACCGCAGTCGCCAATGAGGCGAACATTGATAACTCCTTTGATCGCGCGCATGCTCTCAAGGATTTCATCGGTCATGCCACCACTGATATCGATCAGGTTATAGGCAATCTGCTCGCGACTCTTGTTCAACATGTCGATTACGTTGATGTCTGCGTCAGCCAGGATCGAGAGAACATGACCCAGTATTTTCGGCACATTTTCGTTGGTGATCGACAGTCTGCAACCCGTTACACGCTCAAGCTGCAAGGTTGGAAAATTCACAGCGTTACGAATATTGCCGTTCTCAAGAAAGTCACGTAACTGGTCAGCTACCATGATGGCACAGTTGTCTTCGGCCTCCTCGGTGCTCGCCCCGATATGGGGCATGAGGATAACATCGTCGCGCCCGATTAGCTCCGGCGTGGGAAAATCCGCAATATATGAGCGCAGTTTGCCGCTATCGAGCGCAGCAAGCAGCGAGGGCTGATCGACAATCTCCTGGCGTGCAAAATTCAGCAGGCACGTACCGGACTGCATCGCACCCAACAACTCCGCGTTAATTAATCCACGTGTTTGCTCCAGCACCGGCAAGTGCAGGCTGATAAAGTCGCAGCGTCCAAAAAGCCCGGAGAGTGTATCAGCCTTACGTACCTGACTGGAGAGTCGCCAGGCCGCATCCACGGACAATGCAGGGTCGTATCCTATGACGTCCATACCCAGGGTCAGGGCCATTTCCGCAACGAGTGACCCGATGGCCCCGAGCCCGACCACCCCCAGAGTCTTGCCGACAAGCTCCTTGCCCTTGAACTGCTTCTTGTTCGCCTCGAGAACACGGTTCAGCTCTGCACCATCACTGATGTTGTCCAGGGTGCGCACGTAGTCAATGCCGGCGACGACGCCACGTGAACCCAGGAGCAGCCCTGTGGCGACGAGTTCCTTGACCGCATTCGCATTGGCGCCCGGCGAATTGAACACCGGGATACCGCGTGCAGTGCACGCTGCTACGGGAATATTGTTTACACCGGCCCCGGCTCGCGCAATCGCGAGAACCGAACCCGCAATATCCTTTTCGGCCAGTTTATGACTGCGCAACAAAATTGCTTCCGGGTGAATAAATTCGCTGGCAATCTCGTAGCGATCCCGGGGCAACCTTTCCAGACCCTTCAAGGATATCTGGTTCAAACTCAGAATTTGTCTCGCCATAAAACCCTCGACCGCTCCGACTATAAAACGTTGATTTCGGCTGCATCGCGCAAGCCAGCGCGATAGGCGGCGTCAACGAGAGCGCCATATTCACCGCCGATCTGATTCTGAACCTGCTCCTGTTCTTCCGGGGAAAGTGCATCGTAAGCACCCGGGTGTACTCTCGCCAGCTCAAAAACCACGGCATCGCCCTGCGCTGTCAGGACATAATCGCTACTCGCACCGGCCTCCGGAGCCGGTAGCTCAAATACACGCTCGAGAACCTCCGGAGTCACTGAAAAGCTGCGACGTCCGGCCGCCAATTCCACCTGCCACTCATACCCGAATTCCTGCGCGAGCACATCAATCCCTGTTCCGCCCCTAAGTCGGGCAAGCACTTCCTCCGCGGCTTGTCGCGTCGCTTCCCGGGTACGCTGTTCCAGAATAGCGGCGACGATTTCTTCTCGCACGGTATCGATTGACTGTACCTCGGGCAGGTTGTGTTGTTTGGCATGCGCCACAACAAAATGATTATTCCCCAGTTCAATCACCTCACTGTTATGGCCGTCGACCAGCACTTCCTCGGAAAAAACTGCCTCGCGCAAGGCGGCATTGCTGAATAATCCCGAGTCTTCATTGCGCGCAACTCCATTGATCTGCTCAACTTCCAGGCCCAGTTCGCGGGCCGGCCGTTCCAGGTTTTCCGCGTTAAATGAAAGATCGCGCAATTCCTCCACCACACTGACCAACTCGACACGCGCCGCGTCCGCCTGGAGAGTTTCCTGCAGTTGAGGGCGCAGCTCTTCCAGCGTGGCTTCTTCGGTTATTCTGCGATCTGTCAGAAGTACAATATGCGTGCCCGCATCTGTGGCAAACGGCTCAGAGACCTCACCCGGCTGCAACTCCGCGATAACGCTTTCCATCTTCTCGGGAAATGCGTTCCCACGCGAAACGCCCAATTCACCGCCCCTGCGCGCACTGCCGATATCATCGGAATATTCGGCGGCCACATCGGCAAAGTCTTCTCCAGCCTCGATTTTCGCCAGCGCTTCGGCTATGCGTGCTTCTCCCGACTCACTATCGGCATCCTCTATCAGGATGTGCGACACGCTGTGTTCGGTGACGGCTTCGAAGTCGTGCCTCGCCAGTTCATAGGCCTCGCTTACTGCCTGCTCATCAACCGGCTCGCGAAAATCCTCAAGCCGCACCTCGATGTATTGCACGTCCACCGTTTCCTCGCTCATAAAATCGGGCTGATTCTGCTGGTAATAGCGCTCGATCTCAGCGTCATCGATATCGGTGTCGACCGCGACCTTGTCGCGCGGAATGGAGAGGTAGCGGAAATCCCGTTGTTCGTTGATAAGCCTGGCATTCAGCGCACGCTCGCCCGGAGTAGCAAAATCACTGCCCGCAAGCCCCGTGCGCGCCTGACTGACCAGGAGGTCGCTGCGCAGCGTGTTCTTGAAGTACCCGGGGGTGAAACCGTTGTCGGAAAGAAGCTGCTTATAGCGCACGGGTGAAAAGGCGCCGTCTACCTGGAACTGCTCCATCGAAGCGATAGTTGCGCCGATCGTCTCCTCTGAAATGGAGAGATCGAGGTCGAGGGCAGACTGGGTCAACAGCTTGCGGTTTACAATCGTTTCGACCACCCGCGGTCGGATGCGGGACTCCTCCAGCAGGGCCGGGTTGAAGTTATCTCCCATCCTGTTGATCAAACGTCGCTGCTCCGCCGTGATGGCCCGCTGCACCTCCTGCGCGTCGATTTGCTCGCCGTTCACTTCAGCGACACTGTTGCTACCGCCGCCTAAAAGAATCGACTCGAGGCCAAAAATCGAGAACGAAACAACAATAAGTCCCACCACGATTTTTGCGGCGGTTCCCTGGGCATTACGGCGAATATTCTGGAGCATACTGGTACCCGTAGTAATAAAAAAAAAGCGCACAAAAGTGCGCCTTTACTGACTGAGTGGACTCTGTTTCAGTAAGTCCCGGCGCGTATTACCGTGAAGGCATACGACCGTATCGAACTGACGTCAGGAATTTACCGCGTCTTTAAGGGCCTTGCCCGCTTTAAAGCCCGGCACGTTGGATGCGCTGATCTGTATTGCCGCACCGGTCTGCGGATTGCGCCCGGTTCGAGCATTACGGTGTTTGACAGAGAACGTGCCAAACCCTACCAGCGAAACCTGGTCGCCTTTTTTCAGGGCGTCCGTAATACCATCGACAACAGCGTCCAGGGCCCGACTGGCAGAAGCTTTCGGCAGATCGGCAGCTTCGGCAATGACGTCTATCAGTTCAGTTTTATTCACACTTGTCCCCTTCGAATCAAAATTGAGATTTCAGAATTACATGGAATCCGGGCTGCGCCCCATAACCAACCTTGCGCTTGATACCGACACTCAAGCTGTATGGCCATGCGCAACCCTAAGATACGTCGTACACTTATGCCCGGACTTTATACCAGAGGGTAAAGCCCGGTCAACAATGATCGCTGCCATCAGTGCGTATTTATCCGGTTTTTTTCGTCGGCATCCCCGTCGGTCGCGCCGGCATGGGCACCCGCCAGAAACTCTTCATCACTCAGGGGTTCCGGCATGTGTTCCAAGGCTATCGCGAGAACCTCATCAATCCATTTGACCGGACGGATACTCAAGTCGGCCTTGATGTTGTCCGGGACTTCCTTGAGATCACGTTCATTCTCGTTGGGAATAACCACGGTTTTTATGCCACCCCGACGTGCTGCCAACAACTTTTCCTTCAACCCGCCTATCGGTAATACCTCGCCACGCAAAGTAATTTCACCGGTCATTGCAACATCCGCCCTCACCGGTATTCCGGTCAGCACAGACACCAACGCTGTACACATTGCCACGCCCGCGCTGGGGCCGTCCTTGGGCGTCGCTCCCTCGGGAACGTGTATGTGCACGTCGTGCTTTTCGTGATAAGTCGATGGGATGCCCAGCATCTGCGATCGGCTGCGGACAACAGTGGTCGCCGCTTGTATCGACTCCTGCATGACGTCGCCCAGAGAGCCCGTCTTCACATGGCGGCCCTTACCCGGCACGGCCACCGCTTCTATGGTCAACAGCTCTCCGCCCACGGACGTCCAGGCAAGCCCGGTGACCTGGCCAATCTTGTTCTCTGCTTCAGCGATGCCGAAATTGAACTTCCTCACGCCGAGCAGATCGGGGAGCATCTCTGGCGTTATCTCGGCACCTGACTCCGCCTCTTCCAGCGTTATGGCCTTGACCATCTTGCGGCAGATCTTCGCGATTTCCCGTTCCAGCGACCTGACGCCCGCCTCGCGTGTGTAATAGCGGATTACGTCGATAATGGTCTGCTGACTCAGGGTGAGTTCATCACTCTTGAGACCGTTCAGGCGCACCTGTTTGGGCACCAGGTAGCGCTGGGCGATATTGACTTTCTCGTCTTCCGTGTAGCCCGGTATGCGGATAACTTCCATTCGATCGAGCAACGGACCGGGAATGTTCATGGTATTGGAAGTACAAACAAACATGACATCCGAGAGGTCGTAATCCACTTCGAGGTAATGATCGTTGAACGCATGGTTCTGTTCGGGGTCAAGCACCTCAAGCATCGCCGACGCAGGGTCACCCCGGTGATCCATGCCAATCTTGTCTATCTCATCCAGCAGGAAAAACGGGTTGCGCACACCGGCCTTGGCCATCTTTTGCAGTAATTTTCCGGGCATGGAGCCAATGTACGTGCGCCGGTGCCCGCGAATCTCCGCTTCGTCCCTCACGCCGCCCAGCGCCATACGCACGAACTTGCGATTGGTCGCCCTGGCGATTGACTCACCGAGAGAGGTTTTACCCACACCGGGGGGGCCTACCAGGCACAAGACGGGGCCCTTGACCTTGCGCACACGCTTTTGCACCGCGAGATATTCCAGGATGCGGTCCTTCACCTCTTCCAGGCCGTAGTGGTCCTCGTCGAGAATGGTGGATGCCCGTCGAAGATCGTGTTTCACCTTACTGCGCTTGGACCACGGTACGCTCACCATCCAGTCGATATAACTGCGCACAACGGATGCCTCGGCAGACATCGGAGACATCATTTTCAACTTGCCGAGTTCCGCCTCGGCTTTCTCCCGCGCCTCGTCGGGCATCTTTGCCGCAGTTATGCGCGACTGCAGTTCGTCCAGTTCATTGGGCGCTTCATCCATGTCGCCCAGTTCTTTCTGAATAGCCTTCATTTGCTCATTCAGATAGTACTCGCGCTGGCTCTTCTCCATTTGTTTCTTGACGCGACCACGAATCCGTTTCTCCACCTGGAAAAGGTCGATTTCCGCTTCCATGAGCCCCATCAGGTGCTCAAGCCGCTCACGGATATCCGGTATCTCGAGAATCCGCTGTTTCTCATCGAGATCGACACTCATATGAGCCGCAATGGTGTCAGCCAGACGGCCCGGATCGTCGATACCAGCGAGGGAGGTCAATACCTCGGTCGGCACTTTCTTGCTGAGGTTAACGTACTTCTCGAACTGGTTCACCGTGGAACGCAGAAGTGCCTCTACCTCCTTCTCCGGTATATCTTCGCTGACAATTTCCCTGACGCTCGCCACCGCAAAACTGGCGGAATCATCGACATCTGAAACAGCGGCACGATAGCCGCCTTCGACCAGCACCTTGATGGTGCCATCGGGCAGCTTCAGTAGCTGGAGAATGTTTGAGACAGTGCCCACCTGGAACAGCTCGTCGGCGGCGGGATTGTCGTCTGCTGCATCGCGCTGGGCAACCAGCAACACCTGTTTGTCATTGGCCATGGCATCTTCCAGGGCCTCGATTGACTTTTCTCTGCCTACAAACAGGGGCAGCACCATATGTGGGTACACCACGACGTCACGCAAAGGTAACAGTGGCAATTGAATTACTGAGGTTGAACCCATAAAAATCTCCGGGTTGGGCGGGGAACTCCACTACAAAAGGATATGGGGTCTCCCGACCCGGATTCCAAGCGCGCTTTCTCGCTCGGGCCACGGGTCGGATGTATCGTCAGGCCCCCGCTCATGGCGAAGCCCTCGCCGGCGCTATTCGTCTGCGGCTTTGGCCGCAGGCTCGTTGTGCTGATAAACGAGCAGAGGTTCGGAGTCACCGCGAATCACTGACTCGTCGATGACGACCTTGCTGACATCATCCCGCGAAGGGATGTTGTACATGGAGTCGAGCAGTACACCTTCCAGGATCGAGCGCAATCCTCGAGCGCCTGTCTTGCGATCCATTGCCTTCTCGGCGATCGCGCGCAAACCGTCCTCGCGGAAGTCGACTTCTACACCTTCCATCTCAAACAGCTTGCTGTACTGCTTCGTAAGGGAGTTTTTGGGTTCGGTGAGAATCTGCACCAAGGCTGCGATATCCAGCTCCTCAAGCGTCGCGATCACCGGGAGGCGACCGACAAACTCGGGGATCAGGCCATACTGCACAAGATCCTCCGGCTCCAGCTGGGAAAGAATTTCGCCGACATTGCTCTTCTCGTCTTTGCTCTTGACCTCGGCACTGAAACCTATTCCACCTTTTTCGGAACGGTTGCGAATGACTTTATCGAGGCCAGCGAAAGCGCCGCCGCAAATGAACAGAATATTGGAGGTATCCACCTGCAGGAATTCCTGCTGGGGATGCTTTCTACCCCCCTGAGGCGGCACGGAGGCTACAGTGCCCTCGATCAGCTTCAGCAGGGCCTGTTGCACGCCCTCCCCTGACACATCGCGGGTTATTGAGGGGTTGTCGGACTTACGCGAAATCTTGTCGATCTCGTCGATGTAGACTATGCCCACCTGCGCCTTCTCTACATCGTAGTCGCACTTCTGCAACAACTTCTGGATGATGTTCTCGACGTCTTCGCCAACATAGCCGGCTTCCGTCAGCGTGGTCGCATCCGCGATGGTGAATGGCACATCAAGCAGTCTGGCCAACGTTTCTGCGAGCAGTGTCTTGCCACTACCCGTCGGACCTACCAGAAGAATATTGCTTTTGCTCAGCTCGACATCTTCCCGGCCCTGGCCGTGCCGAAGTCTCTTGTAGTGGTTATACACCGCTACCGAGAGCACTTTCTTGGCGCGCTGCTGGCCGATCACGTATTCGTCGAGAATGCCGTTGATCTCGTGCGGAACCGGGAGACGATCCTGCTGGGAGGTGCTGCCGCTCTCCTGAACCTCTTCACGAATAATGTCGTTACACAGATCGACACATTCATCGCAAATAAATACAGAGGGACCCGCTATCAGCTTGCGTACTTCATGCTGGCTCTTGCCACAGAAAGAGCAGTACAGCAATTTGCCGCCATCGTCACCGGATTTTGTGGTTTCGTTACTCATGCAAACGCCCTGCGCCCAGAGGTGTCCTTTTTTGTCACTTTACAAACCTAAGATGATGTTTTTTAGCGATGTTTGCAAGCCTAAATAGGAACTAAATCACGTAATGCCTATTTATCCACCGGCGCATTGCGGCGCTGTATGACTTCGTCGATCATCCCGTATTCCTGGCTCTGCTGCGCATTCATGAAGCGATCTCTTTCCGTATCACGCTCTATCACCTCAATAGGTTGACCCGTGTGCTCGGCCAGAAGCTCATTGAGCCGTTGGCGTATGATCAGAATCTCCCTGGCCTGTATGTCGATGTCGGAAGCCTGGCCCTGGGCGCCACCGCTGGGCTGGTGAATCATGGTGCGGGCATTCGGCAGGCAGTAGCGTTTGCCCTTCGCTCCGCCAGCCAGCAGGAACGCGCCCATCGACGCCGCCTGACCGACACACATTGTGCTCACGTCTGGTTTGACGAACTGCATGGTATCGTAGATTGCCAGGCCCGCCGTGACCGCCCCACCGGGGGAATTGATGTACAGGTGAATATCCTTGTCGGGATTCTCCGACTCGAGGAACAACAACTGGGCCACGATCAGGTTTGCCATCTGGTCTTCCACGGTGCCAACGGCAAAAACCACGCGCTCCTTCAACAAACGCGAGTAGATGTCATAGGACCGCTCGCCGCGGGCAGTCTGTTCGACAACCATGGGGACAAGACCCAGGCTATTGATTCTGTTGTGGTTCTGTGCCTCAAAATAATCAGACATGGGCTCTATTCCCGGTTACATGATCTTCACGCTGGACGCCGGATCCAGCTTCCGTTGGCATCGAAAGGACGCTTACGCTTCGTTTTGTTGCTGATTGATGGCTTCCTGATAACTGCAGGGCTTCTCTGTTATCGAGGCCTTTTCAAGCAGGCTATCGACAACCTGGTCTTCCAGCACCTTGGATTCCACTGCGGCTAGCTGCTGCTGGTTGCTGTAATAGTAATCGATGACTTCCTGCGGGTTCTGATACGTGGATGCCATCTCCTCGATCGCACTGCGAACTCTCTCGGCATCGGCCTTGATTGCCTGCCTGGAAATCACCTCGGCCATCACCAGTCCCAGCTTCACGCGGCGCTCGGCATTTTCCCGGAACATGTCGTCCGGCAACAGCGAGTCCAGATCGAGATCCTGGTTTGCCGCACCACCAAACTGCTGGAACATTTGATTACGCATGGCGGAAATTTCCTGTTGCAACAGTGCCTTCGGCACCTCGACGCCCTCGTGGGCTTCGAGCAGCGCATCCATCACCTGCTGCTTGACCTTGGCCTGGATGGCGTTATTCAACTCACGCGCCATGTTCTCCGCCACTTCCGCGCGAAACTGCGCCTCACCGCCGTCTTCTACACCGTATTTCGCAAAAAGTTCTTCGTCGAGCGGTGCCGGGACCATTTCCTGAACACTGTTCACCTTGACTTTGAATTCCACGTCGGCCCCTTTCAGGGCCTCGTCGTGATAGTCGTCAGGAAAGCGCAGCGACAACACCTTTTCGCTGCCGGCCTCCATACCGACGATGCCGTCTTCAAATCCGGCAATCATGCGCCCGGAACCCAATTCGAGGTCGCTGCCTTCGGCGCTGCCGCCATCAAAAGGCTCGCCGTCTCGTGTGCCGACGTAGTCGATATTGACCTTGTCGCCTTCCTCGGCGGCGCGCGCCGCTTCCTGCCAACTGCCCTGCTGGCGCCTGAACACCTCGATAATTTCATCCACATCGCTGTCGCTGACCTCGGCGACAAGCCGTTCGACGGAGAAATTCTCCAGCTCGACAAGCTCGACTTCCGGGAACACCTCGAACGTTGCCACATACTCCAGGTCTTTCCCCGGGTCGATGTTGCGGGCTTCGATGCTCGGCTGCCCCGCGGGTCGCAACTGCTCCTGTGCAACAGCCTCCTGGAAGGACTGGCTCATCACTTCTCCCAGGACTTCCTGCCGTACCCCGGCGCCGAAGCGTTGGCGCATCACCTTCATCGGCACCTTGCCCGGGCGGAATCCCGGCAAACGAACATTGCGCGCCGCTTTGAGCAAGCGATTGTCCACTTCACCGTCGACTCGCTGGGCAGGCACGCCTACCGTCAGGCGCCGCTCAAGGCCCGATGTCGTCTCGATAGAAACCTGCATGATATTCCCTCTGTTTAGATGGCTGGCGCCCCTGTCATCAGCCAGAGCCAGCCCGGGTCATGCATGCCATGACTCCGATGAAATTGCCTGAAAAGTGGTGCGGAAGGAGAGACTCGAACTCTCACGCCTTTCGGCACTGGAACCTAAATCCAGCGCGTATACCAATTTCGCCACTTCCGCATTCGGACAGCGCCCGCCTGTCACCTAGAAGCTATATCACACAAAACTTCTAACTGGTTGAAAAACCAACGAACACAGACATTTGAAAACAGTCTCTACAGGCTTGTCGCAAGGGCGGGGAGTTTGCCACAAAGCCCCGTACCCTTCAACAGCAAAACGCCCTCTCCACCTATGATCTGCCGCTTTCTACCGCGGCCTGGGCACGCGCCCGTTTCCGGACTTTCAACCGGTGAGACAGGCAGGGTCGAACGCGTATTCGCCTCGCAGCCAGGCGGCGACTTCCTGCGCACCCGGGCCGCTCAGGCTGGCATACTCCCCGGCAAGCACCCGGCGCTCAGGCTGCCCGATTTTTGTCAGGCCCTCACATTCAAAGCGCGTTCGGTCACGTTGCAGAAGGTCCCAGAATTCAACACCCAGTAGTGAAGCAAGGGTCTCGTCGTGCAACGGCTCCTCCCGGTACAGCTTCACCAGCCCGGCAAGCGCGGGCAGCGAGAGCATGGCCTGATTCATCGGGTTGCAAAGGTGCCCCCTCAGCAGGGGGCGAAGTGCTGTCGAGCGGCCAGACAACGGCGACGTGTAGAGAAAATTACTCCGCGTTGCCCCATCGTTTACGGGATAGTTATCCCAGAGCACAACGGCCCTGCCCAGTTCGACAGTGATTGCCCGAATATCAGCCTCGCAGATAGAGGATGAACAGACCGCGTTGCCTGTCCAGAAAACATCTGCCGCCGCCGGTAATGCCCTGCCAAGCGTCGACCAGTAGTCGCGGGGCATTTCCCCGAAATGCTGCTCAAGCGCCGGGTCAAAAGAATAGTAGGTCGGGCAGACCAGCAACCTCGTATCGGGCAACCAGTGCGCGATGTCCTCGACAATTTCTGCCTGACGCTCCGCCAGAACGTCGAGAGAACCCGGCATATCATCGAACAGCACAGCCAGTAATGGGGCATCCAGCTCAGACAGCCTGCCGATTTTCTCCCGCAACTGCCGGCGCTGCACAGCACCGTAGTTCCGATACAGTTCAAAGGGTGACAGCCCTACACCCCAGGCAATCCCGGCGGACGCGTAAGCCGCGGAGAGTGCCCTGAGCTCCCGCCACTGCGCCTCGGGCCAGTGCTCTGGCCAGCGACGCCGCAGCCAGGGGTCATTCTTGGGACAGTAGAGACAGGTATTAAGCCCCGAGGCTGCAAGAAATTCAGCGTACAGTAGCCGTGTAGCATGCTGCCAGGGGCGGCCGTAAAAGCCCTCGACAATGCCGCAGAGAAACCCTTCAGGAGCTGAAATTGGAAGCATAGAATCCAAATAGTTATAAGATTTCCATCTTATATAGCAAATTACTATAAAAACGAGGCAAGTTGATGTGGAAAATTACCACTATTGAGCGATACTAGGGGCGTGGCTGCCTATCCCCTAGCTTTATCGGGTAACCACAGGAGCAGAGTCTGCTCCATAACGGAAGCAATTCCTTTATGTTTCACTCCTAATGGTCTTGGTGGGTCCCTTTCGGGACCCATTTTTTTTGCTGGCATGTCACCCGAAGCCTCACTGGAGCAACGCGTTGGATTGCGCCGCACACCTCACTCAAAGGCGTATCTTACATTGTGTGGGTGGGCCTTTCTGATGTCAGTGAACCCGCCAGGTGATTCTCAATCTTGGCGTTAGCGGCAGCATCCTGCTCGCTGAACTGCACGCCTATACCTGCCGTTCGGTTGCCCTGCGCGCCGCGGGGAGTGACCCAAACCACCCTTCCGGAAATCGGTATCTTTTCCACTTCGTCCATCAGCGTAAGCAACATGAAAACCTCATCGCCGATGTCGTAGGTTTTATTGGTGGGCACGAACAACCCCCCATTTTTCAGAAACGGCATGTAGGCAGAGTACAGCACTGCCTTGTCTTTGATCGTTAACGACAATATGCCATTGCGACTGTTCGGTCTGGAATCATTCATCCGCCACATCCCCTGCGTGCGCTGTCCAGATACTATCACCAAGGTTCACAGTGCCCAACTCCCTATGGCATTTTGACAACATTTGGTCAACCAACAGCTGCTTGCCGGGGTTGGCACCGGCGCTGATGGCGCGCTGTATGCTCCCCACTTCGTCCAGCAGGTGGAAAGCGGCCCTGCCAGCGTTGCTCATGAGCACCTGGGGCGGTAGAAAGCGGATCAGGCGCCGCAGCTCCGCGGCCAGTTGATACAGGAATTCCCCGGGGTCAAAGTCACTCCACAAGTTCCAGACTTGCGGGACAAGCGCGCTTCCTGCGAGCACAGCGCGCAACGCCAGCCTGCGCTTGAGCGCAATATCAACGCCGCCGGAGTCCGCGAGTTTTCTTGCGCGCAACGGGCTGCCTCCGGCAAGCTCGAGCAAGCGCTCGGTTTCACTGTTGTCGCCCAGTGATCCAGCGAGCCATTGCAGGCTCTGCTCACGCGTCGGTGCGGGCAAACGCATCATCTGACAGCGCGAACGTATGGTCGCGGGTACATTGTGCAGACGATCGCATACCAGTATCACATGCGTACCGCTGGACGGTTCTTCCAGCGATTTCAGCAGGGCATTGAAACCGTTGGCGTTAAGGCAGTCCCCGGGGGAGAACACCAGTACCTTGGTCGTGCCAAATGTTGCGGTCCCATGCGTAAATTCAATGGCTCCACGCACCTGCTCTATGCGAATGAAGCGGCTGCTTTCCAGCGGCTCAACCCACAGCATGTCCCCATGATGGCCTGCCGCACTGAGTTCACAGGCATGACACTCACCGCAGTTCAGACCTGACTCGGGGTGAGCACACAACAGCATTCTGGCCAGGGCCAGCGCAAAATCTGCTTTACCGGTAGCGTTCGGGCCCGCCAGCAGCAAAGCATGCGGAATTTGTTCTGCTGCATACTGCTCGTTGACCCGCGCCCATTGCGGCGCTTGCCAGGGTAGCGGTGCACTACGGGCGGGATGGCTACTTGTAGTCATTCAACCCTGCTCGACGGGCATGCCAGCAGGCCAGTAATTCGTCGCTCAACGCTGTCAGCTTTTGTTCTATGCTATCGAGCGACTGACCTGCATCAATGATGCGATAGCGCCCACTCGAAGATTCTGCCAGTTCCAGGTAGCGTTCGCGGACCCGCTCGAAAAAAACCCGGTGTTCTTTTTCTATTCGGTCCAGGTCTCCCCTTTGACGTGCCCGCGCCAGGCCCACCTCCACTTCCACATCAAGCAGCACAGTGACATCCGGGCGCAATTCACCCTGCACAAGATTCTCGAGTTGCTGGATAAAGGTATTATCCAGGCCACGCCCGCCGCCCTGGTACGCATAGGTGGCATCGGTAAAGCGATCAGACAAGACCCAACGACCCGCATCAAGAGCCGGCCTCACGACCTCATCCAGGTGCTGAGCCCTGGCTGCAAAAATCAGCAGCAACTCTGTCTCTGCACACATTGGCGCATCGCCCACTCGCAGCAAAAGATCGCGAATAGTCTCACCAATCGCAGTGCCGCCGGGCTCCCGGGTGACCACAAGATCAACGCCTCGCGCACGCAAAGCTTCGGTCAAACACGCGATATTGGTTGATTTGCCCACACCTTCGGTGCCCTCAACCGTGATGAAAAGACCTCTGCCAGCCATGTTATTCCGCGCTTCCCGGCGACGATCGATAGTCTTTTCGCCGCTTGATCTGGTATTCACGAACTGCCCGCTGATGTTCGGCAAGCGTTCGACTGAATACGTGGCCACCATCACCCCGGGCTACAAAAAATAATGTATCGCCGGGTGTCGGATGCAATGCAGCGTGGATCGCCGCGCGCCCGGGAAGCGCTATGGGCGACGGCGGCAGACCATCGTGCCGGTAGGAATTATAGGGGTTGCCCGCATCTTCCAGGTGACTGCGGCGTAAATTGCCATCGAAGGCGTCGCCGAGCCCATAAATGATTGTCGGATCAGTCTGCAGGCGCATCCCGCGCTGCAGGCGTCGTACGAAAACGCCCGCAATCTCACCTCGCTCCGCTGCCAACCCGGTCTCCCGCTCAATTATTGAGGCCATTATCAATGCCTCATAGGGCGTTGCATAGGGGAGTTGTTGCGCACGCGCCTGCCACTCTTCATCCAACACTTTACGCATGGTATCTCGCGCCCGCTCCAGAATACTGATGTCCGTGGCGCCACGCGTGTACTGATAACTGTCAGGAAAAAACCAGCCCTCCGGATTCGTATAGGGCGCAACCAGTTCCAGAACTCCTGGATCATCGGTACCACTGATAACCTTTCGAAGTTTTTCTTCATCTCCCATGATCTCAATGGCACGCGCGAGCGTGATTCCCTCGGGCAGGGTTATCTGGTATTGAAGCACATTTCCTTGCTGCAATAGTGTGAGGAGATAGGCTCCGTTTGTATAGGGTGGAATCCAGTACTCGCCCTGCTTTATCGCCTGGTCCGCACCTGTAAAACGACCGTACGCGATCAACAGTGCGGGGTGCTTCAGTACGCCTTCTGCATGCAGCTCATCGGCGATGCCACGCAATGTCTCACCCGGTTGTACGGTCAGGATATAGCCATCGGCGCCGATTTGCAGCGGCTCCTCCCATAGCCGCAACATCTGCATCGAACCCAGGGTGGAAGCGACGACAGCGACCAGCAGCAGAACCAGCACGTAGCGGGTCAAGGTAATTCACCCATGTAGGCAGCAAACAGTGCAGCACAAACGGGATGATCTGCCCAGGTGGCACCGGCATAGGCCGCAACAGGTCTCAAACCATACAGCGCGTTGGTGTAAAACACCTCCTCCGCCTGCGCAATGTCGCTGGGCAGGATTCTTGATTCGGCAACCGTGTGCCCAAGCGCGGGCGCCCAGCACTGCATAACCTGTTGGCGACGAGTTCCCCGTATACCGCAGTCGTCCAACGGTGGCGTGGAAATCTGATCCCCGCGCACGATAAACACATTGCCGGTACCCACCGAAACCACATCACCGGTCTGCCCGAGTAACAACGCATCATCCACCCCTTGCTCACGGGCATCGAGAGCACACAGGACCTGTTCAAGTCTGTTGAGGTGCTTGAGGCCCGCCAGGGCCGGCTGTGACGCAAGCCGGATACGGCTGTCTCCCAACGCGGCCGGCGCAGCCATCTGCGTCGGGTCATGCAGCATTCGCGTGGCCTGCACAACAACTCTCGGCTCCGGTTCCCGAGGTGGCGTATAGCCTCTCGGGCCTGCACCTCGGGTCACGGTCAGCCGCAGGGAGACATAGCGCCACCCTTTGCCGGCAATCTCCAGGCATGCGGTTGCCAGGCACTTCTCGATCAGTGCCACGCCCCTCGGAAAACGGAGCACCTGCAGCCCCCTGTCGAGCCGCGCCATGTGCAGGGAAAGATACAAAGGCTTCGCATCTATCAAAAGAAGGGTTTCAAAGAGGCCATCGCCAAAATCCAGGCCTCTGTCCGGCAGCGGCAACTGCGTGATCGCCGCGCCATTCAGCCAGATCAAGCTATCATCCGGCACAGTGAGGTGAACTCAGTCCAGCCTGCGGAAAAGCAGCGACCCGTTGGTTCCACCGAACCCGAAAGAATTGGACAGCACGCTATGCACTTCAATCTCCTGAGCGTTGTGAGGCACGAAATTCAGGTTGCAGCCTTCTTCCACGTTGTCGAGGTTGATCGTGGGCGGTGCGACCTGGTCACGCAGGGCGAGTACAGAAAAAATGGCCTCCACCGCACCCGCTGCGCCGAGCAGGTGGCCGATCATGGATTTTGTCGAACTTACCGCCACTTTACTGGCGCAACTGCCCATGACCGATTCTATAGCGCGACTCTCGGCGACATCTCCGGCGCCCGTGGAGGTTCCATGCGCATTGATATAATTGATTTTCTCCAGTGGCATGCCCGCGTCCCTGATCGCATTCCGCATCGACAATGCAGCCCCGCGACCATCTTCGGGCGGCAGTGTCATGTGATGGGCGTCGCCGCTCATGCCGAAACCGATGACCTCCGCGTAGATGTTCGCACCGCGTCGTCGCGCCTGCTCATACTCCTCGAGCAGCATCACCCCGGCGCCATCGCCCAACACAAAACCGTCCCGGTCTCTATCCCATGGCCGCGAGGCCTGTTCCGGTGCGTCGTTGCGCGTTGACAGAGCGCGCGCCGCGGAAAATCCGCCCAAGCCTACCGGCGTGGTCGCCATCTCCGAGCCGCCTACCAACATCGCATCAGCATCATCCTGGGCGATGAGCCGTGCACCGAGACCTATGTTGTGCGTGCCAGACGTGCAG
>Ga0102938_10000678_pt1 | contig 25367 bp, 25 predicted proteins | sample SalPonR2_B_D2_MG_FD_84516 | JGI IMG/M metagenome (GOLD analysis project Ga0102938, IMG submission 84516) | Salt pond soil microbial communities from South San Francisco under conditions of wetland restoration - Salt Pond MetaG R2_B_D2_MG | ecosystem: Environmental > Aquatic > Marine >... | reverse complement strand
TGCCGATTTTTTGCAGAGCCAATTTCAGTGCGATTGAAGAACCTATGGTGTCTCCATCTGGCATAATATGGGGAATTATCAATATTCTTTTTGCTTCATTAATACGCATGACAATATCGGAAAACATATTATTCCTTTCCTAATTCATCAATTATATGGCTCATTCTTATTCCGTTCTTTATTGAACTGTCTTCCTTGAAAACAGGTTCAGGTGTATACCTCAGTTTTAGCTCTTTACCAATTTCCCTTCTAAAGAAACCTTTTGCCTTGTTTAAGGCATCTACAATTTCCTTATCTGAAAGAGTGCTGTCGTAAGCGCTTACATATATGAAAGCGAAACGGTAGTCGCCGGTTGTTTCAACATGAGTCACGCTTGTAAGTTTTGGTATTCTTGGGTCTTTGATGCCATTAAGCAACAATCCTGCTACGATTTTTTTTATTTCCTCTGATACTCTCTGCGTTCTTTTGACCTTCATTTTTTCACCTTCTAATCTCTTTTTACCTCTACAATTTGGAAGGCTTCGATTATGTCGCCAACCTTTATGTCATTAAAATTCTTAAGTCCTATTCCACATTCAAATCCGGTTTGTACTTCTTTTGCATCATCTTTAAATCTTCTAAGGGAACCGATTTCACCTTCGTGTATTATTATTCCGTCTCTCAACAGTCTGGCTTTTGCATTTCTGGCAATTTTTCCGTTTACAACGTACGAACCTGCGATAAATCCAATATTTGGAACTTTGAAAGTCATTCTGACTTCAGCGTTTCCAATCACTTCTTCTTTGTAGACGGGCTCGAGCATTCCCTTTATTGCCGATTCAATATCTTCCAAAGCTTCATAAATTATCCTATAGGTTTTTATTTCTATACCTTCATTTTTTGCTATCGCAGCCACTGAAGGAGCGGGCCTTACATTAAAGCCAATGATTATTGCGCTTGAAGCTGATGCCAACAATATGTCTGATTCGTTTATTGTTCCGACTGCTCCATGTATCAAGTTTACATTAACTTCATCTGAATGTATTTTTCCAAGAGACTGCTTTATGGCTTCAACTGAACCTTGAGCATCCGCTTTTACGATTATATTCAATTCTTTTACATTTCCCTCTTGTATCTTTTCGAACAGATTTTCCAATGTCACATTTTGAACACTTCTTAAGTTTGCTTCTCTTAACATTATTCTTCTTTGATCGGCAATGTATCTGGCTTTCTTGTCATCTTCAACCACATAGAATTTTTCTCCAGCTGTCGGCACATCTGAAAGTCCGACAATTTCCACAGCCATTGCAGGTTTTGCTTTTTTGACTCGCTTGCCTTTGTCATTTATCATAGCTCGGATTTTTCCATGGCATGCCCCCGCCACAAGAGAATCTGAAACCTTGAGAGTTCCATTTTGTATTAGAACAGTTGCTACAGGACCCCTGCCTTTATCAAGTCTTGACTCAATTATAACTCCAGAAGCGGCTCTTTTGGGGTTGGCTTTGAGTTCCTGCATCTCTGAAACCAAAACAATCATTTCAAGCAAATCTTCAATACCTATCCCCTTTATGGCTGAAACTTCAACACAAATAGTGCTGCCGCCCCATTCCTCTATGAGCAAGTTGTTGTCAGCAAGCTCTTTTTTAACTCTGTCGGGATTTGCATTTTCCTTGTCTATTTTGTTTATCGCAACAATTATGGGTACATCCGCAGCTTTGGCATGATTTATTGCTTCCATCGTTTGTGGCATTACGCCATCATCAGCAGCAACAACAAGCACCGCGATATCGGTAATCTTGGCTCCTCTTGCCCTAAGTGACGTAAATGCCTCGTGACCAGGGGTATCAAGGAATACTATTTTCTGATTGTTTAAATATATTTCCGATGCTCCAATATGCTGAGTTATACCACCTGCTTCTCCGTCGGTAACCTTTGTTTTTCTTATTGCATCCAAAAGCGATGTTTTACCATGGTCTACATGGCCCATTACTGTTACAACAGGAGGACGTTTTTCATAATCGTCCGGATTGTCATCCCCTTGGTCAATGAAAAACTCCTCATCATGGTCTTTTTCCTCAACCGCAAGAAGCACACCATAATCTTCTTTAGCTATTGATGCGGCAGTTTCAAAAGGAACCTCTTGATTAAGGGAAGACATTATACCCATATTCATTAATTTCAATATCAAATTATTAGGATTTTCATCCAATATTTCCGCCAAATCACTTAAAATGATTTTGTCCGACACATTCACTGTCTTCATTTCCGTAAAAGCATTTTCCACTATTTCTGTTTCAGAATCTTCATCTGATTCGGGTGAAAGCAACTCAATTACCATTGTAGCCTCTTCATCGCTCAATGAGCTCATATGATTTGTTGCTTCGATTCCCAAACCGGTAAGTTCTTCCAGCAATTCCTTATTGCTGATTCCCAATTCTTTTGCAAGTTTGTATATTCTTATTTTTGACAAATCAACACCTCCATTTAACCCTTCATGTACAATTCATGATTCTTCATGATTGCATCGGCAAGATTATCGTTGCCGATACCCAATATCTTTTTATTTGATAGTCCTGTTTCTTTATTCAAATCAGAACTTTGTCCAAAAACAATTACATTGGTTTTTTCATTGCATTTATTTTTCAGATTGCGCTTGGACCCGTCAGACAAATCCTCGCATGCAATAACCAGTTTCAAATTCCCTTTCCTGCTTTCGCTTACACAAGCATCGAAACCGGCAATAAGAGTTCCCGATTTCATTGCCAAGCGGATGTATGAAACAATTTTTTTACTGTACTCGTCTCTATATCTACTTTTCAACATTTTTTCTTATCTCATCAATAATTATATCATAAATTTCATTTTTAACTTCCATTGAGAATGCTCTGTTTAGCGCCTTGCTTTTTCTAAGTTTTTCGATGCATTCTTCTTTTGGACAAACATATGCTCCCCGTCCATGCGCTTTTCCTGAAAAATCCACTTGTATTTTGTTTTCCTTGTCTTTAACAATTCTTATAAGTTCCTTTTTTGAGAATTGTTGGCCGCATCCAATGCATTTTCTTAATGGCAACTTTTTTTTCTTCATGGGAGCGCACCTCCTTGTGATTCATCTTTATTATGATTAACAGTTTCGAATAATTTATTATTTTCAATTTTTAACTCGTTCTAATTGTCTTCTTCTAAAACCAAGTCATCATTTTCAATTTCTAATGAATCATTCAAAACCTCTTCCGTTTCGTTGATTATTTTTTCGTCATCTGTGTCTTTGCCGGATTCATTGTATTGAGATTCGCTTTTTATGTCAATTTTCCAACCCGTAAGCTTGGCTGCCAGTCTGGCATTTTGTCCTTCTTTTCCTATTGCCAATGAAAGCTGGTAATCAGGCACAACAACAGTCGCTGACCTTGCAGACTCGTCAACTGTTACTTTTGTAACTTTTGAAGGGCTCAATGAATTCGCAATGAATTCCCTTGGATCTTCATTCCATTTTATAATATCTATCTTTTCACCGTTCAATTCTTCTACTATGTTTTGAACTCTTGCTCCCCTTTGCCCAACACACGCTCCAACTGGATCTACGTTTTCATCAGATGAGTAAACCGCTATTTTGGCTCTTGATCCGGCTTCTCTCGATATACCCTTTACTTCTACAATTCCATCGTGTATTTCGGGTACTTCCAATTCGAAAAGTCTTTTTACCAATCCCGGATGAGTCCTCGAAACCAGTACTTGAGGCCCTTTTGTAGTGTTCTTGACTTCAATTATAAATGTTTTTATTCTATCACCCTGATTATATTCTTCTCTTTGTATTTGCTCGCTCTGAAGCAAAAGAGCTTCAATTTTACCCAGGTTTATGAATGTTACACCTCTGCTGAATCGTTGTATCACTCCTGTTACAATTTCCGATTCCCTGTTTACAAATTCATTGAATATAACATTTCTTTCAGCTTCCCTTATTCGCTGCACAACCACTTGTTTTGCTGTTTGAGCAGCTATTCTCCCAAAATCTTTCGGAGTCACTTCCTTTTCCACAACATCGCCTATCTCAAATGAATCGTTTATTTTTCTTGCTTCCTCCAATTGAATTTCACAAGTCTCGTCTTCTACTTCTTCAACTACTGAGATTTGTGAATATACCAGGACTTTGCCATTTTCATTGTTTATGTCCACTCTTACATTTTGTGATGAACCGAAATATTTTTTATAAGCTGTAATCAAAGCCGCCTCAATTGCGTCAATCAAGATTTGCTGGTCTATTCCCTTGTCCTTTTCAATTTGCTTAATTGCATCAATCAAATCATTTTTCACTGTTTTCCCTCCCATCAAAATTCGAATATTTTTTTCACTTTTGCGATTTTATCCCTTGGGATGGAAATTTTAGTTCCCTCCACATTAATATCTAATTGATTATCTTCTATCCCCAGCAATTCACCCTTTAGGATTTTCTTGCCTCCTATAGGTTGAAAAAGCTTAATTTCAACCGTTTCTCCCGAATACTTGTTGAACTCAAAATCTGTTTTCAAAACTCTTTCAACTCCCGGAGAAGACACTTCCAAAAAATAATTTTCTTCTATAGGATCCATTTTATCAAGACGCTCGCTCAAATATTCGCTTACATTTTGACAATCAGTCATGCTGATTCCCGAAGGTTTGTCGATATAAACACGTAAATACCTCTCTTTTCCTTCTTTTAGGAATTCAACTCCAACCAATTCGTAATCATTCTTTTCAATAAAAGGCAACAAAATTTCCCTTGTCAGCTCACTTACTTTTTTCCTTGCCATTTTATTCCCTCCCTTATAAACAGAATAAAGAGTGGGCAACCCACTCTTTAAAGCACACATACTATTCGTTCATATTTTAGCATATTCCCCGAATTATTGCAAACTAAACATTTCCAATTGATTTGTCTCGGGAAGAGATTCCATACAACATTTTTCCATCAATTTAACAATGCTTTTCTTTGACAATTTTGTTCTTGACAACATGTCCTCCATGGAAAGGAATGGGGTTTTCTCCCTTTCTTTCGCCAAGCTTAAGGCTGCTGTTTCGCCAAGGCCTTGTAGACTTAACAATGGACATAATAATTTATCATCCTCAATTACAAATTTCTTGGGATCGGATTTATAAATGTCTATCTTTTCAAATGAATATCCACGGCTGCACATTTCATATGCAACTTCCAACACCGTAAGCTGGTCTTTTTCCTTTTGCTTCAGTTTGTTTGAATTCCCGCACAATTCCTTGATTTTTCTTCTTATTTGCACAACCCCTTCGCCGATAGTTTCGGAGTCGAAATCCACAACCTTATTAGTGAAATAGCTTGCATAAAAAGCCAAAGGGTAGTGTACTTTGAAATACGCAATCCTGTATGACATCATCACATATGCCGCGGCGTGAGCTTTTGGAAACATGTATTTGATTTTATTGCATGAGTCGATATACCATTTCGGCACATTGAAATTTTTCATTAGATCAATGTCTTCCTCTCGAAGCCCCTTGCCCTTTCTGACATTTTCCATGATTTTAAAAGCGTTTTTGTTCGGCAAGCCCTTTTGTATCAGGTAATTCATAATATCGTCACGCGTTGATATTACATCTTTGAGTTCAGCAACACCTGATTTGACAAGTTCTTGAGCATTGTTTACCCATACATCGGTTCCATGAGACAAACCGCTAATTCTGACCAGTTCTGAAAATGTCGTGGGTTTTGTATCTGCAAGCATTTGTCTCACAAATTTTGTTCCAAACTCCGGAATTCCTATTGAACCAATATCGAAGTATTCATTATTATCCAATAAATTCAGCGCATCGGCCCCGGTGAAGAGACTCATTGTTTCCTTGTCGTCAAGGGGTATTGCAACGGGATCTATATCTGTCAACTCTTGCAGAAACTTCAATGTCGATGGCGCATCGTGACCCAATATGTCAAGTTTCAACAATCTTCCGCTTATTGCATGATAATCGAAATGGGTTGTTGTCACATCTGTATTTCCATCATTGGCCGGCTTTTGTACCGGCGTAAATTCATGTATGTCATTGTTTTGCGGAACAACCATTATTCCACCAGGATGTTGTCCTGTAGTTCTTTTCACTCCGGTACAACCTTCTATAAGTCTGTTGATTTCATATTTTGATACTTGTCTTTCATTTTCCTCCATGAATTTTTTCACAAATCCATATGCTGTCTTTGTTGCTATTGTACCGATTGTTCCAGCCTTGAAAACTTTTCCCTTGCCAAAAAGTTCTTCTGTGTATTTATGTGCCACCGATTGATACTCTCCTGCGAAATTCAAATCGATGTCAGGTTCCTTGTCGCCTTCAAAACCCAAAAAAACTTCAAATGGTATATCCTGTCCATCCTTCTTCAATATCGATCCGCAAACAGGGCATTTTTTCAGTGGAAGGTCAATTCCACTTCCATAAACACCGTCAGTTAGAAATTCGCTGTACTTGCATTTCCCGCACAAGTAATGGGGAGGCAAAGGATTGACCTCGGTAATGTCGCTCATGGTTGCAGCAAGCGAGGAGCCTACAGAACCCCTCGAACCTACAAGATATCCGTCTTCAAGTGATTTTGCGACTAATTTTTGCGCTATTATATACATCACAGCATATCCATTGCCAATTATTGATTGAAGCTCCCTCTCAAGCCTTGTCTCAAGTATTTCAGGAAGTGGATTGCCGTAAAGCCTTTCGGCTTTCACGTAGCATAAATTCCTCAACTCCTCTTCCGACCCCGGAATTTCAGGCGGAAATGTTTCCAATGGAATAGGCAAGACCTCTTCAATCATTTTGTTTATGTTGGCCGGATTTTCTATTACAACTTCTCTGGCCTTTTCTTGCCCCAGATATTTGAATTCTTCAAGCATTTCATCTGTTGTCTTTAAATATAATGGTGGTTGATTTGCCGAGTCCGCAAAGCCCTGACCGCTCATCAGTATTTCACGGTTTATTGCATTTTCAGGTTCGACAAAATGCACATCTCCCGTAGCAACCACCATTTTACTGTTTGTTTCGCTAAGCTCAACTATTTTATTGTTTATCGAGATCAAATCCTCAAAACCCGAAACAATTCTTTTTTCGATCAGGAAACGATTGTTTTCAAGCGGCTGTATCTCGGTAAAATCGTAAAAGGATATGATTTTTTTTAATTCTTCATCTTTTTTCTGTTCCAAAATCGCCTGGTACAGTTCTCCGGCTTCACAAGCTGTTCCAATAAGAAGCCCTTTTCTTTTTTTTGAAAGCTCACTTTTTACAATCCTCGGTTTTTTATAGAAATAATCGATGTGGGACATTGACACAAGTTCGTATAAGTTTCGCAAGCCTTCATTATTTTTTGCATACAAAGTCACATGATATGTCTTTGCTTTTTTGAAATCTATTTTGCTTTTAGCTTCCTCGTTTATCGTTCTCAAATCATCGCTTTCATATTTTTTAAGCATGCTGATGAGTATTTCAGCTGTAGCTCTTGCGTCATCAGAAGCACGATGATGGTTTTCAAGACTGATTTTCAATCTCTTGCATAATGATTTAAGGTTATATCTTTTAAATTCAGGGAAGATGATTTTAGCCATTTCGACAGTGTCTATAACGGTATTTTCGATCGTTTCATCGATATTTTCAAAAGCGTTTCTCATGAAAGTATAATCGAAAGAAGCATTGTGTGCGACTATCGGATGTTCTCCGAAATATGATTTGATTTCTTGGATTATCGAATCCAATACAGGAGCATTTTTTACCATTTCATTTGTTATGCCCGTCAGTTCCTGTATATTCTGCGGGATTTCCATTTGAGGATTTATCAGCCAGTTTATTGAATCCACAATCTTTCCATTTTTTACTTTTACAGCTCCAATTTCGGTTATTCGGTCATTTTTAAACGAAAGTCCTGTTGTTTCAATATCAAAAACAATAAATTCACCATTCTTTTCTATTGTTCTCTTTTTATTATGGTTTGCTATAATTATTTTTATGTCATCATCAACAAGATATCCTTCCATTCCGTATATTGCCTTAATATTGTATCTGCAGCTGCATTTATAAGCTTCGGGAAAGGCTTGTACAACTCCATGGTCTGTTATAGCCAAGGCTTCATGTCCCATTTCAGATGCTCTTCTAAACAATGATTCAGTCGAGGAGACACCATCCATGCTGCTCATATTTGTATGGCAATGCAATTCTATTCTTTTTTGTTGTTCGTTATCCTCCCTTTTTTCCGTTTCATGCATTCTCTCGAAAGAATTTGCGAATAAAATGTTTTCCCTTTCGAATTTGTCATACCTCATATATCCCTTTATTCGTAATCGATCCCCATTTTCAATTCCTTTGAACCCCTTTTCATTCGATTCAAAGAATTGTTTAACTGCCAATGTGTTAATATAATCGGTTAAATGAATGATTTCAAGAATTTTACCGCTTTTTAGCGCTTTCCTTTCTTTGTGTACAGCAAAACCCTCAACTAAAACCGTACTCTCCTCATTTAGCAGCGCATCACTAATTGAAGTGACTTTTCCTTTCAATTTATATTTTTTACTAATATCATTCGTTCTGTTTCGTTTTCCTAATGAAAAATCACTCAAGGCTTCCTTGATTTCGATTTCTTTGTCTTTATCTGTTAAAAAGATTCTTTTATCTTCAATGCTTTTGAAACTCAAAACAGGCACTTCGCCATCGCAGCTTTTCAATATAATTTGTTTTATCCTGTTCCTGTTGATTTCGTTGTCTATTATTAAATGAACAATCATTTCATTGTTTTTTTTCAACTCATCCTTGAATTCAATTTTTGCAATTATTCCATTCAAATAAGGAAACCTGCTTTTGTAGTCTTCTATGAATTCCCTAAAAGAGTGAAACGGTTTCTTTTGATCTTTTACGAAAATCAGTTCTATTTCATTCAAAAAACCCAACTTTTTTTTAAGGTGGGTTTTGACAACTTCAGCTTTTTCTGTTCCCAAAGGTTCGTTTAAATGAACATGAAGTTTCTTTTTATTTCTTGAATAACTTATTTTTTCTATGTCGAGTGAATCCATTGCAAAAGATTTTTCCATGCTTTAATGCTCCCTCACATTTTCTTTATCTCTGTAATCAACAAGTCCAGAATATTTTCGGGGCTCGCATTACCGATTATTTTTCCTTTTCTAAATAAAAACACTTTTCCTTTTGAAGCCGCAATTCCTATATCAGCTTCCTTTGCCTCTCCCGGCCCGTTTACTTCACATCCCATAACGGCAATAGTAATCGATCTGTCTTGCAGATTTTCTTCGAAAATTCTCTTTTCAACTGAATTGACCAATTTTTCTAAATCTATTGTTGTTCTTCCGCATGTAGGACATGATATTATTTTGTATCCGCAGTTGCGTATATCCAATGTTCCGAGTATTTCTCTTGCGATTCTAATCTCATTGACAGGATCTCCAGTTATAGAGACCCGCAGCGTATCACCTATTCCATCGATGAGAAGGCTGCCTATACCGATTGATGATTTTACGCTTCCATTGAAGAATGTTCCAGCTTCTGTGACTCCTATGTGCAATGGATAATCTGTCTCCTGAGAAAGTCTTCTGTAAGATTCCACAGTTGTCAATACGTCTGATGATTTTACTGAAACAACGATGTCTCCAAACCCGAAGCTTTCAAAAAGATTTATGTACTCCAACGCGCTTTCCGTTATCGCATCAACTGAAGCATGTTTGTATTTCTTTCGTATTCTTCCGCTCAAAGATCCCGAATTTACACCAATGCGTATTGGCACGCTTCTTTTCATGCATGAAAAAGCTATTCTTTCCAGATTTTCTTTTCTTACAATGTTGCCTGGATTGATTCTTATTTTATCAGCTCCATTTTCAACTGCAGCCAAAGCCAACTTGTGGTCAAAGTGAATATCCGCAATTATGGGCATATCAATTCTTTTTTTGATTTTGCCTATTGCTTCTGCAGAATTCATGTCGGGTATTGCCAATCTTATTATCTCACACCCGGCCTTCTTTAGCCGGTTAATTTGTGAAATCGTATTTTCCACATCCCATGTCTTTGTATTTGTCATTGACTGTATACTTATCGGACTGTCCCCGCCAATGGGTATTCCTCCACAAAATATCATTTTTGTCTTTCGTCTTTCGATCATAATTGTCTCCTTTTAAAAGAGTTGCAGGCGTCCTAAATCCTTTATTACCATATATGCCATGAATATCATAAGTATCACAAAACCCGCAAAGTGTACAAAACCCTCTTTCTTTGGGTCGATTGGGCTTCCCTTCAATATTTCAATCAATATAAACACCAGCCTTCCTCCATCGAGAGCCGGCAAAGGCAAAAGATTCACTATTCCTAAATTTATTGAAATAACCGCAGCAAGTGAAAGAACTGAAAGAAAGCTGTATTTTGAGGCTTCATTTACCATTGATATTATTCCTATCGGTCCCACAACTTCTCCCTCAAGCTGTTTTCCATTTATCAAATCCCCAAGGAATGTAAATATGTTTGTAGACACGAACCACAATCTGTCAAAGGCCATTCCTATTGAATATATGAAACTTCTTTCTATGGATGGAGCTATTCCTATTACATTTCTTTCTTCTTGAATTGCCGGATTTATCGTAACCAGAAGTTCCTCATCATTTCTTTCAACAATCAACCTCAATTCTCCAGTTGAATTTGAAACGCTTTCCACTATGTCTGCCCATTTTTCGATATATTCATCGTTTATCTTTATTATTCGGTCTCCCTCTTTCAAATCGCTTGTTTCTGCAGGGAGCCCCGGCAATATTTCTTTGACGGTTGTGGTTGGAGAACCTATGAATATGAATAGTAAAAAGAAAATAAGCAATGCCAAAACAAAATTCATCAAAGGTCCTGCAAATATAATCATGAACCTCTTGACTGGAGATTTAGAACTGAAACTATTTTTATGCTCGGATTCTTCATCCTCGCCTTCCATTTTCACATAACCTCCAATTGGAAATATTCCAATTGAATATGTTGTCTCTTTTCCTTTATGTTTTAGGATTTTGGGTCCCATCCCAAGTGAAAATTCATGTACAAGGACACCTGATAGTTTAGCGGTAATAAAATGTCCGAATTCATGAAAAAATATTATACTTCCAAAAACTAAAATAAAATAAAAAAATGTTGTCATGGGATCACCTGTTCCTCAATTTGTTAATTATTAGTTTCCTCGTCATATGATCTGTTTCAATTATAGATTCATAGTCAGGGTTTTTAATTGACTTGTGCTTATCAAGTATATCTCTAATATTGTTCTGGATATCAATGAATCCAATTTTTCCCCTTAAAAAAGCATCAACCAGAACTTCGTTTGCAGCATTTAGGGCGACGGGATATGTCCCGCCGATTCGCCCTGCCTCGTAAGCATATTCGAGACAAGGGAAAAGCTCAAGATCCGGATTCTCGAAAGTAAGTGTGCCTATTTCACTTAAATTAAGTGGAGCAAGACCCAAAGGCATTCTATCTCCTTTGAAAAGCACGTATCCTATTGGGATTTTCATATCGGGATTGCTCATCTGTGCAATGACGCTTCCGTCTTTGAATTCAACCAAGGAATGAACAATACTTTGATGATGAACCACAACTTTGATTTTATCAAAATCAACACCGAAAAGCCACTTCGCTTCCAATACTTCAAAACCTTTGTTCATCATCGTCGCCGAGTCTATTGATATTTTTTTGCCCATTCTCCAATTTGGATGTGCAAGCGCATCACTTATAGTCGCTTTTTCCAAATCCTTCTGCGACATTCCCCTGAACGGTCCACCTGATGCCGTTAAAATCAAGTTTTTCAATGATTCTTTCTTTTCGCCGTTCAAGCATTGTAAAATGGCGTTGTGTTCGCTATCAACAGGCAAAATTTCGACATTCATTTTTGCGGCGTCCGACATTATTAATCCCCCAGCAGTGACCAGTGTTTCCTTATTTGCAAGCGCAATGTCTGCACCCAATCCAATTGAATGGCGAGTAGGTATCATGCCTGATATACCCACCAAAGCGTTGACTACTACATCAACATCTATGCTTTCTAGTGCATCTAAAATTCCTTTGTCTCCATATAATAATTTCACTTGTATATTTTCTTTTAAGATTTTTTCATAGGCATTTCGATCGCATACAACTGCGAATTCGGGTTTGAATTTTTCTATTTGTTTTGCCAACAATTCGATGTTCTTGTTGCAACTTAGCAGTCGAACCGTAAATTCCTCACGATACGCGGATGCAATCTCCAATGTTTGCCTTCCGATGGAGCCCGTAGAACCCAATATTGCAATATTCTTCATCGTATCACTCCCATTCCATGCAAGAATATGTAAAGAACATAAACGAATGGAGCCGTGAACAATATGCTGTCGAATCTATCGAGTATTCCACCATGTCCGGGAATTAAATTGCCAAAATCTTTCACTCCATTGCGTCTCTTTATGATAGATGCGTTTAAATCTCCTATTTGTGAAACAATGCTACCCAAAACGCCGAATATTATTGAAACTGATGACATTTGTGGGATAAACACAGTTGCATATGCAAAAGTACATAGCGCCGATCCTAAAACGCCTCCAATTGCCCCTTCAATTGTCTTCTTGGGGCTTATTTCAGGCGCAAGCTTGTTTCTTCCCAAAAGCAAACCTGTAAAATATGCAAAAGTATCAGTAGACCATGCGATAAGAAAAATAAGCCAAACCCAAAATCCATTTTCGATTTGTGCCGTATAATACACAAATCTGAAAAAAACCGTTATATATATATATCCATAAATCATGTCCCTGCTTCTCTTGGTTTCGTAAGTCGGATGAATTATTTCAATAAAGGCTATTCCCAATATGACTACAAAAATAAACGGCGCTTCAAATTCAATTTTAAAATCCGTATAATAAAAAACAGCATAAGAAAGCAATGTGGAAAACCATAGCCAAATACGGTAATAATACAATTCTTTTTTTTCGTTTATATTTTCTATTGATTTTTCAAATGATCTTATATATTCATCAATAGCTGTCATAGTAACAATTATTATCGAAAGCAAAAGTAAGTTGCCACCCCTGTATACAATAAAAATGAATATCGGAATGCCTATAACAGCGGAAAGAGTTCTCTTTATCATTTCTTCCCCTTCCGGACTTTAGAATCCAATCCACCATATCTTCTGTTTCTTTCACCATATGATGCTATTGCCTCATCTAGATGACCTTCGTTGAAATCCGGCCACAAAACGTTTGAAAACCAAAATTCGCTGTATGCCATTTGCCAAAGCAAAAAATTACTTATTCTTAATTCTCCGCTTGGTCGAATAATCAAATCCGGATCAGGAATTCCAGCAGTATACAAATGCGATGAAACCGTAGATTCATCGATTTTCTCGAGCCTTTCGGAATATTCAGCCGCAATTTTCTTTATTGCATAAACCAATTCTTGCCGGCCGCCATAATTTATAGCTATAGCCACATTGAGACCCGTATTCTTGAAAGTTTTTGAAGTTGCGGATTTTATTTCGTTTTGAGCCTTGCCTGGAAGTTTTGTCATGTCTCCTATTGTAACGATTTTAACATTATTTTTATGAAGAGACTCTATTTCTCTCTTCAAATAATACACAAGCAATTCCATCAAAGCAGAGACTTCCGATTGTGGTCTTTTCCAGTTTTCGGTTGAAAATGCATATAAAGTTAAATATTTCACTCCTCTTTGGGAACAATTTTCAATAACTTTCCTGATTGCTTCGACTCCGGCTTTATGGCCGGCTGTTCTGGGAAGACCCCTCTGTTTGGCCCATCTTCCATTGCCGTCCATTATAATCGCTATATGTTCAGGAATCTTTTCTTTCATTATTTCACCCGCTTTAAAAGGTAGAACCCTCCATGAATAATCCGGAGGGTTAAAAATAGCTGACTGTCAAAACGATGTCGTCCTTTTGAATTTCAGCAAAAACAATCCGACAAACATCAACGGTTCGATCTCCTTTATACTTAGGACTGACAAGTTCTCTTATAACAATGCCATTATGAACATTTTGACTGTCAATGATTTTTCTTCCACAGCCAAGTTCCATTCCAAGTAATGAATTCAATTCAAACGTCATTATACTTCCATTATTTCATTTTCTTTATTAACTATCAATTGATCGATTTGATCAATGTATTCTTTTGTCATATCTTCAACTGTAGCCTCAGCTTTTTTAAAATCATCTTCTGTCATTTCACTATTTTTTTGCATCTTTTTAAATTTCTCATTGGCGGAACGTCTTTCATTCCTTATTGCTATTTTAGCATTTTCACCTGTTTTTTTAACTAATTTTGTAAGATCCCTTCTTCTTTCTTCTGTAAGCATGGGAACTGCCAATCGAATCAGTTTGCCGTCATTCGAGGGATTAATTCCAAGATCCGACTGCAATATCGATTTTTCAATATCTTTTATTGCAGTAGCGTCATATGGCTGTATTACCAGTAAACGCGGTTCCGGCGATGACACATTTGCAATTTGTTTAAGAGGCATTTTGGAACCGTAGTATTCGACGGTAATCCTGTCAAGCAAAGCAGGATTTGCCCTTCCAGCGCGTATTGAATTTAGTTCATCTTTTAATACACTTGTCGTTTTTTTCATTTTTTCTTCGAGTTCATCATGGACTTGCACTCTCATGTTAATCCTCCTTCACTGTTGTTCCAATATTTTCACCCATTACAACTTTATAAATATTATCCGGATTATCCAATCCGAAAACAATTATAGGTATATGATTGTCCATACATAAGGAAGTAGCCGTTGAATCCATTACCTTGAGGCTCTTGCTCAATACTTCCTTATATGTGAGATGATCGAATTTAACCGCATCTGGATTTTCATGAGGATCTGAATCATATACGGCATCAACCTTTTTCGCAAGAAGTATGACTTCAGCTTCAATCTCTGCAGCCCTCAATGCCGCTGTAGTATCTGTAGAGAAAAAAGGATTTCCAGTTCCTGCCGAAAAAATGACCACTCTGTCTTTTTCCAAATGACGAACAGCTTTTCGTTTTATATATGGCTCTGCTATTTGCCTCATTTCAATCGCTGTTTGAACCCTTGTCATAACGCCTATGCCTTCTAACGCATCCTGCAGAGCCAGTCCGTTTATTACGGTCGCCAACATTCCCATGTAATCGGCCGTTGAGCGGTCCATGCTTTTACCGGATCGTCCCCGCCAAAAGTTGCCGCCCCCAACTACAAGCGCTATTTCAAGGCCCATGTCCTTAAGCCTTTTTATCTGGCGTGCTATGTCCGTAACAACTGTTTCATTTATACCGAAACCGTTTTCGCCGGCCAAAGCCTCTCCACTCAATTTAAGAATAATTCTTTTGTATTTTGGCTCCACAAAATTACCCCCATTATATTTTATAATTTCTACAAGCGATGTATGATAACCTTTATTTTTCAAAAAAAGGAGAACACTATTATGTGCTCTCCTCATTATTTATTTGTTCTTTATTTGATTAGCTACTTCCTCTGCAAAATTTTCTTGTCTTTTTTCAATTCCTTCGCCCACTACAAATCTTGCAAACCTTCTGATGTTTAGATTTTCACCTATTTTCGCAATTTTTGTATTTAGAAGAGTTTGTATGTCTATGTCAGGATCTTTTATGAACGGCTGTTCCAAAAGACAAACTTCCTTGTAATATTTATTTATTCGTCCTTCAACCATTCTTTCTACTATCTTTTCGGGTTTACCTTCATTCAGTGCCTGTTTTCTTAAAACATCTTTTTCTTTTTCAATCATTTCTTCAGATATCTCATCTCTTGATATGAAGAGAGGATTCGATGCGGCAATCTGCATTGCTACATCCTTTGCAAAAGCCTGGAACTCTTCATTCTTTGACACGAAATCAGTTTCGGAGTTGATTTCAACCAAAACCCCTATTCTACCACCGTGTATATAAGAAGTCACTAATCCTTCAGCAGCGATTCTACCAGCTTTTTTTGCCGCTTTTGCCAATCCCTTTTCTCTTAGCAACTCAATAGCTTTTTCAATATTTCCCTCTGTCTCAACAAGCGCCTTTTTGCAATCCATCATTCCTGCGCCCGATGTTTCTCTAACTTCTTTAACCATTGCAGCTGTTACAGCAGCCATATTAAACATCTCCTTCTTATCTATTTTAAATATTATATTTATTTTTCAGCAGCTTCTTCTCCTGCAACTTCCTTCACAACATTTTCTTTGGCAACGCTTTTTTCTTCAGCAACCGCTTCTTCCATTTGTTCGCCTTGTTTTCCTTCAATTACAGCATTAGCCATTGTTGCAGTGATTAGCTTGACAGCTCTTATAGCATCGTCATTTCCAGGTATTATCAAATCAATTTCATCAGGATCGCAGTTTGTATCTACTATTGCAACAACCGGAATTCCCAATTTCCTAGCTTCAAGAATTGCAATTCTCTCTTTTCTGGGATCAACAACATATATTACATCCGGGATTCGCTTCATTGTTTTGATTCCACTAAGGAATTTTTCCAATTTTTCTTGTTCATGTTTCAGTTTTATTACTTCTTTTTTGGTCAACAAATCGAATGTTCCATCATTTTCCATTTTTTCAAGTTGCAATAGACGATCCACTCTTTTTCTTATTGTGCTGAAATTGGTAAGCATTCCGCCCAACCATCTTTGATTGACGTAATACATGCCGCACCTTTTTGCTTCTTGCTCAATTGATTGCTGAGCCTGCTTTTTTGTTCCAACGAAAAGAATGGTTTTATTTCCTGTAGTGTTGGCTTTAACAAAATCATAAGCCTTGTCAATCATTTTTACTGTTTTTTGCAAGTCAATGATATAGATTCCGTTTCTTTCCGTAAAAATATACTCCGCCATCTTCGGGTTCCATCTTCTTGTTTGATGTCCAAAATGAACCCCCGATTCCAAAAGTTGTTTCATTGATACTACTGACATTTGTAAATCCTCCTTTGGTTTTATCCTCCCCTTTGCTTGTTTGAGACGACTTCTTTAAAGAAGCACCTGTCAAAAAAGAATGCAAAAGGTGTGTTTTTGTGCCTTTGACAGTATATCATGTAAGCCTGTTTAAAGCAATAAAAAAATAGACGGCTTAAGCCGTCTATTTTTTAAGTTTTTTTAGTTCTTCAAGCAACCTGTCATTCAATATTCTGATGAATGTTCCCTTCATGCCAAGGGATCTTGACTCTATGACGCCGGCGCTCTCAAATTTTCTTAACGCATTTACAATCACAGACCTTGTTATTCCAACCCTGTCTGCTATTTTACTTGCCACAAGCAAACCTTCATTTCCGTCAAGTTCCGCGAAAATATGTTCAATCGCTTCAAGCTCCGAGTAAGAAAGAGTACCTATCGCCATTTGTACAACAGCTTTTTTTCTGGCCTCTTCTTCAATCTTTTCACTCTTTGATCTTAAAATTTCCATTCCTACAATTGTTGCTGAATATTCAGCCAGAACAATATCTTCTTCTTCAAATTTACTGTTGTAACGTGCAAGCACAAATGTTCCTAGTCTTTCTCCGTTTCCTATTATAGGAACAATTGTTACAAACTTTTCGAAGCTTTCAATATCGTATTTGAATATTTTAAGCAAATCGTCCCCGGTGATATTATAATTCGTATACGTTATTCTTACCAATTCATCATTGTATTCATCCGGGAATTTTTTCAAACCTGTTTTTTCATCCGTAATAATCGATGCGTCAGAGGCGTCGGATAGATTTACTCCAAGAATCTTGCCCCTTTTGTTTGAAACATATACATTTGCATCCAAGATTTCGCTTAAGGTTTTGCATAGTTCCGGAAACGAAACCGGCGCATCTGCAGACTGCTGCAATATTCTATTCAGTTTCCTTGTTTTGCTCAATAAACTACTGTCCATTATTTTACCTCCTAAAGGTCTTATAGACATTATAACTGATTTGTTGGAAAATTTAAAATAATTATTATTCTGATGTTTTTTCTATCACATAATCGCAGTTTTCATTGGTACATTTGATTTTCGTTTTCTTTCCGCTTTTTTTCTCTACAAGCATAGAATCACATTTGGGACATTTGTCTTTAACCGGTTTGTCCCATGTGCTGAAATCGCATTTTGGATAATTTAGGCAACCATAAAAAACCCGGCCTCTTTTTGTTCTTCTTTCAACAATGTCTCCACCGCAATCTGGACATTGAATACCTGTTTTCATCACTATGGATTTTGTATTGCTGCATTCGGGATAATTTGAACATGCCAAAAATCTGCCGAATCTGCCATGCTTTATAACCATAGGGCTTCCGCATTTTTCACATATTTCGTCAGTTTCTTCTGTAAGGTCCACCTTCTCTATTGCATCGTCTGCTTCTTTCAATGTTTTCGAAAACGGTTCATAAAAGTCCCCGACTACTTTGCGCCAAGGCATTTCATTTGATTCTATTTTGTCAAATTCCGCTTCCAAATTTGCTGTGAAATCAATATTTACAATGCTTTTAAAATGATTTTCCATCAATTCATTTATCATTACACCCAACTCGGTAGGATAGAGAATTTTTTTCTCTCTGCGTACATATCCCCTTGATATTATCGTCGATATTGTGGGAGCATAAGTACTCGGCCTGCCTATGCCGTTTTCTTCCATAGCCTTCACCAAAGTGGATTCCGAAAACCTTCCCGGTGGCTGAGTGAAGTTTTGCTTGAATTCCTTTTCAATCTGTTTAAGATTCTCCCCTTCAGATAAAACAGGTATTTGAACGTCTTTTACATTTGTATACGAATATACCTTCAAGAAACCGTCAAACTTCAATTTAATTCCGCTTGCCTTGAATATATACTTTCCATTGGATATTCCAAGTTGATATGAATCACTCGTAGCATCGGCCATTTGGCTGGCAATGAATCTTTCCCATATTAACTTGTATATTTTGTATTGATCAATTTTCAATTGTGACTTTATATCGTCCGGTTTAAGGCTCGCATCAGTCGGCCTGATTGCTTCATGTGCATCTTGAACAGACTTTCCGTTTTTAGCGGTTTTTCCGCCTTCTTTTTTAAGATAAATTTCTCCATAACTTTCCAAAATATGCTCTTTTGCCATTTCTTTTGCATAATCCGAAATTCTTGTCGAATCTGTTCTGATATAAGTCACAAGTCCTATTGTGCTCTTTCCAATTTGCATTCCTTCATAAAGCTGTTGAGCTATCATCATCGTTCTTTTTGTTGAAAAACCATATTTGTTTGCTGCATCCTGTTGCAGGCTGCTGGTTGTAAATGGTTTATACGGAGAACGCCTCTTTACTTTTTTTTCTGATGAATCGACCCGGTAATTGTCAGGATTGATCTTTTCCAATATTTTGTTCATTTCGTCTTCGCTGTTGATTTTTATCTTTTTGCTTTTGTCTCCATAAAAAACTGCATCGAATACTTCTTTTTCTTTTGTTTCCAATTTTACATCCAATGTCCAGTATTCATCTGGGACAAAATTGTTTATTTCATTTTCTCTATCGCATATCATCTTTGTCGTTACAGACTGCACACGTCCTGCGCTTAGACCTTTTCTCAATTTCCTCCAAAGTAAAGGACTTATGCTGTACCCGACAATTCTGTCAAGTACTCTTCTTGCCTGCTGTGCGTCAACCAAGTCCTTGTTTATTTTCCTTGGTGATTTTACAGCTTTTTTTATCGTTTCCTTTGTGATTTCGTTAAATTCAACACGACAAATTTCATCTTCCGGAATTGAAAGCGCCTTTGCCAGATGCCATGATATTGCTTCTCCCTCCCTGTCCGGGTCAGTCGCAAGATATACTCTGTCAACCTTTTTAGCTTCGCTTCTCAATTCCTTTAAAACTTTTCCTTTTCCCCTGATTGTAATGTATTCAGGTTCAAAATTGTTTTCAAAATCAACACCCATCTTGCTTTTAGGCAAATCTCTTACATGCCCTACCGAAGCCTTTACCTTATATCGGCTTCCGAGAAATTTCGATATTGTTTTTGCTTTTGCTGGAGACTCTACAATCACTAAATTTTTCATTAAATCACCTTTTCTTTCAGCAGTGAGACCTATTATAACAGATTATTATATAATTTTCAAAATCTTTTACTTTTTTATGCAATATTTATCTCCTGGTTCAAGATATATTTTGTCTTTAATCATAAGCATCATCAAAGCGCTTTTAATTTCATTAACACCCATCATGTTATAGGAAAGCAATTTATCAATGTGCACAGGGCTTTCATAGCCAATAATTTCCATTAGTTTTCTTTCAGACTCAGTCAATGTTGTTTCAGCCAGCTTCTCAAGAGGTGTCGCATTGCTTGTTTTGGCATAGACTTCAATAACCTCATCAATGTCGACCAGACATTCCGCTCCCTGTTTTATCAATTTGTTCGAGCCTTTTCCGTAATTGCCCATGATTCCGCTTGGAACGGAATATACATCCTTTCCTTGTTCAAGTGCAAAATCAGCTGTAATCAATGCTCCGCTATTAAGACCCGCTTCAATTACAATCAAAGCATCGCATAATCCGCTTATTATCCTGTTCCGTCTCGGGAAATTATATGGCAATGGTTTGACGCCCACACCAAACTCGGTTATCAAAAGCCCTCTTTTTGAAATTTCTTCATGCAAAGATTTATTCTTTGCCGGATAGCATTTGTCTATTCCCGTCCCCATAACAGCGACGGTAGATCCTTCTCCCGTCAATGCTCCGATGTGAGCGCTGGAATCAATTCCGTATGCCATTCCGCTTATCACGGTGATTCCTGCTGCGGAAAGGCTTTTTGCAAAATCATATGCCACTTGCCTTCCGTAATTGCTGCATTTTCGTGATCCTACTATCGCAACGCAGGTTCTTTTGCTCAGAAGTTCAAGATTGCCATCATAAAACAATACCAATGGCGGATCATATATTTTTTTCAATTTCTCGGGAAACTTATTTTCACTTATGTCTACAAATGAAACGTTAATGTTTTTCATTTTTTGTCTATAAGCACGATATTCATTGAAATCTATATTGTTTTCAGCTATTGATATCAATTTTTTCAAACAGAATTCTCGCTTCTCTTCTGACGGACTATTCAAATGCTCTGATATCAATTCGTTTATTATCTTGTTTCTCTTTCCCATATGATTGATTCTCAAATAATCCTCACGCATTTCTTCACCCTCTTCATAAATTCCAATATTTTGTTTCAAGATTTCTGTAGCTCAGGGCTTCCATAAGGTGATTGGTTTCTATGGATTCCCTTCCTTCTATGTCGGATATTGTACGAGCCACTTTAATTATTTTATTATATGATCTGGCGCTTAATCCCATTTTTGTAAATGCTGTTTTCAATAATGATTTTGATTCTTCATTCAAATTGCAATAGCGTTTTATTTGTCTATTGTCCATTTCTGAATTAGTGGATATTTTTGCATTTGAAAATCTGTTTTTCTGTCTCTTCCTCGCATTAATAACTGATTCCCTTATTTCTTCGGAAGACCTGAAATGCTTATTATCGCCGTTTAATTCGTCAAATGCGACACTTGGTACTTCTATGTGCATATCCATCCTATCCAATATTGGTCCTGATATTCGCCCCATGTATCTTCTTATATCGCCAATACTGCACTTGCATTCATGATGGCTGTCACCATAATATCCGCACGGGCACGGATTCATACTTGCAAGCAACACAAAATCCGATGGGTATGTCACAGTTGAATTGACTCTTGTAATTGTTACCGTTCTGTCTTCCAATGGTTGTCTCAATGCTTCCAGTGCTTTTCGTGAAAATTCGGGCAATTCGTCCAAATAAAGAACTCCATGATTAGCCAGTGAAATCTCTCCGGGTCTTGGGTTGTTTCCTCCCCCGGTAAGCGAAACCGAAGACAAAGTATGATGAGGGCTCCTGAATGGGCGTTCAAGTATTATTGAACGCTTTTTCATCAAACCGGCAATGCTGTAAATCTTAGTAACTTCAAGTGCCTGAGATTCATCGAGCAAGGGCAATATTGAAGGATATCTCTTTGCAAGCATTGTCTTTCCTGATCCAGGTGGTCCTATCATTAGAAGATTATGATTTCCCGCAGCTGAAATTTCCATTGCTCTTTTTGCATTTTCCTGACCGTATACTTCTCCAAAGTCGCAATCGTAACTTATTGTCTTTTCAGAATCCATATTATCTGAATTGCTCATTGCTTCCATGGTTTCTTCATCTTCAATGAATTCAATTACCTCAGCCAAATGTCTTGCTGGAAAAATCTTTATTTCCTTTATGTATTTTGCTTCGTCCAGGTTGTCAAATGGCACTATGGCTTTTTTTACTCCCAATTGTTTCAATGCTATCAACATTGGAAGCAATCCATTGATTCTATTTACCCTGCCGTCAAGAGACAATTCCCCTAATATTGCAACACCATTGAATTTGCAACATGGTATTCGTTTTGAAGCGGCAATTATTCCCGACGCTATGGGTAAATCAAAATGAGTGCCGATCTTTCGAGTGCTTGCCGGTGAAAGATTGACCGTTATTCTTTTTACCGGAAAGACAAATCCAGAATTATTGACAGCCGCCCTTATTCTATCTTTCGATTCTTTTACGGCTGCATCTGGCAATCCCACTATGCTGAATGAAGGCAATCCATTGGAAATGTCGGATTCGCACTCCACCTTTTCGCCGTCAATTCCATTTAATGTGCAAGTATCAATTTTAGCAAGCATAAGATCCCCCTAATCAAGAAAAATATTTTCTATGTGGTTCAATTCAATTTCACCGTCGCCCCACTCTATAATTTCAACAGCATCAAATCTAAAATCATTGCTATGCAATTCATTTTCTGCTATATATTGCTCAGCAGTTCTGATTATCTTTTTCATTTTTCTGGTGCTTATGTATTCCAAGGGTCTTCCGAAATCAATCCCCTTGCGCTTCTTGACTTCTATGAAAACATAAATGCCGTTTACATCCTTCATGATGAGGTCAATTTCGCCCATCTTTGTATAATAATTTCTTTGAATCATGTGAAATCCATTTTGAATCAAATGCATTTCAGCCATCCTTTCCCATTTTTCCCCCAATGCGTTAATATGGATCGCCCCCAATTATACCTTTTATAAAACTCTTCCGATGTATTTCAACCGGTCCTGATTTTTTCAGTGCAGAAATATGTTCTGCCGTACCATAACCTTTATTTCTTTCGAAGCCGTATTCTTTATAATGGCGGCCCATTTCCGTCATTATATGGTCTCTTGCCACCTTTGCTATTATTGAAGCCGCCGCTACGGATGCCGATTTTTCATCTCCCTTTATTATAGCTGTCTGTTCAATTTGCACATCTTCCAATCTCAAAGCGTCCACAAGCAAATGGTCTACTTTGATTTTCAAAGAAGACACAGCCCTTTTCATTGACAACTTTGTTGCATTTAAAATATTAATTGAATCTATTTCTTCATGGTTTGACATACCTATTGAAACGTCCAAAGCATTGTACATTATTTCATTGTAAATTCTATTTCTATTCTTTTCGCTCAATTTCTTTGAATCATTCAGACCTCTGATTATGCAGTTCTCCGGTAAAACAACAGCCGCAGAAACAACAGGACCCGAAAGTGGACCTCTCCCGACCTCGTCGATTCCGGCTATGATTTTTTTCCCTTTTGAAAACAGTTCATTTTCATAATAAAACATCGACTCCAATCGTGATTTTTCATTTTGCCAATCATCGATTCTTTTTGACAGTGTTTCTCCGATTTTGTTTACAGATTTTCTTTTATCCATTTTAAGCTCGTCACAAAAAATCTCATGATTTTCATTTTCCAAATCAAGTTTCGCAATGTGATTCGAAATTTCTTTGACACTCATTTTTTCAAATATCATGCAATCAACACCTCAATCATAAATTATTCTATAATTATACCATAAAAAGGGAATAGCTATGTATCCGCTATTCCCGGTTCAACCTGTCAAGCACTATTTTGCCAAGACGACCCCTTCTGAAATCGTCAATCAATATATATACTGCGCGGTCCAAATCAACAACCCCGCCTTTCAATATGCATCCTCTCTTTTTGCCTATTTCTTCAATTATGTCTGTAATGCTCTTTGATTCATCAACGCCTTCATACCTTTCAGAAATGGCTCCACTGTAGTGCTCCCGCAAAAAACTTATCAACCATCTTGCGGCTTCGTTAAAAGGTATCAATTCATCTTTTATCGCACCCGACAAAGCCAGTTTGATTGCTGTGTTTTGATCGTCAAACTTGGGCCAAAGTATCCCGGGAGTATCAAACAATTCAATGTCTTTCTTTATCCTGACCCATTGCTTTCCTCTTGTAACTCCGGGTTTGTCACCGGTTCTGGCGCTTTTTCTGCCAACCAGATTATTTATGAGAGAAGACTTGCCGACATTGGGTATACCTGTAACCATAAGCCTGACAGCTCTTTTTTTCATCCCTTTTCGCTTAAGTTTTTCAAACAGACCTTGAGCAGCATCCTGGACTTCACGCAACAATTCCTTCGTACCCTCGCCGGTTATGCTGTTTATGTTTACTACGCGCAATCCCTTTTCCCGATATTCATTTTGAAATTCGCGCAAAATTTTCGGATCAGCCAAATCGATTTTATTTATTGCAATAATCTTCGGCTTATTTGAAAAAAGTGAATCCATCTGTGGATTTTTGCTTGAAAACGGGAGTCTGGCGTCAATCACTTCAATTGCAACATCAACCAATTTCATGTTTTGCTGAATTAATTCTTTTGTTTTCTTCATGTGACCGGGATACCAATTGATATTCAAAACCGCCACCTCCAATAATAAAAAAGGACTGATAAACAGTCCCTTTTTTTAGTATCTTTTTTCTTTTACCTTAGCCGCTTTTCCTACCCGGTCTCTAAGGTAATGCAGTCTTGCTCTTCTTACCTTGCCTTTTCTCACAACTTCGATCTTTTCGATTTTGGGAGAATGCAAAGGGAATGTTTTTTCGACACCTACGCCTGAAGATATTTTTCTGACAGTAAATGTTTCTTTGATTCCGCCATTTTGCCTCTTCAAAACAATGCCTTCATATACTTGGATTCTCTGTCTTTTTCCCTCGACAACCTTTATGGATACCTTAACGGTATCACCGACTGAAAAAACAGGTATATCCTGCTTGATCTGTTCTTGCTCAAGCATATCCAATATTTTGCTCATTGAACTACCTCCTCTCGTATTAGATGTTCTTGCTCATTTGGCAGAGGACCATCTGTAGTCAACAGATTGAATTATATCACAAATGCCTTGTTTTGTTAATATCTTTTTTCCAATATTTTTAAAATAATCTTCCTCCCTAGTTTTGCAGCAACCTAATACATAGTGAAGCTTGAACCAGAGTAACTTAAATTGGTTCAGGCTTTTTTTTATTTATTTTTCTTTCGTATTATCGTGTTATTTTGTGTTGTTATATGG
>Ga0102938_10000677_pt1 | contig 25408 bp, 19 predicted proteins | sample SalPonR2_B_D2_MG_FD_84516 | JGI IMG/M metagenome (GOLD analysis project Ga0102938, IMG submission 84516) | Salt pond soil microbial communities from South San Francisco under conditions of wetland restoration - Salt Pond MetaG R2_B_D2_MG | ecosystem: Environmental > Aquatic > Marine >... | reverse complement strand
GAAAAAAGAACAAAAACTTCCGGAGGTCTCAAGAAACTGCAACGTTTACTCGCAGCCTCGATCCCGCAAGAATACCGAGTCGCCGCATGATACGATGCCCAAAAAGCGCAACTTCAAAATGCGTGAGCGAGGGATTTATCGGGGATCCCGCGCTGACGCGTCGGGTTATCAATCATCAGGGCTAGCCACGGTTAAATTCAGAAACCGCGGCTATCGCCAAGGCGGCTCATTTACCGAATGACTCCACTCTGCCTGCTTAGTAAAGCACGCCGTAGAAGCATTACGGCTCGCTTCGTTAAACCGCAATGCCATTTAACGAAGCACATAGCCACGTCTCTCCGAGCCAGGCTTGCAATTGCCAGTTCGCGACTACTTGCGTCCGAAGTCGGCCGGAATTTCTCCCCACCGTTTGGTTTCCCACTTTAAGATTGGGTTGGTCAGCGGATGTTCGGCGAGCCATTTTTCGGCGCGGGCGATCAGACGAAAAAGTTTCTGATTCGCTGCCGACGGGGGAAGTTTCGTTTTGCACTTACCTTGCTGGACCCAGCTCATACCGATTCGTGAATCCGAATAGATAGCGGTGTCTGGTTGACCAGCATGGTCGAGCAGCGCCAGGGCATGGACGATCGCTAGAAACTCACCGATGTTGACGGTCCCCTCGGGATAGGGGCCTTGGTGAAAAAGATGAATCCCCGAAGAAAGCTCGACGCCTTGATATTCCAACTCGCCTGGATTTCCTTTGCAAGCCGCATCCACACACCATGCCGTCATGTCGACGCCCAGTCCCGGCAGGTCTTCTCGATCGTGCTGCGGTGTGGCCGTCTTTTTTCGGCTCGACCCGCCTTTTCCCCAGTGCTGATCGGCGTTGTCGCCATAGGCCGCCTTGGCGGCAGCGAATGTCGGAAAGGACTTGTACTTGGCATCGGAGAACCCGTTGATCTCCGCCTGACAAGCTGCCCACGACGAATAAATGCCCGGCTTACGGCCCTGCCAAACGACGTAGAACTTCGGTTTCTTCTGGGCCACGTGAGGTTCATCCTTGAACGGGCTGATAAATGGATCGCGACGGCATTAAGCAATGAGCGATAAAATAAGTGTCGGGTATCTTTTGTGCGAAGCACCCGAAGGGCGAGTTCCACGCAAAAGGTACCCGACACTTTTTTGTCGCACGATCCTAACAGGCGTTCGACGCTTTGCGAACGGCGTTTGGCCATGGTGGATGAAGGCCACCGCCGCGCCAACCCACACCTTCGTTCAAACGCCACCCTCGAAGGGCGAGTAACGCACAAGCTGGTCATTCAACACCTCCTAAACCGTGCGACCGCCACGGGCGAGGTCGCACGGCTGCGAGTCAATGACCGTCGGCACGTTTAGTGGTGATGGTGTTCGCCGTACAGCGAATGTTTCTTATCACCCTTGGCGTAAACGTAAGTCAGCAAGTCCAGGATTTCTTCCCGCGAGAGCTTGTCGAGCAAGCCTTGCGGCATTTGAGAAACGGGGGACTTTTTGCTGGCAACGATTTCTTCCTTCAGGATCACCGTCGGTTTGTCCTTGGCCAACGGGTTGATAACCACCTCGATTTGATCGGCGTTCTCCGCCGTGATCATACCGGTGATGGTCCGACCGTCATCCAAAACAAAGAGGTTCGACTGGAACTTCTCGTCGATCTCCTTGGATGGTTCCACTACCGATTGGAGGAGGGCAGCCATTGTGTGCTTCTTGTCTTCCAGTTTGGCAAGGTCGGGTCCAAAGACACTCCCTTCGCCCGCGAGTTGGTGACAACCGGCACAGCTTGCGACCTTGAACAGTTCGCGACCGACGTCCCACGACCGTCCCATTGGCAGCGGATCTATGTCGGCAGCCAATTCGGCGACCGTCCACTCGTGCAATTGATTCATTTGCTTCAGCAACTCATCTTTGATGGCCAACTTTGCCGAAGCCAAGTAACCGTCCGGATTCGCTTGGTAAGCCTCCAGGTCCTCGACAACGTACAGCGCGCCGTACATGCGTCGCCAATGTCCGGGGTAGGTACACACATACGGATAGACGCCCGGTTCGCTGGGGACGTCAAAGCTGAGGGCTTGATTTTCGCCCGGCTGCAACAGCTTGCTGCCCAGCAACACCTTGTTGCTAACAGGGATGTAATGCCGGTCCATGGCGTCGGCTTCGCGACCGGTCGCTTCGGCCAACTCGCCGACTTCCTCCAGCGATCCTGGAGTCACGATGGCAAAGTTGTGTGGCATCGCATCGGTGTTACTGAACCGAAACTCGACCGGCTTGCCAGCCTGCACGACGATCTGTTCTTTGTCGTAGATCATGCGATGCGAGACGGTGCCGATGGCGATCACGCGCACATCGAGATTCTGCAAGCGGTTTTCGACCGACTTTGCCAGCTCGGCGGGCAATTTCGTCGCCAGCGATTTGGCCAGCTGAACCGCTTCGGTCCCCGATGGTCCCGTTCGATAACGTGGCGGCAGTTCGCTGAGGTAACCAATCAGATTGTCGACAAGCGGTCGAACTCCATTGGCCGAGACCGCATCGACGGGAATTGTCGCGAGGGCCTTGATGGCGGCCTCTCGATGCTGTCCCTTGGCGATCAGCGAAGCGAGTGCGGTGAACTTTTCCGACTCAAAGCCTGAAATTGCCGTCAGCGCTCGGATCGCCACGTCGTGCAGCGTCTCTCCACCGGCAACGGATAATTTATCGGCGGCAATGGGTTGCTTTTTAAAACCGGGGCCGGCCCAGGTAACCTGCAAACCATCTCCACCGCCATTGTCAAAGTAGGTCACCACCAACTTGTGAATTCCGGCTGCCAGTTCGACCGACGCACTCTTTTCGGACATTCCGTGCAAGCCGTCATGATTGACCAACAGTTTGTCATCGAGGTAAATCCGCGAGCCATCATCCGAAGCGATCGAGAAGGTGTACTTGCCCGATTTAGGAGCGAAGACATTTCCGGTGAAACGCAAAGCAAATCGGTCGGCCTCCTTCCGCTGCGGCACATTCATCACGATCTGAGGCACGATGCCGGTCGCCTTGGGTTCCATCTTGTCCAGCGTTTCCATCGCGACGTTGGAGGCGCTGGGGTAGAAGTACTCCACCGCGACACCCGACTGCTGCAACTGCGAACCCTGCTGTTCGGCTTGTAGGTTCGTCGGCAGCGTCTCGATCAGCGGGAGGACTTTAGAAAACAGTTGCCCTCGCACGCGTGGGTCGACCGTCGGAACGGCGTCTAAGAAATCTCGCAAGCTGTCTTTGCTTTTCGAAGCGGCCAAGAAGGCATCTCCCGGACCGGCGGCGGCGACCCAAGCGGCATACCCCAAGCGTTTCAGCTCGGGAGTTTCGCCCGTCGTGGCAATCGATTCGATCTCGCGACGAACGGCTTGCAGATCCTCGGGCGATTGGTTGACCAGCAGGCGTCCAAGTCCGATGACGTTACCTGCGGAATTCTGCCGAGCCTCGGCGATCAGTTCCATCAGGACGTTCAGCGGCGACTGATTCGTCGCCGTGGCCAAGCCGGCCAAAGCATTGGCCAACTGATCGGCCGATGCCGCTGGACGGCTGAGGATAGCGCGCTGGACGGCGGCCGTTTTCTCTAGCTTCAACAGATCGTCGATCGATGCGTTTCGCAGCACGTAAGCGTTCGCGGCGGGACTCAGTTCGATCCCTTTGGCGAGCGCTTCGCGAACGATGGCATCAACGTCGATCGAACGTTTGGCATAAGCCAGCACGGTATCGAGCTCTGCATCGGTCGGTCGCGTTGCCACTTCGAAAATGACATCGGCCGAAGCCACATCCCCGAATTCAACTGCCGCCTTGACCGCTTCGGCACGCACCAAAGGCGAAGCATCCCGAGCGGCGGCAAGCAACGTCGACTGCCAGTTTTCGATGCGTCCGGCCCAGTGCCCCAGGGTTCGGATGGCAGCCGCACGCACCCGCGGTTCGTCGGCTTGGAACGTTTTTTGAACCAATGGCAAATGGGGAACGCGATGTTCTTCGAACACCCACAAACATTCAAGCAACGCTTGAGCTTCGTTCCGTTCACGCTTGGCGACTTTGGGGTTCAGCGAATCGGCAAACGCACTGACGGCCGTCACGATGTCCGACGTTTCGCGTCCGCTCAGTTCCAGCCGTGCCCGATAACGGGTGCTGTTTTGGATGGCGAAGAAGTTTTCGCAGACCTCCGCGATCGGTTGGCCTTTCATCTTCGCGGGCTTGGTCAACGGGCGACCTTTCGCAGTCACCCGATAGATCCGGCCATGCTCGTGGTCACGGTTTGGATCGCGCATGTTGTGCTGCATGTGGCCGATCAGCGTGTTATGCCAGTCGGAAACGTAAAGCGCTCCATCGCCACCGACTTCCACGTCGCTGGGGCGAAAATTTTGATCTGAAGAGTAGAGGATGGGCTCGATTTCCGTGGCCGTAATATCGGCACCATCAAACTCGACTTCGTGTTGCAACACGCCGAGGAAACCGATGGTGTTGCAGATCAAAAAGTTACCTTCGTTTTCCGGCGGGAAGTGGCCGCTGGACAAAATACCCGTAGCTGCCACTGGACGAACGCGTTTTTTGAACCACTTCTTGTTGCCGATTCCTTTGCCGAGATTGACATAGCTGCCCGTGCCGCCGGTGCCGTCGTTGGCGAACTGGTAACCCCAGCGATCAAAGACATCGCCGTGCGGGTTCGGTCCGATCGGAAAATGGAACTCGAATTCAAAGGTGCGCGGGTTAAAGCGATGCACACCCGAAGCGCCACTGCGGAATGTTGTGGTGGGCGTTTCGAAATTGGCAATATTAAAGATCCCTCGCGACCAATACATCCAACCGTCTGGTCCGATCAACACGGCGTTTGCCGAGTGATGCGTGTCGGCGCTCGAAACCCCTTGCAGCATTCGGATTTTCTGGTCCGCCTTGTCGTCGCCATCGGTGTCCTTCAAGAACCAAATTTCTGGCGGGGCGGCAACCAACACGCCTCCGTTCCAAAATTCGAAACCGGTGACACTGTTCAGTTCGTCCGCAAAGACAATCAACTCGTCGGCTTGTCCGTCACCATCTTCGTCCGGCATGATGACCAGCGCATCGCGACGGGGTCCTTCGGGGTTCCAGTGCGGGTAGGAGGGCCAGACCGACGCCCACAAGCGGCCGTCGGTATCGACTGCCATTTGAACCGGATTCACCAAGCGAGGAAAACGCTCTTCGGAAGCAAACAGATTGACCTCCATCCCTTCGGCAACGGTCATCTTCTCGATCGCTTCGACACCACCGAGGTACGGCCATGAACCATCGGGCAGCGGCCCGCGTTTGTTGGTCTGGACTTCGAGAGCCGGCGGCAGATTGTCGTCCGTCACCTTCAAGTCGCCCCCTTGAGCAATCGCCCAAACGCGACGATCACGATTCTCCGTCATGACCTCGAACATTTCCATTTCGCGATTCATCACATCGGCATTCGATTGGCCATGCCAAGCAAGTTTCGAGCGACCACCGAAGACGTTGTATTCGTCCACCACGCGATAGCGACTGAACCAGTGGTAGTTCTTATCGAGCACCGCTTGACGAAGTTTTTCAACATCAGTCGGCAACACACGGCCGGGAAACAGTTCCTTCACGATGACCTGAGCGACCGCTTTGTTTCCGTTTTCCAGCAAGTGAATGCCGTTGAGGGTCAGCGGCTCGTCGCTATTTGCGTAAAGCTCACGTGTCGGGTCGAACACATTGACGAACGGCACCGACTTTTCGGCACACACATCGCCCATCGCCTGGGTATACATCGCCAGTTTGACGTTGTTCTCCGTGCCGTCGGGGAGGTGAGGACTGTTCAAGTCTTCATGGGTGATCGGCGATACGACAACGATCCGCGGTGCCGATTTCCCGTTGTACTTCTGTGCCCGCATGCCGTCGATCATGTCGGCCAGATCGCGTTGAAATCCTTCCAGTCCACTTTCGCCGCGCAGCGCTTCGTTGTAGCCAAAGAAACAAAACACGACGTCGGCACCGACTTTGCTGAGCCATTGATCGGCGTTACCAAAGTTATCCGATCGTGGCCGAGTCTTGACTTCGTCCCCGGAGAAACCGAGATGCCGGAAGGTCAGTTCCAGTTCGGGATGCATCGCTTGCAAGTAGGTTTCCAGCCAGCCATCGTGCTGCATGCGGTCGGCCATCGTGTTTCCGATGATCGCGACATGCTCGCCACGCTTTAGTTCAAACGCTGGCGTTTCGGCGTGAGCGGGCAAGGAGCAAAGGGCGAGAAACAAACAGGTGCAGGCAGCACCAGCGGCCAGATGCCGCAGACGGGAGGGATTCATGATCATGACTTGTAAAGTACGTCAGCATAGAGGAAGGCAGGGAATAGGTAGGATCCGTATTATAAGCAGATAAAGGGGGCCGGCAGGGTGGCGTTGAGCAAAAACTTCCAGATCGCGATGTTTTTGGCAAATTGGCTGTTGCCGTATGTTGCCGACACGGTCTAGCCCGGTTTATTCACGTGAATGACTAGGGACGCCGCAACGGGCTTCCCGGATTGGACTTGCTTCAATGCCTTGTTTAGCAGGCTGCGTTTGGCAACCCGATGCGTGACGGGTACCGAATCGGCCCGAATTTCCTGATCCCATTCTGTGGTGATGGACCGATCGGTCTTATGATGACGCCTTGACAGAACGTGACGTTGATGAGGTTGTTCAAAACCGGCGTTTGCTGGTTGCAAACAGAACCGCACGATGCACCGCACCGTAGGGGAAAGCGTAAAGATGCCAGTCAGTCTCTATTTGGCGACGAACGAAAATGCGACCGGCAAACGCATGGTGGCGTTGGGCGTGATGGAATTAGCGACGCGGCGTTTCGAGCGGGTCGCGTTCTTTCGGCCTGTGGTGCGGGAGACCGCGGAAGAAGACAAAAGCATTTGCCTGATGCGTTCCCGTTATCAATTGAGTGCGACGCCGTCGCAGATGTCGGGAGTTTCTCGCAGCGAAGCCCGACGGGTGCTCGCGGCCGATCGTTACGAGGATTTGATCCAACGGATTCAGCAGAAGTACAAAGCGTTGGAAGAAACGGTCGATTTTGCAGTCGTCGAAGGGACCAGCTTTCAAGGCTTGGTGCCAGAGATCGAGTTCGAGCTAAATGCCGACATCGCGATCAATCTAGGCTGCGCCATCATGCCGGTCTACTCCGCGCGGACAAAGACGGTGGAGGACTGCATCCAGTCGATTCGGATCGGTAATGATGCGTTGATCGACCGCGGCGGGCAGGTGCTCGCCACGGTGATCAACCAAGTCCGCAGCGGGACCGAAAGTGAATTGCTGAAAGCTTACGCAGACGATCCGCTCACCGCATCGGCACCGCTGTACCTATTGCCCGAGGAACCGTTGCTGCGGCAGCCGACGTTGCGAGAGATCCAGCACGGACTTGGAGCCCAGGTCCACAACGGAGACGAAGAGACGTTTGATCGCGAAGTGACGCAGTTAAAAGTGGCCGCCATGTTGCTGCCCGATTTCCTAGAGCGGCTGTCGGCATCATGTCTCGTGATTACGCCGGGCGACCGCAGCGATATCGTGGCTGGCTGTGCGTTGGCCTGCTTGGCTCCCGACGGACCGACGCCGGCCGGTGTGGTCCTGACCTGTGGTTTGTTGCCACCGCCATCGGTGCAAGATCTGATTTGCAACACGACCGGCCTGCCGATTCTGGGAACCGATGTCGACACTTTTTCGGCGGCGCGCCAAGCATCGATGATTCGTGCGGAGATTGGTCTGCATTCGCCTCGAAAGGTGGAGTCGGCGATTGGCTTGTTCGAACGCCATGTCGATACCGAAGACTTAGCCGCTCGCTTGCGAGCCCCGGCGACGCACCACCTGACGCCGATGCTGTTCGAGTACACTCTGATCCAGCAGGCCCGTCAGCAACGGGTGCGGATTGTGCTGCCCGAGGGGAGCGAACCGCGGATCTTGCAAGCGGTCGACGTCTTGCGCCGTCGCGATGTGGCCGACCTCGTGTTGTTGGGCGACCCGGCGACGATTCGGGCCGCGGCGAGCCACGTCGGAGTGACCCTGCCGGAAGCGGGGGTGAAGATCGTCGATCCGGCGAACAGTCCTCTGCGAGAGGAGTTCGCGCAGGAGTATTTTGAGCTCCGCAAACACAAAGGTGTGACGATCGATGTGGCGCGAGACCGGATGCTGGAAGTCAGCTACTTCGGCACCATGATGGTCCGCCGTGGAATGGCTGGCGGCATGGTCTCCGGCGCGATCCACACGACGGCCAACACGATTCGACCCGCCTTCGAGTTCATTAAAACCCGGCCCGGCGTCGACTGTGTCAGTAGTGTCTTTCTGATGTGCCTGAAGCACGGTGTACTGGTTTACGGTGATTGCGCAGTGATTCCCAATCCAACGGCGAAAGAGCTGGCCGAGATCGCCAGCAGCAGTGCTGATACCGCTAGGCAATTCGGTATCGAGCCCCGTGTGGCGATGCTCTCTTATTCGACTGGTGAAAGTGGCCACGGCGAAGATGTCGAACGAGTTCGGGCGGCCACCGCATTGCTGCGAGCCAAACGCCCCGAGTTGCCAGTCGCAGGCCCCGTGCAGTATGACGCCGCTGTCGATCCGATGGTCGCCAAGACCAAATTGCCGGGCAGCGACGTCGCGGGGCGCGCGACGGTGTTTGTTTTCCCCGATCTGAATACCGGTAACAATACTTATAAAGCGGTGCAGCGGTCGGCCGGTGCGGTGGCCATCGGTCCCGTCTTGCAAGGCTTGCGGAAACCGGTCAATGACCTGTCGCGTGGCTGTACCGTCGCCGATATCGTCAACACCGTGGCGATCACCGCGATTCAGGCTCAAGCTATATGAACGTATTAGTTTTCAATGTCGGCAGCACGACGCTCAAATTCGCCTTGCTCGATACCGATAGCGGGGTGCGTCGCAGTGAGGGGATCGTCGACCGAATCGGTCAAGCAGGGGGCGATGCCAAGGACCACCTCTCGGCGGCGCGGTTGGTGCTCGACCGCTATGCCAATCAAGCGGTCGATGCGATCGGACATCGTGTCGTGCAGGGAGGCACCCGGTTTGTCGAACCTACGTTGGTGACGCCCGAAGTATTGCGAGACCTGGAGCCCTTGGATGCGTTGGCACCGCTGCACAATCCGCCCGCCCGTTCGGTGATCGAAGCGATCGTGTCGCGCGAGCTGTCGACGCCGCAGGTGATGGTTTTTGACACCGCGTTTTTCGTCGCTTCGCTGCCTCCCAAAGCTTATCGTTACGCTGTCTCGGACGAGGTCTATCAGAAACATGGTGTGCGTCGGTACGGAGCCCACGGCACGTCGCATCAGTTCGTGATCGAGCGCACGCTCGAGTTTCTAAACCAGCGAGCGCTTGCCGGCGGTCAGCGGATTATTTCCTTGCACCTCGGTGGCGGTGCGAGCGCGACGGCGTCGGTTGCCGGCACGGCGATCGAAACTTCCATGGGAATGACGCCGCTGGAAGGTCTCGTGATGGCAACGCGCACCGGAGACATCGATCCTTCGGTTCCGCTACATCTGATGCGCACTGCGGGCTTGTCGGTCGATGAAGTCGATCAGTTATTGAACAAGCAGAGCGGTTTGCTGGGGCTGTGTGGCGAAGTCGATATGCGAGCCATCTTGCGGCGATGCGAGGCGGGCGAAGCCGCGGCACTGTTGGCGATCGATGTCTACGTGCATCGTATGCTGAAGGTGATCGGAGGCTATTACGCGGTGCTCGGTGGCCTTGACGGATTGGTCTTTACCGCGGGGGTTGGCGAGAACGCGGCGGCGATTCGCGCTCGAGTGACCGCAGGGCTGATGCATTTGGGCGTCGCGATCGATGAAGCGGCCAACGAAACGGCCGCGGCGGATGGTGAGGTGATCGATCTTACGCATCGCGATGCGGCGGTGCGAACGTTGGTTGTGCCGACCAACGAAGAACTGGCGATCGCCAGACAGGTCGCCTCTTGCACGGCGTTTGAGCAGCCCTAGCCCGAATCATTCACGTGAATGCCTAGAGACGCCGCAACGGTCTTCCCAGATTGGACTTGCTTCAATGCCTCGTTTAGCAGGCTGCTTTTGGTAACCCGTTACGCGTCGGGTTATCAATAATCCAGGCTAGGCGTCCGCATACTCTTTCGGTAACCGCTCGAGTGATTATGGCGGACCGTTTTCTTTTGTCGCGAACGGCCCTTTGGTTGCTTTAGCTGGAAAGTGCCGTTTCTTGAGCTGGATGCTGGACTCGGCACGAGATCATTGACGCCCATCCGATCGACGAGCCCTCCGCTGAACGCTTTGCGTTCAACTTGGTGGCTTATTGACACGCCTTCCGTTGGAGCTCCAGATGAACGAAGCCCATTGTGTTCCCCACCCTTCCAACGATTCAGCCACTGCGCGGAGTGGTCAGGTCGACGCAACGTTTCGTCGCGATGTGCTGACGGGTTTGGGACAGCTCCACAAACAATTGCCGTGTAAATATTTCTACGATCTGCGTGGCTCCCAGCTATTCGATCAGATCTGTGATCTCGATGAGTACTATTTGACTCGAACCGAAACGCAGATCATGAGCGATTCGGCCAAAGAGATCGCGCAGCACTTTCCCCGCGACAGCGTGCTGGTGGAGTACGGCAGCGGCAGCAGCACGAAGACGCGATTGCTGCTGCAAGAGCTGCGTGATTTGCGAGCCTACCTGCCGGTCGATATTTCCGAAGCCCATCTGCTGCAGACCGCTAAACAGCTAGATGCCGACTATCCGCAGTTGCACGTTCAGCCGATCGTTGCTGACTTTACCGCTCCGTTCGATCTTCCGGCGGCCTATCGCGACGCGCCGACGATGGTTTACTTCCCCGGATCGACGCTCGGAAATCTCGAGCCACAATCTGCCAGCCGGTTGTTGCGTCAAATTGCTCAGCAGTGCCAGCCAAACGGCAAATTGCTGATCGGCTTGGACCTCGACAAAGACCCGACCGTCTTGCAAGCCGCGTACGACGACGCCAAAGGAGTCACCGCGGCGTTCAATCTAAATTTGTTGCAGCGTATCAACAAAGAATTAGATGCCGATTTTGATGTCGAGCAGTATCGCCATCGGGCGATCTATAAACGCGCTCAGGCACGGGTGGAGATCTACATTGAAAGTCTCCGTGATCAAACGGTCAACATTTCTGGGACGCGTTTTTCCTTTCGACGCGGCGAATACATTCTGACGGAGTACTCGCACAAGTATGGCATCGAGTCATTCCGTTCAATGGCTGGCGAAGCGGGCTGGAAAGTCGACGCGGTGTGGACCGATGCGAAACAATTCTTCGCCGTGATGTTGATGACGTTGGCAACGAACGATAAGTAAGTGTCGGGTCCCTTTTGTGGGAAACACCCGAAGAGTGAGTTGCTCGCAGAAGGTTCCCGACAATTTTTTGTCGCCGATCCTTGGTTGAAACCGAAGGCGAAGGCGAGCTATAACGTCGGTTTTCCTCTTACTGAGCAGACCGATATGACACGCTGGCCCGGCATCTCCCAATTCGATCTGACTGACAACGCCGTCATCATCACCGGAGGCTCGAAGGGACTTGGCGAAGCGATGGCGGCGGGACTCGCTTCGGCCGGTGCGAAACTACTGCTGGTCAGCCGACACGAAGACGAAGCGGTCGCAGCGGCGGAAACCATCGCAACAGAGTATCCGGTCAAGGCGTTGGGGATCGCCGCCGACGTAACGAACCCCGCGGATGTGCAGCGGATGGTGCGGCACTGCCTGGATGCGTATGGGCGAGTCGACGTGTTGATCAATAATGCGGGTATCAATATCCGCGGCGCGATTGAATCGCTGGAACTGGAGCAATTCCGCGAGGTGCAGCGAGTGAACGTCGATGCGATGTGGTCATGCATCCGTGAGGTGGTGCCGACGATGAAACGCCAGAACTATGGGCGGATCATCAATATGGCCAGTACGCTGGGTCTGGTCGGCTTGGCCAATCGCACCCCTTACGCGACCAGTAAAGGGGCGGTGGTCCAGATGACGCGTGCTTTGGCGTTGGAGTTGGCCGCCGACAAGATCACCGTCAACGCCATTTGCCCTGGACCGTTCTTGACCCCGATGAACATTCCGATCGCCGACACCGACGAAGCGAAACAGTTCATCGTCGGCGCGACGGCGCTGGAACGGTGGGGCGAGATGCAAGAGATTCAAGGCGCGGCGATCTTTCTGGCCAGTGCGGCGAGCAGCTATGTCACTGGCAGTATGTTGACGGTCGACGGCGGCTGGACGGCTCGGTAGACACGCTGCGCGCCGCGGATGGCAATGCCTTGCAATCAAAACCCTCAGCGGCCTACACTACGGCTGCTTAAAAGCTTGTGAAAGCGTCCAACACATAGCGTCTTGACCATCCGTTTCGGTTGCTCCCAGCAGCCAACTTGCTCTCAGGGGATTCCCAACATGCCTGCTTCCGATCGTCAACCGTCCAGCGGTCCCTCAGCGACCGATCAACGACGTCATTTCCTGAAAGCTTCGGCTGGTGTTGCCGCGGGAGCCGCGATCACCGGGCTGTCCGCACGGCGTGCCGAGGCGGCTGAAGGTAGCAATGAACGGATGCGGATTGGATTCATCGGACCCGGCGGCCGTGGCTTTGGGGCTCACGTCAAAACGCTCGCTGGGCTGCGCAAAGAGGGTCGCGCCATCGATTTGGTAGCGGTCGCCGAAGTCTACGAAGTGCAACGTGACAAAGTTGCCGACTACATCGAAAAAGAGACCGGAGTGGCTCCGGCAAAATATGTCGACTACACCGAAATGATGGAGAAGGAAAATCTCGACGCGGTCTGCATCGGGACTCCTGATCACTGGCACCACAAACAAACCGTCGACGCGTTGAATGCCGGCTTGGCGGTGTACTGTGAAAAGCCGATGTGCAAGACGGTCCAGGAAGCCTTTGACGTCGAGGCGACATGGAAGAAGACCGGTCAGGTGATGCAGGTCGGCGTCCAGTCGACCAGTTTGGCAGTCTGGGATCAAGTCCGCGAACTGCTGCAGGCGGGCAAGCTGGGCAAGGTGCTGGGTTATCAGACGGAGTTCTTTCGTAACTCTTCGATGGGGCAATGGCGTTATTACAAACTGACCAAGGAGATGACCCCGAAGACGGTCGATTGGCAACGTTGGTTAGGGGTCAAAGAAGGCTTGGCGGAAGAGATTCCTTTCGACCGCGCCGTGTATGCCCAGTGGCGTCGCTTCTGGCCATTTGGTTCCGGCATGTTCACCGACTTGTTCGTCCACCGCACCACTTCGATGCTAAAAGCGACGGGGCTCCGCGTGCCGGGTCGCGTCGCGGGTGCCGGTGGCATTTTCATGGAATACGATGGTCGCGATGTGCCAGACGTCGCGACCGTTGCGGCGGACTTTCACGAAGGCGTGCAAGGTTTGGTGACGGCCACGATGTGCAACCAAGAGTCACGGATCACGCAACTGATCCGAGGGCATCACGGTTCGTTCGTCTTTGGCAATAACGAGAGCTTCGATGGTTTTGATTTTATCCCCGAGCGTCCGCAGGTGACTCGGATCCGCGACCAAGAAGTCGAACGGATCGCTGTCGGCAAAGTGGAAAACACCACCAAGGCACACTTTGCCAACTGGTTGGATGCCGTCGAAGCGGGCGAGCCATCGTTGTGCAACAATCCGCCCGACTTGGGTGCGGCGGCAATCGCTGTCGTCAATTTGGGCGCTCAGAGCTACCGCAATGGCAAGGTCTATTTCGTCGACCAGGAAACCCGCGAGATTTCCACCGAAGATCCGGGCTGGGCGAAGAAGTGGGAACAACTGAGCAAGTCGGGCGGTCCCGTCCAGCACATCCCGGGTTGGAAAGCGGGCGATACCGGCAGCACGCTGGAAGAGCCCGATTACATGGAATTGGGCGGCCCGTGGATCGACAACCAAGATCCCGCCGCGGGCTAACGTCAGACTGTACGACCAGCGAGATTGTGCACCGCGGCGGGCGATGGGCAGCCGCGCGGCAGGACCTTGCGGGCACGATTGGTGACCCCGAAACGTCCGTTTTGAAGTTGCGGTATTTTCGGTTTTGGGGCAACGCACCAGGGTTTGCTGTCGGGGCAACGCACCAGGGTTTGCCTAGCCCAGCCTGCAGGGCTGGGAATCCAAGCCACAAAGTAAATCGTAGGGCCAAAGGCCCGGCCAATTTGCCTGGCCTGCAAATTGTCGGACCGTTGGTCCTGAATACCCATTCGGCCCGTAATCCAGCCCGATGGGCTGGGCTTGGTAATTTGCTTGGCCTTCGGCCCGAAAGAACTTTTGTTGTAGTCATCTCCCACTCACACTGGTTTTATTGTGCCGCCGCTTGACCTGTCTGTCTCTCTGAATCGGTTGACTTTGCAAAATCCGATTCTCGTTGCTTCCGGCACTTTTGGTTATGCGCGCGAGATGGAAGGGATCGTCGACTGCAAACGCTTGGGCGGGATCTTGCCCAAGACCATCACGGCGGAACCGAGGATCGGAAACGCCCCGTGGCGCACCGTCGAGGTCTCCGCTGGATTATTGAATTCGATTGGCTTGGACAACGACGGTGTCGAGGCCTTTCTGCAACAGCACCTGCCCTACCTCGCACAGATCGGCACAGCGATCATTGTGAGTGTGGCTGGCCGCACCGAAGACGAATACGTGCGTCTGGCCGAGCAGGTTGGCCGGCAACCTGGTGTGGCGGCGGTGGAGCTGAATCTCTCGTGCCCCAACGTTTCCGGTGGCGTCGATTTTGGGACCGATCCACAAGCCTGCGGTCGCTTGGTCGCTGCGGCGCGGTCCGCTTGTGACGCACCGATCCTGGCCAAGCTGACTCCGAATGTGACGCGGATCGCGGATGTCGCCTGTGCGGCCGCCGATGCGGGGGCCGACGCGGTCTGCTTGATCAACACCTTGCTCGGCATGGCGGTCGATTGGCGGAAGCGAAGACCGATGCTTGGTAACGTGATGGGTGGCTTGAGTGGTCCGGCAATTAAGCCGGTCGCACTGCGATGTGTGCATCAAGTCCGCCAGGCCTGCTCGGTCCCGATCATCGGGATCGGCGGCATCGCCAACTTGAACGACGTGATGGAGTTTCTCGTCACCGGCGCGTCGGCGGTGCAGATCGGGACGGCCAATTACTACGATCCACAAGTCTCCACTCGCCTGATCGACGAACTTCCGACCGCCTTGGCGGCGTTGTCCGCGACCAGCGTGAAAGAGATCATCGGTACGCTCGATAGCCGGCGTGTTGAGTAGCCGACCGGTTTTTGTTTCCTTCCTCTTTACCGGAACACGACGATATGCCTGACGCCCAACCAGCTCATCCTATTCTCGATGTGATGACGCACCGCTGGAGTCCTTACGCGTTTACGCCACGGACGGTCGAACGGGATAAAGTTTGGTCGTGTTTCGAAGCCGCACGCTGGGCGGCGAGCAGCTACAACGAACAGCCTTGGTCATTCCTGGTTGCCTTCCGCGAAGACGAAGCGGCCTTTGCGCGGATGCTGGGCTGCTTGGTCGAAGCCAATCAAGCCTGGGCCAAGAACGTGGGCGTGCTGGTGCTGACCGTCATCCGGACGACTTTTTCCAAGAACGAGAAACCGAATCGCGTGGCGCTGCATGACCTCGGTGCCGCCGCGGCGCATTTTGCGTTGCAAGCCACCACGTCGGGATTGCAAGCTCACCAGATGGCAGGCGTCGATTTGGAAAAAGTCCGCAGCACCTACAACATTCCCGACGGCTTCGAGCCTCAGACAGCGATCGCCTTGGGATATGCCGACCCGAACCCTGCCCAGCCCGACTTTGCAAAGCGGGATGCCAGCCCTCGCGACCGCCGCCCGTTGTCCGAAATGGTGTTTGCCAACACCTGGGGCCACTCGGTGCAGTAGCGCCCTATACTGATGGTTTGATCAAACCTTGCGAGCCTTCGATATGTCTTCATCGCTGCCTTCCTCTTCGCCGCGGCGCGACGACGCGCCGGGGCCGCGGCGTTCGGTTCGCCGCCCCCAGATCAGCATTGCCTTTATGCTGCTTTCGATGACGATTATCTGTGCGATGTCGGCCGCCATGTTCTATGCTTCGCGCGTGCCGGCGATCCAAAACGAAGTCTTCTCGTGGTTTGGCAAAGAGGTCGAACCTTCTGAAGCAAAACGGACGGTCCACCTAACGTTTTTGCTGTTTACCTATTCAGCACCGCTGCTGCTAGCCGGTCTGTTAGGGCTGATCGTGAGCGTGTTACGATGGATCAATCCGTACCTGACTGACCAATCGACAGGCGGTCCCTCCAGCCCTTGGGACGATGACGAAACCCAAACAGTACGTTCCAGCCAAGAAGATAGTAGTCGGACCCGTCGATCATGAATGACATCCAGCGATTTTGTCCCCAATGTCAAGCGATGCTGGAAGTTCCAGCCGACTCGATCGGCAAGCGCGCCCGCTGTCCGGCGTGCTCGCATGTGTTCGTGATCGTCGCGAATCCGGATGTGTCCCGAGAAACGCCCGGCAGTCCGTCTCCCACCAAGCCGCCGCCGACGCCATTGGGCTCGACTTCCGAGATTTCGACTTCCCAGCCGACAAGTGCCCCCACCGTGCCGCCACAAACGCCGCCAACGAGTGGTCGCGGCGGCGGGGGCGCTCCACAGAATCCTTACGCGCCGATCGGACAAGTCGAAGAGCGTGCGCCGCGGGACGTGTCGCCGGTCGTCATCACGACGGCCCAACCGGAACGATACATCAACGGCACCTGGGAACTCTTTCAGCAAAACTGGCAACCGTTGATAGCAGCCGGTGCGATTGCTTTTGCCATTAACGTTGTCACTCAAGTCCTCGGGCAGGTCACCAGCGCCCTGGCGCAGCAGGGTGGCGGGATCTTCATTTTGCTTAACTTTCTGCTTCAGGTCCTGCTGGGGCTAGGGCGATTTTATGTGATCCTCGGGATCGTCTTGATGTCTTTAGAAATTGCTCGCGGACGCTCGGTCACTGTCGGCACCGCACTTCAGACTTCACCTTGGACTTTTGTCCAAGCCTTCCTGGGTTACCTAGTAATCGGGCTGCCCATTTTACTGATGATGGTGCCCTTCATTGCACTTGCGGTTCTGTCGCAGGGCAACGAAGACGCGATGCTAGGAGGATTGGTCCTATTGGGATTTTTGTCACTGGTTGTCTATGCGGTCATTTTCCTGTTCATCTGGCCTTGGCGGATTGCGTTGATCGACCGACAAGAAGGCTTGGTGAATGCTTTCAAGTTGGCCTTTGAAGTCGCCAAGGTGAACAAGCTGAACGCGTTGATTCTGTTCCTTCTCACCGGGGCCGTGAACACGGTGGGCATCTGCTTGTGCTGCGTCGGTCAGATTGCTTCCACGCCGGCTACCATCCTGCTGGCATCGGTGGCATTTTTGATGATGACCGGCCAAACGGTCCACGTTCCTCAATCGACTGCTTATGTGCCGCCCACGTCGCCTCCAGGTGGCGGCGTTTCCCCAGCAGGTTACAACGGATGAGCTCTTTCGAGGCGAAACCGGTGGCTCGCGCCTCCCGCTGGCAGTTGAAGCGGGAAACGCTGCACTTTGGCGAATTGCCGTTAGTGATGGGGATTGTGAATGTCACGCCCGACAGTTTTTCCGATGGAGGCCATCATGCCGAAGTCGACGCAGCGGTCGACGCGGCGCTGCGGATGGAAGACGCCGGTGCCAGCCTGATCGATATCGGTGGTGAGAGCACGCGTCCTTACAGTGATGCGGTGGCGTTGGACGAAGAGCTGCAACGCGTGACGCCGGTCTTGGAGAAATTATCGGGGCGGCTTGCCATTCCTCTCTCGATTGACACATCGAAGGCTGCGGTGGCCAGAGCGGCGATCGAACGCGGGGCCCAAATCATCAACGATGTCACGGGCCTGGAAGGCGATCCGGCGATGTTGGATGTGGCAGCCGAAACGCAAGCCGGCGTGTGCGTCATGCACATGCAAGGCCGGCCTCAAACAATGCAAGACGATCCGCAATATGGCGATGTGACGGCGGAGATTCTGGGTTACTTGCAAGCGCGGGCGGAGCATTGTTTGGCCGCGGGTATCAAGCCCGAAAGGATCTGCCTCGACCCTGGGATCGGATTCGGTAAAACGCACGAGCACAATTTGACGCTGATCCGCGACGCGCAGCAGTTTTCTCAGCTCGGTTGGCCAATCTTGGTCGGGCACTCTCGCAAAGGATTCGTCGCTAAAGTTCTCGGCGATAAGACACGCGATCGCGACGCCGGCACCCTCGGCGTCTCGCTCGCCTTGGCCCGCAGCGGCGTGCAAATCCTTCGCGTCCACAACGTCCCCCTGACGGTCGACGCATTGAAGCTGTTCGCTGCCGCCGGCGGTATCGCACCGTAACGGCCCGCGTTTTAAACCCCCGGGTCCGTACCGCCCGAGTTGTCGCGACGGGGAACTTCTAGAATCCGCAGCATCGCTTGCAGGGAACGCTCGTAGATTCCCGGCGACGAGCTTTCGCGTGGACCAGCCACGTTTAGCGTATCGGGACGCACCTCCTCCAGCCATCGCCATACGTCAGCAGGCTCCCAGGGATGGTCGATTCTCAGCAATAGGTAGGGGCGGTCGAGCCGCTGAGCCAGCCGGCGCGTCAACAGCGTGCCTCCCTTCAACCGCTGTTCGTACAAGATCAGCGTTGCCGTGCTATCGACCACGTTCTGTTCGGTTCGAACGGTGTAGTCACGGGAATGGTTTTCAATCAACTGATAACGCGACGGGACCTCGCCATCTTCGGCTAACCTGCCGCGAGGGCACCAGCCCCCGTGGTCAAGCCCGAGCGCGATAGCGGCATCCAAGCCCGCCCGGTCGACTCCCGTCTGCCCGCCCGACACGATGCGGCGCGGACGAAACCAACATGGCGTCGACAAGTTATCGGCTGACTTCGGCACAACTTTCTTCCGATTCCCAAATCACCACACGTTCGGCGCGGGCACCGGTCCCTTCCAGCATTTCCGGGCACGCTACATCGAGCAAGTACTTGGCCAGGTTTTCCGCAGTCGGATTATAGGGCAACTCGAATACGCGATGGGGATTCGTTTGCCGGATCGCCGACAAGGCTTCGGTATCACGATCCCAGAGAATGAACGCGTGGTCCCAGTGTTCGTCCAGCCAACCCTTGCAGCGAATTTTGAGCAGCTTGAAATCGATCACACGGCCGACCTCATCCTGTTGATCCGCCACGACGTAGAACTCCGCGACATAATTATGCCCGTGCAAGTTGACACATTTTCCATCGTGATTGAGTAATCGGTGTCCAGCGCAAAAAGTAACACGGCGCATGACCGTCAATGACATAAAGCTGACCTTTGGTGAAAGATTCGAATGGAAGCCGGTTTGGTTCGCAGCAGTGACTCAGGTCGAGTGCTGTACAAGGGCCCTGGGCGGTAACAGATCGCGTTGATGCTGGTCCGTTAATGCGGGTTCGGTGCGCTACGCGACGACCGATTCCATTTTTTACTCGGTTTCTTGTTGAAGCTTGGGATTGTTGTGGTGTCGCTGTCCGTCGCGTTTGGTTTTCTTATCGAGGTTGCGTCGCAATGCCGCTTCCAGATCGATACCCGATTGATTGGCAAGGCAAATGGTCACGAACAACACGTCGGCCAATTCATCGGCCAAATCCCCCGGGGACTCGCCCGCCTTGGAGGATTGTTCCCCAGCGGTGCGAGACAAGATACGCGCGACCTCGCCCACCTCTTCGACCAACTGAGCCAGATTGGTGAGCTCGTTAAAGTAGCGTACGCCGATGGTTTGTATCCAGCGGTCAACCTCCTCTTGGGCGCCGCGGAGGGTAATCGATTGGGGGTCGGTCATGGCTGTGGTGCTTCATCGCTGCGAGTAGGGCGGATCGACTCGAAATATTCCCGGATGGTCTCTCGATGCCCCAGCGGCAACGGTTCTTGATCCAGCACCGCTTCGGCCTGGCGTCGATATTCATGGTACTGCTTGGCGTATTGGCGTGCCGCCTGCTGTTCCTGCGGCAGGTCTTCGACGCGTTCGGTTTCGCCGTCCCCCTCGCCGATTTGGCTGCCCAGTTTCTGCTCTTCCCGCACCGCGTCCAGCTTTGTCGCCGGCCCTTCGTCGGGTTTGCCAGCGGTTCCTTTGCCCCACTTGTCGGAGGCTTGATCCGATTTGTTGTCGCTGTCACCCGGACGATCTCCGCGCGCCTCTCCCTTGGACTGTGCCAATTGATTCAGTTGCGAGTTCATCGCGTTGGCAACCTTTTGATTCCGCGACTGTTGCTTGTTGATGTCGGCCAGTCGCTGCATGCCTTGCTTTGTCTGCGAGGCATCTTGTTCGGCGAGTCCCTGTTGGATTTCTTCGGCCGCCTTGGCGAGATTTTCCTGCGCGTGTTCGGCCAGTTCTTTCGCCGTCTCTTCGAGGTCATTTGCGACAGCGCGACGTTCTTTTTCCGACAACGCAGCGGGATCGAACGCTTCCAATTCCGTGGCCGCCTGTTCGAAGTCACCCGCCTCCATCGCTTCGGCCGCGTCGCGCAAGGCATCGGCCGACGTCAGCGCTCCGGCAACCTGTTTCAAGTCGGCTTCGGTGACCGCAACTTCCAGTGCATCCCGAGCCGCGGTGATGACCTGTTCCATGTCCGACAACGTTGCCATCACATCGCGTTGATCCTGGCCGGGCCGCTCCAGTTCATCAACGAGGGACTCGAGCTGTTCCGTCAGTTCCCGCAGTTCCTCCGCGTTGTCGTCGGCTTCCTTCGCTAGTCGAGCTATCTCCGGCAGCACGGTCTGACGCAACCTAGCGGCTTGACGAGTCGCCAGCGGCAAGGGGCTGCTTGCGACCGCCGGCGAAACGTCGAATTGAGTCAGAGCGGCAATGCCAACGGCAGCGACGCAACACGCCACCGCTGCGTTCCGCGCCGCGCGAGGCAATTCGATCGGCACGCAGTCTTCCACGCGGACTTTGCGGAGATGCAATTGGGTGTCGGCGATTTGGAACGCTCGCATGGCGTCCTGATCGTCTTTTTCCAGGAACTCAATTGCCGATAAAGTTCGATCTTTCATGCCGTAATAGCGGTCCACCAGCAATGCCGCGGCGATTCGGGAAGGCGACCGCAGGCTGCCGACCGAGGCGGCGATCAGCCCGAACGCGAAGCCGAACAGCAGCGGCAGCAAGCCCAACGACAGCATCGTGGGCGCCGTCAGGAAAGGGGCGGCAGGGGAGGGGGGCATTAACGCCCACGACAGCGCCAGCAGCAGTCCCACAGCGGAACCCGCGGCACTGCCGAGCGTCGCCGCTCGGGCCGCCCGCTGCCAGCGCATCCGTCGCTGAACCTGCGCCAGAACGTCATCGATCGATTGCATATCAGCCATTGAATAAAGGGGGAACGCGTCACCCTTCATTATGCGGGATCTGCGATTTGCTGCAACGGATCGAGTTGCCTCCTGCCAGCGAGCCAATTTGTGTAGGATACAACTCGAGGAAACTCCGTTTGCACTCTGCGATTCAGTTGCACTCCGCGGACAAAGGGTGCATTTGCTAAGGATCGTGCGACAAAAAGTGTCGGGTCCCTTTTGCGAGGAACTCGCCCTTCGGGTGCTTCGCACAAAAGGTACCCGACACTTATTTATCGCTCATTGCTAAAGGAAACCTGCATGGCTAAATCGATCTGGCCACAGTCGGATCAGACCGAAACACTGCTCGCCGCCGCCCGCGAAGGGGATGCGGACGCGGTGAATCAGTTGCTCGACCGCCATCGCGACCCCGTTCGTCGCCTCGTTCAACTGCGACTCGATCGCCGTGTCCAGCAGCGAGTGGATGTGAGCGACGTGGTGCAAGACGTGATGTTCGAGGCGAACGGGCGACTGCAAGCCTACCTTGATAACCCGGTCATGGCGTTTCACTTGTGGCTGCGACAAATTGCCTGGGATCACATGATCGATGCCTATCGTCGGCATCGCAAGAGTGCCAAACGAGACATGGATCGCGAGCAGCCGTTGGTTGCAGCGGGCGGCGCCGATCAATCGACGATTGAACTGGCCGGTCAGTTGTGTGATCCCGAGTTAACTCCGCAAGCCGCCGCGGCACAACGCGAGTTGGCTCAGCACGTCGAACGGACGATTGAGCTGCTCGATGAGCAAGACCGAGAGATCATTCTGATGCGGCACTACGAGCATTTAACGAACCAAGAAGTCGCCGAGGCGCTTGGTTTGAATTCGCCGGCAGCTAGCATGCGGTACCTGCGCGCGATTCGGCGACTGCGTGAACTGTTGCAGTCCAAAGGAGAGGCGAGCGATTCGTGAATGCCGCTGGTCCGCCCGATCCCCGAACTGCGGCATCGACCGCCGTCACGCAAAGCGAGATGTCGTTGCACGACCAGAAACTGGCCGAGGTGCTCTCGGAAATGACCGATGGCGTGGCGCGGGGCGAACGGGTTGATCTGGAAATCATCTGCCGCCAGCATCCCAACTTGGCCAGTGACCTGCGTAGCTTGTGGGGCGCCGTATTGGTCACCGATGCGACCGGCACGGCTCAGCGAGAGATTCCCGCCGAATCGGGTTCGGGACAATGGCGCGGGCTTTCGTTACCGACGACGATCGACGATTACGAGTTGTTGGAGGAGATTGGTCGCGGCGGCATGGGCGTCGTCTTTCGGGCTCGGCAGATCACGCTCGACCGTGAAGTCGCCGTCAAAATGATTCTTCGCGGTCGCTTGGCCAGCGAAGCCGACTTGCAGCGGTTTCTCGCCGAAGCGGCCGCGACGGCGCGGCTGGAGCATCCCCACATTGTGCCGATTTACGATGTGGGCGACTTTGACGGACGACCCTACTTCAGCATGAAGTACATCGATGGCGAAACGCTGGCCGATCGACTGGCCCGAGGCCCTTTGCCGCAACGCACGGCCGCGAAAATCGTCAGCAAAATCGCGCGAGGCATCGGTGCTGCTCACCGCCACGGTGTCTTACATCGCGACATCAAGCCGTCGAACATTTTGTTGGCCAAGGGTGGCGAACCGATGATCACCGATTTTGGCTTGGCCAAACAGGAGGCGAGTCAACACAGCTTGACCAGCAGCGGCATGGTGCTGGGAACGCCGGCGTACATGTCACCCGAACAAGCCGCCGGTCGCCGCGGCTTGGTCGGTCCGACCAGCGACGTCTACAGCTTGGGCTGTGTGCTGTACCACGCCTTGGCCGGTCGGGCTCCGTTGATCGCCGATTCGCCGGTCGAATTAATGCTCAAAGTACTGGAGCAAGACCCGCCGCCGCCACGGATGTTGCGGCCGAATCTCGATCGCGATCTGGAAATGATCGTCGTCCGCTGCTTGCAGAAACCGGCCGACTTGCGATACGCCTCTGCCGATCATCTAGCCGACGACTTGGAAGCGTTTCTCAATGACGAACGCATTTCGGCGCGAAGCGGTCGCTTCAGCCAAGTCGTCGCGAGGCTGTTCCGGGAAACGCACCACGCGACGGTCTTGGAGAACTGGGGGCTGCTGTGGATGTGGCACTCACTCGCCCTGCTGATTGCCTGCCTTTCGACTTGGTTGCTGCAACAGGCCGACGTGACCAGTCGCCTGACCTACGGCACCGTTTGGACCGTCGGTCTGGGTGCTTGGGCAATGGTGTTTTGGATGTTACGACGACGCCTCGGTCCGGTGACCTTCATCGAACGCCAGACGGCTCACGTGTGGGCGGCGAGCATGGCTGGCGTCGGCATGCTGTTTCCACTGGAATGGTGCATGGAACTGCCTGTGCTGACACTGTCGCCGGTCTTGGGAGTGATCACTTCGATGGTCTTTCTGGTCAAAGCCGGCATGTTTAGCGGTGCCTTCTACGGCCAATTTGCCGTCCTGATAGCGACCTCCATCGTGATGGCGCTCAGCCCCGAATACGCACATCTGATTTTTGGCGTCGTCGCCGCCGGTTGCTTCTTTATTCCGGGTCTGAAGTACTATCGTCAGCGCGTGCGGGGCGAGCTGCGTTGAGTGGTTCGACAAGCTGCTCGCTGATATCTTCGACCTCCTGATGATTCGCGTCGCGTCGCAGCAACAAGTAGATACCTCCCACCAGCGACCACAGCATCACGACCGAGAACAGCTCGGGAATCTGCAGCACAAAGGTTTGCGTGATGCCTGGCAAGTCGGTTCCGTTGGCGGTCATGCTGACAAGTCGCTCGGCCACATTCCAGCCCGCCACACAGACGTACTGGACCAAGTGAAACGCCACCCAATGAATCAGCCACGCCGCGACGAGGTAAACCACCAGGTGCAGCGGTCGCCGAAAGGTGTACTCGTACCCACGGCTGAGTGCGTCAAACGTGTCGCAATCGTGCTCTGTCAAAATCGACGCCCAAGATAAAGGCACGGCAAAAATTGCCCCCAAGGCCAGCACTCCGGCGGCGATCAACAGCGGCACGCACAGCAGCATGCCAACGTCGCCGAGCAACGGGGACCAGCGGGCAACCAGCCCCAGCAACAGATAGGCAGCGGCCGCAATCCAAACGGCGACCAGCGGTATCACCACCGCCGACAACAACGCGATTGCTCGCGAGCCAATCAGTCGCAGTGACGTGCCCAGCCCCATCGTTCGGCGTTCCGCACACGCGGTGACGCTCTGACGTAATACCAATCCCAGCGGAACCAGCCACAACACGACCATGACCAGTTGTTTCGCCATCCGATTCCATAGCCACCGCGGGGGCATTCCCATCGCTGGCAACACCCCGGGGGTGAGGCTGTAGGTTGCCGCTCGAGTAAATGCGTCGGGCGAAGCGGCCATCAACGGACGCCACTTCGACGCAGGATCGGGGGCCGCGACAACATTTGCTGGCAGCCAGCGATCAACCTGCCGATCGATCGCAAACGTCCCCCAATAGGCGAGGCTCGCCAACAAGAGGATCGTCAGCGAGAACGCGGGCTGCAGGCAGCGCAGCAAGACCAGCGGCCCGATGGCGTCCGACCAGCGATGCAGTTGCGGCAATACGCTGTGCGGCCGTGGTGACTCCGGCGGCGACTCGGCGGAAGGGGCAGACAATGGTCGGGGAATCCAGCGTGGCAAGAAACGAAACAAAAGAGGACATCGGATCAAGCGTGGACAGCGCGCTGTCACTTAAGCTGACACCGATTTTGACCGCCCACACGGAAAAACTCCAGCCCAAGAGACCAATCAAGCTCGTCTCAAAATAGCTCGAACCGGACCAGTCTAGCCAGACGCGACCGCCGCGCGGCATCGATGGCCGATGCGGTGTCCCAACCGGGCGAATTTAGGAGCGGAAAACCCTCCTGACTAGGCGTTGAAGCGAACGCCCAAATATGTCATATTCCAAGTCCGCCAGTTAATCGTCCTCGTGACGATGGCACCACAGGGCGGGCTGTAGCGCAGCCTGGTTAGCGCGTTTGACTGGGGGTCAAAAGGTCGGAGGTTCGAATCCTCTCAGCCCGACT
>Ga0102938_10000672_pt1 | contig 25447 bp, 25 predicted proteins | sample SalPonR2_B_D2_MG_FD_84516 | JGI IMG/M metagenome (GOLD analysis project Ga0102938, IMG submission 84516) | Salt pond soil microbial communities from South San Francisco under conditions of wetland restoration - Salt Pond MetaG R2_B_D2_MG | ecosystem: Environmental > Aquatic > Marine >... | reverse complement strand
GGAGAAAAATCAGAATTGTTGCCGAAAAAGCAAAGGCAAAAGAAAGTAGAAAGTAGAAAGTAGCAAGTAGAAAGTGGAAAGTGGAAAGTGGAAAGAAAAAACGAAAAACAAAAGCAAAAGATTGAAGGACAGATATCAGATATCAGTTGTCAGTAAGAGCGAAAGCGAAAATAAAAGCAAAAACAACAAAAGAGAAAGAATCAAAATTATAGCAAGTTTCGGCATGCGATTCTGTTTGGCGACATCGACCGATCCATTGATTTTCGAGGTTTTGGATAAGACAAAACCGTAAAGAAATCCACTCTGTCAGAAGTGAAGCGAGTTTGTGGATTTTAGGTTTTATCGAAAGACAAAGCCTCTGGAAAAGCATGAGCAGGTCGCGGAGAAAAATCAGAATTGTTGCCGAAAAAGCAAAGGCAAAAGAAAGTAGAAAGTAGAAAGTAGAAAGTAGAAAGTAGAAAGTAGAAAGTAGAAAGTGGAAAGTAGAAAGTGGAAAGTAGAAAGTGGAAAGTGGAAAGTAGAAAGTAGAAAGTAGCAAGTGGAAAGTAGAAAGTGGAAAGAAAAAACGAAAAACAAAAGCAAAAGATTGAAGGACAGATATCAGATATCAGATATCAGATATCAGATGTCAGTAAAAGCAAAGGCAAAAGATAAGACCGTTTTGAATCATTTGAGGTTTAAAATGTATGTACTTACTGCCCACTGCCGACTGCAAACTGAATGCAGCTTGCGGAATGCGGCGCTCATAAAAGAACAGTAAAAAGAGCCATCCAAGGGAAATGACGGATGGCTCTTTTTTATTTGTATTTAGAGTTCTTCTTGTCTTTTCCGACAATTGTCATCTGTATTTTTTTGATTGGGAAACCAAGCGCAAATCCTTTCCGAAGAATTCAAGAGGTGTGTAGTAGGCGTTTATCCTTGAAGAAATCCTGTGGCTGTAGACCTGCGATATTTCTATTGGGGCAAGATTAGTTGATATCACGGTCTTTTTCGATGAAAGAAGCCTTGAATTCAGTATGTTGAACAGTTCGGAATTTGTGAATGAGTTTGTCATCTCTGTTCCCAAATCATCGATTATCAATAGGTCCGCGTCAAACAAAAGTTCGTAGGCCATTTCTACTGCGGAATCCTTTTCCCGGGAAAACTTGTGCTTTTCGAGTATTTCAAGAATCCTGAAGGATGTTTGATAAACGACAATATATCCCTTCTCTATAAGGGCTTTGGCTATGCAATTGCAAAGAAAAGTTTTGCCGAGCCCTGGTTGGCCGTATAGTATAAGGTTCTTTTCCTTGGGGGTTTCGAAATTTAGCGTAAAGCTCTCGCATATGCTCAAATTTTGGCTTATGTTTTGTCTGGGTGTCAATTTTTCGTCGGAGTAAGGTTTGTCAGAAAAAAGATCGAGGTTGAATGTTTCGAAGTTTTCATTTTTTAAAGCCTCCTCGATGTTGGACATTCTGTATGACTTTGAAATCAATTTTTGCTTGAAACAGTTGCAACGTGCCCCGGACGAGTCGAATCCCGTGTCGCGGCAGAGCTCGCAATCGTATTTGAGCTCTATATAAGAAAGGGGAAAATTGTTTTCTGTCAAAAGAAAGGCTTTTTCCCTTCGGATAGACTCAACATGGGCTTTTAGTCTTTCGAGTGCGGACGCTGAATCGGATTTTCCCGAGAGGGCAATCCGGGCAATGCCGGCGCCGACAGAGGCAAGCTGGGAATCTATTTTCTTAAGCCTGGGTATTTTTTTGTAAACTTCTCTCTGCCTCAGGACTAAATCTTGCTCGTTTTTCTTTCTGATTTGCTCATATTCTTTTAATATTTCTTTGATGTAATTGTTTTTCATATCATAGACCTCATTTTAGATTGTTGATTTCCTTGAGTATCTTCTTCAATTCGTCTTCCGAATAATCAGGTGGCGCTTGCTTGAAGTTATGAAACTTGTTTCCTGCCTGATTGTTTGAACCGGATGCTTTTGCTTTTTTGACGGGCTTGCGTTTTTCGAGGGATTCCTCGGTCTTTAGACCGTCCTTGTGCCATGCGGCCAGTATGCTGTGGATGTACTTAATGCTGGGTTTTGTTGCATACACCGTATTATCGCAGGCTTTCAAAACCATCTCGATTGGGAAATTCCATTCATAAAGCCATTGGTCCATCGCCTCTTTCTCGGCCTTTGTAGGGTTGCGGCCGAAAAAGCCGAGAGCCTCGAAAATTTGCTTGTATTGATGATGCGCGGCAGTATCCTCCTCCCGCCTCGCTTCAAGGTCTTTTATTGAAAAGACACCCTTGTCGTACCAGTTTTTCAATATTCCGCCTATATACTTTGATGTGTGGATTCCTCTTTTTTCGCTCGCGGTGGTGTAGGCTTCAACAACCATGGGCGGACTCATGGAGTAGACGTCCATGTATCCCGATATTTCAATTGCTTCGTTTACTGAAATTGGGCGGCCCACGATTTCTTCGATTGATTCAAACATGTCTTCGGTCTCTTTTTCAGACTTTAGCTCAATTTGAGATTTTTTGGGCGAAAAGCAAGAGGTTTTTTGTCTTTGGGGCGTGTTTGAACTAAAATTGTTGTCCACAAACAATTGCCTCAGGGACAGGAATTCAATTCCAAAGTCAGTAGCATCGTTTTTTTCCGAAGGCAATTTTCGGATTATGCCCTTGCTTTCCCAAAAATCCCATGCCCCGAGCACATCCTCAATGGGAAGGTTCAAATGGCGGGAAAGCATTTTGTTGCTTATTTTTACCCCGAAGTCCTTGTCGCACGCGTACTTGTATCCCATTAGATAAACTTTGACATAGGTTCCTTGCGCGCCCGGCATGAAATCGTTTATAAAAATATTCTCAATGGAAGTGCTTCCGAAATCAACTTCCGTGGTTTGTCGTATAAAGGCCATGGCAACTCCTTCCATTGCTTAAAATTATCATATATGCTATTATAACATATCCGAGTCTACCCGCAGCAAGAAGCTTTGCAGAAAAGAGGCTGGCCATTTTCAATCAAAAGACTTGGATATTCGGCAAAAAAAGAGGATTTTACAGAGATAATGTCGAATACTTATTATGGAGTGGAGTGTTTTCTGTTTTGAGAAAAACAGCATGACAGGGGTTATTAATGAACAAAATAGATACTTTCCCAAGGGGATTATTTAAAATTGAAAAAGTGAAAAAAATGTTTTCCTTTGCAATGGCAGGCGCACTGGTGATTTCGATGATCACACCGGTTTCGTCATATGCCGACAAGGGAATTTTTGGGTTATTCTCTTCTGAAGAAGAACAGGAAACCAAAGAGATGGAAACCATTTACCCGCAGGAAATAAAGCGTGACATAGAAGAATTGCTCAAAGTAAGAATAAACTCCTTTGCCATAAGGGTGGATGGAGAAATCATAGCCGGACTGAGGACAAGGCTTGAGGCTGAAGAGATACTTGAAGCCATAAGGAATCCCTACCTTGACAGGGAAGACGGAGTGGAAATCATCGAGATATATTTCAAGGAAAATGTGGAAGTAATTGAGGAGCCTGTGTCGCAGGACCTTATCGGAGAAAGCGAAGAAATCCTTGAATACATAAAGAGGGGAACAAAAGAGAAAAAGGTTCATGTGATTGAAAAAGGCGACTATTACGGGAAAATTGCAGAGATGTACGGAATACACGTTTCGGATCTCGAGGCGGCCAACCCGGATGTCTCGCCGAGAAAACTGCAGATAGGTCAAAAAATAGATTTGCTTGTTCCAAAACCCTTCATTACTGTCATGACGGCAGAAAAAAAAGTTTACGATGAAAGCATACCGCATGATACGGTTTACGAAAACAATTCTGGAATATACAAGGGCGAATACGCCATAAAGAAACGGGGCCAGGACGGAATACGCACACTGGAAGCAAAAATAGTTAGGGCCAACGGCATAGAATACGAGCGGATTGCCCTAAGCGAGGAAATTGTAAAGGAACCCGTTACCCAGATCACATACAAAGGCACAAAGGATCCGCCCCCGAGAATCGGTACGGGAACCTTCCAAAAGCCTTCCAACAGGGGATATGTGACATCCGAATTCGGATGGCGTTGGGGAAGGCGCCACGAGGGAATCGACATAGGAATGTCTATAGGAACCAGTGTTCGCGCGGCCGACGGTGGAGTTGTGACATTTGCCGGCTACAAGAGCGGCTACGGTTATGTTGTATTCATAGACCACGGGGCGAACATGGAATCCAGATACGCCCACCTGAGCAAGATTCTTGTAAGCAAGGGGGAAAAGGTTTACAAGGGGGAACAGATTGCCCTAAGCGGCAATACGGGAGTAAGCACGGGACCGCATCTTCATTTTGAAATAAGGAAAAACGGTGTTCCCCAGAACCCTAGAAATCACTTGAAATTCTAAAAACAGGTCTTCGGACCTGTTTTTCAATATGCGATAAAGGAAGGACGACATGAGAAAAAGCATCGTTTTGTTTGTGGCTGCAGGGCTTCTCGTTGGCTGCGCAGGAGCGGCGGCGGAAATGCCGTTTTACAATTCTGGAATAATTGTCGAAATGGGCAGGGATGCAAACCCCGCATCAGTAGCAGCGGCGGATGGCCGCAAGCTTTGGAAGGACTATCAGGATCAAATTGAAAGCAAAAGGATTATGGTTTCCGCAACGGGGGACATAATGCTCGGGAGAAGAGTCGGAAAACTTTTGGACGAAAACGGAGGCATTAGCGCATACAAAAATTTTTCATTTATATTCGACAGGTCCGATGTGTTGTTCGGAAATCTCGAGTGTTCGCTTTCTGAAAGAGGGCAAAGGCTTTTGGGCAAAGGAATTTGGCTGAGGGGCACGCCTGACAAGGCGGAGCTTTTGAAGGAAGCGGGGTTTTCAATCCTTTCGCTCGCAAACAACCACATACTCGATTACGGAAACGACGCCCTTCAGGACACGGTCGATTTTCTTGACGAGAAGGGGATTGGTCATGCGGGAGCGGGAATGGACATATCATCTGCCAGGGAGCCTTATATTTTCGACAAGGGAGGCAGCTCGATAGGTTTCCTTGCATACAACGAGTTTTCATACTATTTTTGGAGCTACGAGGAGAAAAGGAAATTCGTTGCCGAGGAAAACATGCCAGGCACGGCTCCGACTGACCTTGCACCGATGCTGGAAGACATAGAAAAGCTGAAAAGCCGGGTTGACCTTGTCGCGGTTTCGCTCCACTGGGGAATAGAGGAGTCAAACAGTGAAACCGAAGGGCAGAGGGAAATGGCGCATGCCCTTATAGATGCGGGAGCCGATATAATAATAGGCCATCATCCGCATGTGATACAGGGCCTTGAAATATACAGGGAAAGACCAATCATATACAGCCTGGGCAACTACATTTTCGACCAGAACGATGAAAACAACAAACAGGGCATGGTGGCGGAAATAGAGACTTTCGGCGGCAAAATCGAAGCAATCAGCCTCCATCCCCTGTATGTAAAGGACAAGCGCGAGCCTATTGTCCCCCAAGGAGAAAAGCTTGAGGAAGTCCTTGGAAAGATAAAAAGGCTGTCTGCTGAAATGGGAACAGAGCTCGAGAATCGAGGAAACCATTTGCACTATTCGATTGGCCCCTCACAATAATGTGGACAAGGGGCTCTCAAACCGATATCATGAAATCATAAAGTTATGCATAAGAGGAGGCAAGAACGTGAATAGGAAAATACTGATAGTGGATGACGAAAAACCGATTTCCGATATAATCAAATACAATTTGGAAAAAGAGGGATATGAAACAGTTTTAGCCTATGACGGAGAGGAAGCCTTAAAAAAGGTTTTCCAAGTCCAGCCTGATTTGGTGCTTCTTGATATAATGCTTCCCAGGATGGACGGGTTTTCGGTATGCAGGAAAATCCGCGAGACAATGAACATACCGATAATCATGATAACCGCCAAGGAAGAGGAGGTAGACAAGGTGTTGGGCCTTGAGCTGGGGGCAGACGACTATATTACAAAGCCTTTCGGAATGCGTGAGCTGGTTGCGAGGGTCAAGGCGAATCTGCGCAGGGTGAAAATAGACACAACCGAAACGGGAAACAGAATATCCTCGGGAGACTTGTCAATCGATTTGGACAAATACGAAGTCAAGAAGAGAGAGGAAATTATTGAACTGACCCTAAGGGAGTTCGAGCTTTTGAAATTTATGGCTACGCAGGAAAACCAAGTGTTCAACAGAGAACAACTGCTTAGGGACGTATGGGGATATGAATACTACGGAGATATTCGTACGGTGGATGTCACGGTGAGAAGGCTCAGGGAAAAAATAGAGGATGACTCCTCTAATCCGACTTATGTCTTGACCAAACGAGGGGTAGGATATTATTTCAGGAGGAAGTAGATGTTTAAGAGCATTAGATGGAGGTTCATAATAATATATTTTCTCCTTGTTTTTATTGCAATGGCAATTGTCGGCGTATATATAGTCGACCAATTCGAAAAATATCATTTGAAAACGGTCAGCGAACAGCTCAACAGGATTGCCGAGGACTATATAATCCCTTCGGTTGCGCCATATGACGATTTGGACGAGGACAAAGACAAGATACAAAACATAATCGACACGTGGTCAAAAGGCTTCCGGGAGGAAATATTCATAATCAATGAAAATTTCCAGATCATAGCCACGAGCAACGCCAATTTCATAGGTAGAAACGCCATAGACATACTCGAGTATACGCTCATAATCGATGCCGCAAAGGGAGATGTAAGAGAACTTGACCTGGAAAGCGATTCGGGCCTACGCACAAAGAATATAGTCTTTCCGATTGTGCGCGGAGACAATGTCAATGGAATCCTTTACATCAGAGACAGCCTCAACGACATATATGACACGCTCGACGAATCCAAATGGATACTGACACAGGCTACAATGCTTGCACTTTTCATTACAATTGTACTGGGATATCTTCTTGCCAAGAGCGTCACAGAGCCTATTGCCGAGGTCACACGGAAGGCCTCGAGGATGGCAAAGGGTGAGTTCGAACAGAAGGTCGATGTGAAATCCGATGACGAGATAGGTCTTTTGGGAGCTATGTTCAACGAACTTACAGACAAACTCAAGAACACTCTTGGGGAAATGTCTTCGGAAAAAAGCAAGCTTGAAACAATTCTGAACAACATGGCCGACGGGCTGCTTGCTGTCGACCTTAAGGGAAATGTGATACATGCAAATCCCAAGGCAATGGAAATTCTGGGGATGGAAGCGGACGACCTGCAAAAGGGCTACGACGCAATCATCGGAGCTTATGATGAAAAATTGACAATCAAAAAGATCGGCAAGGAAAAAACATCCTGGGCAGGAAGCAGAAACGTTTCAATAGGCAATTCCATATACAGGGGGGATTATGCGACCTTCAATGACGAGAATAAGGAATATGCGGGTTTTGTAATTCTACTGCAGGATGTGACAGAGCAGCAGAAACTCGAAAACATGAGAAAGGAATTTGTTGCCAATGTTTCGCATGAATTGAAGACTCCCCTCACAAGCATAAAGAGCTATACCGAAACTCTTTTGGAGGGAGCTGTCGAAGACAGGGAAGTGGCTGAAAAGTTTCTTGCGGTTATAGACAGCGAATCCGATCGCATGACAAGACTTGTCAGAGATTTGCTGCAACTGTCAAATTTCGATTATGAAAAAGTGACGTGGAACAAGGGCTGCCACGACGTGGTGGACCTCGTGCGAAAAGCCATAATGAAGATGGATGTGACAGCCAAAAGCAAGAAAATGAACATAGTTTTCGAGTCTGAGATGGAAGATATGGAAGGCTTCTTCGACCATGACAGAATAGAGCAGGTATTCCTCAATGTGCTGTCAAATGCAATAAAGTATAGTGACGAGTCGACAAGGGTCAGTGTTTCGCTTGAAAAAACAGATGGAAACGCGGTGGTTTCAGTAAGGGACCAGGGGATTGGCATTCCAGAAGAAGATTTGGGCAGGATTTTCGACCGCTTTTACAGGGTTGACAAGGCAAGGTCAAGGAGCCTTGGAGGGACCGGACTGGGACTGTCAATTTCAAAGAATATAATTGAAGGCCATGGGGGAAGCATCGAAATAAATAGCGGCGCCGGAAAAGGGACGGAAGTGGTATTTTCCTTTCCGCTTGAAAGAAGGCTTTGCAGAAATATTTAAGCGATGTGTAATGGCCCTGTAATGCGGCTGTAACAAAAAAAGGGTATAATAAACCTTGCTGGAGCATGTAAAGATCTTTAGGAGGCTTTTATGAAAAAAAGGCTCATTGTCCTGGCAATGATTCTATCGCTTACAATATCCCAAGGGGTAGTTGCGTGGGCGACAGGAGAATTGTTCGTGGATGCGGACCGACAACCGAATACTTTCAACATAGAGAAGGAAGAACCTGTCTATGTTGATATCATAAGGCCTTTGGGCAAGGTGGTCACAGACACAAATCTGTTCATATCCGCCAAGATTTTTAATGGCGCCAAGGCCAAGCTTTTTGTTTTCAAGGAAACTTCAGCCTTGGATTTTTCCTCTGGGCTGAATCTTGTCGAAGAAGATCGAATTGTGGAGCTTTCAGAAGAACTGATTTACGAATCTGAACTTATTGAAAAGCGAGACGAGTCCTTGTTCTATTCCGAAGAATCCGAAGAACCGTTTGAAGAAACGGTCTCCGCTGTGGGCATTCCCAATGAAGCAGAAGAACCTCAGGAAAAGGGAGAAGCCACAGTAGAATCGCTGATGGCTGAAAAGCTTGGAGAAGTGTTCGGTCTAACAAGTGAATCCGCGCTTCAGCCATTTGATGAAGGAACAGACGGAGATGTATTGTTCTATTATAAAAAACTTGAAAATATTGAACCTGGCAAATATAGAATTAAATTCGAGGTTATCGGCGCTGGCGAAGAAAAAATAGCCGTCGAGGAAAAACAAATTGAAGTCAAGGATTTTTCGTTCATAATCATGGGCGAAGAAGAAATAAGGAAAGAAGTGTTAGACATTCTTTCAAACAGCTTTACCGGCATTATGAGCCGGTAGAAGCGGAGGCTGGATATGGGCAGAGAAAAAATGAAAACCGTTTTTCTTGCCATGCTCTTTGTCCTCAGCGTACTTCTTACACACAAGCTTTGGATAATAATACCCTCAGGGGAAATGTTTTCTTCTGAAGTTGACGAAGCCGTGGAAGATGAATTGAATATATATGCTGAAATCCTGAGCCCCCAAAGTTATATTTATAATTTTGGGGGCGGTTATCATACAATTTTTTTCACAGATCCAAATGGGACCTGGAATGAAGTTTCAGATATGGTTGATGCTTTTATTAAAGAGGATTTCACATACGAAACGCTGAGCCGGGAACAGTGGCAGGAAGTAAACGAATATAAATCCGTAAAATTGCAGTTTTCTTTTCCTGTTCCGCTCGAATTGTTTTATTCGGGTTATAAAGAATGGAATCTCGGGGAAGGAATGGATGCAGTAGACAGTCTTGTAATTCCTGCCACAGAGAAAAACATATTGTATGTGGCGGATAAGTCAAAGGGAATACATCTAAAGCTGAAGGGCGCAAATACAGACGGGGACGTTGCCTCAAAGATAGAAGAAGTAAGGTCTATACCTCATACCGACTATTTTAAGACAGAGGACATAGTGGGGATTGATTCAGACATACTTCTGCCGATAAATTTTGACGAAGAAGTGCCGGCGGTGGACATGACTGCCGAAATTGAAGTATCTGACAAGACGCAGATTACTGCGATGGCGGGGCGGATTTTTGGTGAAAATTTCGATTTTATCAAGAAAATCGAGGAAAACGACGGATCTGTCATGTATGTATCCAGCTACGGAGAAAGAGTCTTGAGAATTCAGTCCGACGGGCTTTTGGAATACACTGAAAAACTTGAAAAACAAACCCAGGCGCCTGCGCCTGAGCGCTTGGAGTCCCTCAACAGGGCCGTTTATTTTGTAAGGAACAACGGAGGATGGCCTGCGGGCTCTTATCTTTCCGATAGCCTGCAAATCGAAAAATCCGGCATGAATGGATATAGATTTTTGTTCAATTACAAAATAAATGGATATCCGGTGCTTGAAGAGGCGGGTGAAGGAAGCGGAGCAATTTCCGTCGACGTCTACGGAAATTCGGTAACATATTACAAGCGGAGGGTGTTCAGGGAAAGAATGAATATAAGTGAAAGTGATTTGTTGCCGTCTGGGACTGTGCTTGTTCCCCAAAAAGCCATAGACAGGAATTTCAGGGAAATGGCAGCCGCATACATCGTAGACAAGGGGCTTGACATAAGCCAAATATCGATGGACCAATTGTTTTTTGACCTCTTGAGCTCCATAGACAATATTCAAATGGCCTACTATCTCGATGAAAAAGAGGGCAAGGAAGTTTTGATACCGGTTTGGAGAATCGCGGCAGAAAAAAGAGTCTACTATTTTAATGTCAGGAACGGGTATATAGTATATCGTAATAAGATAGAGTGAGGAGAAGCTTCCATGGATTGGACAAAGGCGAAAACAATATTGATAATTGCGTTCATAATAACCAACGTTTTCCTTTTCTACAATCTGGAAAGGGGAAACGGGTTTTCGGAAAACATACCCGAAGTTTCAGACGATAGGACGGATGACGTGGAAGAGATTCTCGAAAGCAGGGGTATTCTGCTTGACGGAAAAATACCAATGGATGTGCCGGAAGTGGCATCTCTCGAAGTTGGATATGCAAGTGTTGATGCGGAATCGGCAGCAAAAAAATTCCTGGGCGATTATACAGTTTCAGAAGATGTTTATGTAAACGGAAACGAGAAACTGATGGTAATGGACGGCAAGAGGCTAATCTACGAAAACGGCGACATTCAAAAGGGTACCGAACCAGGAGATGAATCGGCAAAAGACTTGGCGGAAGAGTTTTTGGCTGAGAAGGGATACTCCACAGATGATGCAATCCTTCAGGGCATTGAAAGGGAAAACGGTTTTATTGAAATGACATACGTCCAGTTGAAGGGCGGTCTGCCCCTTGAAAACGGAAGGATGAAGATAAGGCTTTCCGGAAGCGGAGTAGCCGGCTTCGAACGAATATGGATGGAAGTTCTTTCGGAAGGCGAATCGGCAAGGAAAGTCATTCCCGCGGCCAAGGCCCTTTTGATGGCAATGGAGTCTTTGGAGGGAAAAAGGGGAAATGAAATCGGCAAAATTGTTTTGACATATCTTTTCGACACAAAGAAAACATCCCTGGCAAAGTGGCAGGACATCAAGTCGGGGACGGCCTTGCCTGTCTGGAGGATAGACCTTTCAAACGAGGGCGGCTCAATATATGTTGATGCTTATGAAGGCATAGTGATCAGCAATTAGATTGCAGAAAAGAGGAAGATTATGAAATATTGCTCCCTTACCAGCGGAAGCAGCGGCAACAGCCAATTCATTGCGTCCAAAGAGGCACGAATACTGCTAGATGCCGGAGTTACAGGCAAGTACATAAAAGAGGCAATGGAGGCAATAGGCGAGAATCCGGGAAATCTGGACGGAATTTTGGTTACCCATGAGCATAGCGACCACATAAAAGGCGTTGGGGTGCTCATGCGAAGGTATGACCTGCCTCTTTACGTTCATGAGGATACATGGAAGGGAATGAAGGCGCAAATGGGAAAAATCAATCCTGAAAAGGTGAATTTCATAGACGGGGATTGTGCCTTCGAGATAAAGGATATTTCAATACAGCCTTTCACTGTAGACCACGACGCAGTGCATCCGCTTGGATTTTCCTTCAGAAACGAAGGAGTTTCAATAAGCGTTGCGACTGATCTGGGGCACATGACCGAGGACATATTGAGGGCGGTGGAGAACAGCGACCTGCTTATGCTTGAATCCAACCACGATGTTGAAATGCTTAAAGTCGGGAGATATCCGTGGTTTTTAAAACAGAGGATTTTGGGGGACTCGGGTCACCTCTCAAACGAATCGGCAGGCAATGCGCTTGTAAAGATGTTTGAGAGAGGAGCTCCGGGATGTGTTCTTTTGGGGCATTTGAGCCATGAAAATAATTTTCCGGAATTGGCCCTTGAGACCGTGAGGGGCATTCTTGAGGAAAACGGACTGAGGGACGGACGGGACCTTGACCTTGACATGACCTACCGCAACAGGGTGGGCAGACTTTACAATATAACGAAATAGGAGGGAGCAGCCTTGTATCGCGAGTATGATGAATTTGAGAAAAAAGACGAGGAAAATGAGAAAGAAGAAAAACAAGAATTTGACGAATTGAAAGAAACGAAAAAAGAAGGCACAGAACTTCAAGCGTCTGGAAAGTATGATAAAAAAACAGACGTCCATAAAACATCATTCATGAAGATAATAGCAGTTGCCGTAATTGCATCCATGATAGGGGGACTGTTTACGGCATATATAGCCCCGACATACCTTTATGGAAAAATAATAAAGGATCCTTACAGCGGATTCTATGTCCAGAACGGACCGTCTTATGAAATAGTCTCGGAGACTGAAGGCTTGAGCGTTGTTTCAGCCGTTGCGAAAAAAGCTATGCCTTCTGTGGTGGGGATTACAACAGTCGCCATACAGAATGACTTCATTTTCGGTTCAAGAAGGGCCGAAGGAGTGGGAACCGGCGTAATAGTCGACAGCAGAGGCTATATCCTGACAAATTCCCATGTCATAAACGACGGCGACGTTGAAGAAGTTACGGTCCTTCTGTCTAACGGGGAAAACCTTGAATCCCAAGTTCTTTGGAATGACCCTATACTTGACCTTGCAGTCGTAAAAGTTGAAAAAACAAACCTTCCGGTGGCGGATCTCGGCAATTCGGACAATCTTGTCATTGGGGAAACCGCAATAGCGATAGGGAATCCATTAGGCCTCACTTTCGAGCGTTCGGTCACTGCCGGCATAATAAGCGGGCTCAACAGGAGCATACCCATAAGCTATTCCGAAAGCATAGACAGCCTCATACAGACAGACGCTTCAATAAACCCCGGCAATTCCGGAGGCCCGCTTCTGAACGCCGTGGGAGAGGTTATTGGAATAAACACAGCAAAGATACAGAGCGGGGAGGGTTTGGGTTTTGCCATACCTATAAACATAGCAAAGCCGATAGTCGATGAATTCATAGAAAAAGGCGAGTTTTCAAAGGCCTATATGGGAATTCAGGGGATAGACCTGGAGGAGTTCGAGCAAAGTTCGGGAGAAGACACCGGACTCGAAAAAGGAGTGTTCGTATACCGGGTCTACAAGGATTCACCAGCCGACAAGGCCGGTTTGCTTGGAGGGGACATAATAACAAAAATCGGAGACGATGAAATAGAAACCATGAACCAGCTCATCAAGGTTCTTTATTCCTACAGGCCGGGTGATTCCGAAACGGTTGAAATCGTAAGGAACGGGGACGCTCTTTCATACGAGATAACCTTTGTGTCCAGGGAAGAAATAGAGTGATGAAAGGCCGCTGCAATTGAAAAGCTGTGAATAAATGCCGAAATTGTGGAGAACTTGCTTGGCAAACAAGTCATATCCACAGACGGCAAAAGAAAACCAGACAATTCCCGGGAGGTCTTCCCAATGGGTAAAAAGAAAACACAAAAGGGATACATCTATGAAAGGGACGGGAAGCAATGCATATATTGCGGCAAGCAGTTGAAGTTTAGGCAAATGAGTTTGGACCACTACTATCCAAGGAGCATGGGCGGACCTGACGATTTGTTCAACATGGCTCTAAGCTGCAGGAGCTGCAACAAACTAAAAAAGAGCAGAGTGCCGGAAGACTGGAAAGAAAGGGCTGTGAGACAATTTAAGAGGGCCGTAGACGATGGAAAAATATTGGCTCCGGGAAGCAAGATGAAGAGCGCTGACCTGAAGGAAATTGCAGGTCAAGTGGACAAGATTGAGAGGATGGGCAAGGTTTCGGTTTTTCTCAGCAAAAGCCACTCATTCCATGTGAGAAACGACATCATAATAAAAGTTTCAAAAGTCAAGCGATAGAAAAGAGGACGCATACTTCAAAGGATGCGTCCTTTTGGATTTATTTGAATCTTTTCAATTGCTTGTAGAGAAGCAGAGCTATGAACATGCCGAGAGTAAATTGAAGCGCGTTCCACGGTAGGTTGTAAAGCGGGGCTATCCAGTTTCCGTATATTATGCCTTCGGTGACGTAGTATCCGACGTTCATGATCAGGCCGCCTGCAAGCATGGCCGCAATTTTTGTCTTCAAGCTTTTTTCACTTGCCTTGGATGCGAGAAGAGCCATGATTCCCTTAAGCACAAAGGTGGACGGTATGTAGAAAATGTATCCCGCAGTATAGTCAGCCAGGCCTGAACCTATTCCGGCCGCAAAAAAAGCGTACTTGGGGCCGAGAAGTAATCCGGTCAGAAATACCGCGGCGTCTCCCATGTTGAAGTATCCGTATCCGAGTGGTATTGTAACTGCAAAGGTGGTTACAAAAACCACAGCAGATAAAACCGAAGTGCGAACAAGTTTTTTTGTTTGATTTGAACCCATGTCGATTTCTCCTTTTTTAATTTTTCTATTTACAATATACTATGGATGTGACCATAATGAAAGAGACAGAATTGCAATAATGAAAGGGGACAGATAAATTGTTGTTGTCATTTTATCCTAAACGGGGAAGCAATGTGCCTGTATACATGCAGCTTTACGAGCATATGCGAAAAGAGATAATTACGGGAGAAATAGGGAGGGGCGAAAAGCTTCCGTCAATACGGAAAATATCCCAAAGCACGGGCCTCAGCAGGACTACAATAGAGAGCGCATATTTTCAGCTTTTGACAGAAGGGTACATATTGAGCCGTCCAAAGAGCGGATACTATGCGGCTGACCTGACTGAGATCGAATGGGACTTGCCATGGGGAAAAGAGAAGGCGGAAGAGAAACCTCTGGAAACGGATATTTCCCGGGAAAAGAAATATTTCAACGAGGATGTGGACAGTGAAAGCTTCGATGCTCCTGCGTGGAAGAGAATGTACGGTTCGGTTCTGAAGGACTTCAGGGATGAGATATTTTCGGTTGGAGAATACAGAGGAGAGTCGGACCTGAGGCGCGAAATATCGAGATTCATAAACCGGACAAGGGGAGCGAGGACAAGCCCGAACCAGATTGTCGTGGGAGCGGGAGTGCAGTATCTCATGGTAATACTTGCAGGACTTGTTAGGCGGGACGGAGGACGCGCGGCGTTTGAGGAACCGGGGTATGAGAAGGCAAGGTATGTTTTCGAGGACTATGGATTTGAAACGGATTCAATCAGGGTTCTTGAAAACGGAATTGACATCAAATCGCTTTATGAATCGAAGGCCGACATAGTATACGTCAGCCCTTCGCACCAATTTCCCACAGGATTTCTTATGCCGGTTCCAAAGAGGATTGATCTGATAAATTGGGCAAGGGAAAAGGGGTCCTTCATAATAGAGGACGACTATGACAGCCTTATTCGTCACGAATCCAGACCCGTACCGTGTCTTCAAGGATTGGATACACATGACAGGGTCATATACCTGGGGTCCTTCTCAAAGATTCTTCTTCCATCGGTCAGGATCAGCTATATGGTCTTGCCGCACCGCCTCTTGAATGACTATGAAAAGATAAAAAGGCGATACAGCCAGTCTGCATCGAAACTTGAACAACTGACTCTGGCAAAGTTCCTTGAAGAGGGCTTCATGGAAAAACACATACGGAGAATAAAACGCAACTACAAGCGAAAGAGCTCTTTGCTTCAAAAATATATTGATAAAAATTACAAGGGTCGTGTTAGAATCATAAGTGCCGATTCGGGCCTTAATATGGTACTTGGGCTAAGAACCGGGAAAAGCCCCGAGGAGGTAGCGGGCATTTTCTCTGAAAAGGGCGTGCTGGTCAAGGTCATCGGCAGAAATGGAAGAGACATGGCTGTTTCCCTTGCATACAGCGGATTTTCGCCTGAGGTCATCGAAAAAATGATTGAGGCTCCAATGGATATGGGCAAGGACTGGCTCGACAAATTCTTGCGGTTGTAGTGGCAACTTTTGTGTAAATATTTCCATAAAGGGTATCGAAAGCAATATATGGAAATCAAATAAACGGGCGGCAAATTGCCCGGTTTGCCTCGGCCGTTTTCGAAAAATGGGGGCTTTACGCACCTGCAGAGTATGCCGGTATACACTGAACAAGCCCATCATGAAGAAAAGCAACAGTAGAGGGAGGATGTTTTCGTGAACGACAAAAAAAGAATCGAAGCTATTTTTTTCGCTATATTTGTCATAGCCTTGCTTGTTGCTTTTCAAATTTATAAATTTAATATAAAAATAGCAACCACCGGAGAAGAATTGATGGGAACCGATCCATACACCCGTATGGTTAGGGCGCACGAATTGTATGACGGTGGAGACTGGTACGATTCTACGATGGAAAGAAGCAATTCGCCAAATGGAGAGGAGCTTCACTGGACAAGGCCAATGGATCTTCTCATTGTTGGCGGAGCGGCAATTTTGGAGCCATTTGTGGGAAGGGAAAAGGCTTTTGAGGTGTCAGGACTTAACATAAGCCTTGTTTTGGGTGCAATTTCGGTAGCAGCCATGCTTTGGGGGGCTTCCTGCATGTTTGCCTGGGACCTGACACCCCTTGCATTGATTCTTTTTTTTAGCCAGCTTTTCGTGCTTCAATATTTCGGTGTGGGAAGGCCCGATCACCATAGTCTTATCATTCTCCTTTTTATAGTGTTCTTTTCTGCGGCATTTAGATTGCTCGATGAAAAGCAAAAGGGAGCATGGACGAGAGTCGCGGCTGTAGTGGCGTCGATAGCCTTGTGGGTGAGCGTAGAGACAATAATTTTGCCTGTCTTGCTTGCATTGGTTCTAACAGTAGCTTGGCTTATTTATGGAGACGATTCCATGGAGCGGCTAAGCTCGTTTTCGACAATTCTTGTAGTATTTACCGGGATTTTCATTGCTGTAGAAAGGCCTCTTTCAGAGCTTGCGGCCGTGGAATACGACAAGATTTCACTTCCGTACTTTTTCTCTTTCGCGGCTCTGGCAATTTTTGCCTTTGGAGGCCGCTGCCTCAGAACAGATAAACGATACGGCCGGATTCTGTATACGCTTGTTTCGGGAGCGGGTCTCCTTTATATGATTCTGCTGTTCTATCCGCAAATGATTAAGGGGCCGTATTCAGGGGTCAACCCCGAAATCGTCCCACTGTGGCTGAGCAAGGTAAGTGAAGTGCAGAGTGTTTTCAATGTAGATCCCGGAAGCGCAATATCATACGTGGGTCTTCCCTTTGTGGGCATATTCAGTTTGTCCTATTTCTTAATCAGGAGAAAAATGCAGAAGCCTGCGGTCTGGAGCTTTATACTTGTTGGGCTTGTAATATATACGGTTTTGGGAGTCTGTCAAATAAGATGGATTGCCTATGCGCAGATCATTTCGGTTTTTCCCGCAGCTTTTTTTATAAAACAGATTTTCATTCGCATTGAAAAGATAGACTCGGGGAAATTGCGTGTCTTGCTCAGAAGCGGGACTGTATTGATTTTATGCATGGGTTTTTTGATAATAGCCATACTTTATCCCGCAGAAGCGGTCAAGGGTGAGGAATCCGGGGAAGAATCATCCAGCCTTAGAGATGTTTGCGAATGGATGAACGAGCAGGATTTGGGAGACGAACCCGTTATACTATCCTATATTGATGCCAGTCCCCAGATACTATACCGCACGCGTATGCGTGTCATCGCCACGCCCTACCACAGAAACGATGAAGGAATACTTTTCTATTTCAATGTGATAGAGGAAGAGGACATGAAAAAAGCTAAGGAGATGCTCGAAGGTAGGGATGTGGAACTAATCTTGCAGAAAACCCCGCCGGACTACGAATTGGGCGAATCCGGAGAGTCAAGCTTCAAAGAAAGGCTTATGTCGGGAAACACACCTGAATGGATAAAGGAAGTTGAATTCCCGGAGGATATCAAGGGTTACAGGTTGTATAAAACAGTGTATTGAGACGAAAGGATGCGACAATGAATATAACAATTACTTCTGTAGGAAAAATCAAAGAAAAATTCATGAGGGAGGCGGCGGCAGAGTATTCAAAGCGATTGTCGAAATATTGCAAGCTTTCCTTTTCTGAGGTCCCCGGTCGGAAGGCGCCTGAAAACCTCAGCGCCAAAGAGGAGACTAAAATAAAGGATGATGAAGGGTCGGACATACTAAGAAAGATAGAGGACACACAGTATGTCATAGCATTGGACATAAAAGGGAAGCAGCTCTCGTCGGAGGAGCTTTCCCATAAAATCGACGGCCTTGCCCTTTCCGGCAAGAGCGATTTGGAATTTGTAATTGGAGGCTCGCTTGGACTTTCACAAGCCGTGCTTGCCCGGGCTGATTTCAAGCTCTCTTTTTCCAAGATGACCTTTCCCCACCAGCTCATGAAAGTGATATTGCTCGAGCAGATTTACAGGTCGTTCAGGATTCTAAAGAACGAGCCCTACCACAAATAGTCCTATGAGGACAGGCACAAGGAGAAAAAACTTGTTTAGTAAAATAAATAATAGCAGATAAATGAGTGATAATAAAATGGTTGAACACTGGGTCTTTATGACAACTCAGTGTTTTTTATTTGAAAGAGAGAACTGTAGAAATGAAGAGACGCTGTCCACACAAAGTCTTCAAAACTGATTAAACAGTTTTCTTTCGCAAAGAACAAAGCGGCAGAGCGGCTGCTCCTTTTACGTGCTTTGAATTATGTGGTTTAAAGATGGTCTCTTTTTCGAAACGGGCATGAGTGGTATTATTAAAAAGACGTATATTATGCTGGGTTCAAATGACTGAATTTACGGAGATGATGATATGAGCAAGAAAAATAAACGGTTGAAGATACTTTCCCCTAAACTTCCGCTTGAGCTGGCAGATGCAAAATGCCAAGAGGGACAGTTTGCGGATGGAGAGCAGCTATGCGGCATACTTTTTTCGAATTGCATTCTTGAAGACATAAAGGCTGAAAAAATGAGTTTCAAGCAAACCGTATTCAGGAATGTGGAGTTCAGGAGGACGTATTTTGCAGGGGCGGACATAGAGGATGCAAGGTTTGAAAACTGCGACTTGTCCAATATGGACCTGGGTGGAGCGATAATACACAGGACGGTGTTTGAAAACTGCAAGATGCTTGGGGCAAACTTTAGCGGTGCGGCTCTGCAGAACGTGATTATCGACAATTGCAACGCATGCTATGTGAATTTCAGGTTCTCAAATTTCAAGAGAACTCTATTAAAAGAGTCGGCCTTTTGCATGGGAGACTTTCAAAGCTCTGAATTTTTGGACGTGACACTTGAAGATGACGACTTGAGCAAGGCGCAACTTTCGGGTACCGGACTTTGTGGGATAGATTTAAGCACATGCTTGATAGAGGGGATCGGCGTCAGAATGGAAGATGTTGAAGGAGTAATGGTTTCGCCCGGGCAGGCCGTGCTGCTTTCTGGATTGATGGGCATAGTTGTCAAGGATATGTAAGAGGGCCTCAAAATTGCTCTAGGAGGAAATCGAGGATGACAAGACTAACCGCAGCTAATGTCGACAGGTTAGCCCACATTCTCATCTTTTGATGTTTACTGGTAAAAGTTATCGAATGGAAAACTTACTAATGAAGTAATATGATTGGTACTGACAATTGTATTTTTGATTGCCAAACACAAAGAAAGGTTTCGCGGGTCGGGGAAACTTTCTTTAAATGCTTGGAAAGCACAAGATGGGCAAGGGTTGCCTTTATATAAACAAGATGGAGGATATCGACACGGTGTGCTTGAAGAACTGATTGGAGATTCATTCAATTCATAGGAAAAAATGAGGTTTCCGAATCAATCGGAGCCCTCATTTTTTTTCTCCAGGCTGACACCGCATCCGGGACAGTAGCGGCAGCCTCTTTCGATGGGTCTATCACAGGAAGGGCATCGGTCGGGTTTCATTACGATGCGCGTCACTATTAGATAGACGATCAAATTTGAAGGAACGTTCAATAAACCGAAGAAGCCCCAAAGCCATTTGTTAGCGCCTCTTTTTTCGGCGTCCAGGTAAATCCAGGTTCCCTGTGCGAAGAGAACCATGGCCAGAAATATGAAAAAAGCCGAGGGGATGGTTCTTAATTCTTCCATGTCAAGCCCCCCTTGTTATTTGTTGTTTGGCTATAAAAGGAAGCGTTATCGGGGAAATAAGAAAAATGAAAAGATAAGTTTTCATAAGTATTTCTCCGTGGCCAGACAAAGAAAGGTAGAGGACCGATCCCAGGAAGGCCGCTGATCCGGTCATGAAAAAGACAAGGTCCCGCATCGGTCGGTTTTTTTGCATGGAAGAGGTGTTTTCACGAAGGATTTTTGAAATAACCAGCGGTGAAAGAGGATCGGCCGTTTCTGGGAAATCCATTAAGGCGCTTATTTCGCCGAGCTCCTCCCAAAAGAGGGCGCAATCCCTACATATTTTTATATGGTCTTTTAGTTCTTTTGTCATGGGCGCTTCGCCGTAATGAACATCCAACAAGGTTTCCTGAAGGGTTTCGCATGATTTTTTCATATTGTTTCCGCCTCCATTTCCGAGCGTATTTTTTTGATGCAATCGTGAAGCCGGGATCGAACGGTTCCAATGGGGCAATTTTCGATTCGGCTGATTTCTTCGTAAGTATAATTATAATAATGTTTCAGTATGAAGATTCGTCGTTTTTCCACCGGTAGATTCATAAGCACAGACTTGACCCTGGCGAATGAATCTTTTTCCATGACCCGTTCCTCGGCGCTTTCATCAAAGGCAAGCGAGTCGAACGGGGTTTTGGGATTTTCATGTTTGCGTTTTCTAAGCATGTCTTTGTGGAGGTTGGTTGCTATGCTGACGAGCCATGTTGTGAACTTGGATTTTTCCTTGAAGCTTTCGATATTTTTTAGTGCTTTAAGGAAAGTTTCCTGAGTCAATTCCCTGGCGATGTCTTCATTGAGGGTAGCTTTCATAAGGTACCCGAAAAGAACGGGATAGCTTTCTTGGAACAATTGTTCCAAGGCTTTGGGATTCCTTTGTTTTGCGGCTTTTATCAATTGCTCCTGAATCAAGAAACCACCACCTTGGGGAAAATCTTTTATCGGATGAATTTTACTAGGGCTTCTTCCAGTTCGGCCGAAAGCCTGTAGGAGGGATCAGTATAGCGCTTCAGGTTTTCTTTGCGATTTAAGGGGGCATTTTTCAAAACGTGATTCATGTTTTCTATTACTAGAAAGCTCTCTTGAGGTATTTTTTTTGAAAACAGGTCCAGTTCGCTGGTCGGAACTTGTATGTCAGTTGTTCCGCCTATGAACAAAAGAGGTATCGAAAGCTTGGCGGCTTCAGCTGCCGGGTCATAGGCCATCCAGGAAAGCAGAAAGTCTTGGTTTTCCGTCGAGAAGAATTTTTTAGCTTCTTCGCTCATGGCCTCGACAGGAGTTTTGTTTCTGAGGTTATCCGTGATTCGGGAAGATTCCTCAGCCAAGGAAACCGAGAGGTTTTTGAACTGGTTTTCCAATATGCGGTCGATTGGCTGTCCGGCACCAGATAGGGATACAAAACCGGAGACCGGTTCTCGCTCGGCGGCCAGAAGTCCCACAAGGGAACCTTGGCTGTGTCCTATTATATAGATATTATCATATCCAAGGGATTTAAGGTAGCCTAGGGCAGCTACGGCGTCGGTCACAAAATCGTCGAAAGTGAGATTGTCCCCCGAAAAGGTTTTTGCGCTTTCGCCTGCGGTGCGTTTATCGTATCGCAGAGAGGCTATGCCCCGGTCTTGGAGTTGGTATGCCAGCCATTTGAGGGAATCATTTCTCATTCCTCCGGAGGAGGCGTTGCCGTCCCGGTCGGTCGTTCCGGAACCTGCCAGGATTAGGGCAAGGGGAGCGTCTTTTCCCTGGGGGCTTGGAAGGAGGGTTCCATGTAAAAATCCTCCTTCCGTCTCGATGACGGCTTTATTATGTTTTTCGATTTGGAAAGAGAAAAGGGCGATTAGCAGGAGTATCAAAATCAATCGTTTAAATGTCATGGGATTACCTCGCTTTTTCCATGGTTTCAAGACGGCCAAGGGTGGCAAATGAAAAAACCGCCATCCAGCCGAAGGTTATAAGGATGCCTTGCAGAACCGTTTTTGAAGGCAGAGGGCTGAGGGTGCCCGCTTCGGAAAGGAGAACGAAAGGCAACCATTTTGTGATGTCAAGCCAACCCGCAAGCGGCGGAAGCAGAAATAGAAAGGCCAGGCTTGCAAATGCCGCAGCCGAGGGCTTTTTTAAAAAACTGCTGGCCATGAGGACCAGGCTTGCGACAAAGGAAAAATAGAGGCCGTAGAGCCCTCCTGCCTTAAGGGTCGGGTAAAGGCTTGCAAAGTCCTTTCCGAAAAGCGCGGCGCCATATAGATGGGCAATCAGGGAGCCTGTCAGGGAGAAGAAGAAAAGAATTCCGCCTGATATAGACAGCTTGGCCCAATAGATGTCTTTGACATTGACTCCAAAAGTCAATGGAAGCACCCAGGTGCCTTTGTTGAATTCCCCGGATATTACACCCATGAGGCTTAGTACGGCAACCAGAGAGCCTATTTGGTATAAGCTGTCAAGATAGCTTCGGATCGCCTCTCTCTGGCTCATATCCATAAGATTGGCCAAGTCGGTTCCCATGCCTTGAGACTCAAGGATTGCCGGCATCAATTTGAGAATAAGGGGGTTAAGCAGAGCGAAAGATAAAAGGCCTATCGCCAAAACCAGCAGGCGGTAGCTTCTGAGGGCTTCCAGCCATTCTTTTTTCATATAAATAAAATAATTATTCATGGATATTCACCGTCCTTATGAAGATGTCTTCTAGACTGTGCTTGCGTCGGTTGAGAGATTGAATGGGAATGTCGATATCGGCTAGAGCTTTAACGAGGCCGGTTCGGGCGGACTCTTCGTTTTTCAGATGAAAAATGAAACGGCCGTCCCTTTCCTCCATTTTGTCCATCCAAGGAAATTTTTCAAGATTCTTAAGTGCTTGGGGCGGAAGAACGCTTTCAAAAACCGCTTCGAAGGAGGGCATAAGAAATTCTCGATTCAATTCACCCACACTCTTTTCCATGAAAATGCTACCGTCGTGGAGAAGGCCGATCCGGTCGCAAATTTTTTCGATATCGTCCAGTATGTGCGTGGAGATAAAAATAGTCTTTCCATGTTGGCTCAACGATTTGATTATGTGAGACAATTCCCTTCGTCCTTCGGGATCGAGAGCGGAGGAAGGTTCGTCTAGAAGCAAAATAAGGGGATCGCCTGCGAGTATTGCCGCCAGTCCCAGGCGTTGCCGCATTCCTCTCGAATAGCCTTCGATTTTTCTTCCGCAAGCTTCACGCATCTTAACTAAATCCATAAGTTCCAGGGCATGAAGCCGACATTCTTTCCTGCTCTTTCCGTGGAGGGATTCGATGAAGACCAAATATTCCATTCCGGTCATGTAGCCGTAAAAACCGGGATCCTCCGGAAGGTAGCCTAGTGTGCCTTTGGGGAGGGGACCTTCTTTTTTCGCATGGCCTCCGATTGTGCAGCTTCCGGAATCAAAACGTGTAAGTTCGGCCAGAAGATTCATAGTGGTGGATTTTCCGGCTCCGTTTTTTCCAATGAAACCATAGATTTCCCCTTTCCGGACATGAAGGGAAAGATTCTTAAGGACCGGCTGTGATCCATACGATTTGCACAAGTTGTCTATCCTGATCATTATTTTTCCTCCCTTCCCAAGAGAAGATATAGTATTGGCCCCAAGAAATTGATTGCGACGATAATAACAGCCCAAAACGGTTTGGAAAGGTTTCGGACATTTTCTTTTACCAGTAGTCTAAGGCAGAAGAATATCAGCCCAATCTGGATGGCTATAAGAGGTGCGAACAGTTTAAATATTTCGTAAGACGTCATATCATTGAACATGGCAATGCCTCCTGTTTTCGTTTGGTTTATTTTTTCTGTTTCATGAATAAGACGGATAAGTGCGCAAAAAGTTCGGAGGAAATGAGTTGTTTATTGGAAAAATTTCGAGGGAGCATAAAAGAGATGAAGCCGCTTGTCCTGCCGCGAGTGGTAAATCGTTGGAATATGAGGTGTTTGCCATTGGGGAGGATGAATAATGCATAGGCTTGATTTGAAAAATGTAAGACGGTGGGAGTGAAATTCGGCGTGGCGGGTATGGTTGCTGGAATCATGGGTGTTGAAGTGAAAGATATGTGGGGGGTCACATATTTACTGGAATGAAAACGCAAACTTAGCTTGCCCGCAGAAGAGGCATTGAGCGATTTGTAGAATCAAAAAGACTGTGATAATATAAAAAAATGCAGATAGGAACAAGAAAAGTTCTTTCATTGAACTACCCCCACCTATGCTAACGCATTAAGGTGGGAGATTCCTGGAAACACCAACCTGATGGTCGGTTTTAATCAGGCTATCCCCGCCGTCCCGGCGGTTAGAAGCCTTAAGGCTTCATGATGTATGTTGATGCTTGCGTTTAGGTCACGGTCATGCCTTGTTCCGCATTCTGGACAGATCCATGTTCTGACTCTTAAATCTTTAGTTTCAGGATTTTGGTATCCGCAATCAGAGCAGATTTGGCCAACTTGTGATTTTTGAGCATATTTGCAGGGGCAAGATCTTCAATTCCGATTATGTCGTGGCTTTTGACAATGTCTGTTGAGATCTTGTGCAAATGGTCTCTTCTTGTGTTTGCTATTCTTTCGTGGATTTTGGCAACCTTGACCCTCTGCTTGTGCCAATTCTTGCTTCTTGATTTTCGTCTCGAAAGAATGCGCTGCTCCTTGGCCAGTTTTTCTTCAAGAGTTCTAAAACATTTCGGATTCTTGTAGATTGCGCCATTGGAAATAGTGGCAAAATCCTTGAGGCCAAGGTCTATGCCGCATGAAGCACCTGTTTTGGGCAAAGTTTCAATATTGCTTTCGGCAAGTATTGAGATGAAGTATTTGCCGGTAGGATTCCTTCGAATGGTGGCACTTACTATTCTGCCGGCAACTTCGCGGGATGCGGCAAAGCGGACAAGCCCCAGTTTGGGGAGTTTGATTCGGTTGTCAATAACAGCAATGTTGTTGTTGACGAATTTGCTTATATAGGACTGAGCTCTATTTTTCTTGGACTTGAAGCGAGGTTTTTCGTTTTGCCCTTTGAAAAACCGGCTGTATCCGTCGGCAAGATTTCTTATGGATTACTGAAGCGCTGTGGAGTCTACTTCCTTAAGCCATGGAAATTGTCTTTTTAAACCGGGCAATTCTGAAGAACAAGCGCTATAGGACAAGCCCTTGCCGGTTTCTTTGTATGATTTGTTCCAATCGTTTAAAGACTTGTTGAAGGCAAAGCGGCTGCACCCGATTGTTTTGGCAATTAAGATCTGCTGGGCTTTATTTGGATATATTCTGAATTTATATGCTTTATGTTTCAACAATTCTATCACCTCGGTATATCCATATTATACCATGATT
>Ga0102938_10000671_pt1 | contig 25451 bp, 25 predicted proteins | sample SalPonR2_B_D2_MG_FD_84516 | JGI IMG/M metagenome (GOLD analysis project Ga0102938, IMG submission 84516) | Salt pond soil microbial communities from South San Francisco under conditions of wetland restoration - Salt Pond MetaG R2_B_D2_MG | ecosystem: Environmental > Aquatic > Marine >... | reverse complement strand
TGAAAGCTCGTAGTCATCACTCCAAACTCTCACATGCAACTCTTTCTCTCCCATGTTAAAAAGCTCCAACGAGTTCTCGTGAGCCGTAATCCGCAGATTGTCCCACTGTCGGCGACAAGGATGATTTTCCTTTTCTTTTTCTTCAACTACAACCTCTTGCTGTGTGGTTTTGTCTCCGCTATAAGCAGTAATGACTTCATCCACTATAATGAAAGACATTGAAGCGAAAAAACCCACAAGAGGTACCATTATAAGAAAATCTATAAACTTTCTAAGCTGGGGATGCTCCTTTACCTTAATTCGGATATAAAAAAGTACGAAAAAACCAAAATAGCAAATAATAGCAAGAGTGAAAAAATCCAACGAACTCCAGGTAATATCCATTTTCTCCTCCTCACCCGTTTCGGGCGTATAGTTAAAGAACAAAAACTTAACTTAACAATATATCACCCAAAATCTTTTTTGTCAACACAAAAATAATAAATAATCTAAACTTACAAAAAAAAGAAGCCCATGAGACGATGCCCATGAGCTTAATTACTTATTTTCCCCATCTATTTTGGACATTTTATTCAAAGACTAAAACAACTTTTTATTCCGCTTTTACCGATTTGTTGGGAACCTCTTTTGGACAGAAGCTCAGGTCAATTATTTTCTGTTTTAAATTGCCAAATCCATAGCCGACCATCACCTTTTCTAGAGAAATACCACCATAAAAATTCACCAAATATCCCTGTCCCGAAGCAAGCTTGGTTTGCCAAAAAAAGGCTTTGTCATAGCTATACCCCATAATTTCTGTGTTCAACGCCTTAACGCCGGTATTGATCACTTCCAAAGAATCCTTATGAGCAAGCACTTTTAGCCCGTTTGACTTAAATTCACACTCCGATGGTAGCTTTGTTTCTTTTGTCAATTCTTGTTCAAGAATCGCCTCTGTTGAAACCCGCTCTTCTTTTTCCGGAGAAAAAAACCAAGCTCCAAAAAAAGACACCGCACCCAATATAAAGAAAAACACTATCCAGTCCAGCAGTTGTTTGCGGTCTAAGCGTGAGTTTCCGATTATAAAAGTAGAAACAAAAAGAACAAGAAGCGACACAACAACAATGACAGAAAGTCCTGCAAAAACAACAGCAACATAAAAAGCCCAATCCATTTTTTCCTCCTCACCCGTTTCGGGTTATTGATTAAAGAACAAAAACTTAACTTAACAATACATCGCCTAAAATTCTTTTTGTCAAGTCTAATTTATTTAAAATAAAAATTCCCGCTTGAACAAACAGGAATTTTCAAAAAAATATCTTATACCTTGGTAATCTTAACTTTTGTATAAGGCTGACGATGTCCGGCAGTGCGACGGTAACGGGTTTTCCTTTTATATTTCATTACTTTAACCTTTTTCTCTCTGCCCTGATCCAAAATCTCAGCCTCCACAGTCGCACTTTTTACTTCCGGTTGCCCCAATTCAAATGTTTTGCCGTCTTCCGAGGCTTTTAATAAAACTCGGTCAAATTTCACCTTATCACCTTTTTCGCCTTTTATTTTTTCTATTTTTAAATCTTGTCCTTTGGTTACTTTGTATTGTTTACCTCCGGTTTTGATTACTGCAATAGTCATATTTACAAATATGTTTCCAACGCTTTTAGCCGTAAAATAATTTAAGCTCTTTGTACAGAGCTAAAATTAGCTGATATCTTCGGCCTGCGCCGGAAAAAGATTAATTTTTTACTAAGATCAGCATACCTTATTTTTTGACTTTGGTCAAGTCTTTATCGCGCTCCAATTTTTTCTTGTATATATAAGCCAAAATTAGCATAAAAACAATTATCACCGCAAAAACACCGGATAAAAAATTCAAACCGATCTCCTGGAAATAATAAGCAATCAAGCCAAAAATAACGGCAATAAAATATAAAAATAAAACGGATTTTTTCACTGAAAAACCGGCATCCAGTAGCCTATGATGCAAATGTTTTCTATCTGCGGAAATTATTTTCTTGTTTTCCATTTTTCGTCTAACCATAGTCCAAATAAAATCCAACAGCGGAATACCCAGCAACATCAAAGTAATCCCGACTTTACTACCACTGATTATTGATAAAGTTCCCAGCAAAAAACCGGCCAAGGTACTACCGCCTTCGCCCAAAAATATTCCGGCCGGATTGAAATTAAAAACCAAAAACCCAACAAAAACGCCTACCATAATTATGGCCAAGAGCGCCACATCATATTGTACAATTTCGCCTTTGTTCAAAGCGGTCAAAAAAATAAAAACACCGGCAATAATAGTTATGCCGGAAACCAAACCATCCAAACCATCCAAAAGCTTGGTGGTGTAAATCATGGCCAACAACCAAACAAAAGTAAAAACATCAGATAGCAAAGTCAGTTTATACGGAAAACCACCGTACCAAAAAAGATTAAAAGAATATTTATCCAGCTCAATCAAGCCTTGCCCCAAAGGATTTGTAATGGAGTCAATACCGATCCCGCAGGCAATCACGCTGATAATGGACATAATTGGCCAAACAAGCTGGTGTTTCGGAGCTAAATTATATTTATCATCCAAAAAACCGCCCAATGCCAAAAAAGAACTGCCCAAAAAAATTCCCAACAGATTTTTTAAAATCAAGGTTCCTCCGGTCAAATTATCAGTAAAAAAAAGATATAATAAAATAACCAGATTCAGAGCTAAAAAAATAGCCAAACCACCCAACAAGGGAGTCGGCTTCTTGTGGATCTTTCTGATCTGATCCGGTTTGTCAATTATTTTTAATTTTTTAGCTAAAAAAATTACCGGAAAAACAAAAGCCACGCCGGCAACAAAAGAAATAACCAAGGCCAAAATATAATCCAAAGAATCCATAAGATTTAAAATAAAAATTAACCGTTTATAAGTTAATTTTAATATATTTTCAGTTTTTTTTCAATTATTCTAGCCCCTCTTTATAGTTTATTTAATTAGTAAGAGCTAAATAAAAAAATTATTGTTAATTTATTTCATAACTGCCTGATTTGTATTTTTTACAATTTTTTCGCTTTTTCAATATTAAGCTTGCCCCCGACCTCCAAAACAACCTTGTCGCGCCGGCTGATTTCGCCTTTTAACAAATAGTCAGCCAAAACATCGTCCACCTTGGTTTGAATGGTCCGACGCAAAGGACGAGCTCCGAATTTTGGATCAAATCCGGACTCAGCCAGCTCGGCAATAGCAGCCTCGGTGGCGGAAAACTCAATACCTTTTTCTTCCAAACGACGACTTATTTTATTGACCATAAGCTTGGCGATTTTAATAACATCCACCATGGACAATGGTTTAAAAACCACCACTCCGTCAAAACGATTTAAAAACTCGGGACGAAAATGTTGTTTTAATTTCTCGTTAATCAAGTAATCTTTGATCTTGTCCACTTCTGTTCCTTTATTGATTTCATCTTGGATATATTGAGCTCCGGCATTAGAAGTCATAATAATTATGGTATTGGTAAAATCAATGGTGCGTCCCTGAGCGTCAGTTAAACGACCATCATCCAAAACCTGTAAAAATATATTTAAAATATCCGGATGAGCTTTTTCCACTTCATCAAAAAGCAAAAGAGCAAAAGGATTTTTCCTGACTTTTTCAGTTAAATAGCCCGCTTCCCGACCATGACCGATCAAACGAACCAAGCTAGCTTGATTTTGATATTCGGACATATCCAAACGAATCATTGATTCTTCACTGCCAAAATAAACCTCGGAAACAGTTTTGGCCAACTCGGTTTTACCCACGCCGGTCGGTCCCAAAAACAACATGCTGGAAATCGGTCTTTTGCCCTCTCTTAATTCGGCTCTGGCCCGACGAATACCGGAAGCCACGGCTTTTACCGCTTCTTCTTGATCAACCATTCTTTCATGAATTCTATCTTCCAAATTAAGCAATTTCTCACTTTCTTTTTCCGTCACTTTGGTCAAAGGAATACCGGTCATCTCGGAAATAACCTCGGCCACATCCTCTCCTTTGATTAAACTTTTTTCACCGCGTGTTTTTTTAACCTTGACCGCCACTTGCTCCAAAATTTCAATGGCCTTATCCGGCAAATAACGATCATGAATATATCTGGCCGATAAAAGAGCCGCCTGTTCAATGGCATCATAAGAAAAATAAAGGGAATTTTGATATTCAATCGGTCCACTTTTGGCTTCCAAAACCTGAATGGCTTGATTTATTTCCAACTCATCCACTTTTATATTTTGAAAAACCGCGTCCAAACTTCTCCCTTCAATTGCTTGAGAATACTCCTGCGGATAAGTGGTAGCAATAGTTAGAAACAAATGTTTGCCCATAACCTCGGCAAAAACCTCGGATAAATCCAAACTGCTTTGTCCCCCGGCGGTAATACCGTGCAAATTGTGAATATCCTCCACCACCAAAATTATATTGCCCGAACGAATAACTTCATCAGCAATAACCAAAAGTCTTTGCTCTGCTCCGGCCGCATCCACTCCGGCCAAAAGACTGGAAACTTTTAAATTAACCAAACGCTTATCTTGCAATTCCTCGGGCACATCTTCGGAAACCATGCGTTGTGCCAAACCCTGGATTATAGTGGTGCGTCCCACGCCCTGATGTCCGATCAACATAACGCCCTGGCGCGAACCCTGAGTTATCCTGAATATTTTTTCAAATTCCTCCTCTCGACCAATGCATGGGAAAAAATGTCCGTATTTGGCTTGCAAAGTCAGATCATCACTGAATTTATCCAAAAACGGTGTGGCCACTGCAGTCATGGCTCGATCCAAACCGCTTTTAGGCTTATATTTGGCTCTACCTCGATATCTTTGTAAATTGCTTCTTAATTCTTCCTGAATTCTGATCCAAGCCACCACGTTTTTCATTTTTTGATAATTAAGATCATAATCAACCAAAATCTCTTCTACATCATCTCTTTCTTCAGTGACCCGACAATCACTTGGCTCGGCCAAAGCCAAAATTATCTCCGGAATATCCACCTTGTCTTTGTTACTTAAATAAGCTTCGCGATAAGCCTGAAGCAAAGTTTTTTGCGCTTCCACGCTTAAAACCGGATTACCCGGACGACTGATAATATTTTTATTCAAATATCTGCTGATCTTTTTTTTGAATGATTCAAAATTAATCCCCAAACGACCCAAGATCACCGCTGATTTATCAAACTGCGGCAAAACACCCAAAAGATGAATCCTTTGTACCTGGTTATGATCAAAATGCTTGGCCAACCGCCAAGCGGCTTGCACAAATTCATCTGCCGGCTGAATAAAACTCTTGGCAATATCCAATTGATCTTTTTTCTCAACCAAATTAAGATCGGCGCTGTGCCAAGACGGAGGAATTTGTTCGGATTTAAAAACCTTGGTTAAAACATGACCTCCGCTAGCTCCGACTTGATCCAGACGATAATAAAGATATAAATCCACCAACAAAGTTAACCAAAAATAAAATTTTACCCAGTCCGGAGTCAACCAATATTCCAGTTGAAAAAACAAAGAAAAATTATCTAAATATCCAATATAGCCCATTAAAAACAAACCGGACAAACCGATTAAAGCCAAAATAATATTATAAGCCATGATCAGTTTTCGGGTGACCGCTTCATAAGCCAGGTGCTTGGAATCAAAATACTTGCCCCAATAAATAACTTTGTCCTGCAAACGCGCGGCCGTACCCAAACCATGGCATTTTTGACAAGGCTGTTTATCAATCATTCCGGCACCCGAGCATTCGGGGCAGACAGAAAAATTTAATTTTTTATCTTTCTCAGACATAAATATTTCCCAATAAACCGGTGTTATACAAAACTTGAAATAATAAAAACAAAGGCAAAATCAGCCAAACCAAAAACACAATAAATGCAAAAACAATCCAAAACATAAGCAAAAAACTGCGAACAATGATTTGGAACAAACGCATGAAAAAACTAATAATTCTCCCCTGCCAATCATATTGTCCGAACATGGGCTTCAATATATTTTTCACCCAAATGCTCAAGCCCAATTCTTTATTACCCAAACTAATCGTATTTTTCATGGATTGCCAAGCCTTTTTCAAACCGTCGCTATACCACCAAACCGGCCAATACAAAATATCCAAAATCAAATCACGAAAAATAAATTTTACTGATTTTACCAATAAATTTTCTTTAACCATATAGTGTTGATCTTCAAAAATATTATACCATTTTTTTTCTTTTCAACCAAAAGTTTATGCACTTTTTATAAATAAAAAGTCCGTTTTTTTCTCAAACGAACTTTTTTATATTTTTATTTCAAAAAAATTTTTCCAAAGATTCTAAAAATGAGTAAAAATCCACACTGCGATTTTTCAAGTCCAAATCATCATAATTTATAATAACCACTTGCGCCAAATCAAAATTTCCGGCCCATTTATCGTACAACTTATTAATATCCTCAATGTATTTTTTGTTGATATTTTTTTCAATTTTTCTTCCACTGCTTTTTAGCCGCCGCAAAATAGTCTCAGTGGAAGCGCGCAAATAGACTATCAAATCAGGAGCCGGTAAAATATTTTTGCATGTCTGATAAACCCGTTGATATGTTTTCCATTCTCTCTTGGAGATAAATCCTCTTTGATAACAATATCTGGCAAAAACCTCGGCATTTTCATAAATTGAACGATCTTCCACCACCGAGTCTTTATCAACCACCAACTGATAATGATCTTCCAGTCTTTTGCTTAAAAAAAACATTTGAGAATGAAAAGCCCAGCGTTTCATGTTTTTATAAAAATCCTCCAAATACGGATTTTTAACATCTTGCTCCAAATAAGGTTTAAATTTATAATGCTCGGCCAATTTCTTGGTCAAAGTGGACTTGCCAATGCCAATATTACCGCTGATTGTAATAAATTTCTTGTCTTGCATATGGCTCTATTTTAACAAACTTTTGAAGAAAAGTGTATAGTGGATAATTCATAAAAGGTCCAAACCTGTCTTCAATAAAATCCGGTAATAAGACCAAAGAAGCCATAAAGCCCCCAAAATAGCTCATAAAAGATATGCCATTCCGGATTTAAGTATTGAGATGCTTTGACAAGGCATAACAACCAACCAAAAGGAGAAAAACATGCTTAAAAAGCCTAAACAGTAAAAGTCAACGGACAAATCAGTGTTTTTTTTATTTTACCTTTTATTATCAATTTTATTCTTTTAATCAACATAAATCACACTCTCTCCGTCATCAAAATCATCACCAGCCATTGAAAAATCGGATCGCTGCCCTTGCTCCATATACTTGGTTTTATCAATCTCACGAATAAATTGCGAAGGCCGGGAAAAAACCTCGCCGAATTTATAACTGAACGAACGCTGAGGATAGAGAAGATTTAAAATATTTTTCGCCCTGGTGGCGGCCACATAAAAAAGCCTTCTTTCTTCTTCCAATTCCTTGGAATTTTCCAGAGATTTGTGATGAGGAAAATGTCCGTCGCGCATACCGATGATAAAAACCACCGGCCATTCAAGGCCTTTGGCTTGATGAATAGTGGACAAAATCACAGCATTTTCTTCTTTTTTATTATCGGCTGAATAATTTTCACTGAGCATAACATCGGCCAAAAGTTTGTCCAAATCCAAATACATAGCCACAAAGTTCATTAACTGATTCAAATCATCCATCCGATCACGATAATTTTCATAATTATCTTTTAAATATTGTTCATATCCTTGGTCCAAAATAAATTTAATCGCTTCGGCCAAATAGCCTTTTTGAGAAGAATCCAATTCTAAAAAATATTGAAAAACAGAACAAACTTTTTGCCAACTTAAACCGGCCTGACCGGAAAGTTCAATTTTTGTGTTCAAAATTTCTTTGATTTCGGAAACATCTTGAATTTTTTTCAAAACACCCTGTGCTTTTTTTATGCCTATACCCGGCCGATTTAATAAAATCCTTTGCCAAGCGATCTGATCGGTCGGATTGCCCCAAACTTTCAAGTAAGCCACTATATCTTTAATATGCGCTTGCTCAAAATAACGCATGCCCCCACGAACCACATAGGGAATGTTTTGCTTGGCCATTTCCAACTGCAAATCAGCCGACTGATAGCTGGCTCTAAACAAAACGGCCATACTTTTATAATCCACGCCCTCTCGGTGAAACCGCATAATATTTTTAATAACTTGAACGGCTTGTTGATTCTCATCTCTGGCGACAATCAATCCCGGCAAACAATCATCCGAGCAAATCGGCTTAAGTTTTTTTTGATATTGATTAATATTGTTTTTAATAATTTCATTGGCAAAATCCAAAATCTGCGGACTGCTGCGATAGTTGGTTTCAATTTTATAAATTTTTGTTTCGGGAAAAAGCTTGGGGAAATCCAAAATATTTTTCACATCCGCGGCTCTAAAAGAATAAATACTTTGGGAGTCATCTCCAACCACCAAAACATTGCGATGAAAAGAAGCCAAATGCTGAATAATACCGGCTTGAATATGATTGGTGTCTTGATATTCATCCACCAAAATATATTCAAACTGCCTGGAAAGTTTTTCTTTAATATCGGGAAACTGTTGCAAAAGCTTTAACCAATTAAGCAAAAGATCATCAAAGTCCATAGCTGAAGAAGACTTGTTTTTTTTGTGATAAATAAAAGCTATATCTTCAACCTTTCGGGCAATGAAATCAGGATATCCGTAATAGTTTTCAACAACTTCTTTAACTTCTTGATTGGTATTCCGAGCATAACTGATCATGCCTTGAACGGCTTTGGGTTTGGGAAAACCACCGTTGGCCGACTTTACTCCAATCTCTTCCATAGCACTTTTAATTTGAGAAACAGAATCCTCTTGATCTAAAATTGTGAAACCGCGAGTATAACCCAATCTATCAGCGTATTTACGCAAAATCCTATTGGCTATTCTATGGAAAGTACCTCCCTGAAAATTCGGTAGATCAAAATTCAAAAGCGAAGTCACTCTTTCCATCATCTCATTGGCCGCTTTATTGGTAAAAGTGACCAGAAGAATGTTCTCCGGTTTTATTCCCTTTTCAATCAAATAGGCGGTGCGATAAACCAAAGTTCGAGTTTTTCCGGATCCGGCTCCGGCCAAAACCAAACATGGTCCGTCCGCCTCGGTCACCACTTTATACTGCTCTTTATTCAAATCTTTTTTATAGTCAATCATAATTTATTTTGTTTATTTAAGTTTATCTTATCATAATAATGACTTTTTTTCTATTGTTGACAAATCTGAAAACATATGCTTAAATACACAAATGCGTTGTGTTTTTCAGCCAAACAAAGGAGGGGGCCATGGATACAACCATAGTAGGGTATGTTGTAAAACAAGAAGAAACGGTTATTTTTAAAAAAAAGGTCTTCAAGCTGACCATTGAATTCCCGCAAGAACACAAGATGCTTGACTTTTACAGTCAATGCCTTTTGGAAACGCCAAGTGGAAAAACAAACAATTTTCTGATTTTGATCAAGGAATTGGATCTGGACAATTCCATCGGCAAAACAAGTCTCATTATCAAAGAGGCGCAAACCCTATCTTCAAAAGTTTATTCCCATTACAAAAATGGGGAAAAAACAGAAATCAGATAAAAGACAAAGGCCACCCTGGTCTTAACCAAGGTGGCCTTTTTTTATAACTGAAAAATTTCTTATTATTGGTTTTTATCTTTTATGGAAAATTCACATCCGCAATAATTCTGGCGATGAAAATTATATTTTCGGCTAAGATCGCAGGAATTTTTATAACCGTTATTTTTTCGCCAAACCTGATCAATAAACTTCAAACCGTAAAAATCCGCCGATTTTTGTCCAATGGAATTGATCATTTCCACAGGTTTATGCGGACTGATGGTCAAAGTGGTGGCCAAAGCTTTAAATCCTTCCTCATAAGCTTTTTGCGCAACCTCTCCAAGATTATGTAAAAAACATTGATAGCAACGCCGACCGCCTTCCGGCTCATTTTCCAAGCCCTTTACTTTTTCTAACCAATCTTTATGATCATACCGACCTTCAATCAAAGGAATTTGCAGATCCTCAGTATAGCGTTTTAACTCGTTAAAGCGTAAATCATATTCTTCTTTAGGGAAAATATTGGGATTATAAAAATAAACGCATATTTCATGCCCCATTTTTTGCAATTCTTTAATTATCTGAGCCGCACACGGTGCGCAACACGCATGTAATAAAACCTTCATATTTAAGACTCCAAAAAAACAAACAGCTCATCATTGAATTAAACCATCACTGATTTGTAATAAATTATTGAAAAATTCGCATTAAATCTATCAAAATAATTCTTAAATGTCATTCTGCCCGCCCTCTCTGCTTACCAGCAGGCAGGCGACGGTCAAAGCGGGCTTTTTATGTTTTTTGCTTTAAACAATTCGGATTAGTCCCTTACCGTGATTCGCAATCTATTCCCCGAATAATTCGGATTGAATATGTCAGCGAATCATTATTCGTTTTAATGCATATAACTCTCTTTGTAAAGCCAGGCGCTGAAAGTGGTAACTACAGTATAAATAAGCGCGCCCAAAAATCCGGCCCACCATACGGTTATTTCAAAGCCTTGAATAAAACTGGCAACAAACCAAAAAACCAGAGCGTTTATGGCCAGATTGGACAAGCCCAGAGTCAAAATATTGATTGGAAAAGTTATAATTTTCAATATCATCCCCGGCACAAAATTAACAATGCCGATAATAACCACCAAAATTAAAGCGTAATATAAATTCTCAACCTCAATACCCGGAATAAAATAACCAATAGCCAACAAACCGACCGCGTTTATCAGCCAACGAAGTATCATGTACATATTTTTTTATCTTAATATTTTAAAACTTATTATTCAATTTTCAACCGTATTTATTTTCATTTTTCAAATCATTTTTTTTAACATGTTCTTTAACCATTTTTTCCACCCAACCATGTTCATCCAACAAATCAAGAAAATACCTGACTCTTTTGCTCATCTTTCTTTTATTGAGCAAATATACTATTTTTATCACCCAATAATAAATCACTATTAAAATAACTATAGTGTAAACCAACCACCAAAACCAGTTATTTTTCAACGACCAAAAATTAACATTCAAGCGAACCTTATCATATTTAATATTTCCATATTCATCCTCCACTTTCAAACTGACCACATGATCTCCTTTTTCAAAAAAATGTCTCATTTCATCCGCTTTAACGGTTTTTTTACTGTCAATACTCCACTCGTAATCCAATTTTTCGGCCTCTGTCTTCGGAAAATTGGTTAAAGCGAAAAAATGATAGGTCTGCCAACCGGTTTGCTCATATTTTATATAAGCTTCTTTCAAAGCCTGAGGACGTTCGGAGACTAAAGCCTGAACAGGTTGACAAAACAGAGACAAAGCCACTATTATTAAAAATATTTTTTTTATCATTTTTTTATTTCTTTTTCTAGTCTTCTTGAGTAGTTTTATTTCTTTTTTTTGGTTTTCTAAGCTTTTTTTTGGACCCGACCGACTCTTCTTTTTTTTCTTTTTTTCCGGCTTTGGCTTTGGATTCAACGGAAATACCGTAAACTGATAAAAATATCAAAATAAGTATCAACAAAACAAATATCCAGATCCAGTAATTGTAAACCGACCAAAAATCAATTTTTACTTTCTGAGTGTCATATATATAATTATCCCAAGGCCCTTTAACTTTTAAATTAACATAGTAATCGCCAACTCCGACTTTATAACGATGAGTACCGTTCGTCTTTCCGATTGTTCCGTCTCCGTATTGCCAAACATATTCCAAATTCTCCACATCTAAATTCGGAACATTGGTGGTGAAATCAAATTCATAAGTATTCCAATTTATTTGATTAACTTTAATGTGAACATTTTTTAATTGTTCAATCTCCGGAGAATTATAAAAATCTTTAACCAGTTCCGACTTGTTTTCCCTTTCTTCCTCCTCATCATTGGTTAAAAAAGCAAACAAACCCTTGTCTTCTCCCGAATCAGCTTCTGGGGAACCTTGGTTATCTTTTTCATTTTGTGCAACCGAAATATTTTGCTTTTCAACCACAGGTTCGGGAGCTTGTTCTTGTTCCGGCTTTGGTTCCGGTGTTGATTCAGGTTTTTTGCTTTTTTCCGAATCTAACGGATACTCATCCTCACCGTCATTTACTCCGTCACCGTCAGTATCCGCATTTTTTTTATCAGTGCCGTTTGCCTCCTCTTGTCCGTCAACCACATTATCATTATCGTCATCATTATCAATATCATCACCAAGACCGTCGCCATCGCTATCTTGTTGAACTTCATAGCGAGGACTTAGTATTTGATTATTTTCCAAATTTTGATCTTCGGGAACAATTTGTTTTAACTCAATAAACATATTAAAATCTTGTTCCGGAACAACAAAATCAGTATAAACCTCATCATAAACGCCCCCGGCCGGAATGGAAACTTCAACAATATTGATAATTTCTCCGTTCATCTTATACAACACCTTTCCCGAGGCGTCTTCTTCTCCCTGATTCATTACCGCCACATACATTCTGACATCTTGACCGGAAATTAAATTATCAAGGTCTTTGGAAATTTTTATGTCTTGATTGTCCAAGGACAAATCAACAAATGAAGCCGAAACTCCGCTTGCTGAAAACAAAAATACGCTCAGACATAAAGCAAAGAAGCAAATAAATGTTTTTTTCATACTATAAGGCTTTAAGAATTTTTAAAGCTGATTTAAATAAACCAAGAACCTTTTTGGTTTCATTGTACTTTAATTCATAACGAACATCGTGGACAACCTTGTTCCTAACTTTGTGTGCCCACCAAACTCTTTTTAATTTTGGGTATTTATAACTGGCCAAATTCAATCTTTCGGCCATTGTTTTTCCGCTAAAATGTAATGATTTTAAAGCTTCATCCAAAAGTTTATCCGCTTCTATTACCGCCAGTTTATAATTCATTTGTTTTCCAAAGCTCATTAACTCCTGAATCTTTTTCCAACGCTTTTGAATGAATTGACGATCCAAGTCATCCACTCTTTTATTGCGCCTAACAAAGATCCAAGCAACCACAACCACCAAAAACATGACGGCAACCGCCAGGCCGAAAACATAATCTATTGCGGTTGGTTCCCAAACTATTTCCATATTTTAAAATAATTTTTCAGATTGATGAGCTAATCTTAAGATTTGATCTTCTTTAAAGTATTGTCCGATAAATTGTAATCCGATCGGCAGTTTATTGGCCTGTCCGCAAGGAATGGAAATAGCGGGCAAACCGGCCACATTAACCGAAACGGTAAAGATATCATTAAGATACATGGTCAAAGGATCATCAAACTGTTCGCCCAGGGAAAAAGCGGTAGCCGGTGAAGTCGGAGTGGCAATACAATCACATTTTTCAAAGGCTTTTTCAAAGTCTTTTTTTATCAAAGTGCGCACCTTTTGCGCTTTTTTATAATAAGCATCATAATATCCGGCCGATAAAACATAAGTTCCCAGCATTATTCTGCGTCTGGTTTCTTCTCCTAAGCCTTGGCGTCTGGTTTTTAAGTAATGCTCCAAAAGATTTCCGGATTTAGCTCGATACCCATAGCGAACTCCGTCATAGCGTGCCAAATTGGAAGAAACCTCAGCCGGCATTAAAACATAATAAGTAGACAAAGCATATTTGGTTCTGGACAAACTTATTTGCACCAACTCCGCTCCCAGTTTTTTTAATTTTTCAATGGCTTTACGAACTCCCGCTTCAACTTTTTCGTCCATCCCTTTGATAAAATATTCCTCGGGGATACCGATTCTCAAACCTTTTAATGATTTTTCCAAACCGGCCACCGCATGAGCGGGTAAATCAACGGTGGTTGAATCTTTGGCATCTTGCTCAGCCAGAGCCTCAAATAAAATAGCCGCGTCCTCAGTGGTTCTAGTTAAACTGCCAACCTGATCAAAACTTGAGGCCATAGCCATAAGTCCATAGCGTGAATTGCGTCCATAAGTCGGCTTAAATCCCACAACGCCGCAAAAAGCCGCCGGCTGACGAACCGAACCTCCGGTGTCCGAGCCCAAAGCGTAAACCGCCTCACCCGAAGCTACAGCCGCGGCCGAACCGCTAGACGAGCCTCCCGGGACTTTTTTTAAATTACGCGGGTTTTTAGTGACGCCAAAATATGATGTTTCTCCGGAACCACCCATGGCAAATTCATCCATATTGGTTTTTCCCAAAAAAACCGCCCCTTGCTCTTTTAATTTTTTTACAACGGTAGCATCGTAGGTGCCAATATAGTTGGCTAATATTTTGGATCCGGAAGTGGCCTTAACTCCTTTTAGAAGCAAATTATCTTTTAATGCACCCGGAACACCTTCCAAAAGATTTATTTTTTTTCCGGCTTTGATTTTTTTATCCACTCTGTCAGCTTCAGTCAAAGCCAATTCATCGGTAATGGTAATAAAAGCGTTCAAATTATCGTCCTTTTTACGAATAACCTCCAAGAACGACTCCACCAATTGACGACTGGAAAAATCTTTCTTAAGCAAACCTTGATGAATCTCTTTAATTGTCAGATCACTGAAATCCATGTATTTAAAAAATATTTAAACTAATCTAAATAATAATTTTTTAAGTTTTTTTACCCAAAACCGATTTAATTTTAATTTGTCTTTTCTCCGTTTCCGGAGCTTCGGCTATTAATTCTTCAGGTGAACAAATCTTTTTATTTTTATCTTTTCGGGTAATATTAGACAATTCAAAAACATGAGCCAATGGAGCCACTTCCTTGGTATCCACTTCTCGAAGCTGATCAAAATAGTCCAAGATATCGGAAATCTGCTCGGAATATTTTTCCTTTTCAGATTCCGTAACACCCAGTCTGGCCAAATCAGCCAAATGTTCAATTTGTTTTTTATCTATTGGCATAACATAACCAATTATAGCTAATTTTTTTTATTTTAGCAACTAATAAAGACTCCACCAATGTGTGGAGTCTTTATCTTGGTCTCAACCGTTAACCAAAACTTTCAGCCAGTTAAAAAACATTCTAAACAAACAGTCAGCCACCAGAATACTAAAAAAAATTATTAGACAGCCACTCAGAACCTTCCCGAGTTTTTTAATTATTCCTTTTTGGCCATATATGTCTTTTTTCGTTCTGCCGTTTTTCAAAAGTTTGTCTCCTTACTTTGGTTGACATTCTCTTGCTCAAAAGGTAATATACAATGTTAAACTGTTTTTTACAACTTCACTGATCAAAAAGGAGATCACCATGAAAAAAAATACTGACGATGTGCAAACCCAAATTAACAAAATGGTTATTTGGGACTACATTCTATGGTTTCTTTCAATTTTTACCGGAATTATGACCTTGATCTGCTATTTACAGGTCTACTTTTCTCAGCTGGAAATCAGATTTTTTCAGATCTACTCCTATTTTTATTATCTGTGCCTGATTTTATATGCCATTGAGCGAAAAATCAAGCATAAACTGTATCCGAGAAATACGGTCAAGCGTTTTAGTGAATACATTATCCTGGCTTGGCTTATTTTTTCCGCAATAATCGCCGCCCTGACTTTGTTTCACTACAAAGCCAAACTTGAGCTTTTTACTGAATTAATTATTTTGGACAGTATTTTGATTTCCATCTTTGGTTTGGGGGAATTTATCAAGCGACAAAAGCTTATCTTCCTGGGTTTTTCTCCGTTAAAACAACAAGATTCCGACTCGGCAGAAAACAATGGTGAATAATCATCTACTCTAATTTTAGCGAAACCACAGCTATTGACAAATATATCCGCTACTGCTATAATACAATATTCTGGTCAGTGTGGCGACTTGCTTTTAGGGAGGCTTTGTCCCTCAAAGCATGTGCCGGCCAGTGTTAATTTTTCCCCGGCCTCTCCCTCCTGAGGCTAATGACATTGGAATACTCCGGTGAGACAAAGTATCAACCTTGCTTTTGCTTGCCGGTAAACCGGAAAACTGAAATCCGGGCTGAAACATTCTTTTTTCAGCCTAATTCCCAGGATATGGATTTCAGGTCGTACTGACCAGAAATAACGATCAACCGCTGTTTACAAAATAAACAGCGGTTTTTTCTTTTTTAAAAAATTGTTAAATAAGATTAAATTTGATAAAATTTAAAAACAAGGAATTGAAAAAAAAATTATGCCTCTGACAATAAGTTTAATCATTTGTTTGGCCGTTGGCTTTATTTTTACTCTACTGGCCAAAAAACTAAATCTACCCACAGTCATTGGGTTAATCCCGGCCGGTTTGGTTTTAGGCTCTGATTTTCTTTCCCAAGCAATTATTAAACCCAATACCGAAGTTATTTTAACTATTGGAAATATAGGCTTAATCAGTTTAATGTTTTTAGCCGGACTGGAAATTTCTTGGAGCCGACTTTATAAACAAAAAAAATATAGCACTTATTTAGCCGGTTTGGCTTTTTTTATTCCTTTTATTCTGGGATTTAGTTTATTTATTGCACTGGATTATGGATTGGCCACCGCTCTAACCGTAGGACTTTGCCTAAGCATTACTTCCGAAGCCACCAAAGCGCGCGTATTATTGGAAATTAAAAAAATAAAAACCAAAATCGGTTCTTTAATGATCGGCGCCGGCATAATTGATGACTTGCTGGGAATAATCTTTTTTACCGGGATCAGCCTTTGGTTTTGCCAAGCCTTAAATATTCGGGAACTGATTGTTTTATTTTCAGCCATAGCCGCTTTTTTTATTGGCACCCTAACCAACAAAATCTGTGGCCGAAAAAGAAAAACAGTACAATATTTGGAAAAAGGGCTCCTACGACTGATAGTACCTTTTTTCTTTATTGCCATGGGACTGAAGTTCAGCCTGCAATCTCTAACCTTTAACCCGTGGCTCTTGTTCATTATACTAATTACGGCCATAGCCGGCAAAATGCTGGGATCTTTATCTTTAAAATTTTTTTCCAAATTCAAACTTAAACAACTTTATCTGGTGGGCTGGGGCATGAATTCCCGTGGAGCGGTGGAAATAGCCATTGCTTTTACTGCTTTTAAATTCGGACTTTTAAATACGCCTGTTTATTCATCTCTGATAATCACCGCCTTGATTAGCACTTTGATCTTTCCTATCTTCATCACACGAGCCTTGAAAAAAAACAAACATATTATGAATTGATTAACCAATAAACTTTTCAAAATAAATAAAAAACCCGCACACCGCGGATTTTTTTAATATTAAATAAATACAATCTTTATGCCAAAACAGCCTTGATACGACGCACACCGGCTGAACTGGATTTTTCTTTTTTTATTTTAAAATGGCCAAGCTCTCCGGTGGTTTTGACATGAGGACCGCCACAAATTTCAGCCGAAACATCACCAATGGTATAAACCTTGACCCGATCACCATATTTATCTTCAAAAAGCCCCATAACATTTTTATTTTTAGCTTCATCATAAGGCATTTCTTGACATCCAACAGGTAAATCCTGTTCAATCCAATTATTGATCAAATCTTCCACTTGTTTTTTTTGCTCATCAGTTAACTTTTCCGGATGAGTAAAATCAAAACGCAATCGGTCAGCGGTAATATTGCTGCCTTTTTGTTCTACATGATCTCCAAGTACTTGACGCAAAGCGGCCTGCAAAAGATGAGTGGCCGTATGCAGTTTTGTGGTTTCTTCTCCGCGATCAGCCAAACCTCCTTTGAATTTTTGCTCAGCACCTTGACGGGAAATATTTTGGTGTTTGGTAAACTCTTGATCAAATTCTTTTTTGTTTATTTTAAGGCCCTTGTCTTCAGCCAATTCCTCGGTCATTTCAAAAGGAAATCCATAAGTGGCAAACAAAACAAAAGCCTCCGTGCCACTGATATCTCCCTTTTTCGCCATTTTTTCAAATTCCTTCATGCCCTTTTCCAAGGTTTTGACGAATTTTTGTTCCTCATCAGCCACCGCTTGTAAAATTTCCGACTTTTTCTCGGCGATTTTGTAAATATCCGAATAATAATCAATATAACCGCTGACAATTTTTTGGGCAAAATCTTTTTCAATACCCAATTGTCGGGCATAGCGAATGGAACGCCTGATCAACCGACGAGTAAAATAACCCTGATCCACATTGGAGGGCAAAGCTCCGTCAAAAATCAAAAGTGTGGCCGCTTTCAGATGATCGGCTATAATACGAAAGGCTTTATCGGTTTGAAAATCTTGGTTATATTTTTTTCCGGAAAGTTCCTCCAAAAGATCAATGGCCTTGCCAAATAAATCAATATGAAAAATATCCGGAGAATCAATTGTGGCCATGGTCATTCTCTCTAAACCGCCGCCAAAATCAACATTTTTTTGAGGTAATTTTTCAAAACCATTTTTAGTTTTTAAATATTCCATAAAAACATTATTGCCGATTTCAATAAATCGCCCGCAGTCACAAGCCGGATGACAGGGATTATTTTTAAATCTTGAGTTTTCATGCATTTCATATTTTTGGCTAAAATCCCAAAAAATTTCAGAATCCGGTCCGCCCGGTTCGCCCTCGGGCATATTGCCGGTAACTCCGGCTCTACTCCACCAATTTTCTTCTTCTCCGTAATAGAAAATTCTGGCTTGCCCCAAACCGTTTTTTTCCGGATCTTTTTCCACTTCGGCTTTTATCCCTTTGGCCGCAAAAAGCTTTTGCCAAAGTTCAACCACTTCTTCATCGGCCTTTATATTAATATCTTTTTTTCCGCCAAAAACCGAAACATAAATCCTGTTTGGATCAAGGTTCAACTCTTCAGTTAAAAATTTAAACATCCAAGTTATTTGTTCCTTTTTAAAGTAATCACCAAAACTCCAATTGCCCAGCATTTCAAAACTGGTGGTATGACAGCTGTCGCCAATCTCATCAATATCCTGGGTGCGAAAACAACGCTGAGAATCCGCAATCCTGGTACCCAAAGGATGTTTTTCACCCAAAAGATACGGCAACATGGGCTGCATGCCGGCGCTGGTAAATAAAGTGGTGGGATCATTCTCCGGAATCAAAGAAGCCGAGGGAATCACCGCATGTCCCCGATCGTGGAAAAAATCCAAATATTTTTTTCTTACTTCTTTAGTCTGCATATTTTTTCAAAATATAGCTTAATTATAGTAAATTTAAGCTAGCCTGTCAAAATAGTTAAAATTAATCTTTCAAAATAAAATTCCATCAGTCAATAACGGAATTTTAATATTAAACATTTTTCCTCAATTCAAAATTATTCAACCAAGGATAAAAATTCCTTTTCCGATATAATCTCAACTTTATGTTTTTTGGCTTGACTTAGCTTGGAACCCGGCTCTTTGCCCAAAACCAAATAATCGGTTTTTTCGCTGACCGAAGAAGAGGTTCGTCCACCGGCTTTTTGAATAAGCTCTTTGGCCTCACTGCGGGTTAAGTCTTGCAAACTGCCGGTCAAAACAAAGGTTTTTCCGTCAACTCCCCTTTTTTTGCTTTTTTTTGTTCCGGTTTCCAGTTCAACTCCAAGACTTTCCATTTTTTTCAACTGTTTGATTTTTTCTTGATCACAAAAATATCGATAAATGGACTCAGCCACCACTTCACCGATATCTTCTATGTCTGTTAAATCTTCAACGGTTTGGTCCTGCATTATTTTTATAAATTGACTGATATTTTTCGCCGAAAAATTATCCGCCAAAAGCAAAGCGGTTTGTTCGCCCACATGCCTGATACCCAAAGAAAAAATCAATTTGGCCAAACTTACTTTTTTAGATTTTTCAATTGATTGTAATAAATTTTCCGCGGATTTTTCGCCAAAACCCGGCAAATCAATTAAATCACCTTTTTTAAACTGAAAAACATCTTCAAAATTAACCAAAAATCCTTGATTCATCAAAAGCTCCACCATGTTTTCTCCAAAACCGTCAATATTAAAGCCTTTTCTCGAAACAAAATGCGACAATCTTTCCTTGTCCTTGGCAAAACATTGCTTATTGGTGCAACGCAAAGCCGCTTCTCCGGATTTTCTTTCTACCGGCGAATGGCAAATCGGGCATTTTTTCGGAGCTTTAATCTTTTTTTCATCTCCATCGCGCAACTTTTCCAACGGCTTAATAATCTCGGGGATAATATCACCGGCCTTGCGTAAAATAACCGTATCGCCAACTCTAATGTCTTTTTCTTTAATCTCGTCAATATTGTGCAAAGTGGCTCGACTAACCGTGGAACCGGCTATCTGTACGGGCTCCAAATGAGCCACCGGAGTTAAAGCTCCGGTGCGCCCCACTTGCCAAACCACTTCTTCGATAATTGAAGTGGCTTCTTCGGCCGGAAATTTGTAGGCCGAGGCCCAACGCACATATTTGGCCACTCGTCCCATTTTTTCCTGAAAATTCAAATCATTGATTTTAATGGCCACACCATCAATTTCATAAGGTAAACTGTCCCGCTTTTTTTGCCAATTCTTACAAAAATCAATAGCCTCTTCTATGTCGGAAACCTTTTTATATTCAGGATTTATTCTAAAACCGATCTTTTTTATGTATTGCAAAACCTGGTCCTGGGTTTTTAATTTATCCATTTTCCCTTGATAAACCGTCCAGCAAAATATATCCAAATCTCTACCCGCCGCCACTTGGGGATCAAGCTGACGAACCGTACCGGCGGCCGCATTACGCGGATTGGCAAAATTATGACCTTGCTTATTTAATTTCTCAAAACTGGCTTTGGGCATGTACACTTCCCCGCCCACTTCAACATCAATTTCTTGATTTAATTTCAAGGGCAGACTTTTTATGGTCTTAACAGTATGAGAAACATCTTCTCCGATCTTTCCATCCCCCCTGGTCACCGCTTTTTGAAACAAGCCTTTTTTATAATAAAAAGACATGTTCAATCCGTCTATTTTCAACTCGCAAACATATTCCAATTTTTGATTTTTGGACAAGTGCAAAAATCTTTTCACTCTTTGATCAAATGCCCTAACCTCTTCAAAACTAAAAACATCATCCAAAGAATATTTGGGCACAACATGTTTTATTTTTTTAAATTTACCCAAAGCCTTGCCGCCGATCCTTTGCGTCGGAGAAGACGGAGTTACCAAATCGGAAAATTGAGCCTCAATTTTTTCAATTTCGTCCTTTAAACTGTCCCGAGCCGCGTCCGACATAATCGGCTGATCCAAAACATAATAAGCATAATCGGTATCCCGAAGCTGATCTTTTAATTTTTCCAATCTTTTTTTGGCTTGAGCTTTATTCATATAATTTTTTTTGATAAACCGATTTAATTTTACAATAATTTACTTTCTTTTTCAAAAATAACCGCTAATAATTACAAAATAACAAAAATTCCGCCAGCCACTATAATAAACATGGCCACGATTTTTTTGACCAAGAGTTTTTTCGACTGTTTTTCCAATATTATATTGGGATGAAAAAAACTTAAAAAAGTGGCCGCCAAAAAAACAATCATCGGCTTGGTGGACAAAAGCGCCGTGCTTAAAGTGACCGACCCCTCGGTTAAAGCGCGAGCAAACGCGATCAATGCCAAGGCCGACAAAATACCGCTTACACAAAGATGAATTACGCCTTTTTCCGCTTTTTTTTTCAAATGCGGATGATGAAAAATCAAAAGAGACAAAGGAACAATCAAACCGCCCAACCCCATCCAAAAAATCATCGGCATAAATCCCACCTCCGAGCTGACATATTCCATAAGTAAATTACGACAAGACATCAAACCAACCAAGACAAACGGAATAATATAAATAAATTTACTTACTGATTTCCTTTTTTTATCGTTTTTTTTCTTAACCATTTTTTTATGAGAAATAATCATGGCTCCGGCCATTATCAAAACTATCCCCGTATAGTTAATAAAACTTAATTTTTCTTGAAAAATAAAAAAAGAAGCCACGGCCACAAAAAGAGGCCCGGTAGCCATAATCAAGGCCAAATGCGAAACCTCCATACCTTGCATTGACTTATAATAAAAAATTACCGCCAAGCAATAACTAAATCCGGCCAGCATGGCCATAATAGCCACCACAACAGGTACACCAACTGAGCCGTTAGCCAAAGCTATAAAAACAAACAGAGTATAAGTGGTTAAACCAAAAACCGTGGTTACCAAATACGGATCCTTAAGTTCATGTCCGATAATGTATTTATCCAAAATATTAACCGCCGCCCAAAACAAAACCGCAATTAAAACATAAAATATCCACATAATTTTTTATTTGATTATTTTATCTTCGCTAAATAAAACATAGTCAAACATTCCCAACAAAGGAGAAAAACGAGGCAAACTGATCTTTATGAGGTGGTTTGCTCCTTGGGATGAGCCAATCACCGAATAAGTAAGCATGTTTTTAAAAGCCAACTGTTGTCCCCCTCTGTCGTCTATAGGATACAAAGTTACTTTTAAATCTTCCGCTGATCCGTAAAGCGCTTTGATCCTGATTTTATAATTATACAAACTGGCCGCCGGATAATTACAAGTGGCTGATTCTCCATTGTATAAAAACTTTTGAACAACCAAATCTTCTTGCTCATCTCCGAATTGCCAACTATTCCAAGAAAAACTTTGCTCGGCCGGCCATTTTATCAAGCTGAGTTCCAACCAAGTATTGGTCCCTTGCCAATCCAATCCAATGGATTCCAGTTTGGTTCCCATATCATTATTTTCCGGATTAAAAACATCTATTTGCGTTGATTTATTTTTCTCTAAATCCAGCCGTCGTTCCAAAACCAATTTATCTGATTTTTCCCATCGGCAAGACAAAGGAACCGAACAATCTTCAAAATCCGGCAAGATTTCTTGTTTCCTTATTGTATAAAGTAATTTTTCCACTCCGCTGTCCGCCGCGTAAAAGGCTTTTTGAGCATTAACAATGGTTTGAGATTGCTTGATTGAAGTTTGCAAAAAATTGGAAATCACAACAGTGGTGCTTAGAATCGCGGCAATAACAAGCAAAGAGTAAATCAAAACATTACCCGGTTGACTCTTGTTTTTTATATTTTTATATTTATCTTTCATAATTCCTTGATGCTGCAGCGGTCTGCAGTGTTATTTTTTGACGCTCATCAAAATCAGCTCCCTTAATATACCCGCCGAAACGCAACAAAACAATCGGCTGACGATCCGCCAAATAATATTGACCGCTTTGCTGAAATTCAAACGGATCTTCTTTTGGTGACAAAACAAAATCAAAAGTATCAATATCAATCAACTCCGGTGAAAAATCTTTAACCTGATCGTTATATTCCATTTTTAAGCATGATTTAACTTCGCTTTGGCAACCGAACTCGGTCAAATAAAAATGAATTGATTGACCGTCCTTATCAAGTAAAAACAATTCTTTATTATCAGGATAATTTTTTTCGTATATTTTTTCATAATCAATCTTGTTTAACCGAACCAATTGAACCAAACGCTCCATTTGCAGATTTAATTTATTAACCGCTTGCTGAGTTTTAACCGTTTTTCTCTGGGTGGTGGAGACTGAAAGAAAAATATCAGATACCAAAAGCAACATGGTTACAAAAATGGCCATGACTACCAATATTTCAATTAAACTAAATCCTTTACGCATAAAATAAAAATCAACGCCAGTTATATAAATATTCTTCCAACTCTACATTACGCCAATCACTGCCTTCTTTCCAGCGAACCCGACTAATCACCCGAATACCGATTTTTTGACTTGAACACTTATTTCCGCTTTGACAAATACCGTTTTGACAATCACTATCCTCGGCGCAAATGGGGTTTAGCTCAACCTGACGAAAAAAATCAGAAGGCTTATTCACAGAATCCTCCGCAGTTAAAAAACCTTGTTTGTTTTGATACAAACGACACTCATCGGAATCAACGCAAGCATCAAAATTCGAAGAAATAAACCACATCTTCCAAATATGATAATCAAAATTATAAACCGGCAAGGCCCGATATTCTTTGCCATCAAACAAACCGCTGTCCCAATAACGACATTCCGAATCACTCGGATCAGGACAGCCCTTGAGCCAATTGGAATCACGGATATGCTTGGCCGCTTCAATTCCCTCTCTGGCCAAATTCAAAGCCTGCCCGCGATGAATGGTTTCACGGCTGGCCAAAAAAGTAAAAGTTGAACGCGACAAAAAACCAATCAAAGCAATGGCGATCACCGCTACCGCCACCATGGCTTCTATTAGAGTCTGACCGTTATTTTTTTTATTTAATAAGGACATTGCCGGTGGAAATGTTAAAATTTATATCGTTTTTACGACCATTATCATGAATCAGGGTATAGGTCTGATTGTTAACGGCCGGACATTGATTGTCCAAACAAATATTGTTTAAAATATCAGCGGTTTTAAAACACAATCCTTTGTTTAAATCATCAGCGGAAAATTTTACTTTTTTCTCCAATTGAATTGTTTCCACCGCTTGATCAACCGTTGAATCGTAAGAACAATTATCATTAAAATCCGCATAAATCATATATTTATCTTTAGCTATCAAAAAAACTCCGTAAGCCTCGGGGACTTTATCTTCAACTTCTTTTTGAGAAAAAGCCAATACTTGAGCCCACTGAATTTTGTCACCGAATCGCTTTGCTTCCAAGCCCAAAAGATCCCCCGGATCGCTTTTAAGCACCGAATATGTTCCCAGCGAAACAATGACTGCCAAAATAGCTATGGAAACCAAAAGTTCAACTAAAGTAAAACCTTTTTTCTTAAAAATAAAAATCATATTAAATTAAATCGCTAATTTTGATAAATACCAGTTAACTATTTCATTACCGTAAAATAAAACCACCAAAGCGGCCAAACTGAGAAATACGCCAAAAGGCACTTGACTTTTCATGTTTTTTCTTTTTAAAGCCACCAAAAACAAACTGATAATCGCTCCGGAAACATAAGCCAAGATTAAAACGGCCAGAATCCGAGGCCATCCAAACATAAACCCAAACAAAACGCCCAGCCTGATATCTCCGGCACCAACCCAGCGTCCTTTGGAGATAACATACTGTAACCAAAAAAAACCTCCTCCCAGCATTGCCGACAAAGCCAAATTCCAAAACATTGACCAAAATCCCAGATCCGAACCAAATAAAAATAAATTAATAAACAAAGCAAAAACAGCCAAAGGAATTACCACCAAGTCAAAAACAAGATAATAACGCAGATCCGCGACAAAAATTATTATCAAACCCAAAACAAAAATCAAATCACGAAAAAACCAAGGATTAAATAAACTTTCCAAAACTTGATGATGATAAGCAATAAACAAAAAAGACAAAGCGGTAAATAATTCAACCGCCGGATATTGCCAAGAAATCTTTTTCCCGCAACTGCGACATTTTCCCTTTAGCCAAATAAAGCTTAAAACAGGGATCAGATCATAAAACTTTATTTCTTTATGACAATATGGGCAATGGGACTTTTTTTTCACTACTGATTTATGCTCCGGCAACCTGTGTATAACCACATTTAAAAAACTGCCAAAGCAAGCCCCAATAAAAAATA
>Ga0102938_10000667_pt1 | contig 25493 bp, 24 predicted proteins | sample SalPonR2_B_D2_MG_FD_84516 | JGI IMG/M metagenome (GOLD analysis project Ga0102938, IMG submission 84516) | Salt pond soil microbial communities from South San Francisco under conditions of wetland restoration - Salt Pond MetaG R2_B_D2_MG | ecosystem: Environmental > Aquatic > Marine >... | reverse complement strand
CGTTGCCGTGGTTCGCGACGATCAACACGGGGCGATCGCGCGGGAGCCGCCGGCGCCAGCGCACCTCGACCGACCGGTGGAACGCCAGCACCAGACCGCGCGCCAGCAGGCCGATCGTGCGGTCGGTGAATCGGCGGAACAGTCGAGGTGCCCTGGCAGGGTCGGCAGCGGCGTAGGCCCGGTCGACCCAGGCGATCGCCACGATGGCAGTGAGCACGTGCCACAGCCCGTGCGGTTGCAGCCACGAATCGGCGACGCACGCAAGGCTGTCGGGTGTGCCGAGCGCCCAGACGCCGAGCGCGACGGCCCCGAGGCCCAGCAGGGGACCGGACCACACGCCGATCATCGAGCGACGGCGAGCGAGCAACGACGCGCCGATGATCACGGCGACGGTCACGCCGACGGCGATGTTCGTCGCGCCCGGGGTGATCGCCCACAATGCGGACGAGACGGCGAGTCCCAGGAGCAGCCCGATGATCGAGCCGACGTCGGCGGATCCTCGCAACCGGCCAACATGCCATCCGGCAATGAACGTCAGCGCGCCGACCAGTGGAACATCGTGGAGGAACTGGCCGAAGTCACCGGCCGCGCCGTGGTAGAGCAGACTGCCGAACCCTTCGGCCACCGAGATCGCAGCGAGGCCGTACACCGCCCGGGGAAGACGGGCTCGGCGAACCTCCCAGGCAAAGATGAGCCCAGCCGCCACGTACGCAAGCGAACTCCACGCGTTGACGTCTTGTTCGAGGAACCAGTCGTCGCGGGTTTCGCAGTCCGATGTCGCCTCGCTCACCGCAGGTCCCGCCGGTGTCACACAGTGGTCGTCGACGACGCCGAACTCGGCGAACGCACGCCGGTCGCCCACGCCTGGCGCAGCGACTCGCGGCGGCGGTCGACGTCGGCGAACTGCGCGATGACGCCGCCGACGACGAGACCGCCGTAGATCACGTACCACCACCAGTCGTCGGCGAGATTCTCGGTGGTCGTCCCGATGTCGAATTCGTCGACCTCGACCGTGCCGAACAACAACATCAGCCCGGTCACGATCGTGCTCGCGCCGGCGAGCGCCGTCAGCACGGTGAGCAACACCATCGGCAGGTCGCCGGCGAGAGCGACCAGCGCCAACACCACGGCGAGCACCACACCGCTCAGCACGATCACCCACGACCACGTGACACCCAGCGCCACCATCGCGCTGGTGCCGAGCACGAATCCGATCGCCATCATGCCGATCACCACCGACACCTCGTAGTAGAGGTACGCAACCGCCCCGAACACGATGGCCAAGCCGATGCCGACCAGCCAACCGAGCGCGCTCCCGAGGAACCCGGAATCGCCCGCCACGATGCCCGCGCCGAGCATGAACCCGGCGAAGGCACCCCACAGCGGGATCACCAGTCGCATGGCGAGGTAACCGCGAAAGCAGAACACGGCGCCAGTGAGCAGGGCGATGATCCCGACGGCGATGTCATCCATGGGCACACTCTTGCAGAGCCGTCGGACCCTGGTGCGAACCCCGCGTGGGCGCGAGACTGCGGGGCATGGCTGCACACATCGCACTGCTCTGCACCGACGGGTCCGAGCTCGCCCTCCGAGCGATTCGACAGGGGATCGATCTCCTCGCGCCGGCCGATCGGATCGTGGTGGTGTCGGTGGCCTCGCCGATCGACCCCGCGCTGGTCACGGGCACGGGTTTCGCCGGCGGGGTGATGACCTACGACGAGAAGAACGACCTCGTCGAGGCCCAGCGTCTCGCCGCGCAGGCCCAGGTCGACGACACCGTTGCCGAGCTCGGGTTGGGTGACGTCGAGAAGATGGTGGTGAGCGGTGACCCCGGCCACGAGATCTGCATGCTGGCCGAGACGCTGCCGGCGAGTGTGGTGGTGCTCGGCACGCACGGCCACAGCGGCATCAGGCGCGCCATCATGGGGTCGACGTCCGACCACGTCGTGCGGCACTGCGTGTGCCCGGTGCTCGTGCAGGGCGCCGGCTGATCCTGCGCCGGCGGGGCGCGTCAGCAGGTGATGTCGAACACGACGGTCCCGGCTTCGAACTCGGCGGTTCCCCGCACGCTCGTGCCGTCGATCTCGTAGTCGCCGACCACGGTCGAATCGGCATCGACGGTGGCGCTGGCACTGTCCTGCACCACGTTGAACGCGAACGTGCGCTGATCGAGGATCGCGGCGATGTCGACGAAACCGTCCCGGTCGGGCGGATCGACCTCGCACGACATGAAGTCGCCCCCCTCGGCGACGAATCCGTCGACCGGGTAGACCTCCTCGGCCACCGAGACCGTGCCGAACGGTGGCGCCACCCCGACCGGGACCGTGGTCTCCGACAGCACCGGCGAGTCGACCGTGGCGCCCGGTACGGAACCGAAATCCTCGTTCAGGTCGCCGCGTTCGTCGGTGAGCGCGTCGTCGTCGGAGCCGCACGCGGCCAGGACGAGCGGGGCGAGCAGCGCGACGCTCCAGCGTCGGGTGCGTGTTCGTGGAAGTCGCATGGCGCAGGGGTGCCCGGCCCGTTCCGCAGGGAAACGCGATGAGCGATCGCCGTCTGGGCCGCACGCCGTGAGTCGGTCGACTAACCTCTTGCTCGCCGTCGCATCCCGGTCGACGCCTGGCACGTTCTCGAAGGAGCATCCATGCCCAACGGCAAGCCCAACATCCTGATCATCTGGGGTGACGACATCGGTGTCTCGAACCTGTCGTGCTACAGCGACGGGATCATGGGGTACCGCACCCCGAACATCGATCGCATCGCCGACGAGGGCGTGCGTTTCACCGACTACTACGGCGAGCAGAGCTGCACCGCAGGTCGGGCAGCGTTCATCACCGGCCAGAACCCGTACCGGACGGGGCTCACCAAGGTCGGCTTTCCCGGCGCCGACATCGGCCTGCGGGCGCCCGACCCCACCATCGCCACGGCGCTGAAGGCGCATGGCTACGCCACCGGGCAGTTCGGCAAGAACCACCTCGGCGACAAGGACGAGTTCCTGCCGACGATGCACGGCTTCGACGAGTTCTTCGGCAACCTGTACCACCTGAACGCCGAGGAGGAGCCCGAGCAGGACGACTATCCCAGCGAGGAGGAGTTCCCGAACTTCCGCGAGAACTTCGGCCCGCGCGGCGTCATCCACTCGTGGGCCAACGGTGATGGCACACAGCGCATCGAGGACACCGGCCCGCTCACCCGTGAGCGGATGAAGACCGTCGACGAGGAGATCCTGCCCGAGGCGCTGCGGTTCATGGGCGACGCCAAGGAGAACGACACACCGTTCTTCCTGTGGTTCAACACCACCCACATGCACTTCCGCACCCACATCAAGGACGGCAGCCGGGGCAAGGCCGGCCGCTGGCAGTCGGAGTACCACGACGTGATGTGCGACCACGACGAGCTGGTCGGCCAGATCCTCGACTTCCTCGACGAACAGGGCCTCGCCGACGACACCATCGTGATGTACTCCACCGACAACGGCCCGCACATCAACACCTGGCCCGACGCCGGCATGACGCCGTTCCGCAACGAGAAGAACTCGAACTGGGAAGGCGCCTATCGCGTCCCGGCGATGATTCGCTGGCCCGGCGAGATCCCGGCTGGTGAGGTCCGCAACGGGATCGTCAGCCACAACGACTGGTTCGTCACGTTGCTCGCCGCGGCAGGCGACCCCGACATCAAGGACGAGCTGGCGGCGGGCCGCGACCTCGGCGGCACGACCTACAGGGTCCACCTCGACGGTCACGACCAGCTCGACTACCTCACCGGTGCCGCCGACCAGAGCCCACGCCAGCACTTCTTCTACGTGTCCGACGACGGCGACCTCACGGCGTTGCGCTACGACAACTGGAAGATCGTCTTCCTCGAGCAGCGCGCCGTCGGCACGCTGCAGGTGTGGGCCGAGCCCTACACCGAGCTGCGGGTCCCCAAGATCTTCAACCTGCGCACCGACCCCTACGAACGTGCCGACATCACGTCGAACACCTACTACGACTGGCTGATCGACCGGGCGTGGGTGCTCGTCCCCGCGCAGACCTACGTGGCCCAGATGCTGCAGTCCCTCGTCGAGTTCCCACCCCGGCAGGAATCGGCGTCGTTCAACGTCGCGAAGATCATGGAGAAGCTGCAGGCGGGGATCTCGAGCGCGTGATCCGGATCCCGGCGGGGCAGTTCCGCATGGGTTCCGACGAGCACTATCCCGAGGAAGCCCCCGTCCACTCCGTGCGCGTCGACGGTTTCGAGATCAGCCCGACGACGGTGACCAACGAGCAGTTCGCGTCGTTCGTCTCTGCGACGGGCTACACCACCGTGGCCGAGCGTCCGCTCGATCCTGCTGACTTCCCCGGCGCTCCGGCGGAGAACCTCGTGCCCGGCTCGCTCGTGTTCACGACGACGGCAGGCCCGGTCGACCTGCGCCACCTCAGCCAGTGGTGGACATGGACGCCCGGTGCGTCGTGGCGCCGTCCGGAGGGGCCGCGTTCCGCGATCGGCGAACGTGGCGATCACCCGGTGGTGCATGTCGCGTTCGAGGACGCCGAGGCGTACGCGACGTGGGCGGGCGAGGAGCTGCCGACCGAGGCCGAGTGGGAGTACGCGGCCCGTGGGGGAGTGGACGGCCGCGCCTTCGTGTGGGGCGACGACGCCGTGCCCGACGGGCGCTACCTGGCGAACTTCTGGCAGGGTGATTTCCCGTGGCGCAACTCGGAGGCCGACGGGTTCGCCGGCACCGCTCCCGTCGGTTCGTTCCCGGCCAACGACTTCGGGCTGTTCGACATGGCCGGCAACGTCTGGGAGTGGACCACCGACTGGTACTCCGCCCGGCATCCCGACGACGCCGACACGCCGTGCTGTGTGCCCACCAACCCGCGGGGCCCCGACATCGCGGCGAGCTTCGACCGGAACCAGCCGCAGTTCCGTGTGCCGCGCAAGGTGATCAAGGGCGGTTCGTTCCTCTGCGCCGACAACTACTGCCGGCGCTATCGCCCTGCTGCCCGCCGTCCCCAGATGGTCGACACCGGTATGAGTCACATCGGCATCCGCACCATCAAGCGCCTCCACACCAGACCCACCCCCACCACCCCAACCATCACCACCCCAACCATCACCACCCCGAAAAATCCCGCCAGCGTTGCGCCCAGCGCAACGCTGCCGCGCCATTTCGGGGGGAGGAACTCCACATGAGCACCGATCCGTTGGCGTCGTGGAACGACGGGCCGACGAAGACAGCGCTGCTCGAGTTCCTCGCTCTGGCGAACGACGTGCCGGTGGACGACCGGGTCGCCGTGTTCGACAACGACGGCACGCTGTGGTGCGAGAAACCGAACTACGTGCAACTCGAGTTCATGCTCGACGAGTTGGCCAGCGCTGCGGCCGCCGACGTCTCGCTCGGAGCCCGAGAGGAATACCGGGCCTTGCTCGAACACGACACGGCGCTGCAGGCCGAACTCGGCTTGGAGCGCATCGCGCTGGCGCTCGTGGAGCTCTGTGCGGGGATCGGCCCGACCGACTTCGACGAGCGCGTGCGGGCGTTCTTCGCCGGCGCCACCCACCGCGATCGCCGGGTGCCGTACCGGGAGATGCGTTACGCACCGATGCTCGAACTCGTCGAGGCATTGCGGGCGCACGAGTTCGACGTGTTCGTGGTCAGCGGCGGGGGTACCGAGTTCGTTCGCGCGATCAGCCGGGACTTCTACGACGTGTCACCCGACGACGTCGTCGGCACGTTGGTGACCTATGAGTTCGCCCGCGACGGCGCCGGCCGCCCGCACCTCGTCCGCGGCGCCGCCCTCGACGGTTCCGCGGCCAACGAAGGCGAGGTGAAGGTTGCCAACATCCAACGTCATCTCGGGCGGCGCCCAATCTTCGCGGCCGGCAACACCGCCGGCGACCGCGAGATGCTCGAATACGCCCTTGCCGCGGACGGCCCGTCGCTCTCGCTGCTCGTCGACCACGACGACGCCGATCGCGAATACGCCTACGCAGCGCAGGCAGGCACGATCCACTTCGAGGGCGACTTCGTCGAGTTCGGCCGCTCGCTCGGCTGGACGATCGCCAGCATCCGCTCCGACTGGTCGACCGTCTTTGCGTCCTGATGACAGAGCGATGAGTCTCCGCGACGGCAGGTGTCACCCAGGCTCATCGATCGGATGGAATGCGGCTGGCTGAGCGCGAGGGTTACGGTCTGCGAGTCGCCGAGGAGGAAGTCATCGTGAACAAACTCATCGCAGCCGCAACGCTGGTGGTCGCACTGGTCGCAGCGGTCGGCGCACCGGTGTCGGCGCAGGACGACACGGCCGTCTCGGCCGAGCAGGAACTGGTCGAGAAGTACGCGCCGATCATGATGCTCAAGGCGCAGGACGAAGCGTGCGATCCCGACGGGGAGCCGTATGCGCCGCAGGCGGTCGACATCGTGCTCGACAATCCCGACGTGTTGTTGCGCCAGCTCGGCAACCAGAACCCGGTCATCGCCCGAGCTCCGACGGCCGCCGACCTCTACGGGCGCAGCGAGGGATTCTTCCTCGACTTCCCCGGCAGTTCATTCGATCCGGGCTGCATCTACGAGCGGGACTTCGACCGCTACACCGGCACGGTCACCGGTGGTCGTGAGCCCGTCGTGTACGCCCACATCGCCACCCAGGACGACGAGCCGGACAAGCTCGCCGTGCAGTACTGGTTCTACTGGTACTTCAACGACTGGAACAACAAGCACGAGAGCGACTGGGAGGGCATCCAGCTGCTGTTCGACGTCGGCACCGTCGACGAGGCGCTGCAGACCGAGCCGACCGGCACCGGCTACGCACAACACGAGGGTGGAGAGCGCGCCGACTGGGATTCGTCGAAGCTCTCGAAGGAAGGTCGCCGACCGGTCGTGTACCCGTCGGCCGGGTCGCACGCCAGCTACTACGGATCTGCGCTGTACCTGGGCCGCAGCGCCAGCGAGGGGTTCGGCTGCGACACCACCGACGGTCCATCGGTGCGCACCGACCCGTCAGTGGTGCTCCTGCCTTCCGAAGCGTCCGGACCCGACGACGAATTCGCGTGGCTCGCCTACGACGGTCGTTGGGGTGAACGCCAGAGTGGCCCGTTCAACGGTCCGACCGGGCCGCGTGACAAGGATCGCTGGACCAATCCGGTCGATTGGCACGACGAGCTGCGCTCCGCCAGCGTGGTGGTGCCCGCCGGCGACAGCCAGGCAGACGCGGTCATCAACACCTTCTGCAGTGTCGTCGCCACAGGATCGGGAGCCCTGGGGGCCGTGCAGACCTCACCGCTGGCGCTCGTCGTGGTCGTCGCCGGACTGTTCTTCGTCGCCAAGTGGCTGATCGGCCGCACGGTGTGGGATCGGGTGTCGGCTGTTCCGCTGATCGTGCGCCGCCGGGCGGGCCAGATCATCCGTGCTGCTGCCGACAGCTATCGCCATCGCGCCGGGGTGCTGATCACGATCGGGCTCGTGTACATCCCGGCGGCGATCGTCGTCGGGATGCTCGCCGCGTTGCTGCAATCGCTGCCGCTGTTGCGCACCGTCACCGACGTGGCGGGCACGGCGAGCGGCACCGGGATCGTGCTCGCGCTGCTCGTCGGCAGCCTCGCCAATCTGATGGCATTCGTGGCGGTCAACGCGATGGTCGCGGCGTACTACAACCTGTTGGCCGACGACGACGTCGACGCGTCAGGCTTCGACGCCGTGCGGATGGCGTGGTCGCACCGCCGCGAGCTGCTGGTCGCATTCCTCTGGTCGTACCTCGTCGTCGCCGTGCTGCTCTTCAGCGTGATCGGCATCCCCGTGGCGCTGTGGCTGCTCGTTCGATTCCAGTTCCTGGCTCAGGCCGTGGTCATCGAGGATCACAGCGGCCGTGGCGCACTGCGTCGGAGCAGCGAGTTGGTGAAGGGGCGCTGGTGGCACACGGCGCTGATGGTCGGGCTGTTCAACCTGTTGGTCAGCGCCTCGGCGTTGATCGTCGGGCTGTTGCTGCTCGTGGTGGCTGCAGGGATTCCGCTGTGGCTGTTCTCGGCGCTGATCTCGCTGGTGTACGCGCTCATCGTGCCACTTGCCGCAGTCGCCCAGACCCTCCTGTTCGGTGACGCGGTCGCGGAGGACAACGGCGAACCCGGTCCCGCAGCCGAGCCGATTGGCGCCGAGGCCTCGTTTGCGTGACGTTTCCGGTGGGGCGGTCCACCCGGAGTGCAACGCAAAACGGAGATTGGCGCCGAGGCCTCGTTTGCGTGACGTTTCGGGTGGGGCGGTCCACCCGGAGTGCAACGCAAACGTGGAAACGCGAGAAGAGTCGGCGGGCGAGAACGACGAAGGCGTCACGCCCGAGTCGGACGTGACGCCTTCGCAACGTGTTGGTCGTCGAGCGACCGAACCGTCAGTATCGGTTCAGTTGACGACCTTGGCCTTCGCTGCTGCGTACTCGGCGTCGTCAAGCTTGCCGGCCGTGTGGAGGTCGGCGAGTTTCGCGAGCTCGTCCGCCGCGCTGGCACCGCCACCGGCGGTGGTACGGATGTAGTCCTGTACCGCTGCCTCCTGGGCGCGAACTGCCTTCATCTGACGTTCGCTCATCGAACCGCCACGGATGATCAGGTAGGCGAAGATGCCGAGGAACGGCAGGAAGATGATGAAGACCGACCAGATCGCCTTCGCCACGCCGCTCATGTCGTCGCTGCGGATGATGTCCCCGAAGATGTTGAAGATCAACATGATCCACACGAAGAACAGGAAGAACCAGAGAATCGACCAGAACACCTGGCCGGTTCCGAATTCAGCTGCAAGTAACACGGTGTTGCCTTTCGTCCCGTCGACGCGTGGGTGCGCCGAGCGACCTCATCATCGTCGTCGAAGGTCGCGAAATCAAGCACTCTGCGTGGTTGTAGTCAATCGACTGATCTGCGCTATCCTTGCCTCGCTCTACCCACTCGGCTCCCGCCGTCACTTGGAGGCTCTCATGGCCCTCGGCCCCATCGAAGTACTGGTCGTCAGCTTCCCCGGAAGCCAGTTCAACGGCGGAATCATCCCCGAACTCGAACGGCTGGTCGACAACGACACGATCAGCATCGTCGACGGCCTGCTCGTGCAGAAGGACGCCGACGGCGAGGTGACCTTCACCGAATTCGAAGAGCTCGGCGGCAACTCCGACGCCGAGCGGCTCGCCAGCGTCATGGACCAGCTCGAATCGCTGATCTCCGACGAGGACGTCGAGGAACTCGCAGCTGCCCTCGAACCGGGGAGCTCCGAAGCGATCCTGGTGTTCGAACACACCTGGGCGAAGCCGCTACGTGATGCGATCGGCGACTCCGGCGGAGTGCTCGCCACCAACTTCCGGGTGCCCGGACTGGTGATCGACGAGCTCCTCGACGAACTCGCCGCCCTCGACGACTGACCCCCACTCGTTCCTCGACCAGCGATACCGATCCAAGGAGACAACAGCATGAGACGTCGCATGGGACGCCCAGGACTCGTCGGCACGATGGCACGCACTGCTGTCGTCGCCGGAACCGCATCGGCAGTGGTCGGCGCATCTGCCAACCGCCAGGCCGGTAAGCAGCAGGCTGCCGCCGAGCAGCAGGCCGCGCAACAAGCAGCGTTCGAGTCCCAGGCCCAGCTCGCACAGATGCAGGCCGACATGGATGCCATGAAGAGCCAGCAGGTCGCTCCGGCACCGGCGCCTGCGCCGGCACCAGCCGTGGCGTCGGCCCCAGCTGCCGGTGGCGGCGACCTGCTGGCCGAGCTGTCCAAGCTCGCTGACCTCAAGGCCGCTGGAGTGCTCACCGACGAGGAGTTCTCCGCCGCCAAAGCCAAGCTGCTCGCCTGAAGCCCTCGATGACCGAGGTCGCAGACGACACGGCGGTGGTGGGCCGAAACGTCGCTCCCGGCTGGGCGATCTGGCTGCTGATCGTGCTCGCCACGGTCGTCGGGATGGGCGCCACACTCAACAGCTGGGTCGACCGTCAAGCGCTCGACACCGATCAGTGGGTGTCGGTCAGCGACGACATGCTGGCCGACGACGACGTGCGTGCCGCCCTCTCGCAGTATCTCGTCGCCGAACTGTTCCGCACCGTCGACGTTGCCGGTGAGGTCGAATCGCTGCTGCCCGGCCCGACCTCGCAGCTGGCCGGACCGATCGCAGCGACCCTGCAGTCCAACGCCGTTGGTCTGGTCGACCAGGCATTGGGCTCCGAGCGGTTCGCCACGCTGTGGACCAACGTGAACCGCCGGGCACACACGGCGTTCGTGACCGTCGCCCGCGGCGGCGACGGCGACCTCCTGGCGACGTCGGGCGGGGCATTCGTGATCGACCTGCGCCAACTGCTCGTGCAGGTGGCCGACCGTCTCGGCCTGCCCGAAGGTCTCGCCGACCGCATCCCCGAAGACGCCGGCCAGCTGGTCGTGTTCGAGTCGGATCAGCTCGACACGGTGCAGCAGGCGGTACGGGTCGTCGACGTGATGAGCCTTTATCTGTTCATCGCGGTGGTCCTGCTGTACGGGGCCGCGGTGTTCTTCGCGATCGACCGCCGGGTGGCGCTGCGCCACATCGGGATCGCAATCGTGGTCGGAAGCGTGCTGCTGCTGATCGCCCATCGCCTCACGATCGACCTGAGCGTGGAGCAGCTCGCTGCTGCCCAGACCGGACAGGAAGCGGTCGATTCGATCGTGACCATCGCGACCAGCCTGCTCAACGAACTCGCTTGGGCCTGGTTGGCCCTCGGCATCGTCATCACGGCGTACGCCCTGCTGGTCGGGCCATCGCGGGCAGCTGTTGGCGTGCGGCGGTTCGTCACCCCGGTGATGGTCAATCCGTTCGGTGCATGGGCGCTGTCACTCGGTGTGCTGGCCCTCTATCTCCTGCTCGCTCCGGGCTTCTCGGTCGATCGATGGATTCCGGCGCTGGTCTTCGTGGCGCTCTTCGTGACGGCGGTCGAACTGGTTCGTCGCCAGATCTCACGCGAACACGCCGCTGCCCCCACCGAGTCGTAAGTTCTCGAGATGGATGGTGCCACGGCGATCGTTGCGGTCGCGCTCGTCGGCTTCGCGATCGTGTCGAAACGCCTGAGCCGGTCGGCGGTGACGGGCACGATGCTGTTCGCCGCCCTCGGCCTGGTGCTCGGCCCCGAGTTGGTCGATCTCATCGACGTCGCCGGGTTGCTCGACCGCTCCGAATTCGTCACGCTGGTCCTCACCGGGGCACTGGTGATCGTGCTCTTCACCGATGCCAGCGCCATCAACTCGGCCAAGTGGAGCGACGACATCATCCCGGCGCGACTGCTCGGCATCGGTCTCCCCGTCGCGATCGGGCTCGGTTGGCTCTTCGCGGCGGTGCTGTTCGGCAACCTCCAGATCTGGGAGGCCGCCGTGCTCGGCACGATGCTGGCGCCGACCGATGCGGCGCTCGGCAAGGCGGTGGTCTCCAACGAGCGAGTGCCGCGTCGGGTGCGTCAGGCGCTCAACATCGAGAGCGGTCTCAACGACGGCATCTCGCTTCCGGTGTTCCTGGTGTTCCTCGAAACGGCGCTGGCCACCGAGGAGTCGCTCGCGGTCAGCGACCTCTTCGTCGAACTCGGCAAGCAGGTGGGGATCGCGCTGGTGATCGGCGTGCTCGTCGGAGCCCTCGGCGCGCGGGCGATCGCCTGGGCCCGCTCGAGCGCCACCGCGATCGACTACTGGCTCGAGATCGGACTCGTCGCACTCGCGGTGTCGGCCTACACGATCGCCACGCCACTCGGCGGCTCCGGATTCATCGCCGCATGGGTTGCCGGCTTCGTGTTCGGTCAGCAGTACGTGACCCGACACGACGACACGCTCCCCGAGTTCGCAGAAGCGTCCGGCGATCTGCTCACGATGATCAGCTTCTTCGTGTTCGGGATCTTCCTCGGCCCCGTGCTCGCCGACCTCACCTGGCAGACTGTGGTGTACGGCGTGCTCAGCTTGGTCGTGGTACGACTGGTGGCGGTGGCCATCTCGCTCGTCGATGCCGGGCTGCGATGGCAGACCATCGCGTACATCGGGTGGTTCGGTCCCCGCGGGCTCGCCACGATCATTCTCACACTCGAGATCATCGACGAGAGCGGACTCGAGGGGTCGTCGACGATCGCCGACACCGCCCTCTTCACCGTGGGGCTCAGCGTGCTGTTCCACGGCATGAGCGCGTGGTGGGGTTCGAACAACTACGCCGACTACATCGAGGCGCACCCGAAGCGCGACCGGCTCGTGGAGGGCCGCCAGCCGACGTCGACGGTGCGGGTGCCGTTCCGGGCGCGTCACCCCGAGCAGCGCCACCCGACCGGGCGCGACGTCAGTCCCTGACGACGAACGTCGGCGCCGACGCCGACCCGAGCAGCACCGACACGAGAACGCCCATCGGAAGCGTTCCCCAGTAGCCGATGGCAACATCGATGTTGCCGAGGAAGAGCATGAGCAGCCACGTCGCCGGGAAGGTGGCGAGGAGGAAGACGACGAGTGCGGCGAGCAGGCCTCTGATCATGGGATTCTCGTTTCGTTCGATGGTCCGTCGATGTGGCGGTCCCGCTGGCGAATGTACCGACTGCGATAGCGTGCCGACGTGCTCATTCTGGGAATCATCCTGTTCGGTCTCGTCGTCGGCTGGCTCGCGCAGTTCATCCTGCGTCGCGACGGTGAGTCGACCGATTGGACCATGGCGCTCGTGGCCGGCCTCGGCGGTTCGTTCGTCGGCGGGCTGCTCGTCAGCCTCATCGCCGGTGACGGCATCGACCTCGCGCCGAGCGGTCTGATCGGCTCCGTCATCGGTGCGCTCGTGATCACCGCAGCCTGGCAGTTCTACGCAACGAGGAAGCGCAAGCAGGCCCGCAAGGCCGGCAAGAAGGCGGCCCGCTCGGGTCGCCACCACTGAGGAACGCCGGACGACTGGTGGAGGTCCCGACATGACGAGTCAGGGCCTCGGTGTCGAGGTGGTGACGCAGCCGGGCACTGCCTGGATCCGCCGCTGGGGGATGTCTGCGTGGATGCTCGTCGGCATCCTGGCCCTGTTGTCGTTGGTGTACGGCGCGGTGGTCGCCCTGTCGGGATTCATCGTGCCGTTGGTGATCGCCGCGGTCATCGGCATCCTCGCGAGCCCGGTCGTCGATGCGCTCAGCGAGCGCCGTGTGCCGCGCCCGCTCGGCGCCGTCGTCGTGATCCTCGCGCTGCTCGGCGCGATCGTCGGCTCGGTGGTCATCTCGGTGCGCGGTGTGATCGACCAGGGTGACGAGATCCAGCGACAGCTCACCGCCGGTGTCGACGAACTCGACGCCTGGCTGAGCGACCTCGACATCGACCTCGGTGCTGCCGGCGAACGTGTCGACGAGGCCGGTGAACTCGGCATCGACTGGGTCGGCGGTCTCGCCGGCTACGCGACCACGATCTTCTCCGGTGTGCTCGCGTTCCTGATGGGGGCGTTCCTCTCGCTGTTCTTCATGTACTACGTGCTGGCCGACTGGCACCGGCTGCGCAGCTGGGTGGGCGATCACCTCGGCGTGGCCGAGGAGCTCGGCAGCGGGATCGTCGACGACGTCACCGCTCTCGTTCGGCGTGGGTTCTACGCGCTCAGCGCGTCGAGCCTGGTCACCGCGATCCTGATCGGCCTCACCATGGTGATCCTCGATCTGCCGCTGGCTTTCACCGTTGCCTTCGTCACGTTCGTCACCTCCTACATCCCCTATCTCGGGGCGATCTTCTCGGGTGCGTTCGGCTTCCTCGTGGCGCTCGGTGCCGGTGGCACCAACGAAGCGATCATCTTGCTGGTCGTGATCCTCGTGGTGCAGAACGTGGTGCAGACCGTCGTCGGCAACCGGTTGACCAGCACGTCGCTCTCGCTGCACCCGATCGCGGCGCTGATCTCCACGATCATCGGCGCCTCGCTCGCCGGACTGCTCGGTGCGATGCTGTCCGCGCCGGTCCTGGCGGGGATCATCGCCGTACGCAAGCGGGTGGTCGAATACCAGCCGACGGTCGTCGATGCGGTGGAAGGAGGAGTGCCGGCCAATGCTCGCTGACACCACACCAGGGTTGGTGTGCGCCCATCACCATCTCTACTCGGTGCTCGCTCGCGGCATGCCCCCGCCGCCGGCGACGCCCACGACGTTCCTGTCGGTGCTCGAACAGATCTGGTGGCGCCTCGACACGGCGCTCGATCTCGAGATGCTCGAGTGGTCGGCGAAGCTCGGCGCGCTCGAGGCACTGACGGCCGGCTGCACGGCGATCGTCGACCATCACGAGTCGCCGAACGCGATCGAAGGATCGCTGAGTGTGATCGCCGACGCGTGCGCCGAGGTCGGGGTCCGGGTGGTGGCCTCGTACGGCGTCACCGACCGCCACGGCGCCGACGGAGCGCAGCGCGGCCTCGAGGAGAACGACCGGTTCCTGCGTGAGGGCGGCCGTGGGATGGTCGGCGTCCACGCCGCTTTCACGTGCTCGGACCACACGCTGGCAGCAGCCGCCGACATCGCAGCTCGCCATGGCGTCGGCGTGCACATCCACGTCGCCGAAGGGCCCGACGACGCCGGCGCCGTCGCTCGCCTCGATGCCCTGACCACCGACGACTGGCTGCTGATCCACGGGGTGCATCTCCCCGACGACCACGGCCTGCGGGGCACGATCGTGCACAACCCGCGCTCGAACATGAACAACGCCGTCGGCTACGCCCGCCCCGTGCGGTTCGCGAATCCGGTCGCACTCGGCACCGACGGGATCGGGGCGGACATGCTCGCCGAGTTCCAGCTCGCGTTCGTCGCCGGACGTGCCGACGACGTCGCGTTCAGTCCCGACACCGCCTGGTCGTGGCTCGAGGCGGGACGCACGCTGGTGCCCGAGGTGAGCGGCGACAGGGTCGAGTGGACGTACTCGCCGATGGTGCCGTGGCATCTCGCGTACACGCCCACCGTGCGAGCGCTCGAGGTCGACATCGACGGCGAACCGGCACTTCGCGACGGCGTGGCCACACGCGTCGACGGCGACGAGATCAGGGCCAAGGCCGCGGAACAGGCTGCCCGCCTCCACGCCCTGCTCTAGCGATCACGCCTGGGGTCTGACCCCTGGCGTGATCAGGTGACGACGACGGTGGTGCCGACGTCGGCGAAGGCCCACATGAACGCAGCGTCGAGGTTGTGCTGGCGCTGACAACCGCCGGAGAGACGTGTTCCGAGTTCCTCGGTGCCCTGGTACGGCGAGTTGTCGTCGACGTGCAGCGGGATCGCATGGAAGCCGATGTGGCCGATCTCGGTGCGCTGGTAGCGGATCATCTGCGGCAGCCACGCCTCGCCGTTCCAGGCGGTGGACATCTCGGAGCGGCTGTAGACGGTGTGCGTGCCGGGCATCTCGTTGGTGTACTTGCTGCCGGTGACCAGCCACGAGCGGATGATCCGACCGTCGTCGGCCACTGCCCAGGCGCGCTGGCCGGCACGGTCGTACACGACCCGTCGGCCGTCCCCCGAGTTCTCCGGCAGCGGAGGGGCGTCGGCGCCGACGCTCGCCACCGGCGACAGCAGATAGCCCGTGGAGTCCATCGCCCCTTCGGGCGGCGGAGGGGTGCGGACCACGAACGACTCTTCGTCGGGCCAGATCTCGAGGTGCAGTGCACTCTCACGGCCGACCACGCCGTCGACGAACAGCTCGGCGTCTCGCTGGTAGGCCATCACGGCAGCGAGGGTGGGGTCATCGAAGTCGCCGTCGATCGCGCCGTCGTAGAAGCCTTCGTCGGCGAGGGCCTGCTGAAGACATTCGACGCCGTCTCCGGTCGAGCCGAGACGGATCGAGAGGGCGCCGATCGTGCAGCCGCCGTCGGCGCGTTCGGGCTCGATCTCTTCGTCGGGCTCGGCTTCGTTCTGGCCGAGGTCGCCCTCGAGGTCGGGCAGGGCCAGACCAACGGGGGCGATCGGAGTGTCGGCGCCGGTGGGCGCTGCGTCGTCGGCGGTCGCTGCGGAGATGGCGATCGACTCGGGCCCGGAGTTGTCGGCGGTGACCGCGGCGCCGACCGTGGCGGCAGCGAGCACGCCACCCAATGCGAGGCCCAGGGCGAGGCGCCGTCGTCGATCCGAACCGGCAGTCATCGGGTACAAGCGTAGCGAAGGATCGTCGTGGACGGTCCACGGCGCCACGATTCTCGTCCGATCGGCGTCAGCGCAGCACGGTCACGGCAACCGCGGCAACGAGCCCGGCACCCGTGCCGGCGATGGTGACAAGGCCCACCCATCGGGCCGCCGACGGATGCACCACGCCGGTGCCGCGACGCAGGGTTCCGTGCAGTTCCTCGTAGTGACTGCCGGACCACACCAGCAGCACGGCACCGAACGTGACCTCCAGCATCCCAGCTGCAGCGAGCGGCCAGAGTGCCTCGGTGGCGGCGAACCGGCTCAACACCAGGCCGGCCACCATCATCGCGATGGCGGTGCGTTCCCACGCCAGCGAGGTGCGCTCGTGTTGCATGCCGGCGTCGAACACCGTGGTCGGTCGCTGTTCGTGGGGTCGTCGCACCCGGCGCGGATGCCGCTGGTCGTTCATGCCCGGTCGATCACCAGGATCACAGCGGCCACCACGGCCACCACCGCCGTGCCGACCGCCATCATCATCGGCAGTCGCGAGATCGGCAGTGGTTCGTTCAGTCGCATCGACCGCTCGTTGAGCGCCCACCGTCGATAGGCGCTCGCCGCGGTGAGGAAGCTGAGCGCGAGCAGCAGGACGCCGAGCGTCTCTCCGAGGGCGACCTCGTCGAGCAGGCTCACGGCGGCCAGCCCGCCGGCGGCCAGTGCGAGTGCGGTGCGAATCCAGGCGAGGAAGGTGCGTTCGTTGGCGAGCGTGAACCGGTAGTCGGGCTCGTCGCCGACACCCCGCGGGTCGGGTGGCACCACCCGCTCGCGCAGCGTCACGCGGGAACCCCCAGCGTGACCGTGTCGTCGATCGCAGCGCGCAGGCACCGGGTGAACAGTTGGTGGTCGCTCACGGCAGCTCGGTCGGCGTTGACGCCCAGGTGCACCGACCCGTCGTAGCTGAACAAGGTGATGTTGATCGCCGCGCCGGCCAACGGCCCGAACGCGTAGAACTCCTCCACCTGTGCGCCGGCCATGAACACCGGGAACGGCGGTCCGGGAACGTTCGAGGTGGTGATGTCGACCCCTTTCAACATCGCCCCGAGGATCGACACCGCGGCCGCCGGGCCGAATCGTGAGATGACGCCGGAGATGTCGTTGATGTGGGGGAGCGCCGGTTCGGCACGTGCCGAGCGCAGCAACTCCTTGACCTCCTCGATGCGTCCGCCCGGATCGACGTCGCTCAGCGGCAGGATCATCCGCGCGGGCACGAACTGGTTGTCGAAGTTGTTCGCCGCATCGCCTCCACGAACGCTGATCGGCATGTTCATGCGGATCTCCGCGCAGGGGCGGGCAACCGCATCGTGATAGCGCTTCAGTGCATCGAGTGTGACGGCGACGAACGCGTCGTTCAAGGTGCCGTCCACCGCTCGGGCGGCCGACTTGAAGTCGGCGAACGGCACCGACACCGCCTCGAAGTGTGTGTTGAGCGAACGGTCGGTCATCGCAGGGCTCAGCGGGGTCGTCGCCGGCTTGACCACCCGTGCGATCGACCCGGTGGTGCGCCCGAGCTGTTCGATCGTGCCGCGAGGGTCGCGGAGCAGATCGGTGGCGGTCTTCAGCGACGCCTTGCCGAGGCGTGCCCCGGTCTTCGCCTCGGATGCGATGCGATGCGCGAGCGATCGTGCGCCGGGCACCGCCCACAGCGGTGACTCGATCCGCAAGCGCTCGTCGACGGCCAGCGCGTCGGAGTCGATCGCCGGCGCCTCGGTGTCGCCGGGATCGGCTTCGAGGTCGACCATGTGCTGGAGCAGTTGCACCATGCCGAGCCCGTCGGCGATCGCGTGGTGCACCTTCATGATGAATGCCGCACGTCTGCCCGGGAGGCCCTCGACGACGCAGAGCTCCCACAGCGGCCGGTCCTTGTCGAAGGCGCGCGCTGCCATTCGCTGTGCATGGTCGAGGACCTGGCGGCGGCCGGGACGTCGGCCGGGCAGGCGCGCCCAGCTGTAGTGGTAGTCGAGGTCGACGTGAGGCTCGTCGGCCCAGCGCGGCGAAGCGACACCGGGCTGTTCGTCGACGACGCGCTGGTGCAGTCGGGGGATCCTGGCCACGATCCGCTCGACGACCGCGTCCATGCGCACGCGGTCGGGGACGGTGTCGAGGAACCACACGCTGGTGATCGTGGAACGCAGCAGCGGATCGCGTTCGATGTGCCACAGCACCGAATCGTTCTCGCTCATCCACTCGTCGTAGTGCAGCTCGCTCACGTCGATCCTCCAGCCCGGGTCGTCGGGATCCCCGATGTCGAGTGTGCTGACCGCATGAACGAGAACGTACACCGGTGCCGAGACGTCCGGCGATGCCGTCCGGGAGTGTCATTGCAGTGGCGTGGGCGCGAGACTGCCTGACGTGAAACAACTGTCCGGACTCGACGCAGCATTCCTGTACATGGAGACGCCCAACACGTACGGCCACGTCAACGGCCTCGCGATCTACGAGCGACCCGACGGCGACTTCGATCCGTACCAGGCCGCCTACGACCGCTTCGATGCGCTGCTCGGCAGACTCGAGCCGATGCGCCGCCGGCTGGTCGAGGTGCCGTTCAAGCTCGACCACCCCTACTGGATCGACGACCCCGACTTCGATCTGAACTACCACGTGCGCCACATCGGCCTCGCCCCTCCGGGTGGCGCCGATCAGTTGGCCGAACAGGTCGCCCGCATCGTCGGGCGCCGCATGGATCGCAGCCGCCCGCTGTGGGAGGCCTATGTGATCGAAGGGTTGGCCGACGGTCGCTGGGCGATGCTGACCAAGACCCACCACGCAACCATCGACGGCGCCTCGGGGGTGTTGCTGCTCGGCATGCTGACCGATCCGTCGCCCGACACACCGATGCCCGACCATGTCGACTGGGTGGGTGAAGCGGTGCCGTCGGACCGTGATCTGCTCGAGCGCACGGTGCGCAACCTCGCGATGAACCCGGTGAAGGGAATGCGACTGTCGCTGCACATGCTGCGCAATCTCGCCGAGGCAGCCGGCGTCGACAGCGTCTCGGCCGCAGCGGCCCAGGCACGTGACGCCCTCAAGTCGATGGCGATCGGTGGAGCGATCGACACGCCCGAACCGGTGCACCGGGTGCGGATCCCGCTGTCGCCCGCGCCACCCACCCCTTTCAACCGGGCGGTCACGCCGCACCGTCGGTTCGCCATGCGTTCGACCGCGCTCGGCAACATCAAGGCGCTGAAGGACGCGACCGGGTGCACGGTCAACGACATCGTGATGGCGATCTGCACCGGGGCACTGCGCGAGTACCTGCTGCGCCACGATGCGTTGCCCGAGGTGCCGCTGCGGGCCATGGTGCCGGTGTCGATCCGCACGGGCGACGAGGTCGACCCGTGGACCAACCGGGTCGGCGGCATCATCGCTGATCTGCCCACCAACTGTGACGACCCGCTCGAACGACTCCGGCGCTGCCACGAGGCGATGCAGGAGGCCAAACAGCAGATGGACGTGCTGCCGGCCGAGGACATCGCCGAGCTCGCCCAGGTGGCACCGCCGCTCGCGGCGACAGCGGCGATGCGACTGCAGTCACGTCTGCGGCTGGCCGACCGCGTCAACCTGCCGACCAACGTGGTGATCTCGAACGTGCCCGGCCCGCGCAGTGCCCTGTACTTCGCCGGGGCGAAGATGACCAACTACATCCCGGTGTCGACGATCGCCGACGACATGGGCTTGAACATCACGGTGCACAGCTATCTCGACCGGCTCGACTTCGGCCTGATCGCCGACCGGGAGCTGGTCCCCGACCTGTGGGATCTCGTCGATCTGCACATCGACGAGATCGCGGCGCTGTTCGAGGCGACCGGTGCCGAGTGGGCCGAAGTGCAGAAGGCGCCCTCGATGCGCCGCGGTGCCGTGCACACCACACCGGCGAAGAAGCGGGCGGCAGCGAAGAAGGCGGCAGCGGCCGAGAAGGCGCCGGCGAAGAAGCGGGCGGCAGCGAAGAAGCGGGTCGCGAAGAAGCAGGCGCCGGCGAAGAAACGGGCGCCGGCGAAGAAGACGGCAGCGAAGAAGCAGGCGCCGGCGAAGAAGACGGCAGCGAAGAAGCAGGCGCCGGCGAAGAAGACGGCAGCGAAGAAGACGGCACCGGCAACGCGTCCGTAGCGGTCCGTTTCTGATCGCGTCGCCGCGAGCAGCAAGACTCGGCAACGATGGACTTCGACCTGCCGCCAGACGATCATCCGACCCGTCGCCTCGTGCGCGAGTGGATCGCCGATCATCCGAACCCCACCGGACGTGACCTCGCCGAGGCCGGCTACGTGGTGCCGCACTGGCCGAGGCCCTGGGGTCTCGAGGCCGACCCGATCGACCAGCTGGTGATCGACGACGAGTTCGCACGGGCGGGCATCTCGCGTCCGGGGAACCACATCGGGATCGGATGGGCGGCACCGACGATCTTCCTCGCCGGTACCCCCGAGCAGCACGAGCGGTACCTCCCGAAGATCTTCAGTGGCGAGGAGATCTGGAGTCAGCTGTTCTCCGAGCCCGACGCCGGTTCCGACCTCGCCAACCTCGCCACCAGGGCAGTCAGGGATGGCGACGAGTACGTGGTCAACGGCTCGAAGATCTGGTCGAGCGGCGCCCACCATTCGCAGTTCGGGATCCTGATCGCCCGCACCGACCCCGACCAACCCAAGCACAAGGGCATCTCGTACTTCATCTGCCCGATGGATCTGCCGGGCATCACGATGAGCCCGATCGTCGACATGACCACGGCGCACTCGTTCAACCAGGTGTTCTTCGACAATGTTCGGATCCCCGCGTCGCTGCGGGTCGGCGACGAGGGCGACGGGTGGCGCCTCGCGAAGGTCACGTTGTCGAACGAACGGGTGTCGCTGTCGGCAGCGGGGTCGCTGTGGGGTGTGGGGCCGTCGGCCGAGGACCTCATCGAGCTGATCCGTCGCAACGGTGGGATCGCCGATCCGGTGTTGCGCGACCAGGCAGTCCGGTTGCACATCGAGGCGGAGCTGTTGCACCTCAACCGGATGCGCAGCCTGAGCGCCCGGCTGAAGGGCAAGACGCCTGGCCCGGAGGCCTCGATCCAGAAGATCATGGCCGACGAGCACGGCCAACACGTGATGGAGCTGGCCAAGGCGGTCGCCGGCGCCGACGGCATGCTCACCGGTTCGGGGCCGGTCGGACCGATCCCGTCGTCGTCGCAGAACGGACCCACCGAGAACAAGCTGGGCTCCTCCTCGCACTACCCCGACGTCGAACCGGTGTGGCACTACGGCTATCTGTTCAGCCCGGCGCTCACACTCGGCGGCGGGACGTTCGCCGTGCAGCGCAACATCGTCGGCGAGTTCGTGCTCGGGCTGCCGCGCGAACCCAATCTCGAGCAGGGGATGTCCTGGTCCGAAGCTCGCCAACAGCGTCCGTGAACGACCACCTCGGCTTCGGGGTCGACATCGGCGGGTCGGGCATGAAGGCGGCTGTCGTCGACCTCGTCAGCGGCGAGTTGGCGTCGGAACGGATCCGCATCCCCACACCGCAGCCGGCCACACCGGGATCGATGGCCGAAGTCGCTGCCGAACTCGTCCGCCGGCACGGGTGGTCCGACTCGATCGGAGTCGGATTCCCCGGCATCGTGCGCCACGGTGTCATCCATTCCGCGGCCAACATCGACGACAGCTGGATCGGTGTCGACGCCGACGCGGTGTTCACCGAGGCGTGCGGTCTCGACGTGGCGATGGTGAACGACGCAGACGCGGCCGGACTCGCCGAGATGCGGTGGGGTGCGGGCCGGGGCGTCGAGGGAGTCGTGATCGTGTTGACGTTCGGGACCGGCATCGGTTCGGGACTCTTCGTCGACGGTGTCCTGGTGCCCAACACCGAACTCGGTCACCTCGAACTCGACGGACGAAGTGCCGAGTCGCGCGCCGCGGCGAGTGCCCGCGAACGTGAGGGCATCGGATGGAAGCAGTGGGCGCCCCGCGTCGAGCGGTACCTCCGTCACGTCGAGATGCTGTTCTCACCCGAGCTGTTCGTCGTGGGCGGTGGCGCATCGAAGTCGGCGGCGAAATGGCTGCCGAAGATCACGATCGACACCCCGATCGTGCCGGCGACGATGGCGAACAATGCCGGCATCATCGGTGCAGCGCTCGTGGCGCGCCACGTCGACGCGGCCGACGTCGGAACGGAGACCTGAGCTGCCTCAGCGCAGCTCGGCGGGTGGGTTCGAGCGCCCCCGGTACCAGAGGGTGGCGATGGTGACCGTCACGATCGGCACCACGAAGTACAGCACCACGTCGCCGTAGGAGTCGCGAGTGCCGTGTTCGGTGGCGTCGAGCACCAACCACGTCAGGTACGCCGCGTAGGCGACCAGGAACGCGATGCCCTCCCATCGGTTGAGCACGTAGCCGTTCGCGAAGATCGGGAGGCAGGCAACGGCGACGGCGACCATCACGGGAAGGTCGACCTGCACGGCGCTGGCCGCAACCGGGATCGCATCGGGTGAGATGACCGCGGTGACACCGAGGACCGCGAGCAGGTTGAACAGGTTCGATCCGATCGCGTTGCCGACCGCGAGGTCGCGCTGCCCGCGTACCGCTGCCAGCACCGAGGTGGCGACCTCGGGCAGTGACGTCCCGATCGCCACGACGGTGAGGCCGATGACGAGGTCGCTGACGCCGAGCTGGTTGGCGATGTCGCTGGCCGAGCTGACCAGGGCCTGCGAGCCGAACACGAGCAGGGCCAGGCCGAGGAGGAGGAAGCCGATGTCGGAGAGCACCGACGCCTGTGCCAGCAACTCGGCGTCGAGCGCTTCGTCGTATTCCGTGACGACGGCGGGCGCCGAACCCCGTGTTGCCGCGATCACGGTCCATGTCAGATAGACGATGAGTGCCAAGAGCAGTACGACGCCCTCGATGCGGCCGAGGCTCTCGTCGAGCACGAAGATCAGCACGATGACGGATGCGCCGACCATGATCGGCACGTCGAGTCGCACGATGCGCTGGGCGACGTACAACGCGCCGCCGGCGGCGGCGGCGCTGCCGAGCACCAGCAGGATGTTCGCGATGTTCGAGCCGACCACGTTGCCGATCGCGATCGACCCGGCTTCGGGGCCGCCACGGAGCGCGTCGCCGACGCTCACGGCGAGTTCGGGGGCGCTCGTGCCGAACGCCACGACGGTGAGGCCGATCACGACACTCGACATCCCGGTGCGTGCCGCGAGCCGGGCGGCGCCGCGCACGAGCGCCTCCGCGCCGCCGACCAGCGCAACGAGCCCGGCGATCAGGAGTGCAATCGTGCCGACGCCCATGGCCGCTGGAGGCTATGAGCGAAACCCCGGTATCCGGTGCCTTCGCTCATCACTGCGGGCCACCCGCCAGAGGCGATGAGCGAACCCCCGGTATCCGGGGTTTCGCTCATCGCTTGCGGGTGAGGAGCTGCACGCGGCTGCGGAGTTCGGAACGATACGTGGCGGCCCGACGGAGCTTGATGTCCTCGTAGCCCCGTACCTGGTCGGGGAGCGAGGCGATGGCGGCGGCCTCGTCGTGGGTGTCGGTGCCGAGGTGACGGTCGAGGGTGTGGATCGCGTCGATGAACTCGGGGACCATCGCCCGCTCGACCCGGCGTACCTTCGCCCACCGGAACGGATCGGCGAGCGTGCCGCGCACCCGCTTGCTCGCACGCAGCGCTCGCAACGCCGGTACCGCCGATCGTTGCAGCTTCAGCTTGCGGTCGAGGCCGAGCGATCGCAGCATCGGCGGGTGCAGGTGATAGGTCACCGTCGTGCCCGGACCGCCGACAGCTGCGTCGCCGTGGTCGGCGTCGTCGTCGAGCAGCAGGCGGGCGACCTCGTACTCGTCCTTGTACGCCATCAGCTTGTGGAGGTTGCGGGCGACCGCCTCGGTGTAGCGCGTCGAGTCGACCCCGCTCGCCCGTTCGGCCTCGCGAGCCTCGGCCACGACCGAGCGGAACCGGTCGGCGTACTCCACCGACTGGTAGCCGACGAGGTCGGCGGCAAGACGCTCGATCAGCTCGTCGATCGTCTCCGGCCGGACAGCGACGGCCAAGCCGGCGGCGTGCCGGACGGCATCCGGATCGTCGGTCCAGGCCCGGCCCCAGCGGAACGCCGCGAGATTCGTCTCGACGGCAACTCCGTTGAGGGTGATCGCCCGTTCGAGGGCGTCGGCGGGAACCGGCACCGCGCCGGCCTGCACCGCGGCGCCGAGCAGCAGGATGTTGGCGGTGGTGGTCGAACCGAGCAGGGCGTCGGCCAGACCGGCCGCGTCGAGGAACCGGTTCTCGTCGGATCGGCTCACCTGCGCGACTCGTTCGACGAGCACGGCGCTCTGCGGCGGTGTGATGTCGGGGTGGGTCACCATCTGACCGGTCGGCACGGCATCGGTCGACGCGATCACGACCGTGCGGTCCGTGCGGACGCCGGACAGGTTCGAGTCGCTCGCCCCGACGAGCAGGTCGAATGCCAGCAGACAGTCGACGCCGGAGATGTTGGCGTGGTTCGACACGGCGGCGTCGCCGGTCGTGATGCGGAGGTCGCTGACCACCGGACCGGCCTTCTGCGACAGGCCGGTCTGGTCGAGGCCGCGCACCTGCAGCCCGGCGAGCATCGCCGCGGTGCCGAGTACCTGGCTGACCGTAACCACCCCGGTGCCGCCGATGCCGGTGAGCCGCACCGTGAAGTCGTCGGTGTCGACCAGCGGCGCGTGCGGGGCGGGCAGGTCGGTGGGAGCGGTCGGTCGGGCCGGGCGCGCACCAGCCGGTCGGTCGGCGTCGACGGTGACGGTCGCGAACGACGGGCAGTCACCCTCGAGGCACGAGAAGTCGAAGTTGCAGCTGGCCTGGTGGATGCGGGTCTTGCGGCCGTACGGCGTCTCGACCGGCTGCACCGACAGGCAGTTGCTCTTGTCTCCGCAGTCGCCGCAGCCCTCGCAGACCCGCTCGTTGATCACCACCCGGAACCCGGGCGTGGGAATCGTGCCCTGCGCCCGGCCGCGACGGTTCTCCGCCGCGCACGCCTGGTCGTGGATGTGCACGGTGACACCGGGGATCGCAGCGAGGACCCGCTGAGCTTCGTCGAAGCGGCTGCGGTCCCAGACGTCGACCGCTGCGGGGAAGGAGTCGGGGCGATGACGGTCGGGGTCGTCGCTGGTGACGATCACCCGGGCGACGCCTTCGAGCAGCAGCATCGCAGCCACGTCGGGCACCGACATCTGACCCTCGGGGTCCTGGCCCCCCGTCATCGCGACCGTGCCGTTGTAGAGCAGCTTGTAGGTGATGTCGACACCTGCGGCCACCGCACCGCGCACTGCCAGCGAACCAGAGTGGAAGAACGTCCCGTCGCCGAGGTTCTGCACGAGGTGATCGCGGCCGACGAACGGGGCCATCCCGATCCACTGGGCTCCTTCACCGCCCATACAGGTGAGCTCGACGAT
>Ga0102938_10000666_pt1 | contig 25505 bp, 26 predicted proteins | sample SalPonR2_B_D2_MG_FD_84516 | JGI IMG/M metagenome (GOLD analysis project Ga0102938, IMG submission 84516) | Salt pond soil microbial communities from South San Francisco under conditions of wetland restoration - Salt Pond MetaG R2_B_D2_MG | ecosystem: Environmental > Aquatic > Marine >... | reverse complement strand
GACCACTGCAACGGTCGACGTCGACAGCTGAGCCGCCGCAGAAGTGGTCGCCAGGGGGCCGCTTTTCTCCTAGAATGCCCTTCTTTTTCCGGGGTCCCTACCCCGGATATTCCGTGGTCGGGGCAGGATGTAACCAGCGCCGACTTTCAGGCACCGAGACCGGAGACCAGGTTATGGATTCAGCCACAGTCAAGGCCTTGCTCGAGGCGCATTTGCCGCAGTGCCGGTTCAATGTAGAGGGCGCGGGTGCAAACTATGACATCGAGGCGATTGGCGATGCCTTCGAGGGATTGCGCCCGGTGCAGAAACAGCAGCTGGTGTATGCGGCTCTCAGGGACAATATCGCCGACGGCAGCATTCACGCGGTCAACATCCGCACCTATACCACCTCGGAATGGCAGGCGAGATAGGCGCTGTTCCGTTCCTACCACCCGCCGGGCAGCCGCAACACGCTATGAACAGAATATTGACACTCGCTCTCACCAAGGGCCGGATTCTGCAGGAGACGCTGCCCTTGCTGGCCAGCGCCGGTATCCGCCCCTGCGAGGATATCAACGAGAGCCGGAAGCTCGTGTTCCCCACCAGCCGCGAGGACCTGCAGATCATCGTGTTGAGAGGCACGGATGTGCCGACCTATGTCCGGTTGGGCGCTGCTGATATCGGCGTCGTGGGCAAGGATGTTCTGCTGGAGCATGGCGCGGAGGGCCTCTACGAGCCGCTCGACCTGGGTATCGCCCGGTGTCGCCTGATGACAGCCGGCCCGGTCGACTGGCGGCCTTCCGGGGCCCGCGTGCGCGTGGCTACCAAGTTTGTGAATATCGCCAGGCGCCACTTTGCCGCGCGGGGCGTGAACGCGGACATCATCAAACTCTACGGCGCCATGGAATTGGCTCCGGCCATGCAGTTGGCCGATCTCATCGTCGACATCGTGGATACCGGCAATACGCTGCGCGCCAACGGTATGCGGCCCCTGGAGGAAATTGCGACGATCAGCTCGCGGCTCGTGGTGAACAAAGCCGCCATGCGCTCACAGCATGACGCCATTGCCGAAATCGTTGAGCGGATCGAAGCGGCGGTGGGAGAGCGTGCATGAGACAACTGGACACGCAGAGCGCCGATTTCGAAGCCGCGCTGGCAGACCTGCGCAGCACAGGTGCTGTAAGTGGGGAATCGGTGGAAGCGGCAGTAGCCGACATCGTCGCCGACGTCGCAGCCCGGGGTGATGCCGCACTGCTGGAGTACACCCATCGTTTTGACGGTCTGCAGGCTTCATCGGTAGCGGAACTGGAAGTTTCTCCCCAGCGCCTGGAGGCCGCGCTGGCGCGGACGCCAGCCGCGCAGCGGCGAGCGCTCGAGTTCGCCGCCCAGCGCGTGCGCGACTATCACGAGCACCAGAAGCAGGCCAGTTGGCAGTACGAGGATGCGCTGGGCAACCTGTTGGGTCAGCAAATCACGGCGCTCGACAAAGTGGGAATCTATGTGCCCGGCGGCAAAGCGAGTTATCCGTCATCGGTTCTGATGAATGCGCTGCCCGCCAGGGTTGCCGGTGTGGGCGAAGTGATCATGGTGGTGCCCGCGCCCGGGGGTGAATTGAGCGACCTGGTATTGGCGGCGGCCGCACTGGCGGGCGTCGACAGAGTGTTTACGCTGGGCGGTGCGCAGGCCGTTGCGGCGCTGGCCTATGGCACTGACACGATTCCGGCTGTCGATAAAATCGTGGGTCCCGGCAACGCCTATGTGGCGACGGCGAAGCGCCAGGTGTTCGGTCGCGTCGGCATCGACATGATAGCGGGCCCTTCGGAAATTCTGGTCATCAGTGACGGCACCGCCGACCCGGATTGGGTCGCGATGGACCTGTTTTCCCAGGCAGAGCATGACGAGAACGCCCAGTCGCTGTTGCTGAGTCCCGATGCGGCGTATCTACAGGCGGTCGCGGCGAGTATGGAGCGCCTGTTGCCCACGCTGGAACGCGCGCCAATTGTGCGCGCCGCGCTCGACGCGCGGGGCGGCATGATTCTCACCCGCGACCTCCAGGATGCCGTCGAATTGAGCAATCGCATTGCCCCGGAGCACCTGGAACTTTCCGTGGCCGATCCCCAGGCACTATTGCCGTGGGTACGGCATGCGGGCGCCATCTTCATGGGTCACTATACCTCAGAGGCGCTCGGCGATTATTGCGCCGGCCCCAATCATGTCTTGCCCACGGGCGGCAGCGCGCGGTTTTCGTCGCCGCTTGGTGTGTATGACTTCCAGAAGCGCAGTTCCCTGATCATGTGCAGTGAGCAGGGCATGCAGGCGCTTGGCCAGGCGGCATCCGCGCTGGCTCGCGGGGAGTCGCTCACGGCACATGCCAGGAGCGCTGAAATGCGCCTGGGCAACAAACGATGACCCGTTTTTAGCCCGCAGCGGGCAGGGCGCCCGCCGATTGGGTCAGGGCACCCACTACCGCGCTCAGTTCCATGCTCTGTTGTCCGCGGCGCACGGAGATATCGATGCTGTCGCCCGGTCGCAGACGCGCGATTCGATGCATCGTGAGACGGCCGTCCTCTACCGCCTCGTCGTTGATATGCGTAATGATATCCCCCTCTTCCACGCCGGCGCGGGCGGCCGGGCTACCGGCGGCTACACCTTTCACCATCAGCGCCGGGCGCGGATTCTTGTCGGCGGTGAAAATGCCGATCGGCTCGACGCTGACGCCGAGCCAACCGCGAATAACCTCGCCGTAGTCGATCAGGTCCTGCATAACAAAAATCGCCAGGTTTACGGGTATTGCGAGACTGATACCGATGCCCGCGCCGCTGGTGCGCGCCTGGTCACTGCCCGTGTAGATCAGCGTGTTGATGCCCAGCAGCCTGCCGCTGGTGTCGATCAGCGCTCCCCCGGAGTTACCCAGGTGGATCGTTGCATCCGTCTGAATGTAGTCTTCATAGGTGTTGAGTTGCAGGCCGTAGCGGCCCAATGCCGAGATGATGCCCTGGGTTACGGAGTGACCGAAACCCAGCGGGTTGCCGATTGCCAGCACCACATCGCCGACCCGACTGCCATCTGAATCGCCAATGGCAATAGGCTCCAGGCCGGGTAAATCAACTTTGAGCACCGCGAGATCGGTGGCGGAGTCGGTGCCGATCACCACGGCGTTGGCTGAGCGACCGTCGTGCAGCATCACCTGGATGGCGTCGGCGTCCGCTATTACATGGTTGTTGGTCAGAATGTGACCTTCGCTCGTGACAATAACGCCAGAGCCCAGCGAGCGTTCGATACGCTGGTGTCGGGCGGCGGGATCGGCAAACCGACGGAAGTAAGCGTCGTCCAGCAGCGGGCTGCGCCGGGACGTTACCAGCTTGGCAGTGTAGATATTCACTACCGAGGGCGTCGCTGTGTTCACCGCGCGCGCATAGCTGACCGGTTCGCGACCGTCCATTGCGTGGTGTTCGGATTGCAGCACCCAACGGTCGAGCACCAGCAGTGCGACCAGCAGGCCGGCGATAGTGGGCCAGAAAATGTCTTGCAGTGTTTGTTTCATGGCATGTCTTTTGGAAGATCGTTCGCATTGTATATGATGGCGTGTAGGCTGTACCCATCGACCAGGGTCTATTCCGGCATGAGCACAACTCTCGAACAATTGAAGAATCACCTGGACACCTGTCTGCAACCGTCCCGTTTCCAGGATTATTGCCCCAACGGGCTGCAGGTCGAGGGGCGCAAGGACATACAGCGCCTGGCGACGGGCGTCACGGCCTGCCAGGCGCTGATCGACAGCGCCATTGCCTGGCGCGCCGATGCAATCCTGGTGCACCACGGATACTTCTGGCGCGGTGAGGCGCCACAGGTGGTCGGCATGAAGCGGCGCCGACTCGCGGCGCTGCTTGCCAGCGAGGTGTCCCTGTTCGCCTACCACTTGCCCCTGGATGCCCACCCGGAGTTTGGCAACAATGCGCGTTGGGGGGAGTTGATGGGCATTGAACTCGCGGCACAGCAGGCGTTGCAGCCGGATCAACCCGGCTCGGTGGGCAACATCGGGCTGTTGCCGCAGCCGGTCAGCGCCGCGGCGCTGGTGCGTGATATTGCGCGTGCCACCGGCCGCGAGGCGCTGCACGTCGGGGAGCCGGAGGCACTGGTGCAGCGCATCGCCTGGTGTACCGGCGCTGCACAGGGCTATATCGACGCGGCGATTGCGGCGGGCGCCGATTTGTTTGTAACCGGCGAGGCGTCAGAGCAGACGGTGCACGTGGCGCGCGAGGAGGGCGTGCATTTTGTGGCGGCGGGCCACCACGCCACTGAGCGTTACGGTGTGCAGGCGCTGGGCGAGCATCTCGCGCACCAGTTTGACATTGAGCACCGATTCATCGATATCGACAACCCGGTCTAGGGAGCTGTCGCGTGAAGCTGTCGCGCGAAGCTGTCGCGCGCCGTGCCGACAGCCCGAGACAGGGCGGAGTTGACTTCGGGTAATTCTCGCTGCGCTGTGCTCCCCGCTTGGTCGCGGGCGATGTGCGCGTTCAGTCCTTGCTGGCTTTCTTGTCCTTGTCGCGTGCCTCCGCAGATTGGCGTTCGATGCCGAACTCCGCGTTGAGCATCCCTTTTTCGTCCGGTGAACTTTTCGGCGCGTAGTCCAGGGGGGGGCGGATGGGCATGAGGTCATCCGGGATTTCCGCCGGGTCCCGGTCGCTGGTGAGGTGGTCGAGTGCCACCGGCCCTTCGCCGTGGCACAGCGAGGTAGCGCCTTTAGCCAGGTGGTTGTGCACCTGACGGTAGCTTTCGGTGAGACTATTGAGTAATTGCGCGGTCTCGGTGAAGTGCTCGACAACGTCGTCTTCGTAGCGTTTTTTATCCTGCAGTACCTGGTCCAGTTTGCGCTCGACCTGCCGGTATTTCTGCCCGGAACTGGAGGTACGGCGCCCCACCAGGACGCCCAGGGCCAGGCCCGCCAGAAGGATCAGGACCGCAAGGGCAATCAGGATTTGCAGGCTGAATTCGGGTGCTTCCACTTGGTTTTCCTCGGTACCAGCTATGACAGGCCGTGCAGTATAACGCGGATAGGGTTCCGGCAATAGCGCAGTCGTTGCCAATGCCCCGGCTGCTCGCTAAAGTGTGCGGCTTGCAAACTGGCCGACACAGTAACCCCCGAATATGACGACACCCTGGCAGCGCTACCAGGCGGATCTTCAGCGCGAGGACTTCACCCACGATCCGGCTCAGGAGGCGACGGTGGAGCACTTGCAGGATCTGTACGAGCGTCTTCTTGCGAGTCGCGGCGGTAACGGCGGCTTGCGCGGCTGGCTTGCCCGGTTGCGGGGCCGGGACGTCGAGCCCGAGACCGGCCTCTACTTGTGGGGCGGGGTCGGTCGCGGCAAGACCTACCTGATGGATATGTTCTACGACAGCCTGCCATTTCCGGAGAAGTTGCGCGTGCACTTCCATCGCTTCATGCAGCGTGTGCACAGCGAGCTGGATGCGTTAAAAGGCGAAAAGAACCCGCTTGAGCGGGTTGCCGAGCGGCTGGCCAGGGACGCGCGGGTAGTCTGTTTCGACGAGTTTTTTGTCACCGACATCGGGGACGCCATGATCCTGGGCGGACTGATGGAGTCACTGTTTTCGCGCGGGGTGACGCTGGTGGCCACGTCCAACATCGAGCCCCGGCACCTGTATGAGAACGGCCTGCAGCGCCAGCGTTTTCTGCCGGTGATCGCGCTGCTGGAAAAGCACACTCGCGTGGTGAATGTGGATGCCGGCACTGACTACCGCCTGCGCACCCTGCAGCAGGCCGAACTCTACCATTACCCCCTGGATGCGGGTGCCGATACCAGCCTGGAGCACAGTTTCCGCCGCCTGGCACCGGAAGCGGCCAGACACTGGGAGCGGATCGAGATCAACTCACGCTACCTCACCTGCCGCCGGCTGGCTGAAGATGTGGCCTGGTTTGACTTCGCCGAGCTATGCGACGGTCCACGCTCGCAGAATGACTACATTGAGCTGGCGCGGATATTTCACGCCGTGCTGGTATCCGGCGTGCCCGAATTCGGGCCGGACAGGGACGATCAGGCCCGGCGTTTTATCAACCTGGTCGATGAGTTTTACGACCGCAATGTGAAGCTGGTACTCGCTGCGGCGAAACCGCTGCTGGAACTGTATAGCGGAGGACGGCTGGAGTTTGAGTTTCAGCGCACGATCTCACGTCTCCAGGAGATGCAGTCCTACGCCTACCTGGCGCGTGAACACCGGCCCTGAATGCGCCTGGCGGCAGGCTGGACGGTAACCGGGCAGTAGCCAGTGCCCCGTTGCCCGGGGCGGCAGGTGCGCGAAAATTGTTCTGTTTGCTGCTTGAATTGAAGTGTCCGATTGATTAGTATTCGCGCTCTTGAAATTGCAGTCCCCGAAGGCGGTTATTAATGAAAACCTATAGTGCCAAAGCAGAAGAAGTGGCCCGCGACTGGTTTGTCGTGGACGCGTCTGAAAAGACCCTTGGCCGCCTCGCCAGCGAGATTGCGCATCGCCTGCGCGGCAAGCACAAGGCGGAGTACACCCCGCACGTGGATACCGGCGACTACATCGTGGTAGTAAATGCGGAAAAAGTGCGCGTGACCGGAGCGAAATCCACCGACAAGATGTATCACCACCACACGGGCTATCCCGGCGGTCTCAAGTCGATCTCGTTCGAAAAGCAGATTATCAAAGCCCCGGAGCGTGTTATACAGTCAGCCGTCAAGGGCATGTTGCCGCGCAATCCGCTGGGTCGCGCCATGTTCAGGAAGCTCAAGGTGTATGCCGGCAGCGAACATCCCCACACGGCGCAACAGCCGCGTGAACTTAATCTTTAACGGATCGCGAATTTATGTCAGTCACCCAGTATTACGGAACCGGTCGCCGCAAAACGTCTACGGCTCGCGTGTTTTTGCGCAGTGGCGGCGGTAATATCACCGTCAACAAGCGTCCACTCGATCAGTATTTCGGTCGTGAGGTGGCGCGTATGATCGTGCGGCAGCCACTGGACCTGGTGGACTTGTCCGACAAGTTCGACGTCAACGTCAGCGTGGCCGGTGGCGGCAGTTTCGGGCAGGCCGGCGCAATACGGCACGGTATCACGCGTGCGCTTATGGAGTACGATGAATCCCTGCGTGGCACGCTGCGTGGCGCAGGCTACGTCACCCGCGATGCTCGCGAAGTGGAGCGCAAGAAAATCGGCCTGCGCAAGGCTCGCAAGCGCCCACAATTCTCCAAGCGTTGAGCCGCTGCATCGCCCTGCGACGATGGGCGATCGCAACTTTCGAGGACGCCCGTTTGCATCGTCAACCGGGCGTTTTTTATGCTCACTTCATGGGTCGCGCAGGTGCCGGGCATCACGGGTGAGACTACTGAAAATGCAGTGAAATCAAGGCGTTTAGCTTGTCACTGTCAGCTAAAATCATTACCATTTGACCCTTTTTGGGATTTGCGGTCCGGATTACTGCCTGGCGGCTGAAAACGGGGCCTTTGAGCTTGGGAGAACAGCATGAGTAGCGACGGCGTTAACGTCCGCAGGCGGAAATTCCTGACGGCAGCTACCAGCGTGGTGGGCGCCGCTGGCGCAGTGGGAATATTGACACCGTTCGTGGGGTCCTGGAACCCATCGGCGAAGGCGAAGGCCGCCGGCGCGCCGGTCAAGGTCGATATCGGCAAGTTGGAGCCCGGCCAGATGATCACCGAGGAATGGCGTGGTAAACCCGTGTACATCATGCACCGCACCGCGGAGCAGGTAGACGACCTGCCGCGCCTGAACGCGGAATTGAAAGATCCCGATTCGGCCATTCCCGATTCGCAGCCCGCCTACGTCACCGACATGAGTCGCGCCATCAGGGACAAGATCTTCGTGGTCATTGGCCTGTGTACGCATCTGGGCTGTGCCCCCAAATTCCGTCCCGAAGTGGGCGCCGCGGACCTCGGCGGTGACGCCTGGCTGGGGGGGTTCTTCTGTCCCTGCCACGGTTCCAAGTTTGACCTGGCCGGTCGGGTGTACTCCGGTGTACCCGCTTCGCAAAACCTGATCGTTCCACCTTACTCGTTTGAGGACGACAACGTTCTGGTGATCGGTGTCGACCCGGAGGCCGCAGCATGAATAACCTGTTGATCGGTTTACGCGACTGGGTGGATGAGCGCCTGCCCATCATGAAGGCGTGGAACACCCATATGGGCCAGTATTACGCGCCCAAGAACTTTAATTTCTGGTATTTCTTCGGCGTGCTCTCGCTGCTGGTACTGGTGAACCAGTTGCTGACCGGCATCTGGCTGACGATGAACTATACGCCGTCCCAGGAGGGCGCGTTCGCCTCGGTCGAGTACATCATGCGCGACGTGGAGTACGGCTGGCTGCTCAGGTACATGCACTCCACCGGCGCGTCGGCGTTTTTTGTGGTGGTATACCTGCATATGTTCCGCGCGCTGTTGTACGGCTCCTACAAGAAGCCACGGGAACTGATCTGGATTTTCGGCATGCTCATCTTCGTGGTGCTGATGGCTGAGGCTTTCGTGGGCTACGTCTTGCCCTGGGGGCAGATGTCCTACTGGGGCGCGCAGGTGATCATTTCGCTGTTCGGCGCCATTCCCGTGGTGGGTGAAGACATCGTTACCTGGATTCGTGGTGATTACCTGATCTCGGGCATTACGCTCAATCGCTTTTTTGCGCTGCACGTGGTGGCCCTGCCAATCATTTTGCTGGCGCTGGTAGTGCTCCACCTGCTCGCCCTGCATGAAGTGGGCTCCAATAACCCTGACGGGGTCGATATCAAGAAGTTCAAGGACGAGAAGGGCATACCGTTGGACGGGGTGGCCTTCCACCCCTACTACACGGTGCATGATCTGCAGGCCGTTGGCGTGTTCCTGTTTATCTTCTGTGGCGTCATGTTCTTTATGCCGGAGATGGGCGGCTTCTTCCTGGAGTACGCGAATTTCGAGGAGGCCAATAGCCTTAAAACCCCGGACCACATTGCACCGGTGTGGTACTTCACGCCGTTTTACTCGGTGCTGCGGGCGGTACCCGACAAATTCTGGGGTTTCGTCGCTTTCGCCGCCTCCGTTGCCATTCCGTTCATCCTGCCCTGGCTGGACCGCAGTCCGGTGAGATCCTGGCGCTACCGGGGCAACATCACCAAGGTGATGCTGGCGCTGTTCGTGGCATCCTTCCTGATTCTCGGCGTGCTCGGGGTCAAGGCACCTACGCCGGAGCGCACACTGCTCGCCCAGATATGCAGCGTGATCTATTTTGCCTTCTTCCTGCTGATGCCCATCTGGTCATCCATGGACAAGACCAAACCAGTGCCGGAGCGGGTAACAACCGATGGCGGGATCGGTTTCTGGGGCAGTATGGGGGCTTTGGCGGTGATAGCCGCGCTCACCATCCTGCCGCTCAAGGCGGTGGGCGCTGAATCTGCCTACGACTGCGGCAGCATTCCCTGCGACGACTTCAGTGCCGACCCCACCGACAAGGCGTCGCTGCAGCGTGGCGCCAAGCTCTACATGAACTACTGTTTTGCCTGCCATTCGCTGCAGTATTCGCGCTATAACCGGGTCGCGGCCGACCTCGGGATTCCGGATGACCTGTTTGCGGAAAACCTGATATTCGACCCGGAGGTCAAGATAGGCGAACTCATGGAGAACTCCATGACCGAGAGCGATGGCAAAAAGTGGTTTGGTGCGACGCCGCCGGACCTGACGCTGGTGTCGCGAGCCCGCCAACCGGAGTGGCTGTATACCTATCTACGCACGTTCTACCGTGACGACAGCCGCCCCTATGGTGTCAACAACAAGGTGTTCAAGGACGTGGGCATGCCGCATGTGTTGCTGGAACTTCAGGGTATGCAGGAATGTGCCATGGGCCCCGTGCGCGCGGCAAACGGGGGCGTGAAGCGCGACCCGTTGACCGGCGAGGATATTCTGGAGGAGCCCTGTGGCAGGCTGGTGGTTTCCGAGGAAGGCGTTATGGCCCCGGAAGAATTCGATGCGGCTATCTATGATCTGGTAAACTTTCTCGCCTATACAGCAGAGCCCATGGTGTTGGATAGACATCGAATCGGCATATTTACCCTGCTTTTTATTGCACTGTTCACGGTATTCGCCTGGTTGCTGAACCGCGAGTACTGGAAAGACGTGCACTGATTTTACGGTCAAGCGAGGCAGCCCATGCGTGGTGATCAAGATCAATCAACTGAGGAAAACCTGATGGGTGTAGTCGCAAAGCGGTCTTCGATGACATTTTTCTCCGACGGCGCGAGCCACTACAGCCACCGGGTACGCATTGTTCTGGCGGAAAAGGGGGTCACGGTCGACATGATCGAAGCGGACTCGGCGCACCCGCCCAGCGAGCTGTCTGACCTGAACCCCTACAACAGCCTGCCGACCCTGGTCGACCGGGACCTCGTGTTGTACGAGTCGAAGGTGATGATGGAGTACCTGGACGAGCGATTTCCGCACCCGCCCCTGTTGCCGGTATACCCTGTTGCACGGGCGGAGAGCCGCCTGTTTATACATCGCATCGAGCGGGATTGGTGCACGCTGGTCGATGCCATCCAGAACACGCGCAGTGATAACGTGCTGAAGAAATCCACCAAGGAGTTGCGCGAGAGTATAATGAGTGTGGCCCCCATTTTTGCAGAGAAACCATTTTTCATGAGTGATGATTTCACTCTGGTCGACTGTTGTATCGCGCCGGTTCTCTGGCGTTTACCCGCCCTGGGCGTCGAGGTACGGGCAAGCAAACAATCCAAACCACTGCTGGCCTATATGGACCGCCTGTTCAAGCGTGACTCATTCCAGGAAAGCCTCTCCGAACGGGAGAGGGAGATGCGTCTGTAAGGTGCGGCTCGTGCAGCACCATTGGCAGTTGAAGAGTACGCCGTGACATCCAGTCGGCCCTATATCATGCGCGCGTTGTACGAGTGGATAGTCGACAACGATTGCACGCCCTATGTATTGGTTGACGCGTCGGCAAGTGAAGTGGTGGTGCCACAGCAGTATGTGAAAGACGACCAGATCGTGTTGAATATCTCGCCGGAAGCGGTGGTCGATCTGCGCATCTCCAACAATGCCGTCGCTTTCAATGGCCGCTTTGGCGGGGTGGCTACCGACGTGTATGTCCCCATCGGGGCGGTGGTCGGGATCTACGCCCGTGAGAATGGTCAGGGCATGGTATTCGACCCGGAGGAAGCCGCAAGCCCACCCACCGATACCCCGCCCCGGCCCCGGCGCCGGGAGCAGCGTCCGTCACTCAAGATCGTGAAATAGCCGCTCAGTCGATCAGTTCGAACAACCGGACGACGCGCTGGACGCCGGAGACACCCGCCGCCTTCTCGGCTATCCGGCCGGCCTCGGCGGCAGTGGCCAGGCCCAGCAGGTAAACGACGCCATCCTCGGTGACAACTTTTACTCGCGTGCCCTCGATGTCGTTGTCGCTGATCAACAGGGATTTCACCTTGGTGGTGATCCACGCGTCTGAGGTTCGGGTCATTGCAGAACTGGGCGCGGCAATCTCCAACTCGTTGTATATCCTGCGCACGCCGCGCACCGCGCGCACCACCTCGGTCGCTTTCGCCTTCAGCGTCTCGCTGTTGACCTGGCCGGCGAGCAGCACGTACCCGTTGTAACTGACCGCAACTACATGCGCATCGTGGAAGGCCTCATCGGCCGCGTGCAGGTTGACGATGACCTTGGTTTCGACATTGCTGTCTTCAAGCATCCTGCCGAACGTGCGCTGGTCGTGCTGCTCCTCAATCGTATCCACCTGCATGCTGGCGAGCATGCTGCCGCAGCCCCACAGGCAGAGGGTGGCTAAAAACAAGGCAGTGTGAGCAAGGTATCGCATCAATGGTTTTCCGGTTGGTGGTTGCCGAACAGACTGATGTCGATCAGTTCACAAAGGCAGTGTATGACCATGGTGTGAACTTCAACTACACGCGCCGCGCTCGGTGCTGTTACTTTCAGTTCAATATCAGTGGCTGCCAACAGTGTGGCGGTCTCTTCGTCGCGGCTGTTCGACAGCGCGATCACGGTCATGTTCCTCGCGCGCGCAGCCTGCACGGCGCGCACAAGGGCGGGGTCACCACCGGCGCTGGAAATACACAGGAGTATGTCGCCGCTCTGCCCCAGTGCGCGAATCTGTCGCGCGTAGATTTCGCTTGAACCCAGGTTCTGTGTAATCGAGGACAGGTGTGCGCCGTCGGCTGAAAGAGCGATGGCGGGCAGGGCCGGGCGTTCGCGGGTGTGGTGGCCGAGCAGGTTGGCGACGAACAGTTGTGCCATGGCTGCATCCGCCCCGTTGCCGCAGGCGAGTATCTTTTTGTCGCTGAGTAATGCGGTGGTCATACTCTGCGCGGCGTTTTCTATCGGTGCCGCCAGCGTATCCACCGACATGGAAACCGTTTCAATGGTTGTCTGAAAGCTGGCCGCGATTGTGCGATAGAAATCCATCTGGTTCCGCTGTCGATTCTCTCGATGCTGTGCCCTTCGTGTGCGCGCATCGTCACACGCTGAGGCGGGGCCGGCAAGCCCGGGGTTGCGGCGTGGGGATGCGACGCAGTGTACACGATACCGCAAAGGCGCCGCGGGGAGGTCGCGTGCCGCTCGACCGCCTCAGTTGGTAAACGCGCTGCGAATCCATCGAATGGGTGCCTGCCGCCCCGGCTCTGGCGCACCAAAGGCGATCACGTCGAAGCGGCAGGCAGATTGTTGCATGTGCGGACGCGACTGCAAATAGCGCTGGGCGGCGGCGATAATGCGTCGCTGCTTGTGGTGGGTTACAGAAGCCGCTGCGCTGGAGAAAGCAGGGTTGCCGCGCGCCCTGACTTCAACGAAGACCAGGCAGCCTTCATCCAGTCCAATGATGTCGATCTCTCCCCAGCGCGTGCGGAAATTGCGCGCGATTATTGTCAGACCACGTTGCCGCAGCCACTCGGCTGCGATGCTTTCGTACCGGTCTCCGAGCGCTTTCACGGCGGCGGGCCTCCTGCCAAAGAGGCCAAGTCTAGTTACTCCCGGCGCACAACACCGCCATCAAATGTGACCGGCGTGAGTTCGCGGCGTATGCGCAGCTGGGGGTCCATGTCGAGCAGCCCCGTATGTCCACGAAACAGCGCGGCAGGGCCGCTCTGTAAACGCTGGAAACCGGTTTCAACCAGGTAGGCATCGGCGCCGAGCGCATTCAGGCGGGTGAAGTTCCCGCTGCCGTAATCGGCGGCGGCAAGGGCTACCCGCAACCCGGGGCTCTCGCCCAGCAGCCATGGCATTTCTACAAAATGTATTCCGTTGAGATCGCGATCTCGTGCATCGGGGGCGCCGCTATAGATCCCGGAGAGGGCGTACACTGGAAGACTGCCAGCGTAGTGGAATGCCAGCAGCGGCTTGATTGAGCGCGCTTCGGCGCCGTCCCGGCTGAGTAGAAAAATGACATCGGCATCTGCGCGGCGGCGTGGCGTGAACTCCACGTTTGTTGCGAGGTAGTCCTCGATGACGCGGGCTCGCGCCTCGCTGGCATCGAGACCCAGAGCGTGTTTGACGCTGTCGGAAAAATCGTCCCGGCCTGTGTAGGCGGCGGTGCTGGTGACGTTGCCGCCGAGCGCTGTCCAGCGCTGGCGCACTGCCTGCTCAAGCTTTTCTCCGGTGTTCCCCTGCGGGCGGATAATCAGCGCCGAGCGTCCTCCCCGGCCGTAGGCGATATCAGCCAGCGTCACCGCTTCGTCTTCTGGTGCCAGCGATAGCTGTACCAGGGCACTGCCGGTTGTGAGTGCGCTCTCGCCGATACGGTTGAGCGCCAGCACGGGTACGCTGCGATCGGGGCGCGCCGCCAGTTCGGACACCGCCGATTTATCCAGTGGGCCGACAACCAGCCCTGCGCCCTGCCGAACCGCCTCGTCGTAGGCGGCGCTCGCAGAGGGGTAGGACGCGACATCCAGGATACGCAGCTCAGTCCCGGGCTCTGTTGCCGTACGCGCCTGGTAGTGCGCGGCCAGATAGCCGTTGAGAACCGCCTCGCCGGCGGCGGCGAGGCGGCCGCTCAGTGGCAGGAGCAGGGCAACCTGGCGAGCGGGTTCAGCCGACAGTAGCTGCTCCAGCCCGCCGGGAAGCGGCGCGGCTGCAGCATGATTCGGGTGGGCCTTGAGCCAGGCTGCGAGGGCCGGCCGCTGATCGCCGCCCTGGCCACGCGCGTCCAGCGCCAGTTGCAGCCAGGCAATCCAGTTCGGGTCCGCGGTGAATTCCAGTTCCGCGGCGAGTTGCGCGTCGGTTGAGCGTTGCAGATCTCGCCATGCAAGCCGTTTCCAGGCGTCACCGCGCGCTCCGGGTGTCGTTTCCAGAATGCCCGCAGCCAGCCTGGCGGCGGCTATGCTGTCGCCGCTCAGGCTGAGGATGAAATGCTGAAAACTGGCGATGCGGTAGGCGATTGCCGGGCTATTGCGCTCCGAACTGGCGCTTCCCAGGAGCTCCAGGGCCTGGCTACGGTCGCCGCGCGTCCAGGCGATGCGGGCCTGCAGGTAGGTGGCGTAGGCGAAGTCCTCGGCCGAGAGTTCGGCGGGCGCGACGTCTTGCAGGGCCACGCTGGCACTCATCCAGTCAAACTCACTGAGCGCGGCCTCCGCGATGTTGAAGGTATCGCGATAGGGGCTGTCTGGCAGCGTCAGGGCTGGGGGTTTGTCGGTGGGTTGCGTCGGTATAGAGGGTGTGCTGTCCGTGGAGGACTCGCGAACAGGCGCCTCGGCGCAACTCCACAAGCCGGCTGCGAGGCACAGCGCCAGGCATAGTTGCAGGGGGTGATGCGACCTGGGGAGGGCTTTTCTCATGCTATGCTCCACCGAAATGCGTTGAGACCGGGCAGCCGGACATTGATCGGACGGAACATTATAAGGGGAAATTGTGGATTCCGGGCTTTATGTGGTGGCAACGCCCATCGGCAATTTTGGTGATATCTCCGGCAGGGCGATCGATACGCTGCGCTCGGTAGACCTTATCGCCGTGGAGGACGCCCGGCACAGGGCGCGCCTGCTGCAGGCGTTCGATGTCAGTACGCCAACGCTGGCGTATCACGAGCACAGCGACCAGCGAGCGCTGGAAACCATCTGCTCCCGGCTGGCAGGCGGTGGCAGTGTCGCCCTGGTATCGGATGCAGGTACCCCACTGATTTCCGATCCGGGCTATCGACTCGTGCGCAGCGTTCAGGAGCGCGGCTACAGTGTGCGTCCGGTGCCCGGCGCCTGTGCCGCGGTGACCGCGCTCAGCGTTTCGGGTCTCCCGACAGACCGGTTTCTGTTTGAGGGTTTCCTCCCGGCGAAGGCGGTAGCGCGGGAAAAGCGCCTGCAGGCCCTGGTGGATACGCCCGCCACGCTGCTGTTCTACGAGGCGCCGCATCGCGTTGAGGCGTGTCTTGAGGCGATGAACCGCGTATTTGGCGGTGAGCGCGAAGCGTTCCTCGCGCGCGAGCTCACCAAACTCTTTGAAACCCTGAAGCGCGCGCCGCTCGCGGAGCTGCTGGCTTTTGTCGCGGCGGACCCAGACCAACGCAAGGGCGAAATAGTTCTGCTTGTGGCCGGCGCCAGGCAGTCTCCGGGTGCTATCAGCCCCGATACCGCCCGCTGGCTCACGCGTCTCGCCGAGGAACTGCCACCGCGCAGGGCGGCGGCGGTAGTTGCCGAAATCACCGGGCTGCGCAAGCGGCAACTCTATGACTTTCTGCTGACGCAGCAGGATGCCTAGCTCGCATGTCTTCCCCGTTATCTGGCCCCGGCACACTGCGATACAGGCTTGTTGCCGCCCTCGCCACGACACTCTATGAACAAGGCGGGCCAGCGTCCCCTCGCTGTGTTAGGCTTGGCGCCGAGCTGGTCAGACGACCGCTTCCGGTCACTCGCTCAGCGGCGAGCACGCAAGGCGTTGCTGGACGTTGAGTGAGTGGCCGGGGGAGGAAAGTCCGGGCTCCGCAGGGCAGGATGCCAGGTAACGCCTGGGGGGCGCGAGCCTACGGAAAGTGCAACAGAAAGTATACCGCCCGACCCCTTTCGAGTGGTCGGGTAAGGGTGAAATGGTGCGGTAAGAGCGCACCGCGCGGCTGGCAACAGGCGTGGCGATGGTAAACCCCATCCGGAGCAAGACCAAATAGGAATCCTCAAGCTGTTGCCCGCAGCGGATTCGGGTAGGTCGCTACAGGCAGGTGGTGACACCTGTCGCAGATGAATGGTCGTCCAAGACAGAACCCGGCTTATCGACCGGCTCATCGTTTTCGAGGTTCCCGCCTCCCCCGCAACGGGTGGGGCGGGGAGACTTGACGGCCCCTCCGGGTGCTTTTTGCTCGACAGAACTGCGAGTCCACGGCTTTTTAGACCGTTTTTGACTAAGCGCATCTCTTATAAGACATAAACTACCTTCTAAGTTAAAGTAAATCCTCAGGAGAAGGATTTATCGGGCTGTTTTATGTCATTTTTCTTATCACGGTAGCGGCTATTCGGGTCTCGCCTGCCTGCATGAAATCGCTGCTAATTATCTGAAATTCATACGTTTTTTGAGTCGCGACAGCTTGACTCCCCGCAGACTTCGGTCCTATAGTGTCGAAAAGTAGGAATAAGTGGGAAAAATTGGCTTTAAGTGGTTTTTGAAGCCATCTGAGTGGGGAAGCGCGGCGTGTTTCGTGGAGTGCAGTACATCAATATGGATGCGAAAGGACGCCTGGCCATGCCGGCGCGCCAGCGCGAGCCATTGATGGCCTGCTCCGACGGGAAAATCGTGGCGACCATCGACACCCGCGTTCTCTGCCTGGTCATCTATCCGTTGCCGGAATGGGAGCGCATCGAACGGGACGTGCAGGCCCTGCCCGCACTCAAGCCCGCTGTCCAGAGCTTTCAGCGCCTGATCCTGGCGCACGCCACAGACCTCGAACTTGACGGTAACAGCCGCATACTCCTGCCGCCGCCCCTGCGTGAATATGCTCGGCTGGAAAAGAAGGTGGTGCTGGCGGGCCTGGGCAACAAACTGGAATTGTGGTCAGAGGACTTGTGGATTGCCGAGCGTGAGAAAGCGCTGCAACACTCGATGTCCACTGACGAATTACCCGATGAATTATTGACACTGAAGCTCTAGGTGGTGGGCATGCACCAGACAGTACTGTTGCGCGAGGCGATTGACGCTCTGGTGACGCGGCCCGAAGGCTACTACGTGGACGGTACCTTCGGCCGTGGCGGGCACAGCCGCGCCATACTGGAGCGTCTCGACGCCGGTGGCCACCTGCTGGCAATAGACAAGGACCCGGCGGCCGCGGCCACCGCGGCGGAGTTGGCAAGGGGGGACACCCGGTTTGAGTTCTATCACGGGTCGTTCGCCCGGCTTCCCCATCAACTGCATCGGATGGGGATCGATGCAGTTGATGGCATTTTACTCGACCTGGGTGTCTCCAGCCCGCAACTCGATGCGCCCGTGCGCGGCTTCAGTTTCATGCGCGACGGGCCGCTCGATATGCGTATGGACACCAGCCGCGGCGAAACGGCCGCCGAGTGGTTGTCGGTGGCCAGCGAGTCGGAAATCGCGACGGTTCTCAGGGACTATGGCGAAGAGCGCTTTGCCCGGCGTATCGCAGCGGCGATAACCGCGACCCTCGGCCAGCATCCGATCACGACAACGGGTGAGCTGGCGCGGGTAGTGAGCGATGCCAACCCCCGCTGGGAGAAACACAAGCACCCCGCAACGCGAGCCTTTCAGGCCATTCGCATCCGCGTGAATCGCGAACTGGATGACCTGCGCGAGCTGCTGGAGTGCACGGTTGATCTGCTGCGCGTGGGCGGCAGGCTGGTGGTGATCAGTTTTCATTCCCTGGAAGACCGCATGGTGAAACGGTATATGCGTGATATGGCGCGTGGGGAAGCACTCCCGCGCGGCGTTCCGGTGACGGACGATGCGCTGAACCGCCGGATGCGGTTGGTCGGCAAGGCAGTGCGCGCAAGTGGCGAGGAGGTCGCGGGCAATGCGCGCTCGCGCAGTGCAGTGATGCGCGTAGCAGAGAAAATCAGGTGACAGGAGGCAGCGCGGGAAAGGTGGCGGTCGGCAATGCGCAGCGCGAGACAGGCGAGTCGGCGGAGGTTGTCCATCGCCGGCAGCTTTTCGCCAGCGTGTGTTTGCTGGCCCTGGTCCTGGTGTCGGCGTTTGCCGTCATTCATTCCACGCACGCCTGCCGTGGGCTCTACGAAACGCTGCAGAATCTCGAGTCGTCCCGGTGGTACCTTCAGGAAGATCACGGGCGGCTGCTGTTGGAGCAAAGTACCTGGGCGTCCCACCACCGCGTTGAAACCGTGGCGCGCGAGGATCTCAACATGCGGGTGCCGAACCTCCAGCAGTTTCAGTTGGTGAGCCCGTGAGCCGCCCGCGCAAGCAGCCGGCGAGAGTCCAGAGCTGGCGTTTCTACGCCGTCGCGGCGGGGCTCTGTGGCATGCTCCTGCTGCTGGTGGGGCGCGTCGTATCGCTGCAGGTGCTCGATGTGGAGCGTGGTCGCGCTTTCCTGCAGAACCAGGGTGAGGCGCGGTCTGTGCGCACGGCGGAAATTCCCGCCTACCGCGGGGTGATTTCCGATCGCCGTGGCGAGCCGCTCGCCGTCAGCACCCCGGTAGTCTCGATCTGGGCCGACCCCCGGTTGTTGGCGGGCTCGGAGCGTCTGGATGAACTCGCTGCCGCGCTGCCGATGGATCCCGCTGAACTCAGGCAGCGGCTGGCGCGCTATGCCGGTAAGCGTTTCATGTACCTGCAGCGTCATCGCGTTCCGGCCGAGGCGCGCGCAGTGCTGGAGCTGGGGATTGCCGGCGTGCACGGCGAGCGCGAGTACCGCAGGTTTTATCCGGCCGGCGAAGTGGCCGCGCAGCTGGTGGGTTTTACCAACGTCGATGGCAAGGGCATTGCCGGTCTCGAACTGGCTTATGACGACTGGCTGGAGGGGTTGCCCGGGCGCAAGCAGTACATCAAGGACCTGCACGGCGAGGTAGCCCGGGATATCGGCGTGCTGCAGCCCGCGCAGCCCGGTCGCGACCTGCGTCTGAGTATCGATCTGCGCCTGCAGTACCTGCAGCACCGGGAGTTGCACCGCGCCGTCACCGCGCTGGGTGCTGTCTCCGGTTCGGTGGTGACCCTCGATAGCCACACCGGCGAGGTGCTGGCGATGGTCAACTACCCTGTCTACAACCCCAATAGCCTCCAGGATGTGGACGCATCCAGCATGCGCAATCGCGCGCTCACCGATGTCTACGAGCCGGGTTCGACCATGAAAATGCTCACGCTGGTGGCGGCCCTGGAGAGCGGCCGTTACACGCCCGAGACGCTGATTGAAACCGCGCCGGGTTATATCAGCGCGGGCCGCAAGACCTATCGGGACCCCCGCAACTACGGTGAGATCAGCCTTACCCGCGTGGTGCAGAAATCCAGCCAGGTGGGTGTCACCAAAATCGCCCGGGATATTGGTCACGAGCCTATCTGGAACGTCTTCAACCGCTTTGGGATCGGTGAGCCCCCCGGCACCGGGTTCCCGGGCGAAAGTGCGGGTGAGCTGCCGGTGCGGTCCCGCTGGCACCCCACCGAGGAAATATCGCTGGCGTTTGGCTACGGCATCACCGCTTCGCCACTGCAGCTCGCCAGGGCCTATGCTGTGTTTGCCAACAACGGCGTGCGCGTGCCGGTATCGCTGCTGGCTCTTCAGGGAGAGTTGCCCGAGGGCGAACGTGTAATGGCACGGGAAACGGCCGCGCAGGCACTCAAGGTGCTGCACGCGGTCACGGATGATGACGGCACAGCGACCAGGGCACGTGTTGACGGTTATCGCGTGGGCGGCAAGACGGGTACCGTGCATAAAGTCGGGCCCGGCGGCTATGACCGCAGCCGGTACGTGGCGCTCTTCGCGGGGGTTGCCCCGGTGGATGCGCCGCGGATTGTGACCGTGGTGGTGATCAATGAGCCGCAGGGTGAGAGCTACAGCGGCGGCTCGGCAGCGGCGCCGGTATTCTCAGCGGTCACCGAGGGCGCGCTGCGCCTGTTGAATATTGCCCCCACCGAGCTCAGCGCGGAACGCCCGGCGGATGACCGGGCGTCGGGGGGGGCGGCGTGATGCTGGCCGAGCGCCGTAGTCCGGCACCGCCGATGCCGCTCGGGCAGCTACTCGACCGCCCGGATGAATCCTTTGCCAATACCATGGTCGCCGGTCTGGAGCTTGACTCCCGACGCGTGCATCCCGGCGACCTGTTTTTCGCCATGCCAGGGGACGTGCATGACGGCCGCCAGTTCATTGAACAGGCGGTGGCCAATGGCGCCTCCGCCATCGTAGCGGAGGCGCCGGCGGCCGGCTTTGTCGATGGGCTTCAGGTGCCGCTGGTGGAGGTGCCGGAGTTACGGCTCGAGGCGGGCGCTCTGGCGGCCCGGTTCTACGGTTATCCCAGCCGCAACATGCACGTGGTTGGCGTTACCGGCACCAACGGGAAGACAACGGTCACGCAGATAGTGGGCCAGTTGATCCGTAAACTGGGCCAGCCCTGCGGCGTGATCGGTACACTGGGAGCAACGCTGGAAGATGACGTGATCGAAGCCGGCAATACCACGCCGGACCCGTTGTCGCTGCAGCGCCAGCTCGCCCTCTGGCTGCAGCAGGGCGTAGCCGCGGTGAGCATGGAAGTCTCCTCTCACGCGCTGGTGCAGGGTCGCGTGAACGGCGTGGAATTCACTACGGCGATCTTTACCAACCTGTCCCACGATCACCTGGATTACCACGGCAGTATGCGGGCTTACGCCGCCGCTAAAATGCGATTGTTTGCCGTTGAGGGGCTGCAACACGCGGTCATCAATGCAGACGATGACTGGGCGGCGCCGATTGCCGCAGCGACGGCCGACGGCTCGCGAACGCTGACCTACTCGGCCAGTGGTCGCGCCGCTGATGTGCGCGTACTCGACGCCCGGTTCCACGCCACGGGTGTGCGTGGCAGCCTGCATACCCCCTGGGGTACGGGAGAGTTCGACAGCCCCCTGCCGGGAGATTTCAATCTGGCCAACCTGGCGGCGGCAGTTTGCGCGCTGCTGCTTGCAGACGAAGAGCTGCTGCCGGTGCTTGCGGCGGTGCGCGGGCTGAGCCCCGTGGCGGGCCGCATGCAGCAAGTTCCAAACTCCCTGGGTTTCCAGGTGATCGTCGATTACGCGCACACACCGCATGCTCTCGAGCAGGTGCTGCGCGCGCTGCGTCCGCACGTGGACGGCGAATTGGTCACGGTGTTTGGCTGTGGCGGCGACCGCGACCGTGACAAGCGCCAGGTCATGGGTCGAGTGGCCTGTGAGCTCTCGGACAACGTGTTCGTTACCAGTGACAACCCGCGCAGTGAAGACCCGCTGGCTATTCTTGAAGATGTGGCTGCCGGTCTCAGCGGGCCCCATACACTCGAGCCTGATCGCGCCACCGCAATCGCCGCGGCGATTGCTTCGGCCGGGCGCGGCGATTGCGTACTGATTGCGGGGAAGGGTCACGAGAATTACCAGCTGGTCGAGGGCAGGAAACTTGCCTTCAGCGATGCCGCCGTGGCGCTCGCTGCACTGCAGCGGAGGGCGCAGGCATGATGCGCGAGATGACGCTGGCGCAGGTTGAGGGAGCGCTGGAGGCGCAACTGAGGGGGCCGGACCAACGCTTTTCCGGCGTGTCGTCCGACAGCCGCAAGCTGGCGCCGGGCGAGCTGTTCGTGGCGCTGCAGGGTCCGCGCTTCGACGCTCATGACTATCTTGCCGACGTGCAGGCGGCAGGTGCCGTCGGTGCGGTCGTCAGTCGTCCTGTGGATGCAGGCCTGTCGCAGCTGGTGGTGGCCGATACGCGGCGGGCGCTCGGTCTGCTGGGCGCGCACAACCGCAGTTTTTTTGCCGGCCCCCTGGTGGGTATTACCGGCAGCAGCGGCAAGACTACCGCGAAGAACATGATTCACTCGGTTCTCATGCAGCGTGGAGAAACCCTGGCTACCGAAGCCAACCTGAACAACGAGATTGGCGTGCCGTTGACGCTGTTGCGGATAAAGCCCTCGACAGGATTCGCGGTGGTGGAAATGGGAGCAGGCCGCCCGGGCGACATCACCTGGCTGTGCGAAATTGCACGGCCCACCATAAGCCTGCTGCTGAACGCGCAGGCCGCCCATCTGGAAACCTTTGGTAAAACGGTGGATGACGTGGCCGCCGCCAAGGGGGAGATATTTGATCGACTCGGAGCTGATGGTGTCGCCGTTATCAATGCCGACCAGCCTTACGCAGCGCAGTGGCGCAGGCGGGCAGGACCTGCCGACGTGCTGGATTTCGGCCTGCAACAGCCCGCCGCCATCACGGCTTCCTCGATCAATGTACGCGGTGTCGATGGCGTCAGTTTCACCGCCTCGACGCCCAACGGTGACATTGCCATCCGTCTCGCGCTACCCGGTCGACACAATGTCGCCAACGCCCTCGCGGCGATCGCGGTCGGGCTGGCCTGCGGGCTCAAGCTGACGGAAATTCGCGACGGCCTCGAAGGGCTGCGGCCGGTGGGCGGGCGTTTGTGCAGCCATGTCGCTCCCTCCGGCGCCACGGTGATCGATGATTGCTACAACGCCAACCCCGGCTCGGTGCGTGCCGCCATTGATATCCTGGCGGCCTGTCCGGGTCGTCGCACACTGGTGCTCGGCGCAATGCTCGAACTGGGTCCCGACAGCGCTCGCATGCATCGCGAAATAGGCAGTTACGCGCGCTCGGCCGGTATCGAGCGACTCTGGGGTGTGGGGCCGGAGCTGCAACCGGCGGTCGAGGAATTCGGCCCGGCGGGTCGCTTCTTCGCGGATCGCGCAGCGTGGCTCAGTGGTGACACCGAGCCGCCAGGCCCCGACGACACACTGCTGGTGAAGGGCTCGCGCGGTGCCGGCATGGAGCAGGTGCTGAGTGCCCTGCTGGCACCTGTATCTGCGGGGGAGGGCTGAGTCATGCTGCTGTTTCTCGCGGAGTACCTGACGCGCTTTGAAAGCGGATTTACCGTTTTCCAGTACCTCACCCTGCGCGGCATCCTCGCGGCGGGCACTGCCCTGGCTATCTCCCTGTTGGTGGGCCCCACCATGATCCGCCGCCTGAACTTCTACCAGGTAGGTCAATCGGTGCGCGACGACGGTCCGCTGTCGCACCTCAGCAAGTCCGGTACGCCGACCATGGGCGGGGCTTTGCTGCTGGTGGCGATCGTCACGGCCAGCCTCCTGTGGGGCGACTTGCGCAATCCGTATCTCTGGATCGCGCTGCTGGTCACGATGGTGTTCGGCGCGGTTGGCTGGGTGGATGACTACCGCAAGGTGGTTGAGCGCGATTCGCGCGGCCTGCCCGCGCGCTGGAAATATTTCTGGCAGTCCGTTGCGGGCCTCGCCGCGGCACTGTACCTGTATTTCGCTTTTGATACGCCGGTGACGACCCAGCTCTACGTCCCTTTCTTCAAGGATTTTGCCTGGAGCATGGGGCCGCTGTTTGTGGTGCTGGCCTACTTTGTCATCGTGGGCGCGAGCAACGCGGTAAATCTGACAGACGGCCTCGACGGCCTGGCCATTTTGCCAACCGTGCTGGTCGGTACGGCGCTTGGCATTATCGCCTACCTGACGGGACGTGTGGATTTTGCCGAATACCTGCACATTCCCTACGTGGCGGGCAGCGGTGAACTCGCCGTGTTCTGCGGCAGTATCGCGGGCGCTGGTCTCGGGTTTCTGTGGTTTAACACCTATCCCGCACAGGTTTTCATGGGTGATGTGGGCGCGCTGGCGCTGGGCGCTGCGCTCGGCACCGTGGCCGTGATCACGCGGCATGAGATTGTATTTTTCATCATGGGCGGAATCTTCGTGCTGGAAACCGTATCGGTGATTCTGCAGGTGGTGTCTTTCAAGTTGACCGGCAAACGGATCTTCCGAATGGCGCCGATCCACCATCATTTTGAACTCAAGGGTTGGCCGGAGCCGCGCGTGATTGTGCGGTTCTGGATCATTACCGTCATGCTGGTCCTGTTCGGGCTGGCAACACTGAAGTTGCGTTAGGTGAGTCTGGCAGTGGCACCACAACTGATTGCAAGCACGGATAATCGGGTCGTCATGGGGTTGGGCGCAACGGGCATGTCCTGTGCGCGCTTCCTGTATGCACAGGGCACTGCGTTCTCGGTAGTTGACACCCGCGCGGCACCGCCGGGCCTCGATACCTTGCGCAAGGAGATGCCGGATGTACGCGTGTTTACCGGCGAGATACCCGTGGAGATTCTTGACGGCGCTTCTGAAGTGGTGGTCAGCCCGGGCATCGCGCTGGACGATCCGCTGATTTCACACGCCCGGGAGGCGGGCGCGCAGGTGGTGGGCGACATCGATCTGTTTGTGCGCGCGGCGCAGGCGCCGGTGGTCGGGATAACCGGCTCCAACGCGAAGTCGACCGTGACCTCCCTGGTGGGGGAAATGGCCCACCAGGCGGGCCTGAACACGGGGGTCGGGGGTAACCTCGGTACTCCCGCGCTGGAGCTGTTGGCGCCCGGACGCCAACTGTACGTGTTGGAGCTCTCCAGCTTTCAACTGGAACGTGCGGGTCCCCTGGACCTCGCAGTGGCCACGGTGTTGAACCTGACGGCCGATCACCTGGATCGTCACGGTAGCCTGCCGGCTTACCACAAGGCTAAACACCAGATCTTCCGTGGCTGTCGCGCGGCGGTTGTCAATCGCGATGACCCGCTCACCATCCCGCTGGTGCCCGCGGATGTGGATGTGATCAGCTGGCGCATGCGAGAGCCGGAACTCGACGGGTTCGGTTTGCGTCAGGTGGATGAAGACGAATACCTGTGCCGTGGTTTCGAGCCATTGCTGCCGGTGCGTGAACTCTCGCTGACCGGTCGCCATAACATCGCCAATGCGCTGGCGGCGCTCGCGCTGGGAAGCTGTATCGATCTGCCGTTGGAGGCCATGCTGACGACCCTGCGTCACTTTCGCGGCCTGCCGCACCGCTGCGAGTTCGTTGCAGAGCTGCGTGGTATCCGCTTCATCAACGATTCCAAGGGCACCAACGTCGGGGCCACCGAGGCGGCCTTGCGTGGCCTGGGAAGCGAGGGCGATATCGTGTTGATCGCCGGGGGCCAGGGCAAGGGCGCAGATTTCAGCACGCTGGCCGGTGTGGTAGCCCGCCACTGCAAGCTGGTGGTGCTGATAGGCGAGGACGCGCCACTGTTGCAGCAGGCGCTATCGCCGCACGCTCCGGTGCAGCCCGCCGCCTCGATGGACGAGGCGGTGCGCATCGCCAGTGCGGCGGCGGCCGCGGGTGACACGGTATTGTTGTCTCCCGCCTGTGCAAGTTTCGATATGTTCAGCGGCTACGCGGCGCGGGGTGAGGCGTTTCGTGCGTCAGTGGCAGATCTCGCGGGAGGTGCGTTGTGAGCAGCGCTGCACTCACGGGACGCGTTGCCGCGCCGGACCCGGCGTTGGCCCTGTTGGGCGCCGCTCTGCTGCTGACCGGGCTGGTGGCGATCGGTTCCGCGTCGATCG